>Ga0310913_10000330_pt1 | contig 21332 bp, 19 predicted proteins | sample GREbulkMGOX082_FD_203447 | JGI IMG/M metagenome (GOLD analysis project Ga0310913, IMG submission 203447) | Lab enrichment of tropical soil microbial communities from Luquillo Experimental Forest, Puerto Rico - GRE.bulkMG.OX082 | ecosystem: Environmental > Terrestrial > Soil > Tropical forest >...
ATCATCGCCGCTTATTTAGCTGTTTGGCGAGCTGGACTCTCACGAACAGCCGCTTGTCGCGCCGCAGGTGTCGCATTTGAGGCAGGTGCCGTTGCGGATCAGCGTGAAGTTGCCGCATTCCTCGCAACTGTCGCCCTCGTAGCCCTTGATGCGGGCGGCGCGTATGCGTTCGAGGCGCAGCTCGATGTCATGGTCTTCCCCGGGAGCCGCAGAGACGGCGAGGGCCCCATCGAATTCGACCTCCGGTGCTCGTCCTGCACCACCATGCAATACCGTCAACTTGCTGCGCACAAAGCCGCTCGACGTGCTGCGTGCGACCTCCGGCCGGTCGTCGTGGCCGGGGTCGCTCAGCGTCGATTCGGCCTCGCCCTTGCCGACCGCGTCGGGTAACAGATCGCCTGGCTGGACGTGGGCCAGGTCGCCGCGGTCGAGATAGGAGATCGCCAGCTCGCGGAAGATGTAGTCAAGGATCGAGGTCGCCATCTTGATCGCGTCGTTACCTTCGACGATGCCGGACGGCTCGAAGCGGGTGAAGGTGAACGATTCGACGAACTCCTCGAGTGGCACGCCGTATTGCAGCCCCATCGAGATCGCGATCGCGAAATTGTGCATCAATGAGCGGAAGGCCGAGCCTTCCTTGTGCATGTCGATAAAGACCTCGGCGAGCCTGCCGTCCTCGTGCTCGCCAGTTCTGAGATAGACCTTGTGGCCGCCGACCGTGGCCTTCTGTGTGTAGCCCTTGCGGCGGTTGGGCAATCGTCTCCGCTCGCCGCGATGGACGACCTTTTCGACCACCCGCTCGACGACCCGTTCGACGATCCGCTCGGCGACCAGCCGGGCGCGCTGCGCCGGCGACTGCGCGAACAGCTCGGCCGCCCGCTCTTCGGCCTCCTCGTCGTCGCCGAGGAGGCTCGAGGCCAGCGGCTGCGACAGCTTGGAGCCGTCGCGATAGAGGGCGGTTGCCTTGAGGCCGAGCCGCCAGGCGAGCCAGTAGGCGTCCTTGCAGTCCTCGACCGTCGCCGCGTTCGGCATGTTGATGGTCTTCGAAATTGCTCCCGAAATGAAGGGCTGCACCGCCGCCATCATCCGGATGTGGCTATCGACCGACAGGGCGCGCTTGCCGGTGCGGCCGCACGGGTTGGCGCAGTCGAAGATGGCCTGATGCTCGGGCTTAAGGTGCGGCGCCCCTTCGAGGGTCATGGCGCCACAGCAGAAGCTGTTGGCGGCGTCGATCTCGGCCCGGGCGAAGCCGAGCGCCGCCAACAGCTCGAAGGAGGGATCATCCAGCGCGCCCGGCGCGATCCCTAGCCGTTCGACGCAGAAATCTTCGCCCAATGTCCATTTATTAAACGTAAATTTAATGTCGAAAGCCGAGCCGAGTGCCGCCTCGACCGCAGCGAGCGCCGTGTCGTCGAATCCCTTTTCCCTGAGGCTCTCGTGATTGATGCCGGGCGCGCCCTCGAGCGTCCCGTGGCCCAGCGCATGGCGCTCGATCGCCTCGATCTCGCCAGTGTCGTAGCCGAGTTCGGCGAGCGCCCGCGGCACCGCGCGGTTGATGATCTTGAAATAACCGCCCCCGGCGAGCTTCTTGAATTTGACGAGCGCGAAATCGGGCTCGATGCCGGTCGTATCGCAATCCATGACCAGCCCGATTGTGCCGGTTGGTGCCAGCACGGTCGCCTGGGCGTTGCGAAAGCCGTGCTGCTGCCCAAGCGCCAATGCCCTGTCCCAGCTATGCCGGGCCGCCTTGACCAGTTCGGCGTTCGGGCAATTCGCCGCATCGAGTGCCACGGGGACGATCGATAGGTCCTCGTAGCCAGCGCTCTCGCCATGGGCCGCGCGGCGATGGTTGCGGATCACCCGCACCATCGCCTCGCGGTTCTCGGCATAACCGGGGAAGGCGCCGAGCTCGCCCGCCATCTCAGCGGAGGTGGCATAACTCGACCCGGTCATCAGCGCGGTAACGGCACCACCGAGCGCGCGGCCGGCGGCGCTGTCATAAGGGATGCCGATCGACATCAGCAATCCGCCGAGGTTGGCGTAGCCGAGGCCGAGGGTGCGGAATTTGTAAGAGCGGCGCGCGATCTCCTCTGAGGGGAATTGGGCCATCAGTACCGAGATCTCCAGCACGATGGTCCACAGCCGCACGGCGTGCTCAAAGCCGGCGACATCGAAACCGCTGTTCTCACCACGGAACGCCATCAGGTTCAGCGAGGCGAGGTTGCAGGCCGTATCGTCGAGGAAATTGTATTCCGAGCACGGGTTCGAGGCATTGATCCGGCCGCTTTCGGGGCAGGTGTGCCATTCGTTGATCGTCGTATCGAATTGCAGCCCTGGATCGGCCGAGGCCCAGGCAGCGTGGCCGATGCGGTCCCACAGCTTTCGCGCGGGCAAGGTCTTGGCGGTATTGCCGTCAGTGCGCCGGACCAGGTCCCACGGTCTGTCGGTGCGGACCCGCTCGAGGAAATCGTTCGAGACCCTTACCGAATTGTTCGAATTCTGGCCCGCGACCGTCAGATAGGCCTCGGAATCCCAGTCCGTGTCGTAGGTACGGAAATCAATACCACCATCGCCTTGTCGGGCGAGCTGGATGACCCGCTGGATATAGGTTTCCGGGATCATCGCCCGGCGGGCGGCGCGGATCGCGCGCTTTAGTTCCGGGTTTTGCGCCGGATCGGTCCCGTCTCGGCACGCGGCCATGATCAGGTTCAAATGCCTCGCCGCGAGCTTCGAGCCGGCGACGAGGGCCGCGACCTTCTGCTCCTCGATTACCTTCCAGTCGATAAAGGCCTCGATGTCGGGGTGGTCGATGTCGACGATGACCATCTTGGCGGCGCGGCGCGTGGTACCGCCGGATTTGATAGCCCCGGCTGCGCGGTCGCCTATCCGCAAGAAACTCATCAACCCCGAGGAGCGCCCGCCCCCGGAAAGCGATTCGCCGTCGCCGCGAAGCTTCGAGAAATTCGATCCCGAGCCTGAGCCGTATTTGAAGATGCGCGCTTCGCGCACCCAGAGATCCATGATCCCGCCCTCGTTGACGAGATCGTCGGCGACCGACTGGATAAAACAGGCGTGCGGCTGCGGGTGCTCGTAGGCGCTTTCGGAGGCGTGCAGCTCGCCGGTCCGATAATCGACGTAGTAGTGGCCCTGAGCCGGGCCGTCGATCCCATAGGCCCAATGGAGGCCGGTGTTGAACCATTGCGGCGAGTTGGGGGCGCCGATCTGGCGCGCCAGCATCAGCCGGACCTCGTCATAGAACGCGCGGGCGTCCTCCTCGGTGTCGAAATAGCCACCCTTCCAGCCCCAATAGGTCCAGGTTCCGGCCATCCGGTCGAAGACCTGGCGGGCATCGGTTTCGCCGCCATAGCGGGCGCTTTCCGGCAGGGTCGCCAATGCTGCCGAATCGGCCGTATGGCGCCACAGCCAGGACGGCACACCCTCTTCGGCGACCGGCGTCAGGCGCGCCGGCACCCCCGCCTTGCGGAAGTACTTCTGGGCGAGGATGTCGGAGGCGACCTGGCTCCACTCGGCCGGCACCTCGATCCCCTCGGCCTGAAAGACGACCGAGCCGTCCGGATTGCGGATCTCGCTGGTCGCGGTCCGGAACTGAACCGTCGCGTAAGGGTCCTGACCTTCCGTCGTAAGATGGCGTGTAATGCGCATGGTGTCCCCCAATGGGCGCACCCCTCGGTCTTACGCGAGAAAGTACGCCTCACCCTGCGCTGCGCGTTCGCCGCAGCGTCAAAAGAATCCAATCACACTCTTTTCAATGCGGAGCGCTTATCAGGAGAAGCCGTTCTGCTTCTCCCAGTCTCGTGCGGCCTCCCTCGTGGTGCGCCGACCCACCTGGACGAGATGACTACCTGGAAATTGGAGCTGACGCTCTTTCTCGCGCCGCTCAAGATTGTTGGTGATCCCACCGTCAACGACCTTCCGGCCGACTTTGACGTGATATTTGTAGGTATCGCGTGTTTTGCTCATGTGCCGGGCAACTCTCAGGGCTCATCACGAGCGCGAAGCCTAGACGCCCGTTCGCAGATATCAAGCATTTTGTGGATGAAGGCCTGCCTTCTACAATATCTTGTTCCCAGGTCCAGAAAAATGAGCCACGGCGACGGACCCGATCTGGTCCTTAGGCCGGCTCGAACGCCGTCACGGCGTCTGCCAGCCGGCGAATCGGCACTCCGAGTGGGCGCCAATCCTCCGGCCGGCAGGTGAGAAGCAGGATCTGGACCTTCTTTGCGGCTTCGCCCAATGCCTCCTGCATGCGTGCGAAGCGACCGGGATCGGCATAGACCAGAGCGTCATCGAGAATGACTACTGCCGGATAGCCTTTCTCCCGCAAATAGACCGCGAAGGCGAGGCGCACAAGGATCGAGAGCTGTTCCCGCGTACCGACGCTCAAAGCCGAGTAGGGCTCGCTTCTGCCATTTCGGGCAATCTCAGCTATCTCCAGGCTCTCCTCCTGCAGAGTGACGTCGACCCCGGGAAAAAGGATCTCGAGGAACGGCCGGATGCATTGCCGAACCGGATCGAGAAACGCCCTCTTGGCGTCACGTTCGGCAGCCTCGAGGGTCTCAACGACCAGCCTCCAAGCGTTCGCCTCGGCCTGCACGCGGTCGCGCCGCGAGAGGGCGCGCCTCTGCTCCTCCCTCACCTCCTCGAGCTCCTCGCGAATTCGTCCCTTATCTAGCCCGGTGAGCCTGTTTTCCAGGGCGATTTCCCGATCCTTTAGGTCGCGGTGTACCCTTTCGATGTTCTCCAAATCCCTCCGAGCTTGCGCGTGTCGCTCCTCGACCTCTTCCGGGTTGGCAGCTTGTAGCTCCTCCTCCGCCCAGGCCTTGGCGTCGGTGGCCGTCGCAAGCGCGTCCCGGGCACTTCTGAGCGCCGCAGCTAAGTCCACGTCGGCAGCTTCAGTGCGGGCAGACTCCAAGTCTTGCTTCGCTGTAGTCGAATTCCGCTCCGCGTTCTCGAAATTCGCACGCGCGACAGCGAGATCTGTGAAGTGCTGCTGGCGATTTCGCTCGGCTTCGGCCGCCACCGTGAGCGCCGTGGCTTCGGCCTGCTTGGCGGCCTCCAAAGCGCGCCGCTCGGTTCCTGGCTCCGCGAGATCGGCCGGGGCTGTGGACAGGTCAATCTCTAGGTCGAGAGATGCGCGCTCCTCGCATTTGACTTTGCAGGCCGACAACAAAGCCGCTTCCCCGTGCGGGGCATAAACTCTGATTAAACGGTCTGCGGTGCAAATAACGTCTTCGGCCTTCTCGCGCACCTCAAATTGAGCCCGTGCCTCCGCGACATTCGCGACCTCGGCAGAAGTCAGCGCCGCGGCGAGGGCGACTTTGGCTTCCCGTAGCCGCTCGCGACGCTCAGCCAATACCTTTCCGCCGGGTTGGACTTCAAGGGCACCAAAGCCTTCCAGTGTGAAGTGCGCCGGTGCCGTGACCTCGACCGCTTCCGCACTCGGCAAGGTCGTGCCGTCTCGCATGACGGCTTGACGATCCGAGGGGAAGAAACGGAGCCGCGTGGCGGCAGCCGCAATCGCAGCCCCCGCTTCGCGGATTGCGCTGTCCTGTCCCTCAATTTCTTCGAGCAACGGTCGATCGATCCGGACCGCTCCGAGCCGCCCTGCAGCAACTGCGCGCTCGGTGGTAAGTTTGCCGATCTCCGTGATGCGACGATTGAGTTCGTCGATCTCTTCATCAAGCGCCGCGCGTCGCGCGCGGGCCTCGGCAAGCTTAACCCGTGTCTCTACTGTATTCGTCGCTGAAGCAGCATTGTCGGCTCTCGCCCTCGCCTCATTGTAGCTTCGATCGATTTCGTCAGCTCTTCCTTCAAGCTCGCTCAGCGCGTTCTGCGCAGCAGTTAAATCCGTTGCTCGCGTTTCAGACGCATCGATAAGCCCCCGGCGCCGGGCCCAACGCTCGCTGGCATTACACAATTCAGCCTCAGCCAGAGAGACCGCATTCCGTGCCACGTCATCCCCATGACGCAACTCGTCAATTCTCTTCGCCTCCGCTTCCAGCTCGGTGAGGATCTTGCGCGCCTCGTTGACACGACCCTCAGCCTCGATCTGTGCCAAGTCGGCTTGCACGCGGACGAGCTCATCAATCTCCGAATCGTACTCGATGCGTTCGCGGTTCAATTGCTCTGCGCGCCGCGTCGCCGCCTCAGCCTCGGCGATCGCGTTGGCTAGTTCGCCGTGGGCCTTGGGCCTACCAGTAGCGGTTAAGAGCTCGTCGCGTTTGGCCATTGCCGCGCGCAAAAGACGGCGACCGCGGTCTCCGCCGAGGACGTCACCGACTTCCCTTTCAAAAGAAGCCCGCAACGTCAGCCGCCCGGTTTCGCCGAAAGCGAGTCGCTCTAGCGAGCGCCCTTGTTCCAACCAAAACAGCCCGAGAATACCCCGATCGTCGGGTTTGGATTCGCCTCTTGCCGCCCGGAACGTCAGTAGTTCAGCCAGCTTCTCTTCGGCGTGTTCCGCGTCAAAGTTGCCGTTGGGGGTTTCGAACCGAACTGAGGGGCTTGAGCCGAAGATCTTATGCAAAATGTAGGCTTCGCCGTTGATTTCGAAGTCCAGACGGATTTCAGGCCGTACCCGAGAGCCGAACGGCTGCATTCTCGCCAGTCCGGCGCCGCCGAGCTTGTGTCGCTCGAATAGGCCTGCGCGTATAGCGTCGAGCAATGTGCTTTTCCCATCCTCGTTATCACCCGCGATGATGGTAAGCCCGTCGCCAATACCGCCGATAACCAGCGGCGACTCGAGCTTTCGGAAGTTGCGAATCTGGATTTGGCGGAATAGCATGGCCTCACCTGCGATCTCGATGGTGGAGCCCATACAAAACCTCGAGCGCGCGTCGCGCCGTCGGTGCATCCGGCCCCCCGAGCTTCTCGCGGAGCCGGTTCATCCCAACCCGGATGAAACCGGCGGTATCGATGCTGTCGAGGTCATCGTCGGTCGGCACGGGCGACAGACCGATGTCGTCGTCCTCCAGATAACAGACCCGCGCACGCAGGTCGCCGCGCACGTCGTCCAGGGCGATCTTGGTGGCGAAATCGATCGTGCCGCGATATTGGAGCCGCAGGACCAAGCGTTCCAGTTCTTGATCGGATTCTCCGATCGCTCGTCGGATATCGTCGCGAATCTCGTCGGCGCCGCCGCGGCTCAGATCGATCGCTCGTTCCATCCAGAGGTAGCGTCCCACCGCGATAGCCTCGACCGCGGGCATTGCACCCGGGCCGTCGATCGTCACTTCAAGCACGTGCCCCGGTTCGTTCCGCCGAAACCGATCGGGTTCAGGTGTCCCCGAATACCCGCTCCGTACCGAGACCTTTAGTCGCCCGTGCCAATCCCCCAATGCCAGATAATCGAGCCCTGCCCGTTCGGCGCGATCTCGCGCGATCGGGTTGTGGGCTTCGCTGCCCTCCGGCAGCAGCTCCTGCACCGACCCATGTGCGAGCCCGACGCGGATCAATCTCTCTCCGGTAGCGGCGGTGTCGAACCATTGCGTCAGATCGGTCGTCTCGCTGCGCCGGCGCAGTGGGGCAGGCAATAAGACGGCCTTGGCGGCGATTGGGATCGGGCTCGGCTCGCCGGCGATCACAACATTTCGCGGTAACGAGAAACTGCATAGCCGTGCCCACACCGACTCCGCCGTAGCCGGATCGTGGTTGCCCGGCAGCAACACCCACATTCCATCAAAGGGCTCCAGGGCGACCTTGAAGCTCCGCAGAACATCCTCGCCGACAGCAGGACCGTCGAAGCAGTCGCCGGCGACGAGGACGGCGTCGACACGACGATCGCGGGCGAGCGAGGCGGTTCGCTTCAGCGTCTCGAAACGGGCGTCGCGCAGCTTCGACGCGACGTCGGGAGGAAACTGCCGGAAGGTCTTGCCGATTTGAAGGTCGGCGGTATGGAGAAATCGAATGCTCATGATTGAAAACCGTACGACCGAGGACTTACCGAACTGCCAAGACGCGCCGCTTCGACTGCAATTTCGCTGCGACGACACGACCTCGGAACCATTTAGCCTCCGTTGGGTTTTGCTATTGGCGGAACCGCCATGGTAGGTATGTCGCAGATGTAAGTGGCCGTTCAAATGTCGTCAAGGAAAATATGTCGAGTTCGCCATGACCCCAGTGACCACTCCCTCCGGGGTTTTCAAGGACCGCCTCAAAGCGGCCCGGGACCTGCGGAAATGGAGCCAGAGCGAACTGGCCGGACGGGCCGGCTTGCCGCCGAGTTCGATCGCCCATTTCGAGGCCGGCTCGCGGAAGCCGTCGTTCGACACTTTGCGCAGGCTGGCGACCGCGCTCGAGGTCACCACCGATTACCTGTTGGGCAGGGTCGATGACCCAGGGCTCGCCGAAGCCGGCGACCCGCTTTACCGAGATGTCGGCAGGCTGACCGGGGAAGACCGCGAACTCGCCAAGGACTTCCTCAAAATGCTAGCCGACCGAAGCGAGGCGAAGCGCAAATGACGAAAGGCTCAAGCCGAGCGTTCCGTCTTCGAATGGCCAAGCAAAAGGCCGAGGCTCTGTTGCGTCACGAAGGAATCACGACCTTCCCGGTAGACCCGTTTGCGATCGCGGCCAGTCAGGACATTACGGTCAAGCCGAAGCCGGATACGGCCGAGGGCGTCTCCGGCATGCTGCTCCGTCACGGTGACGCATTCGGCATTCTTTATGCGACCCACATCCCCAGCGAAGGATTTCAGAGGTTCAGCGTCGGCCACGAGCTCGGGCATTATTTCTTAGATGGCCACATCGACCATCTTCTGCCCAAGAGGGGGGTTCACACTTCCCGTGCCGGATTCGTGGTAGCTGACCCCTACGAGCTCGAAGCCGACCATTTTGCGGTTGGGCTCTTGATGCCCGCTGAGCCGTTTCGCTCGGCGCTCAGAACCTACGCGCCCGGTGTGTCAGCCGTGGAGGCGCTCTCCCGCTTATGCCGCACCTCACTTCCCGCAACCGCGATTCGGTACGCCGAGTTTACTGAGGACGCCATCGCCGTCGTGGTAAGCACCGGGGCGACAATCGATTATTGCGTTCTCTCGGAAACCATGAGGTCGTTGCCTCAGCTCGCTTGGCTGCGTAACGGGGTGCCTGTGCCCAAGGACACAGGCACGGGTCAGTTTAACGCCTCGCCCGATCGCGTCGCGGCCGCAGATCGCTGTGAAGTTGAAATCGACATAATGAATTGGCTCGGTGGGACACGTTCGGTGCCTGCTATCGAGCAAGTGATCGGTCTCGGCCGATACGGCAAGACGTTGACGGTTCTTACCTGTCCTTCAATTCGCGGCGGGGCTTCCGACGAGGAGGAGGATTGCGAAGGGGACCTAATGGAGCGTTGGACGCCGCGATTTCGCTGAGCGTCAAGGCGCACAGGGGCCGAAATCTATTCTAGGCTACATGTGCTGCCGCCATATTCCCCCCGGCGGACCAACCTATTAGTTAACCAAATATAGCGTCATTACCGCTGCTCGTCCAACAACATATAGATAGCTTGGCTTGGGAGTGCGCCCCCCTACCGCCGAATGTCGGCGATGCCATATAGTTGCCCTCTCGGCAAACCGCTCGGGGTAGGGATGGAGCGATGACGCTCGGCACGCGATTGCTGACCTGGCTGCGAGGCGAGTATGTCGGCACCGATAGTCTCGGCAACCGCTACTATCGCGAAAAGGGCTCCAGGCCGTTGCGGCGCGGCGGCGGGCGGGCCAGCCGCGAAAAGCGCTGGGTCATGTATAACGGCGAGCCGGAAGGATCTAAGGTGCCTTCCGAATGGCACGCCTGGCTACACCACACGGTCGACGAGATCCCGCGAGCGGACCGTGCGCGCTATCCGTGGGAGAAAGAGCACCAGCCGAACATGACCGGGACACCTTTTGCCTATCATCCGCCGGGCTCGATCCTGCGCGGCGGCCGCCGTGCCCGCGCGACTGGCGATTACGAGCCGTGGACACCCGAATAGGGGCGGAAAGGCGGGGATGACCGGGAACGTGATCGAGACGGTGATGGGCGGGGTCGTGCTGGTCGTCGCCGCGCTGTTTTTGTTCTTCGCCTACTCCACGAGCCAGGTAAGGGCGGTGCAGGGTTATCCGGTGACCGCGCAATTCGACAGCGTCACCGGCATCCGCGACGGCAGCGATGTGCGCATCGCCGGCGTCAAGGTCGGCTCGATAGTCTCGGAGACGCTCGACCCCAAGACCTTTCTCGCCGATGTGCGGATGAGCATCGATCCCTCCTACAAATTGCCTGACGACACGGTGGCCAAGATCGTCTCCTCAGGCCTCTTGGGCGATAAGTTCATCGCGCTCGAACCCGGCGGCTCCGAGCAGGCGATCCCGCCCGGCGGCCGTATCAAAATTACCCAGTCCTCGGTCAGCCTCGAAGACCTGATCGGTCAGATGATGTTTTCGCCGACCGGCGGGCAGAAAAAGCCGGATGGGGGCGAAACGCCTCCCAAATAACGATGGCGGTGTCGAGCATGTCCGCAGAATTCCCGGTGTGGCGCACGCCCGAGGGCGAGCCGGTCTCCTGCCTCGAAAAAATCAAGGTGCTGAACGAGAACCTCGCCGAGCTGCGCGAGTTGGCGCAGGAGGCGCTCGAGGACGCGGTGCTGATGGGGTGCGACGAGCGGCAGGTGCGCGAGGTCCTCGCCGGGATCGTCGCCGGGATCGTCAACCCGTATCGGAAATGAGATACGTTGTTTCCGCTCCCTCAGCCCTGTGCGAAATTCGTTGATCCCGGTGAACAAATTCGTTGATCCTCAAAGTATCGAATTTACGTCCTAAGTGGCTGAAACAGCTATATCTTTCTTCGGAAATTTCGGCTGTTCCCCGGCGAAATCGCAAAATTCGTTGTTTTTCGCGTCATCTTCTGACGCTGCTGCCGGCGATAGCGATGCCGAGCTTGGCGGTCGCCGAGACGATTTCGGAGCCGGTGGCGCTACTTCAAGGGCTCGACAAGATCACCGCGCGGGTCTCCAAATTCGAAGCGCCCGTCGGGACTCCCGTGCGGTTTGGCACCTTGTCGATTCGCGTGCGCGACTGCGAAAAGAACCCGCCTGAGGATCCGCCGGAGAGTGCTGCCTTTCTCGAGATCGACGAACTCCGCCCAGGCGAGGTGAACTTGCGTGTATTCAGCGGGTGGATGTTCGCCTCAAGCCCGGCACTTTCGGCGCTTGAGCATCCGGTCTACGACGTAAACGTGCTCGATTGCAGGACGGAGAGCGGGTCCCCGCCGTCGCAATCGGGCAAGGTCGAGGAGAAGACCGCGCGATAGGAGAGGGCCTCGGCGAGCAGCCGACGATAATGCCTGCGGCTGATCTCGACCGCGCCGAAACGCGCCAGATGCGGCGTGAGGAACTGAGTATCGAGCAGCCGGAAGCCTCCGAGGCGCAGCCGGGCAACCAGGTGAACGAGCGCGATCTTGCTCGCGTCGTTCTCGGCGCTGAACATGCTCTCGCCGAAAAACGCGGCACCGAGCGAGACGCCGTACAACCCGCCCACCAGCTTGCCGTCCCGCCAACACTCGACGCTGTGCGCAGCACCCCGGGCGAAGAGCCCTGCATATAGCCGCACGATCTCGTCGTTGATCCAGGTGTTCGGCCGCTTTTCGCTCGCTTGCGCGCAGCTGCGGATGACGTCTTCGAAGGCGCTGTCGCAACGGATCTCGAAAATCCGTTGGCGCACCACGCGGCGCAGCCGGCGCGCGACGTGGAACGCGTCGAGCGGGAGAATGCCGCGGCGGCGCGGATCGACCCAGAACAGCTCGGGGTCGTCGGCCGATTCGGCCATCGGGAAGACCCCGGCGGCATAGGCGCGGACGAGAATTTCGGGGGTCAGCCGCAGCAAGCTGCTCCCCGGTCAAGCCGGACGCCCGACGAACCGCTCGAGCCAGTGAACGTCATAATCGCCGTCGATGAATTCGCCGGCGGTGACGAGCCGCTGATGCAGCGGAATAGTCGTCTCGATACCACCAATCACGTATTCCTCAAGCGCGCGGCGCAGCCGCATCAGGCATGCGTTGCGGCTCTTGCCGTGAACCACGAGCTTCGAGATCAGGCTGTCGTAGTAGGGCGGCACCTCGTAGCCCTGATAGAGCGCGCTGTCGACGCGCACGCCAAGCCCGCCCGGCGCATGATATTCAGTCACCCGACCGGGCGACGGCGCGAAGGTGTCGGGACTTTCGGCGTTGATGCGGCATTCGATCGCGTGGCCGCACAGTTTGATGTCCGATTGGCGATGGCCGAGCGGGGCGCCTGCTGCGACACGCAGCTGCTCGCGGACGATGTCGAGGCCGCTGACCATCTCAGTGACCGGGTGCTCGACCTGCAGGCGCGTGTTCATCTCGATAAAGAAGAACTCCCCATCCTGATAGAGAAATTCGAGGGTCCCCACGCCTTTGTAGCCGAGCTCGCGCAACGCCTCGACGGCGCGCTCGCCGAGCCGGTTGCGCTGCTCCCGGTTGAGCGCGGGGGAGGGCGACTCTTCAAGCACCTTCTGATGCGAGCGCTGCAGCGAGCAATCGCGCTCGCCGAGGTGAACAATTCCGCCCTGGCCGTCTCCGAGGATCTGGATCTCGATGTGGCGCGGCCGCTCGAGGTGGCGTTCGAGGTAGACCTCGCCGCAGCCGAAAAACGACGCCGCCTCGTTTTGCGCAAGCGGCAGCATGTGGGCGAGTTCGCCACGGTCATGAGCGACCTTCATGCCGCGGCCCCCACCGCCTGCAGCAGCCTTGATCAGGATTGGATAGCCGATCGCAAACGCTGCGGCTTCGGCTGTCGCCAGATCGCGCACACCGCCCGGCGAACCGGGAACCGTCGGGATCCCGAGCCGGCGGACGGCATCCTTGGCCGCTACCTTATTGCCCATCAGCCGGATGTGCTCGGGCGATGGCCCGATGAAGGTGAAGCCGTGCTCCTCGACCGTTGCGGCGAAATCGGCGTCTTCGGCGAGAAATCCGAGCCCAGGGTGGATCGCGTCGGCGCCGGTGATCGCCGCAGCAGACAGAATCGCGGCCACATTCAAATAACTGTCGCGGGCCGGAGGCGGGCCGATGCAGACGCTCTCATCGGCGAGCCGGACGTGCATCGCGGCGGCATCGGCGGTCGAATGGACCGCGACCGTCTTGATCCCCATTTCGCGGCAGGCGCGGTGAATCCGGAGCGCGATTTCCCCGCGATTGGCGATCAGAACCTTGTCAAACATTGCAACCTTTCTGCCCGGTCCCCCCGAACGGAGGCAGATAATGCAGCATTACTCGATTAGCATCAGGACGGCACCAAATTCGACCGGCTGCGCGTCCGCGACCAGGATCTGCGCGACTCGGCCCGGTCGGTGGGCGCGAATCTGGTTCATGACCTTCATTGCCTCGATGATCAAGAGTGGCTGGCCCTCGACGATGATGTCGCCGAGCCGCACAAAAGGCGGGGCTCCTGGTTGCGGTGCGAGATAGGCGGTACCGACGATCGGTGCCCTCACCGCGCCGGGGTGTTCAATTGACCCGGCGGCGGCCGAAGGCGCAGGAGAGCCACCAAGCGGGGCAGGCCATGCCACCGCCCGGGCAACCCGGACGCGACGGTCCCCGACCGCGTATTCGATTTCGGTCAAGCCGGTCTCGGTCAACAACGCGGCCAGCGCGCGGATCAGCTCGGTGTCGGGAAAAGGCGGGGCGCGCCCGCCAATCTTCATCGAGCCGCCTCGTCCGATTCGCCTTCGATCAGGCTGGCGACCGCGTCAAGCGCGAGCTCGTAACCTTGCGCCCCCAACCCGCAGATCACGCCATTTGCCGCAAGGCTGACATAAGAGTGATGGCGAAAGCTTTCGCGCCGGAAGATGTTCGAGAGGTGCACCTCGATGACCGGCAGCTCGGCGGCGGAGAGCGCGTCGAACAGCGCGACAGAAGTATGCGTCAGCGCCCCCGCGTTCAGGATGATCCCGTCCGCCGATTCGCGCGCCTCCTGGATCCAGTCGACGAGCTGCCCCTCATGATTGGTCTGCCGAAAGTCGATCTCGAGGCCGAGCGCGGCGGCCCGCGCGGTGCAGCGCTCCTCGATATCGCCGAGCGTGTCGCGGCCGTATATCGACGGGTCGCGCACCCCGAGCAGGTTCAGATTGGGGCCGTTCAGAATGGAGACGATAGGCAAGCAAGGCCTCCGCTAGTAATCGCGCACTTATACCATGCGCCAAGGGCGGGCGGAGCTGGCAGCGCATCAGTTTGAGCTGCACGGATCGGCGTCGGCTCCCGGCAAAGTCCGAAGGCCGACCCCCCAGTGACACCCACGGAGCCGCAAGCTGCCACCAGCGGCAACAAAAAGTTGAGCAAGCGATCGACCATCGGCTGCATCTGCAGCAAATCTACAGCAAAATATCGCCTTCAAGTTGAAATCCCCGTCAGATCCGACGCCCGCGGATCCCCTTTTCCGGACGGTCGCCCCGCCGGGTTGGTGAAAGCTCGACAACCTACGTACCTTTACTTCGTCCAGCTGCCTTCCATCCCCGGAGCCGCCATCGGAAGGGGGTATGCAATATAAATCAGGCAATTTCATGATCTCGATTATCGCAATGTAAAGCGAGCGCCGCGGAGCGGCTTCAGGCGACCAGCCCCGCCTTGCGGAAGCCCTCGATCAAACGCTCGTGGTCTTCAGGGCGCAATTCTCCGATTTCGCTCGGCGGCAGCGGCGACATCCGGTGACGAAAATCTTCGCCAAACCGCCCCAGCGCCTCGGCCATCACGGCGCGTGCCTCGGCGATCTGCCCCATTTGCCCGAAAGCGGCCATCAGCGGCCTGTAGGTCGAGCGGAAGCTCGGAGATGAATGGCGTAACTGACGCGCGATCGCGATCGCCGCTTCGTAATCCTCCGCCCAGTAATACGCGTGAGCCATAGAATTTTGCCAACTCGACATCAGCGGATCGAACGGGCTGAGCCGCATTGCGGTCCGCAATGGCTCAATCGCCTCGCGCGGCCGGCCTCCCCAGCCGCGTGCAAAGCCTTGCGCGCCAAATGCCTGGGCGGAATTGGAATTGATGCTGACGGCAAGGTCCGCCTCGAAGCTGCTTTCGGCGTGCCGCCCAGACACCACCAACGCCCTCGCCAGCGCAGCATGCGCGGTCGCATCCGTCGGGTCGATCGCGACGGCGTGTCGCGCGTAATCGAGTGCTCGCGGAACGTTTTCCGGTCGCAGATCAGGCCGGAAGTGCACACCCTCCACGAGATAGGTCTGGGCGAGTAGGGCATGGGCCGGGGCAAATCGCGGGTCGAGCTCGATCGCGCGCCGGAAGAAACTCCGGGCTTTCTCGAATTCCCACGCCTCGGCGTTGGCAAAATGCCACATTCCGCGATGGTAGCATTCCCAGGCGTCGAGGCTCTCAGGGGGCTTGCGCGCGGCGCGTTCGCGCTCGCTGCGGTCGAGTGCCGGTTGGATCGCCGCCGAGACGCTCGCGGTGATCTCGTCCTGTACAGCGAAGATGTCGGCCAGGTCGCGATCGTAGCGCTCGGCCCAGAGATGCCCGCCAGTGGCGGCTTCGACCAGCTGTGCCGTCACCCGCACCAGGTTGCCTGCCTTGCGCACGCTGCCCTCGAGCACGTAGCGCACGCCGAGCTCCCGCCCGATATCTCTGGCCGCAACCGTTTTCCCCTTGTAAGTGAAGGTCGAATTGCGGGCGATGACGAACAATGACCGCGATTTTGACAGCGCGGTGATGATGTCCTCGGCGATCCCGTCGGCAAAAAACTCCTGCTCCGCGTCGCCGCTCATATTGGTGAACGCCAAGACCGCGATCGACGGTTTGTCGGGCAGCGGCAGCGACGGCCGGGAAGCGACGCCGCCGCCTACCCGGTAGACCCGCACCGCTCGGGTGATGTTCTTGAGCTGCTGCTCGCCCAAATCCTCGAAGGCAAGATCGAGTTTGCCGACGGCATCCTCCTGTACACGCGCAGAGACGCAGATCCCGCCGGGCTCGGCCAAGCCTTCGAGCCGGGCTGCGACGTTGACGCCATCGCCAAAGATGTCGCCGTCCTCGACGACGATGTCGCCGACATTGATCCCGACACGCCACTCTACGCGCCGCTCGGCCGGAACCGCGTCGTTGCGCTCGGTCATGCCCGCCTGCACCTCGATCGCGCAGCGCAGCGCGTCGACGACGCTTGAGAACTCGACGAGAAGGCCGTCTCCGCTGGTCTTTACGATCCGGCCGCGGTTCTCGGCGATCTTAGGATCAACCAAATCCGCGCGGATCCCCTTGAGCCGCGCGAGTGTACCCTCCTCGTCGGCGCCAATCAGGCGCGAGTAGCCGGCCACGTCCGCCGCGAGGACGGCGGCGAGCCGGCGCTCCGCTCGGGCTTGTTGCATGGCGCGCTCCCTTCGCGCCTATGATCCTACACCCGCCTGCCGCCCTACGCATCGGTCGCGATCTCTCGGCGAAGTTTGCCTATCCGCGGCGGCCAATACCGCCACCGGCTCGGCGGTAGCTGGCGGACGCGATCCGTCAAGTTACAGGGACCTCTGATCCCCGCCCCGCTCATGCGGTTGTCCAACATCCTCACACCGGGTTCGATCCCAACCCTGCAAGCGCCACACTCGCCCCTCACGCGAACCCCGGTGAGAGAGGTCGAGGCACGCCCCGCCCCCCGTCACTGAAGCTCGGCCAAGCCCATCGCCTCGCCGAACCGCCGGCTCGCCTCGAAGGTGTCGCCGTATTTCCGGTGGGCGGCCGAGATGTGCGCACTCGCCAGCAACAGGCGATCGCGATCCTGGCATTGGTTTTTGACGTAATCCTCCAACAGGCACTGCGGGATCTCCTGGTTGTGCGGGTCGTTGCCGAACCGCGTCGCCATCAGCGCCAGACGCTGCACCAGCACAGCGCGATCTTCGCCGCTGTCGAGATAGGCCTTGGTCCAGGCCACCGAAGCGGGCGAATCGAGCGCCGTGAGCGCTGCTTCGAGACGCTCGATAATCTGGCTCCCGTGCATCCGGCCCGCACCGCTCGGCGGGTTGATCGGGTTCGATTTGGACCAGCCGCTGTGTCTTTGGTTCCATGCCGCCTGATTGACCATCGATCCCGCCACGTAGAGCAATTTGAGGCGCTGCGGGTGCTCGAAATTGTCGTAGAACCAGCCGAGCGTGTTGCAATACTCGTAGGTGTGCTGCGGCATCGAGAAGTTGTTTGCGCCCTCGGTCTCCAGCACGACCTGTGCGCCCGCCAACTGGATCGCGTCGACGATCCGGCGCGGCGATTTCCCCGCTAACAGCAACGCGCTGATCTTTTCGATGTAAGCGGGCTCGTATTGCCGAATTAGGGCGTCGACCAGCTCTTTGGTCTCGCCCTCGGTCAGGGTGCCGATATTCGGCAACAGCGCCCGCTCGCGTTCGGTTGTGCCGCCTTGCGGGACAGCGTGAACCTCTTTGCCTTCGATGAAGATTGTGACGACGTTGCACGCCATTTCATAGACCGAATGCCAGCGCGGCCCGACCGCCATGTCGAGCGCGCCGGCGTAGATGACGTCGTGAGCGTTGTCCCAGCCGACGGCATTACCGATCTCGACCACCGAGCGGGCGCGGTAGGCCTTGTGTCCCGTTGTGTAGGAGCGGTTGTACAGCATGCGGTCCTGGATATCGATCATGCCGGCAAAGACCAATTGCGCCAGGACTTCCTTGCGATGCTCGGTATCCTCCATCAGGCCAAGGAACGTGCGGTAGGCATCTATGACTTGGCCGCGCTCGACTAGGGTCAGCCAGTTGTTCAGACGCTCGTTCAGCCGACCCGATTCTCTGAGCGGCTCCTGATCGGGCCAATAGACGACCGGCGCCGGCGGGGTTGTATTCGGCATCTTATAGCCGCGTGTCGCATAGTGACCCGGGGCCTTCAGGATCTTCTGGTTCCAGATGTCGAGCCCGGACGGGATGTACCAGATTGTTTGCGCCAGGGGCAGACCGGCGAGCCGCTCTGGCAGCATCTTCTGCAGATTGATCGCCGCCCGCGAGCTTAAGAGGCAATGATCATTGTTGACGAAGTTCGGGAAACCGTCATCAATGCGCTGATGGTATGGCACATGCGTGTAAGGCGCATGAATGCGCACCGCTTTAGCCATGATCTCCGGCAACGGCCGGCCGCGGCGCAGCAGTTCGTAGTAAACGCGGCTACCGCCTTCCTGGTCGCGAGCCAGCAGCCGTTCTTCGAGTTCGTCATACAGCTGAGCCGCCTCTTGGCGGCCATTTTCGCGCGGCGCGGCTTGTGTTGTCATAGTTTCTTCACCCCTCGGGTCGCGGTCGTCATCGAACTTCACTAACTTAGTCGGGAGCAGCCGCCAGCGGCAACCGCGTTGCCCGCATGCGAGGAATGACTGTCGATGCACCCCGATATCTTCCACAAGGATTTCACGCCCACCCCTTATTGGTGGGAAGCTTACAGGCCGACGGCCGGGGACCTCGCCGACGTGCCGCGCGCGGCGCGCGTGGCGATCGTCGGCGGCGGGTATGCCGGGTTATCGGCGGGGCTCGAGCTCGCCAAGCACGGCATCGATGCCGTCGTCCTGGAGGCTAATGGGCTCGGCTTTGGAGCCAGCACCAGAAATGGCGGTGCGGTCAGCGGCGGCGTCAATGTCGGAAAGAGTTTCACCGGCAAGGTCATCGAGGTCGATGGCGAAAGGGTCCAGCGGATCCTGTCCGATGCTGGTGATGCCTTTGCGCTGATCGACCGGCTGATCAACGAAGAAAAGATGGCCTGTTTCTGGGAAAAGCCCGGCCGCTTTGTCGGCGCCTGGGCCAGGAAGCATTACGACGCGCAATCGCGTCGGCTGACTCTGCTTAATTCGATGGCGCAGTCTGGCGCTTACATGGTGCCGCGCGAGCGGCAGCGTGAAGAAATCGCCAGCGACTATTATTTCGGCGGCATGGTCGTGGAACGGTCAGGCAAATTGCATCCGGCGCTCTTTTATAAGGGGCTCCTCCACGCATGCCGCCAGAGGGGTGTCGTCGTCTGCGCCAAGGCCGCGGTCACCCAAATCGGTCGAGGGAGCAGCGCCTGGCGCCTCAAAACAGCCCGCGGGGCCCTCTCGGCCGGTGATGTCGTGGTCGCCACCAACGGCTACACCGGCAGCCTGACACCGGCGCTCAGACGCCGGGTGGTGCCGATCGCCAGCCACATCATCGCGACCGAGGAGTTGCCGCCCGACCTTGCACGCTCGCTGATCCCCAGAGCGAGAACCTTGTCTGATACCAGGCGGGTGCTGTGCTACTACCGGATGTCACCGGACAACCGACGCATGGTGTTCGGCGGACGCGCGCGTTTCACCCAGGTCGACGCAACGGTCAGCGCGCCAATCCTCCACCGCTATATGATCGATCGATTCCCGCAGCTGCGCGGCGTCAAGGTCACCCATGCCTGGACTGGCAATGTCGCATTCACCCTCGACGCTGTGCCGCATATGGGGCGTCTGGACGACCTCCATTATTGTTTGGGCTGTAACGGCAGCGGGATCGCGATGATGACCTATCTGGGCTGGCAGACGGCACGCAAAATCGCCCGCGTCGCAAACTACGCGTGCAGCTTTGATAGAGAAGAATTTTCCGACCATCCTCTATACTCCGGGAATCCTTGGCTTTTGCCCATGGTTGGCGGCTACTACCGCTTGCGCGACAACCTCGATCGCCTGCTCGCCTGATCCTGTTGTATATTCCCGATAGGTGGTCGGAAGAGGAGAGGAAGAAATGGATTACGAGACTTACACAGGCTCACTCGCCGAGGATGCTCCGCCCGATGGCATCAGCATGGCGGCGCAGGCGCTATGGTGGGAGGCAAAGGGCGATTGGCACCTGGCCCATCAATGCGCGCAGAAGCAGGCCGACGCGGAGGGCGCCTGGGCGCACGCTTACCTGCACCGCGTCGAAGGCGACCTGTCGAACGCCGGCGGCTGGTATCGCCGCGCCGGCCGCCCGTTCTCGACCGCACCGTTGCAGGAGGAATGGGAGACGATCGCGCGGGTGCTGCTGGGTTAGACCACCCACAGCCCATCAGCGGGCCATTCAAATAGGGGACCTCGCGGCAGAACGCTGATTATCGCGGCGCCGTGCAACCGTTGTCGGTTGAAGGCCAGCAATGGCCATACTCATACAGGGGATTTGTTTGACTGAACCGCGAAACTTCTTCAGATTTCATTATCCTTACCTCTCACCATCTTGGTTACTCTTTCGCATTTGAGGAATTCGTGGGCTGCTTCTTTACGCTTTAACGGTTTTTCAAATGTTTCGCGGCAGCGTGTGCGGGTTTGAACCGCTAGGAGAACCCAATGCGCGCTTTTTGTACAAAGCTGATCCGGGACGAGTCCGGTGTTACGGCAATCGAATATGGGCTGATTGCCGCCCTTATCGCAATCGCCGCCATCACCATGATGGCCCTTGTTGGCACCAATCTCACCAAGACCTTCAGCACAGTAGCCAGCGCTCTGTAGGCTTTGTCGGTCGACGCTCGACGGCTCTCGTTGCGCCGTCGAGTGTCGCTCGTCTCGACTTACTGTTGAACAAGGCGGCGTCGCACCGGGCGTCACCGGTGGTTCGGCAGAGAAAACGGGCTGGCGGAGTTGGTCGAGGCGCCGGTCGCTGCAATGTCACCCTCGCGGCTTCACTGGGGCTATGCCCCTCTCCCATGCACTATCGGAGTGCCGTTACTGAAGTGCAACCGCCATGAGTGACACCGTTGGGAGTCTGGGTACCTCCGCTCCGGGATCTTTCAGCACTTTTACGGCTTCCCGGCTGCAACCGTACAGCTACGCTCTAGCGCTAATCTACGCAATAGCTTTCATACGTTTTTATTTGGCCGGGGCGTGGATCGTCGATCACTCGGGGGCGCCCGTCTACGGTGATTTCGCAGATACTTGGGTGGCCGGATGGCAAGCGCTGAATGCTGAGGCCGCCAGACTGTATGAATCAGACGAATTCATCAGGATCCAGAAGGCGCTCCTCGGGGCGCAGGATTACGTCTACCCGAATTGGCCTTACCCGCCCACTTTCTTCCTGGTCCTGGCGCCTCTTTCGACGCTTCCTTACTTTTACGCGTTCCTGACCTGGGTTGTGGGAACGCTGCTCGCCTGCCTCGCTGTCGTTTATCTCATCGTGCGACGACCGCCGGCGATCGCCCTGGTGCTGGCATCGCCATTTACCGCCTGGAATTTTTTCGCCGGACAAAACGGGTTCCTGACAGCGTCGTTGCTTGGTGGGTCCCTTTTCTTCTTAGAGACGCGACCGATTGCAGCAGGGGTAATTCTCGGTTGTCTGACCTACAAGCCGCAATTCGGGATATTGCTACCCCTAGCCCTGGTCGCTTCCCGACAGTGG
>Ga0310913_10000339_pt1 | contig 21159 bp, 21 predicted proteins | sample GREbulkMGOX082_FD_203447 | JGI IMG/M metagenome (GOLD analysis project Ga0310913, IMG submission 203447) | Lab enrichment of tropical soil microbial communities from Luquillo Experimental Forest, Puerto Rico - GRE.bulkMG.OX082 | ecosystem: Environmental > Terrestrial > Soil > Tropical forest >...
CCCGATGTCCGGCTTCGACCAATGGCTTGATGAAGACCCCCAGGTGCGGGCGCCGCCCGCCCCAGCCGTGCACCAGGTATACGACCGGTCCGTCGCCCCAGGATTCCCCGATGATTCGATGTCCGCGCCACGCCGCTTCCAGCGGCCGGCCCGGTCCGACGCCGGGCGGCATGCGCAGGTCTGACTCCATGACGGGCGGGGTGCACCACAGTTCGGTTGCCCACCTCGCGCCGATCGCGGGTGCGAATCGCTCAAGGAGGCCGAACGCCCGACGCACCCGTGGCGAGACCGCCGGCTCGACGCCAGAACCCATGTCATCGAGGCCCGCTGGGCCGTCCGAGCCGATGGCCACACCGGCCGACGCGCCTTGTTCATTCATGTGTCCCCCGTGAAGTCCTGGTCGAGGCCGACGAACGTTCTGTGCTTTCTTAGCAGGGGCTTCGTGGGCGCTCGGGATTCCGGCCTTCAATTGTCGCTTATGTAGGGCGGGCCGAGGAAGCGCCGCACCATGGTGCGCTGGGCTTCGGGGTCCTTGACGGGCCAGCACCACAGCGCCAGAAAGACTCGGATGAGCCACTGCGCCGCGAGCGGGTCAGCGTTGTCATGGCCGAGCATTTCGGCCGCGAAGCCGGTGACGGTGGGTGAGCTGGCGATCCACTCGCTGACAGGAGTCGTGTGCAACGACCGCATGAGCTGTGCCAGCGGATCTGATTGCAGGCGTTGTAGGGCGACGAGGGTGGCGGTCACGACCCGATCCGGGCCCTCGAGGTTCTTGATGGCTTCGCGTGTGGTGTCGACAATGCGCGCCGCTTGCCGCGCTACGACGGCGTCGCGGATGGCCGCCTTGCCGCCGGCATGCCGGTAAATCGTTGCCGGTGAGCAGTGGACCCTCGCGGCCACGGCCTCGATGGTGAACGCCTCGTACCCCCCGCGAGAAATCAGGTCGGCAGCCGCGGCGTAGATCCGTTCCGCGGCTTCGCTGTGGCGATCACGTCCCACCAGCCAGTCGTCGCTGGGCATTCAACCGCGCTCCTCCCCCGCAACCCGCTGAATTACTTCTCTCACCTTGAGAATTTCTGGCTACTTTCCTCATGGTAATGCGCTGATGGTGCCTTATGGGCGATCTCGGCCCCCGTCGGCCGCGGACCAGGCCGTCCCTCAACTTTGTCGCGCGCCGTTGACGCTGCAGGTGGGTCCATTCAGCCTGAACTCATGACAGTGGTCGACGATCCGATCCAGTTTTTCGGCACCGAGGCGTTGCAGGATCCGTATCCGCTGTACGACCGGATGCGCGCCGAGGCGCCGGTTCACCGGCTCGGCAAGTCCATCTTCTACGCGGTGTGCGGATGGGACGCGGTGCTCGAGGCGGTCGAGCGGGTCGAAGACTTCTCGTCGAACCTGACCGCGACCATGATCTTTCACGATGACGGCACGGTCACCCCGTTCGACATGGCGCCCCTCGGAGACGCTGTACACGCGTTGGCAACCGCGGACGATCCGGTGCACGCGATGCACCGCAAGCTCCTGCTGCCGCATTTGTCGGCCAAGCGAGTGCGGATCATCGAAGAGTTCGCCGAACAGATCGCGGACGATTTGTGGGACCAGCACGTGCGCGACGGCGAGATCGAGTGGATGAGCGCGATGGCGAACCGGCTCCCGATGATGGTGGTCGCCAAGTTGCTCGGCTTGCCCGACAGCGACGTCGACAAACTCATTCGACTCGCCTACGGCGCCACCACACTGCTCGACGGGATCGTCACCCCCGAACAGCTCGAAGCGGCCACCGCGGCGGCGCTAGAGCTGTCCGCCTACGTGTTGGACCATTTCGAAAAAGCGACCACCGACGCCGAAGGCGGCCTGATCGCCGATCTGGCCGCACGCTGCGCTTCGGGTGAGTTGGAACAGCTCCCGGCGCTGGGGATCATGATCACGCTGTTCAGCGCCGCCGGCGAGTCGACTGCGTCACTGCTGGGCACCGCGGCGGGAATTCTCGCCGATCGTCCCGAGGTGCAAAAACAGGTGCGTGAGAACCCCGAATTACTAGGCGTTTTCATCGAAGAGACGCTGCGCTTCGAGCCACCGTTCCGCGGCCACTACCGCCACGTGTGGCGTGACACGACGCTGGCCGGGGTCGAGGTGCCCGCCGATTCGCATCTGCTGCTGATGTGGGGAGCGGCCAACCGCGATCCGACGCACTTCGAGGCGCCGAACGAGTTTCGGCTCGACCGCACTGGCGCTAAGGGCCACGTGACCTTCGGCAAGGGCGTGCACATCTGTGTGGGCGCCGCACTGGCTCGCCTGGAAGCTCAAATCGTCTTGCGCAAGCTACTCGAACGCACGACCTGGATCGAGGTCTCCGACGTCGGCGAATGGCTACCGAGCATTCTGGTCCGGCGCCGGAAACGGCTGCAGCTAGCCGTTCGGTGAGCTGTGCCGGCCCCGGCGGTGTGCCTACGGACGCGGCTGCACGTCAACGCTGGGCGGCCGGGGCGACGGCTCCTGGTCCTGTTGGCCCATTGAGCGCCGCACGATGCTGAACGCGACGGCGCCGCCGGCCAGGACCGCGACGGCGGCCCCCGCGATCACCCAGGGGCGCTTGCCGTGGCGTCGGGACCGGCGCGCTTCCTGCAGCGCCTCAGGCAACCCTGCGACGACCTCCTGGGCGGCGGCCAGCTCCTGGGCGAGCGTCTCCTGGGCCGCGGCGAGCTCCCGGGCCAATCGGCCCTCCCGGTAACGGCGACGGAGCCCCGATGTCGTCGAGCGTGCGGACTGGACGCCCAGTCCGACCACGCCCCGGGTGACGTCCACCGGTCCCACCGCCGAGTAGGTCAGCCCGCGGGCCAGTCGCGCCCGAGGGGTCAGCCGGGATGCCGTCTTCGCGCTCATCTGCCGCCTTCCTTTGCCGCTCATCGGGTGCCCCATCAGACTGCCATCAATAGGACACCCGCGAGCCTATTGTGCGCGCCCGTGTTTCGGGACCGGGCCCCGGTCGAGCGACACCGGATGCGGGCACGCCCGCGCGTGATGGCAGACTCTGGGGTCGTGACTAACAGCCCTATTCAGACCGCCACCGCAACGCTGCACACCAACCGCGGAGACATCAAGGTTGCTCTGTTCGGAAACCATGCGCCCAAGACCGTCGCCAACTTTGTCGGCCTGGCGCAGGGCACCAAGGAGTACTCGACCCAAAACGCATCGGGCGGCCCGTCCGGCCCGTTTTACGATGGCGCGGTCTTTCACCGGGTGATCCGCGGCTTCATGATTCAGGGCGGCGATCCCACCGGCACGGGCCGCGGCGGCCCCGGCTACAAGTTCGCCGACGAGTTCCACCCCGAGCTGCAATTCGACAGGCCCTACCTGCTGGCGATGGCGAACGCGGGTCCGGGCACCAACGGCTCGCAGTTCTTCATTACGGTCGGCCAGACTCCGCACTTGAACCGGCGCCACACGATCTTCGGCGAAGTGACCGACGCCGATTCCCAGAAGGTTGTCGACGCCATCGCGACGACGTCCACCGACGGCAACGACCGCCCTACCGATGCGGTCGTCATCGAATCGATCACGATCTCCTGAGGCGTCCGCACGCCGCGCAAGCGATCTTCGGTCAGCGCGGGTTACGACCCGCGTAGCCGGCAGATGTGAGCGCGTCGAGCACTTCCAACGGGTCCGTCCCGAGGTCCCAACGGGAGAAGATCACCAACCCATCGGTGGCGGTTTCGACCTCGAGCAGCCGAACTTTGCGCCCGTGGCGGCGGAACTCGGTGATCCGGATGATCTTGATGTCGGCGTGCTGCAATACCTGCGTCCGAAACCAGCCCCGCAGGACCAGGCCCTCGGGGGTAATTGCCAGCTTCGGCCGCGCGCGCCATGTCATGCCCGCAAACAAGATCAGACCCGCCGCGGCAACGCCGCTCAAAATGCGTCCGGGAGGATCTGTGACCAGGGTCACACTCGCGATAGCCATCAAAACACCGCCGAGCCCGCAACCAGCGATTCCCGTCGCGCGCGGCTCCCATGATGTTTGCTGCATGCGCTATCTACACCCTCCCACCACTGGCTATGCAGTTATCCACAAGCGCTATCAACAGTGGGGATAAATCACACGTGTGTGATTGGGTGAGCGCAACGTTGCTGAGCCAGTAACGAACAGACCCCAAAATGAATTCATTTCGCTTTTTGTCTGGTTCAGTGCCAGCGCATCGTGAGCAACAAACCGGTGATCATGAAAGCGAACGCGATGGCATAGTTCCACGGGCCCAGTTGCGCCATCCAATTCAGGGCCGCCGGTGCCTGGCTTCCGACGGCGGCCAATTGAAACACCATCAACCAGACGAGCCCGATCAACATAAGGCCGACAAACAAACAAACGAACCACACACTGGACGGTCCGACCTTCACCTTCACGGGCGTGCGGCTGACGGCGCTGACCGTGAAATCGTTCTTCTTGCGGACCTTGGACTTGGGCATCATTACCTCGGCGATATCTCGGGGCTTACCTGAACACGTGAGCGGAACGGGTGCGACGATAACGATTGCCGCTGCACCTATAGCTTGGCTACGAGACTAACTCACCTGGCACCGTGACCAGGAAATGGAGAGGCCATGATTGGCACGCGCCGCTCACCATGGCGCCTCGGGGTCCCCCTGGTGTGCCTGCTGGCGGGGTTGCTGCTGGCGGCTACGCACGGGGTGTCCGGCGGCGCCGAGATCCGCCGCAGCGACGCGCCGCGCCTGGTCGATCTGGTGCGTGAGGCGCAGGCGTCGGTGAATCGCCTGAGTGCCCAACGTGATGAGCTGGCCAACAAGCTCGATTCGATGCATGGCCGGTCTCCGGATGCCGCACTGGCGGCCATGCTGCGGCGCTCCGCCGAGCTGGCCGGTGAGGCGGGCATGGACCCGGTCCACGGCCCGGGCCTGGTGGTGACGCTTGAGGACGCACAGCGCGACGCCAACGGCCGCTTCCCGCGCGATGCGTCGCCCGACGACCTGGTCGTGCACCAGCAAGACATCCAGGCCGTCCTCAACGCATTGTGGAGCGCCGGCGCGGAGGCGATCCAGATGCAGGACCAGCGGATCATCGCAACCTCGGTGCCTCGCTGCGTGGGCAACACGCTACTGCTCAACGGGCGCACCTACAGCCCGCCCTACACGATCACCGCGATCGGCAATGCGGCGGCGATGCAAGCCGCACTGGCCGCCGCTCCCCTAGTCATCCTTTACAAGCAGTACGTGGTCCGATTCGGCCTCGGCTACAGCGAAGAGGTCAAGCCCGACGTGCAGATCGTCGGCTATTCCGAACCGGTCCGGACGCACTTCGCACAGCCCGCCGGCACGGTGGGCTACTGAGCGGGATCGGCGCACGGCGTCGGACGGTACCCTGACACGATGCGGATCCTGGTTGTCGACAATTACGACAGCTTCGTGTTCAACCTGGTGCAGTACCTCGGCCAGCTTGGCGTCGGGGCTGAGGTATGGCGCAACGACGACGCCCGGCTCTCCGACGAGACCGCCATCGCCGCGGAGTTCGACGGTGTCTTGCTCAGCCCGGGACCGGGGACCCCGGAGCGCGCGGGGGCGTCGATTGGCCTCGTCCGTGCGTGCGCCGCGAGGCGCACTCCGCTGCTCGGGGTCTGCCTGGGACACCAGGCCATCGGCGTCGCATTCGGCGCCACCGTAGACCGCGCACCCGAATTGCTGCACGGCAAGACCAGCAACGTATTTCACACCAATGTTGGTGTGTTGCAAGGGCTTCCGGATCCGTTCACAGCGACCCGCTACCACTCGCTGACGATCCTGCCGGAGTCACTGCCGACGGCGCTGGAGGTTACGGCGCGCACCCGCAGCGGTGTGATCATGGCCGTACGTCACACCGAGTTGCCGATTCACGGGGTCCAGTTCCATCCCGAGTCGATCCTGACCGAGGGTGGGCATCGAATGCTGGCGAACTGGCTCACCTTCTGCGGGTGGGCGCGCGACGACACGCTGGTCCGCCGTCTGGAGAACGAGGTCCGCGCCGCGGTGCGCCCGCACGTTCCGGCGGATCCCTCGGCTACTGACCGAACTTCAGCGTGATGATCCCGTCCCGGTTGACCCCGGCCCCCGCGGGCGGGTTCTGATAGACCACCTTGTTGTGTAGGGAGCCACCGGCGTCGACGTCGGGACCCTTGTCCAACACCCCTGTCCAGCCCAGTGCGCGTAACCGCGGTTCGGCTTCGGTCCAGAAACTGCCGCTCAGGTCGGGCATCACGAATTGGTTGCCCTTGGACACCTGCAACTCGATGACCGAGTCCACCGGAACCGTCTGGCCCTTGGGCGGATTGGTGCCGATCACGTCGCCGGCCGGCCGGGGGCTGTCCACCTGCGTCTGGCTGAACTTGGTGAAGCCCCAGATGGTCAGGGTCTTTTGCGCGTCGTCGACGGTCTGGCCCGCGACCTCGGGGACCTGTTTGGTCTCCGGGCCGGAGCCGACGATGACGGTGATCACGTTGGTGATCGCCGAAGTCTGGTTGGCCGGCGGGTAGGTCCCGATGACCTTGCCCAGCAGTTCCGGGGTCGACGGCGAGTTCGTCTGCTTGAACTTGCTGAATCCGGCGGCTTTCAGCTTGGTGACCGCGTCGGTGTAGCTCAGCGAGGAGACGTCAGGCACTTCGCGTTGTTCGGGTCCGGTGGACACGTTGATGGTGATTTCGTCGCCGGCACCGACCGAAGCGTTGGCGCCGGGGTCTGTGCTGATGACGTGATCGGGCGGGATCGTCGAGTCCGGCTTCTGCAGGGTGCGCGTCTTGAAGCCCCTGTTCTGCAGTGCGGCAACAGCATCGGCGGACACTTGACCCCGCATGTCCGGCACCTGGATATCGCGGGTGCTGCCGCCGAACGTGTTGAAGGCGATGACGACGACGATCGTCAGTACCGCCAGCACGGCGACCGCGACAACCCAGCGACCGATTGAACCGCCGCGATCGCGGTCGGTGTCGTCCAGGGCCTGGCGGGGTAGCGGGTCGGTGCGCGGACCTCCGTGGCCTGCCCCGGTGGCCGACAGGAACGAGCTCCGCTCGGCGTCGGTGAGCACCTTCGGGGCCTCGGGTGTCTCCCCGTTGTGCACGCGGACCAGGTCTGCGCGCATTTCCGCCGCGGTCTGATAGCGGTTTTCCGGATTCTTGGCCAGCGCCTTGAGAACGACGGCGTCAAGGTCGGCGGAGATGCCTTCGTGCCGTTTCGACGGTGGAACCGGATCTTCGCGGACATGCTGGTAGGCAACCGCTACGGGCGAGTCACCGGTGAAAGGCGGTTCGCCGGTGAGGATTTCGTAAAGGACGCAGCCCAACGAATAGACATCGGAGCGGGCGTCCACGGGTTCGCCGCGGGCCTGTTCGGGTGACAGATACTGGGCGGTCCCGATCACGGCGGCGGTCTGTGTGACGCTATTGCCGCTGTCGGCGATCGCGCGCGCGATGCCGAAGTCCATCACCTTCACCGCGTTGGTGGTGTTGATCATGATGTTCGCCGGTTTGACGTCGCGGTGAATGATGCCGTTCTGATGACTGAAGTTCAGCGCCTGACACGCATCGGCGATGATCTCGATGGCTCGCTTGGCTGGGAGCGGGCCGTCGGTGTGCACGATGTCCCGCAGGGTGACGCCATCGACGTACTCCATGACGATGTAGGGCAGCGGTCCGGTGGCGGTTTCCGCCTCCCCGGTGTCGTACACCGCGACGATGGAGGGGTGATTCAGCGCCGCGGCGTTTTGCGCCTCACGCCGGAAGCGCAGGTAAAAGCTGGGATCGCGGGCCAGATCGGCGCGCAGCACCTTGACCGCGACGTCACGGTGCAAACGGACGTCGCGGGCCAGATGAACCTCGGACATACCCCCGAAACCGAGGATCTCGCCGAGTTCGTAGCGGTCGGACAGGTGCTGCGGGGTCGTCATTGTGGTGTCTCGTGTCGGGCCGGCGACGGGCTGGGTGTCAGCGCAACAACCCAGCTCGCTCCGATTGCCCGGGTGGGATCGGGCGGCGGGCTCTGAAATCCAGAATTACCTATGTTCCCGCGATCCGTCCAATTGAGGCGCAGGCCCGGCCCGGTGCCGCTGGGCGTCTTGCTGGGCGGTGGCGGCGCCGTCGCCGGTGGGGTCCCGGTATCGGTGACCGTCGGGGGCGGTGGCTGCTCCCCGCTTTCCCCGTGGGAATTGATCACGATGAGCACCGCGATGATGATCGCCAGCGCTCCGAGCACTCCCGCGGCCCACAGGAGCGCGCGCTGGCCCGACGAGAATGTGCGTCGGGCCGGGGCCTGGCGGCGGCCGCCGGTGGGCGGCCCGGATCGGCGGGCCGGGGCCGGCCTGGCCTGCGGGCTCGACGGAATGGCTGCCGGCGAGGCCCGGCCGGGGGGCGGAGACTGGCTGGGCCGCGGGGGTCGGCGCCCCGCGCGCACCGCGGCGACGGCGTCGGCGAACGGCCCCCCGCTGCGATAGCGCATTTGGGGATTCTTGACCAGGGTGATCTCGATGAGTTCTCGCACATTGGGCGGCAGCTCCGCGGGAAGCGGCGGCGGCGGTTCCTTGATGTGCTTCATCGCCACCGTCAACGCGCCGTCCCCGGTGAACGGCCGCTTACCCGAAACCACCTCGTACCCAACGACTCCCAGCGAGTAGACATCGCTGGACGGCGTCGCGTCGTGCCCCAGGGCCTGCTCCGGGGCGATGTACTGGGCGGTGCCCATCACCATTCCGGTCTGGGTCACCGGGGCGGCGTCGACGGCCTTGGCGATGCCGAAGTCGGTGATCTTCACCTGGCCGGTCGGGGTGATCAGGATGTTGCCCGGTTTGACGTCGCGGTGTACCAAGCCCGCGGCGTGCGCCACCTGAAGGGCCCGGCCGGTCTGCTCGAGCATGTCCAGCGCATGCCGCAAGGAGAGCCGGCCGGTGCGCTTGAGCACCGAGTTCAGCGGCTCGCCGTTGACCAGCTCCATCACCAGGTAGGCGGTGCGGCCTTCACCGTCCAGCTGGCTTTCGCCGTAGTCGTGAACCTGCGCGATCCCCGGGTGGTTGAGCATCGCGGTCGTGCGCGCCTCGGCGCGGAACCGCTCAATGAACTCCGGGTCCTGGGAGAACTCCTGCTTGAGCACCTTCACGGCGACGCGCCGACCCAGCCGGCTGTCCACGGCCTCCCAAACCTGGCCCATGCCGCCGGTGGCGATCAGGCGCTGCAGGCGGTATCTGCCTGACAGCGTCACACCAACTCGTGGGCTCATGGTCCTCCCTGCAGCGCGGCCGCGATCACGGTCCGCCCGATCGGCGCGGCGAGCGCGCCCCCGGTCGCGGACAGGCGGTCGGCGCCGCCCTCCACCAGCACCGCCACGGCAACCTTCGGCGACTGCGCGGGCGCGAACGCGATGTACCACGCGTGCGGCGGAGTGTGTCGCGGGTCGGTGCCATGCTCCGCGGTACCAGTCTTGGATGCAATCTGCACGCCGGGAATGGCCCCTTTCTGCTGTGCGACCTTCTCGGCGCCGACCATCAGCTCTGTTAGCTTAGCGGCGACCTGCGGCGACACCGCGCGGCGCTGTTGGTAGGGCGCGGTGGTGCTGATGTTGGACAGGTCGGGCCCCTTGAGGCTGTCGATCAGGTAGGGCTGCATGGTGACCCCGCCGTTCGCGACGGTCGCGGCGATCACTGCGTTTTCCAGAGGGGTCAGCGCGACATCCTTTTGACCGATGCTCGACATCCCGAGCGCGGCGGCGTCCGGAATTATCCCGACGGTTGATTCCGAGACCTGCAGCGGAATCACGTTGGGGGTGCTGTCCAGCCCGAACGAGTGCGCCATGCTGCGCAGCGCGTCGGCACCGGTGGAGATGCCCAGCTGGACGAACGCGGTGTTGCAAGACAGGGCGAACGCCTGACTGAGGGAGACCGTGGGCTCGCTGCCGCACGGCGCGTCGCCGTAGTTCTCCAGGGTGGCAGTGCTGCCGGGCAGCTGAATGGAGGGCGCCGCGGTCAACTGCTCGGTGTCGGTGGCGCCGGCTTGCAGCGCTGCCGCGGTGGTGATCACCTTGAACGTGGAACCGGGTGGATAGGTCTCAGAGATGGCACGGTTGGACATGGGATTGTCCGGATCGTCGCGAAGCCGCTGCCATGCCTGCGCCTGCACTTCGGGATCGTGCGACGCCAGCAAATTGGGGTCATAGGACGGCGACGACACCATGGCCAGAATCTTGCCGGTGGACGGTTCCAGAGCGACGACAGCTCCCTTGCACGGGGGCCCGCCGCAGCCCTGCTGCATTGCGTCCCACCCGGCCTGCTGAACCCGCGGAACGATCGTGGTGTCGACGTTGCCGCCGCGCGGATCGCGACCGGTGAAAAAGTCCGCTAGCCGGCGTCCGAACAATCGTTCGTCGGACCCGTTCAACAGCGGGTCCTCGGCCCGTTCCAGGCCCGAGCTGGAATAGCGCAGCGAGTAGAAGCCGGTAATCGGCGCGTACACAGCGGGGTTGGGATAGACCCGCAGGAAACGAAACCGGCTGTCGGTGGCGACGGAATAGGCCAGCAGCTGTCCGCCCGCGATGATCTGGCCACGTTGACGCGAGTACTCGTCGAGCAGGACTCGCTGATTGCGCGGGTCGGTGCGCAGCGCGTCGGCGGCGAACACCTGAGTCATTGTGGCGTTGAGCAGGAGCAGCACGATCAACGCCATCACGGTCACCGAGATCCGGCGGAGAGAGGCGTTCATACCCGCTCAATCACCTCGGTGCTGGCCGCCGCGATGGGCGACGTCTTGCGCGGGCGAGTGCGCAATGGTCGTCGGGCGCTGTGTGAGATGCGCGCCAGGATGGCCAGCAGCACGTAGTTCGCCAGCAATGACGACCCACCGTAGGACATCCACGGTGTGGTCAATCCGGTCAGCGGGATCAGCTGCGTCACACCGCCGACGACGATGAAAAGCTGGATCGCCAGCGTCGATGCCAGGCCGGCGGCAAGCAGCTTGCCGAAGCTTTCGCGGGTAGCAATCGCCGTGCGCAGGCCTCGGACGATGACGATCGTGTAGAGCATCAAAATGCTGGCGAACCCGACCAGCCCCAGCTCTTCACCGAACGCAGCGATGATGAAATCGGTCGAGGCGGCCGGCACCGTGTCAGGCTGACCGTTACCTAGCCCGGTGCCGAAAATGCCGCCGGTAGCAAAGCTGAACAGCGACTGCACGAGCTGGTAGCCGGCCCCGTCGGGGTCGGAGAACGGGTCCCACCACATCTGCACCCGAGTCCGGACATGTCCGAAGATGAAATACGCCGCAACGCTTCCCGCAGCGAATAACGCAAAGCCGATGAGGACCCAACTGAACCGTTGGGTGGCAAGGTAAAGCACCACCAGAAACGACGCGTAAAGCAGCAGCGAGGTACCGAGGTCCTTCTCGAACACCATCACACCCACCGAGATCACCCAAGCCGCCAACAGCGGAGCGAGGTCCCGGGGGCGGGGCAACGTCATTCCCATGAAATGCTTACCGACGCTTGCGAACAGACTCCGTTTGGTGATCAGCACCGCCGAGAAGAAGATCAGCAGCAGAATCTTGGAAAACTCGGCCGGCTGAATTGAGAAGCCCTGGAAGCGAATCCAGATCTTGGCGCCGTTCTGCTCGGACATTGATGCCGGGAGCAGCGCGGGAATCACCAGGAACACCAAACCCGCGACTCCACATATGTAGCCGTAGCGCGCGAGCTGTCGATGGTCTTTCAAGAAGGTGACCACCAGCGCAAAGGCGGCGACCCCAACCACGGTCCACAGCATCTGCTGGGTGGCGCTGGGGTGACGGTGGCCGCTCAGCTCGTTGTTGACAAGGTCGAGCCGGTGGATCATCACCAGCCCAAGTCCGTTGAGCAGAGCCACTATTGGCAACAGCAGCGGGTCGGTGTAGGGCGCGAAGCGCCTAACGGCCAGATGCGCGCTTCCGAACAGGACCAGGAAGATGAGACCGTAGCTGATCAGGTCCCAGCGTAAGCCGCGCTCCTGGTTGGCCTCGACGATCAGTAAGGCGGCGACGGTAATCAGTGCGGCGAAGCACAACAACAGCAGTTCGGCGTTGCGCCGAGTAGGCAGTGGCGGCGTGACCGCGACCGGCGGCTGGAGTTGTGTCGTCATGCAACCGCCCGGCAGTCGATACCCGGCTGAGGTGGGGGTGGCGGGAGGGCAGTCACCGTCTGGGAGGTAGTGGGCGACGTGGTCGCGGGCGCTGCCGGAGTGGTGCTTGCGGGGATGCTGGTCGAACTGGTGCTTGTCGGGGTGCCGCTCGAAGTGGTGTTTGGTGTCGTGCCGTTTGGCTCTATCGTTCCGCCCGTAGTCGTCGGGGTGGTTTGCGGGGCGGGCGGAGAGGTCGCGCGGGGAGGCGGGCAGGGCGGCAACAGGGAGTTCGTCGACAACTGGCGCAACTGCCCGATGGCGTTGTCCAGAGTTCCCGTGGGAAGTCCGGCCTGAACCTGTGCGCGTTCAGGCGCGCGCAGGTCCTTCAGTTGCATCAGCTGGCAGTCAAGATGACCGCCGCTCTGGCTGGGACTGACCGTGGATAGCTCGCTGCGGGCGTTCAGGCAGCCAATCAGATAGGGCTCGTGCAGGGACATGCCCAGCAACGACCCTTGAATTCCCCGCAGGATCGCCACCATGCCGTTGTATTCGGCGACGTAGTAGTTGTTGCGGATGATGGCCCGGCCGATGCCCACACCCGCAAGCACCAGCAGCACTACCAGCGTGATGACGATTGCCATCCGCCGCCGCGACCACCGCGGCGGTCTTGACGCTTCCCCTTGTGGGGGAAGGCGTTTGGCGACCTCCTCACGGGGCCTGATGGCCGAGGCGCGGCCGGCCGACGTGTTGGGCAGGGTCATCTGGTCGTCTTCACCCGAAACCGCGCCCGCCAGAATCGGCTGCGTCTGGCCGTAGTCGTAGTCGACGACGTCGGCGACCACGACGGTCACGTTGTCAGGGCCCCCACCGCGCAGCGCCAATTCGATGAGGCGGTAGGCGCTCTCGGCCACGTCGGGTATCTGCAGGGCCTCGAGGATGGTTTCGTCGCTTACCGGGTCGGACAACCCGTCCGAGCAGAGCAGGTAGCGGTCACCGGCGCGCGCCTCTCGCATGGTCAGGGTGGGCTCGACCTCGTGACCGGTCAGGGCCCGCATGATCAACGATCGCTGTGGGTGGCTGTGTGCCTCTTCCCGGGTGATACGGCCTTCATCAACCAGGGTTTGGACGAAGGTGTCATCCTTGGTGATCTGGGCCAGCTCGCCGTCGCGCAAGAGGTAGCCACGCGAGTCACCGATGTGGACCAACCCAATCCGGTTGCCGTCAAACAGGATTGCGGTCAGTGTGGTGCCCATCCCCTCGAGGTCGGGCTCCATCTCGACTTGTGCGGCGATGGCCGAATTGCCGGAGCGCACGGCCGTATCGAGCCTGGCGAGCAGGTCGCCGCCGGGCTCGTCATCGTCGAGGTGCGCCAGCGCCGCGATCACCAACTGTGATGCCACCTCGCCGGCAGCGTGACCACCCATGCCGTCGGCCAAGGCCAGTAGTCGTGCCCCGGCGTAGACAGAATCTTCGTTATTGGTGCGTACCAGGCCGCGATCGCTGCGGGCGGCATATCGCAGGACCAGGGTCACGGGCGCAGCTCGATTGCCGTTTTGCCGATCCGAACCGGCGTTCCTATGGGGACTCGTACCGCAGTCGTCACCTTCGCCCTGTCAAGGTAAGTGCCGTTGGTCGATCCTAGATCCTCGACGTACCATTCCGAGCCGCGCTGAGACAGTCGGGCGTGCCGTGTCGAGGCGTAATCGTCGGTCAGCACTAGGGTCGAGTCGTCAGCGCGCCCGATCAACACCGCCTGCCCGCTGAGCGTGATGCGCGCCCCAGTCAGCGCCCCTTCGGTCACTACTAGATACCGTGCGGCGTGGCGCCGCTGGCGCGAGGGCAGCAAGGTGTCCCGCAACGCCAGGCCGCGGCGCACCATTACAGCACCGGTGGGTGCGTAGATATCGGTCCGCAATATTCGCAACACCGACCAGATGAATACCCACAGCAACATTAGAAATCCGGCACGCGTCAGTTGCAGTACCAACCCCTGCATCTGGCGTCCTTTCCGTCCTAGCACCGCACCCCTCGCACCCGGGACACCGAGCACGTCAGCAACGTCACGATACTTGGGCGGTCGTCGGCGCGGGCGAAGCACGGCAGCTTTGAGCCGGGTGCGTTCAGTGAATGCGGACGATGATCTCCGAGTGGCCCAGACGGATCACGTCGCCGTCGGCCAACTGCCACTCCTGTATCGGTGAGTTATTGACGGTGGTTCCGTTGGTGGAGTTGAGGTCGGAGAGCAGCGCGACCCGCCCATCCCAACGGATCTCCAGGTGACGGCGCGACACACCCGTGTCGGGCAACCGGAACTGGGCGTCTTGCCCGCGACCCACGATGTTCGAGCCCTCGCGCAGCTGGTAGGTCCGGCCGCTGCCATCGTCGAGCTGCAGCGTGACCGCGGTTGCTGCGGATCCATAGCCGCTCTGGCCGTACTCGCCGTAGCCGGCGCCGGCCTGCTGGCCGTATTCGGGTGGCTGGTATTCGTAGTCGCGGTGGGCAGTTTCGGGGTATCCGCCGCCTTGAGGGGGGTACCCCCCACCGGGAACGCTCTCGGCGTATTGGGTGTAATCGCCCGCGCCATACTCCTGCTGGCCGTATCCCGCACCTTGCTGATAACCCTGGTCGTACCCACCGCCCTGGTCGGGATAAGCCGGCCGTTGTTGTTGTTCGGGCGGGCTCTGCGGGGCCGGAGGGGCGTAGGCACCCTCGTCTTGGCGAGCCGGCCCGCGACCGTAATCGCCATAACCGCCGTAGCCCTGCTGGCCACCGCCGGGCTGACCACCGCCGGGCGGGCTGTAGCCGCCGCCCTGGGGGTATCCCTGGTCGTAGCCTTGTCCGCCGTAGCCGCCGGGAGCGGGGGGCCGCTGTTCATAGGACGGCGGGTAGCCGCCCGGCCCTTGGTCGGGGTAGCCGCCCTGCCCTTGGTCGGGGTAGCCGCGTCCCTGGTCGGGGTACCCCCGCTGGTCTTGGTATCCCCGCTGGTCGTAACCGCCTTGATCCGGGTAGCCGCGCGGGCCTTGGTAGCCGCCCTGGTCCGGGTAGCCGCCCTGCTCGGGGTAGCCGCCCTGCTCGGGATATGCGCCACGCTGTTCTTGGTAACCGCCCTGTTCGGGCCGGGGTGGCGGGTAGCCGCCCTGCGGAGGGTAGCCACCCTGGGGCGGGTAGCCACCCTGCTCCGGCGGATAGCCACCCTGCTCCGGCGGGTAGCCACCCTGCTCTGGCGGGTAGCCACCCTGCTCTGGCGGGTAGCCACCCTGCTCTGGCGGATAGCCCGCTCCGCTCTGCGGATCGGGGCCACGCTGTTCATCTTGCGGACGCCCGTAGCGGTCGTCGTAGTACTCGTCGCCCGGCCGCCCCTGCCCCTGGCTCCCGCGGTAGCTCGAATTGTCAGTCATTGGTGCTACTCCTCGTTCTACGCCGAACGCGTGATCTGATTGTGGCCGGAGGCAAGGGTTGGCTGTCGGGCGGGGTTCGACGTCGGGGTTGACAGCACCGCGGGCGCGGTACTGACCGGTGTGCAGGCTCGACGACTGCTCGAACCGGACGACCACATCACCATACGTTTGCCACCCCTGTCCATAGATATAGTCGGCCAAGTACCTCGCGAAAGCGGTCGACTTGAGATCCGGATCGCCGCTCACCTTCTCGAAGTCGTGCATACCGAGGGTAATGATGTATTCGTTGGGCGCCAAAAGGTGATTTCCCTGAAGCACCCGCACACCATCGTCGGCTTCCCTGCGCAATAGCGCTTCAACCTCTTGCGGGACGATCGATCCCCCGAACACTCGCGCAAACGCATTGTCTACAGTCGCCTCGAGCTTGCGCTCGATTCGCTGAACGAGCCCCTTTTGGCTACTCATCTTTCAGCACTTGCCCGCAGTTGTCGTGCTGCATCGCGGGCGCGAGGCAAACGAACCACCCGCATGTCGTATCACCCCAGCATGGTATCGGGACAGCGCGATACTGCGTCACCTTGGGAATTCTGAGAATCGCATCGGTGCAGCTCAGAGCTCGTCTGCTGGGCACTCAGAGCGCCCGGAAAGGGCCACCAAGCCCTCCGGGGCAGTTGGGGTGCACGGCGATTACAGTGGTATGGTCCATCGGTTGTTTTTGCCGGGCGAGTGGCGGAATGGCAGACGCGCTGGCTTCAGGTGCCAGTGTCCTTCGGGACGTGGGGGTTCAAGTCCCCCTTCGCCCACCAATGTGATGAGTCGAGACACGGGCAACAGGTTTCTCCGGCCACAGGCCGGGGTTTTCCATCTTCACGGGGCCAGCAGACTGTAAAAGACCAACCCGTTGCCTTTGTTGTCGTAGACCACGGCACGGCGTTCGTGTGCGTCGTTGTAGGGGCCTTGGACGATGCGGCCGCCGCTGGCCTCGACGGCCTTCGCGGCGGCGTCGACATCAGCGGTCTTGATACCGACGACGACTTGCCCGTGTGTGGGATGGTCCGCCGCGGTCGCCAGTGCAAGAGTGATCGCCCCGCCATGGAGGGCCGCGAAGTGGGCGCCGTCGCGGAACTTCAGCGGCATCCCCAGGGTCTCGCTGTAAAGCCGGATCGATTCGTCCAGGTCGTCGGTCGACAAGACGACCATCCGTACTTCGTGCTCGCTCAAAGGGCCCCCTGTGACCGGATCGCCTTACCCTAGCTTCGTGAGCGGCGAGCGAGTGCCCGGCGGGGTGGTGCACAAGCTGCCCGCAGACATGCGCGAGGCGCTGACCGCCAACCGCACCGCACTCGCGGCCTGGAAGGACATCACGCCGTTGGCGCGCAACGAGTTCATCTGCTGGGTCGAGGACGCCAAGCAAGAGACGACCCGAAAGCGCCGTATTCGCCGAACCCAGGAGGAGCTGGAAGAAGGCAAGCGCCGGCCCTGCTGCTGGCCGGGGTGCAATCATCGGGAGCGCACCGGCCGGTAAGGGGCCGCTTAACTCGTCGGCTGCGTCTGCAGCCACCGTTCGATGTCGCCGGTGACGCGGTCGGTGATGTCGTCGAATTCGGGATGTTTCTTGAGCACCGTGACCACCATCGAGCACACCGGAACGACGCGCTTGCCCTCATCGCGGGCTGCGTTCAATGCTTCCTCGACAAGAATGGTTGCCAGGCCACGTCCGCCGTACGCGGGTTCAATCTCGGTGTGGTGGAAGACTCGCTGATCGCCGCGGTCGGCGAAATCGGCGAGGCCGACCGTCTTGCCCTCGACGGCAATGGCGTACCGGCCCTCCCCCGCGGTGACGGTGGCCTCTGCGCCGGTCTTATCGGCAGTCATCTGTGCTCCTTCTTTTCCGGTATTGGTCGGGGCCGCAGCCGGGCGGTCGGCAACGGCGGGGCGGGCAGACGGGCGACCGAACCCTGGTAACCCTGGACGGCACCAAAGCGGTCGTCGGCGTCCTCCCACAGCCGGCGGTAGCCGACGATGTCGTCGTGACTGCGCCCGACGAAGTTCCACCACATCACCAGCTGTTCGGTGAACGGGGTTCCGCCCAACAGCAGCACGCGCGCGGGTCGATCGCCCACGTTGCGCAAGCGCAGCGACGAATTGCCCAGGCTTTGGTACCCGAGATCGGCGACCGCAAGGGTAATCTCTTCCATCTCGACGGGCCCCTCATCGCAGAGCACGCCGTGTTCGAAGGCCGGATCCACGGCGATGTCCAGCGCCGCGTTGATGTCGAGATCGATCTGGGCGCCCAACAGCGGAGTGAACGTATGCACGGGCGAGCGGTGACCTGCGAGCTCCCCAAGAAATACCCGCGCCGCCGCTCCGGGTAGAGAAACCCGCGTCGGCGCATAGTGGGCGAAGTCGCGCCCGGTTTCGCGATCCGGTTCAGGCAGTGCCACCCATAGCTGCACGCCGTGCAGAACGGCGTGTGAATCGATCGACACCTCGGAGTGACAAATACCCGCGCCCGCCGTCATCAGATTCAGCTCCCCGGGACGCACCAGGGCACGGACTCCGGCGCTGTCGCGATGCTCCACTCCCCCACTGAACAACCAACTCACGGTTTGTAATCCGGTGTGTGGATGCGGCGGGACATCCATGCGTGCGGACACGGGACCGTAGTGGTCGATGAAGCACCACGCACCGATCAGCGAGCGTTGTCGTTGCGGAAGGGTGCGTTGCACCCGGATCGCCCGCGGCCCGCCGAGAGGAACCTCTCGTGGAGACAACACCTGTACCGTCGGCAAGACCCCCGCAACCCGCGAAGCGGTGCAAGCGACTTCGGCCGGGGCGGCTTCCAGATTGCTCATCGTCAACCCCCGTCGTGGGCTTGATGCGGCGCCGATACCGCGACAGTACCGGGCCTGTTCACCTGCCAGGGGGGCGCAGCACCTTCATGGCCAGCCGCATGACCGGCTCGGGCACGCGGTCCTGCATCGACAACGCGACATCGGCGGCGCGGGATCGCAGCGGGGTGCCGCGACCGAAAATCCGGTTCAGCGGTCCCCCGGTCGGCTCGATCACCACATGCAGCGGCGGCGTGCCCACCGCGGCGCCCAGCGCGTTGGAGATGACCATCCGCTGAATCTCACTAGTGCCCTCAAAGATGGTGTATAGCTTGGCATCCCGATACCACTTCTCCACCGGGTGATCGGTGATGTAGCCCCAGCCGCCCATGGTCTGGATGGCGCGTTCGGTGGCCTTGACGGCGACTTCGCTGGCGGCGAGCTTCGACATCGAGCCCTCCCCCCGCTCGAAGGGCACCCTGTTGGCCGCCATCCACGAGGCACGCCAGGTCAGCAGGCGGGCCGCGTCGATCTGGGTGGCCAGGTCCGCGAGCGGAAACGCGATGCCCTGGTTGTCGATAATCGGTCCGCCGAACGCCTCCCGCTCGGTGGCGTACCAGGTCGCATACTCCAACGCGGCGCGGGCGATCCCGATAGCCTGGGCGGCGACCATCGGACGGGTTTGTTCAAAGGTGCCCAAAGTCGCCGAACCGGAACGCTGTCCGCCCGCGACAGCCTCGCGGGCTTTGGCGAGCTTGTGTTCGAGCTTTTCTTGTCCCCCAAGCAGATTGGCAGCCGGAACGCGGACGCCTTCGAACAGCAACTCAGCCGTGTGGGACGCGCGGCAGCCCAACTTGTCGAGCTTTCGCACCATCTTCAGCCCCGGCGTCCCCCCGGGCACGACGAACAGCCCCTGGCCGCGGTGGCCGAGTTCCTCGTCGACCACCGCGTTGACCACATGCACATTCGCGATACCGCCGTTGCCGATCCACATCTTGTGGCCGTCGATGATCCAGTCGTCACCGTCGCGGCGCGCGCGAGTGCGCAGATTCCGTACGTCGCTGCCGCCCTCTGGTTCGGAGATCGCCAGCGCCGCGAGCTTGAGATCGCCTGGTGTGCCGAAACATTCGGGCGCCCACTCGAGCATCTGTTCCGGAGAGGCGGCCTGACCGATCGCAGACAGCGCCAGCGCCGGCATGACAATCGCCAGACCGATTCCGGCGCAGCCCCAAAACAGCTCCTCCATGAACATCGGCAACGAGATACCGGTTGGATCACCGATCAAGTCGCGGTAGAACAGGGGGCTGTAGAACCCGCGCCGGGCCGCCTCTTCCAGCACGGCCCACGGGAACTCCTGCCGCTGGTCGTAGTCGAGCGCCACCGGGCGGACCACTTGTTCGGCGAACTCGTGCGTGCGCCGGGCCAGGTCGTGTTGTGCCGCCGTCGGTGTCAGTTCGAACGTCATGCGGTGCGCCTTCGGCTCGACAGTCTCGTTCCTGCCGAAGTTCGACTACCCCGTTGGGTGGTTCAGCAAACTGCCCCAGGTAATGTCGACGGATTGTCAGGCGGCCGAACGGGGCCCAACTTGTGCGGTTGGTAGGTGCAACACCACGGCGGCCACCCGCAGGGCCTCATGTTCGTGACGTGCCAGGAGCGCCGCGTTTTCGGGCAGCTGTCGCGAGTTGATCTCCCCGGCGGCGATACTTCGTAGGATCGCGTGAGCCCGGGCGAGCTCCTCGCGCTTTCGGTACTGGCCGCCGGGTAGCTTGACGCCGGCCCAGACGCCGTACTCCTCGCCGTGCGCGATGGCGTGCTCGGCGCATCGACGCTGCTGGGCCAATGGGCAGCGGCGCAGGCATTGGATCCGCGCCTCGGTGGCCGACCGCTCGTAAGCGCGCGCCTTTGCCGCACCGTCACCGCCGTCGTCGTCGGGGTAGCCGAACCATAGTTCCGGGTTGGCTGCGCAGGGGTTTCCCATGTCGGTCTCCTCATCGCGGGTGAAACGTAGGCAAAAGCGTATACACATATACCAACCGAACGCAAGAGAAACGTGATGAAAGCGTATATGCGCTGGAAGCGGGCGCGATCTGTGTAATATCCGGCCTATGGCCGGAGCGCGTGGTGAGCCGTGAATCGGCCGGCGCGGCCATCCGCGCATTACGCGAGTCACGCGACTGGTCGCTAGCAGACCTTGCCGCCGCGACCGGCATCAGCATCATGGGGCTGAGCTTTCTCGAGCGTGGTGCCCGCAAGCCGCATAAAAGCACAGTTCAAAAGGTTGAAAATGGGCTTGGGCTGCCGCCGGGCACCTACTCCCGGCTGCTGGTAGCCGCCGATCCGGACGCCGAGTTGGCCCGGTTGATGGCTGCGCAGGCATCTGACGCCGGGTCCGCGCGGCGTGCCGGCGTGGTGGTGGTCGACCGTCACACCGATACGGAAGTGCTGGAAGGCTACGCCGAAGCGCAACTCGATGCCCTCAAATCCGTCATCGATCGACTGCCTTCGACGACATCAAACGAATATGAGACGTATATTCTGTCTGTGATCGCTCAGTGCGTGAAGGCCGAGATGCTGGCAGCCAGCTCGTGGCGGGTGGCCGTGAACGCCGGCGCCGATTCGACGGGCCGGCTCATGGAGCACCTGCAAGCACTGGAGGCCACGCGCAGGGCGTTGCTGAAGCGGATGCCCGCCAGCATGAGCGCGCGGTTCGATCGGGCCTGCGTGCAGTCGTCGTTACCGGAGACGATCATCGCGGCGCTGGTAGGTGTCGGCAACGACGAATTGTGGGATATCCGCAACCGGGGGCTCATTCCTCCGGGAG
>Ga0310913_10000345_pt1 | contig 21028 bp, 16 predicted proteins | sample GREbulkMGOX082_FD_203447 | JGI IMG/M metagenome (GOLD analysis project Ga0310913, IMG submission 203447) | Lab enrichment of tropical soil microbial communities from Luquillo Experimental Forest, Puerto Rico - GRE.bulkMG.OX082 | ecosystem: Environmental > Terrestrial > Soil > Tropical forest >...
TCGACGGGGTTCGCCGTGCACTACCCCGCACCGCACTCGCCAGCCGGCCGCAGACACTGTGGCGCTATCGCGAGCTGTTGCCGGTGCGCCGACCGGAAAATGTTCTCTTGCTTGGCGAAGTGATGACACCGCTGGTCCCGCTTTCCCGCATCGCCGCGAGTCTGACCAAGGGTGGTGAGATCCTGGTCAAGGACGAAGGGCGGCTGCCGACCGGCTCGTTCAAGGCGCGCGGGCTGGCTCTTGCAGTGTCGATGGCCAAGGAGCTCGGTGTCGGCACAATGGCCATGCCGACCAACGGCAATGCCGGAGCGGCGATGGCCGCCTATTGCGCGCGCGCCGGCATCAAGTCCTATGTCTTCTGTCCCGACGACACCCCGGCGGTCAACATTCGGGAGATCGCGATGCAGGGCGCGAAAGTGTTTCTCGTCGACGGGCTGATCGACGATTGCGGCAGGCTGGTCGGCGAAGGCGAGCGGGAAGTCGGCTGGTTCAACTGTTCGACCTTGCGTGAGCCCTATCGCATCGAGGGCAAGAAGACGATGGGGATCGAACTCGCCGAGCAGCTCGATTGGCAGTTGCCCGATGTGATCTTCTACCCGACCGGCGGCGGCACCGGCATCATCGGCATGTGGAAGGCTTTCGCGGAGCTGGAGGCCATCGGCTGGATCGGGCCGGAGCGGCCGCGCATGGTGGTGGTTCAAGCTGCTGGTTGCGCGCCGATGGTCAAGGCTTGGGAGGAAGGCGTCGAGCACGCCCCGCGCTGGCCGGATGCGCATACCTTCGCCGCCGGGATTCGCGTGCCCCAGGCGGTCGGCGACTTTCTGATCCTGCGTGCGGTGCGCGAGAGCGGCGGGTTCGCAATCGCTGTTTCTGATCAGGCGATCGCCGAGGCTTGGCGCGAGGTCGCGACCGAGGAAGGCCTGCTGCTCTGTCCCGAAACCGCAGCAACTTATGCGGCGTACAAACAGGCGCTCGCCGAGGGCCGGATCCTCCCGGCCGACCAGGTTGTGCTGTTCAACTGCGCCAGTGGGCTCAAATACCCGATGCCCGAGGCTGGCCACCGGCTAAAGCTGGACAAGACCGTGAATTGGTCGAACCTCACCGAAGCCTGAGTGATGCTCGCAATTGCCCTCCGAGCTGCCGGGATTGCCGTGCTGCTAGTGTTAGGAGCATGTAACAGATCACCCTGGACTCTTGACCAAACGCCTGACGCGATCACGTTGCGCTGGTATACGGACGAGACCGAGCGCGCTGTAGCGGACTCGGTTGCTCAGGCACATTGCCGGTTGTCGAGCAGGAGCGCCGAGCTGATCTCCTATGACCAGGACGGGAGCGCTCAGATCGGCAAATACCGTTGCCGCTGACTTCATTATGATGTGCGGCCATCCAACTGGAGATCATGCAATGAACATCGAGCAACGGCTGAAGGAGCTGAACATTACGCTGCCGAAGGTCGGCAGCCCGCTCGGCAACTACGTCCACGCAAGGCGGGTCGGCAACCTGCTGTATCTCTCCGGAAAGGGCCCGGAGCGTGCCGACGGCACGATGCCCCGCGGCAAGCTCGGCGCCGGTATGTCGATCGACGAGGGTTATCGGCATGCCCGCCAGATCGGCTTGGTATTGATCGCGGCCATCAAGGATGCGCTGGGCGGCGATCTCGATCGCATCGAGGGGATCGTCAAGGTACTCGGGATGGTCAACGCCGCACCCGATTTCGAGGACCATCCGAAAGTCGTCAACGGCTGCTCAGACCTCTTTGTCGAAATTTTTGGCGATGCCGGTCGGCACGCCCGCTCGGCGGTCGGCATGAGCTCGCTGCCGGCCGGCATTCCGGTCGAGATCGAAGTCATCGTCGCCATCAAATAGGCGAGCCGAGGGGTTCGCCACGACGTCCGGCGCCGCCGTTCCATTTGACGAGAGCCGGCAGATCAGCCGGCTCATGCTGTTCTTTGGCCTGGTCTATGTCGTCGAAGGGATCGGGCAGACTGGCGGCCTGATCGCTCAGCCGCTCAATTACTATCTGAAGCAGGCTTTCGGGTGGACCCCGGTCCAGGTCACCGCCTATCTCACGATCCTCAACCTTCCCTGGATCATCAAGCCGGTTTACGGGATAGTTTCTGATTTTCTGCCGCTCTACGGCTATCGCCGCAAGGCCTACCTCGTCATCGCCAATGCGGCAGGGGCCGCCGCCTATTGCTGGGTGACCCAAATTACCGCACCCGGTCAGCTGGTCTTCGTCCTGCTGCTAACCGCCTATGCGATGGCAATCTCGAGCACCCTGTGCGGTGCCATCCTAGTCGAGAACGGCCAGAGGCTTGGGGCCAGCGACGCGTTTGTCAATCAGCAGTGGCTGTGGTTCAACATCGCGGCACTGGCGAGCGGGTTTATCGGCGGTCAGCTGGTCGAGCGGCTGTCGCCGTCGTCGGCTCTGCACGCCGCCGCAGCGATCACCGCCATCGCCCCGCTCGCCGTCGTCTCCACCACTTGGTTCCTGATCAGCGAACCCAAAAGCCGCATCGACCTCGCGGAAATGAAGAAGACTTTTGCCAGCCTCCTCGCTGCTTTCTCCCTAAGAGAGCTGTGGTTCGTCGGGATTTTTCTCTTTCTGTATTACCTGAGCCCGGGGTTGGGCACCCCGCTGTATTATCATATGACAGACGAGCTAAAATTCTCGCAAGAATACATCGGCATCCTTGGTTCGGTCAGTTCCGGCGGGTGGATTGTCGGCGCATTGCTGTACCGAAGGTTTCTCAAGGGGATCACCGCTAAGACGCTGCTGAATTTGAGCATCCTGCTCGGCACTCTGACGACGGCAGCATTCCTCTTGCTATTGGACGAAGCAACGGCGGCATTGATCAACTTCTTCAGCGGATTCGCCGGGATGATCGCTTTTGTGGCGACTCTGACGCTGGCTGCGGATCACTGCCCGCAACGCGCCGAAGGGTTTGCCTTTGCCGCCCTGATGTCGATCACCAATCTTTCGGCAGCGCTGTCGGACAATGTCGGATCGTTTCTCTATGAGCATCCGTTCGACCGCCGGCTCGATCCGCTGATCCTGGTGTCGGCGGCGTTCACTGCATTGGCCTTCGCCCTTGTCCCAATGCTAAGGCTGGGCGAAAAGCGGGCAGGAGAACCGCTCCGCACGCTCGCTGCAGACACGCGTTAAGTCGACCCGGGGACCGTCCCCTTCGGCAGCCCCTCACAATAGCGCGCGATCTCGCCCGGTGTCGTGATCCACAGCGCGTCGCGCTTTTCCATGATATGTCGAACCGCGTCGCGGAAAGCATGCATCCGGAACGGCTGGCCGATGATGAACGGGTGCAGTGCAACGGCAAAAACCAGCGGGTATTTGAGCGACTGCGCCAGCATCTCGTCGAACTGGTCGATGATCATCTCGGCAAACTGGCGCCCAGTGTGGCGGCGGTTGACCAGAGCGGGCAGATCGTTGAGCTCGGTCGGATAGGGCACCGACAGGATCGGCCCGGCGCGCGTGCGCATCCAGATCGGCTGATCGTCCACCGGCCAATCCATCACGTAGCGGTAGCCGGCCTCCTTTAAGAGGTCGGGTGTCACCCGGCTTTCCGCGAGACCAGGGCCGAGCCATCCTTCCGGACGCTGGCCGGAGAGTCGTGTAACGACCTCGGTGCACTCGGCGATCAATCGCGCCTCGTCCTCCTCCCACAGCGCGTCCTGGTGCTCGGCATTGGTCCGGCCATGCCCGACAAATTCATCGCCCCGCCCCCTCAGCCTCTCGACGATGTCGGGGCAGGTTTCCAGGACTGCCGAATTGACATTGTGCGCGCCCGGCAGACCGAACTCGTCGAGCAGATCGAGATAATGCCAGAGGCCGACGCGATTGCCATAGTCGCGCCACGCGTAGTTGCGGTGGCTCTGGGGGGCAGGAACCCCCGAGGGATCGACGCCGAGCCCCGTGCCATAGGCGAAATATTCGATGTTGCTGCACAAGGTGACGGCGAGCCGGGCCCCCTCGGGCCATTCGTATTGCGGCCGCTTGTGGATCGGGACGTAATCGTAGCGGCCGTGGGCGGGGAGCTTCACAGGCTCACCGTCCTTTGAACGCCGGCTTGCGCTTTTCCATAAAGGCGGTGCGGCCTTCGGCATAGTCCTCGCTGGCAAAGCACTCGTCGACGACGCGCCTGCACAATGCCAGATCGCGCTCGCTCGCGTCTTTCATCGCCTCGCGCACAATGACCTTGACCGAGCGCACGGTCAGGGGTGCGTTCGCGGCGATCATCTCGCAATAATCTTTGACATAGCTTTCGAGCTGATCGGCCGGCACGACCTGGTTGATCAGGCCCATGCGCAGCGCCTCCTCGGCGCTGAACTGGCGAGCCGTGTAGAAGATCTCGCGCGCATAGGCTGGTCCGACGAGATCGATCAGCTTTTTGATGCCGTCATAGGCGTAGCCCAGCCCGAGCTTCGCCGCCGGGATCCCAAACCGCGAACCTTCGGCGGCGATCCGCAAATCGCACGCCAGCGCAGTACCGACACCGCCACCTATGCAGTAGCCGGAAATCATCGCGATCGTTGGCTTCGGAGTGTCCTGGATCCGCCGGCGGGCACCCTCGGAGATCTTGCCGTAGGCGGCGACCGCTTCCTCCGAGGCGCGCTTCTCTTTGAATTCGGAGATGTCGGCTCCGGACACAAACGCCCTGCCGCCGGCGCCGCTGACGACGATGACCCGGACCGCGTCGTCCTGCTCGAAATCGTCCATGATCTGGGTCACGGCTTCCCACATCTCGAGCGACACCGCATTGTGGCGCACCGGGTTGTTGAAGATCAGGCGGCCGATAGCTCCATCCTTCTCGGCGATCATCTTGCTGGTCGCCAGCGGCTGATCGAGCATGTCTCTCGCTCCTTAGAGTTCTACTGCACCGTCACTCCGAGCGCAGCGAAGCAATCCCGTCGAGATTGCTTCGTCGCCTGCGCCTCCTCGCAAAGACAATCCTCACACAACAGCGCGGGCGCGCAAATCGGCGATCGCCGCGTCGGTGTAGCCGATTTCGCGTAACACCTCATTGGTATGCTGGCCGAGGTCGGGAGTAGGACGCAGTTTCTCAGGCTCCAGCGTGCGGGTCATATTGATCGCCTGGCCGACCGCCTTGAGCGGGCCGAGCTTTGGGTGGTCGATCGGCCGCGCCATTTCGAGATGCTGGACCTGCGGGTCAGCGAAAGTCTGGTCAATGGTATAGATCGGCCCGCACGGCACGCCGACCTCGTTCATCAATTCGACCCAATAGGCGGCGGGCCTTCTTTTTGTGATCTCGCTGATCCTCTCGTTGAGCGCCTTTCTGTTCTTCGAGCGCGCGACGCCGTTTGCATAATCGGGATCGTCGAGCAATGCCATCGCGTCGGCTGCCTCGCAGAAGCGGCGGAACATGTGATCGCCCGACGCGGCGATGTTGATCCGGCCGTCCGAGGTCGGGAACACGCCGGTGGGGATGCCGGTCGGATGGTCGTTGCCAGCCTGCTTGGCGACTTCGCCTGCCATAAGCCAGCGCGAGCCCTGGAAATCGAGCATAAATATCTGCGCTTCGAGCAGCGAGGTATGGACCCACTGCCCCTCCCCGCTTACCTCGCGCTCGATCAGAGCCATCAGGATACCCTGAGCGAGCAACAGCCCGGCGCAGAGATCGTCGATCGGGATGCCGACTCGCACCGGCCCTTGGCCCGGCAGCCCGGTGATCGACATCAGCCCGCCCATTCCCTGGGCAATCTGGTCGACCCCGGGGCGCTTGGCGTAAGGACCGGTCTGGCCAAACCCCGAGATGCTGCCATAGACGATGCGCGGGTTGATCTTCTTGACCGACTCGTAGTCGACGCCGAGCCGGTATTTTACCTCCGAGCGAAAATTCTCGACGACGACGTCAGCCTTTTCCGCCAGCTTGAAGAAGATCGCTTTGCCCTCCTCCGTCTTCAGGTTCAAGGTCAGGCCGCGCTTGTTGCGATGCAGGTTCTGGAAATCGAAGCCATCACGGCGGGAGCCGGTGACATCGCTTCTCGCCTCACCCGGTGGCTCGATCTTGATCACATTGGCGCCCCAATCGGCGAGCTGACGAACCGCTGTCGGGCCGGCACGGGCATGACACAGATCGAGGACGGTAAAGCGGGCGAGAGGCAGCGATCCGATGATCACGATAGGGATTCCTTGTTTCAACCTGTTTGGTGCCGCCTGAACTTTCGTATTTCAATGGATGCCACGTCAAGAATGGCGCCCCACAGCGGCTGAAACCGCGCTGTGCCTGTTGGGACAGTTCGCCCGCCCGCGGGCAATGTGCTACTCCTCTTTCAACGAAAACGAGCAATCAGGAGGGACAATGCACATGATGAAAATACGCGTGCCGATGGCAGGGACGTGTGGGGCCGCGTTGCTTGCCGCAATCAGCGGCGCAGCCTGCGGCGAGACGTTGGTCGAGCGCGGCGCCTATCTGGTCACCACAATCGCAGCTTGCGGCAACTGCCACACACCGCGGGACGCCGCAGGCAAAGCGATGTCGAATATGGATTTGGCCGGCGGGTTTGAATTCGACGACGCTCCGATCGGGCATGTCGTCACGCCGAACATCACGCCCGACTCGGAAACCGGCATCGGTAAATGGACCGAGGAGCAGATCGTCACAGCGTTGCGCAACGGCGTCCGGCCCGACGGCACCGTCATCGGGCCGCCGATGCCAATCAGGGCCTATCGCGAACTTTCGGACCGAGATGTCGCGGGCATCGCCGCTTATCTCCGCAGCCTGAAACCGGTCCGTCATGCGGCTGCCCGAACCAGCTACATAGGCCCGCTGCCGCCCGGCTACGGGCCGCCCGTTACGCATGTCGACGAGCCGCCGCCTACGGACAAGATCGCCTATGGAAGCTATCTCGCGGGTCCCGTCGGGCACTGCGTGCTGTGCCATACGCCCCCAGGGAGCGGCGGACCAGACATGAGCCGGGCCTACCAGGGCGGCCGCGAATTGCCGGATTTCGGCAAGCCCGGGGCAGCCACCGTCAGCCGCAACATCACCGCCGGCTCAGAACACGGCATCGGCGACTGGAGCGACGCGCAGATCAAACGCGCGATCACGGCGGGGATTCGCGCGGACGGCACCAAATTGGCACGGACGATGCCGTTCGACTGGTACGCCAAAATCACACCGGCCGATCTCAACGCGATCGTCGCGTATCTTCGCACGCTGCCGCAGCAAAAGATGTAGCCGCTATTCCGCGTCAATTGCGCGACGGAAACGCGTCTTCAGGAAGACGCCGTCGCGCGGCGGCAATACCCGCGGCGGCTCATCGGCGCGGATCGCGATCCGGGCGAATAAGGTGGTCGTCGCTTTGTGGACCTGGGCGGCGAAGTCGCGCAGCCCGGTCTCGTCGATAATGTCGAACGTCTCCTTGAACCCACAGGCGTGGGCGACCCCGACCAGCTCGACACTCTCGGCAGTGTGGCTCGCCTGCATCCCGGTCTCGCCGTAACGGCCGTTGTCGAACACCGCGACCGCCAAGTTCGGCGGACGCTGCACCCCGATCGTCGCGAGGGAGCCCAGCCCCATCAGCATCTCGCCGTCACCGGTGACGACCAGGACGCGGCGGTCGGGCCGGGCGATCGCCAGCCCGAGCCCGACCATGGCCGCACCACCCATTGCACCCCAGAGATAGAAATTGCGGTCGTCATCGCCGGCCGCTGCGACATCCCAGGTCGTCGAGCCGAGCCCGGTGACGAGCAACAGGTCGCCGCGGTTTTCGAGCAAGGTGCGCATCGCAGCGCGGCGGTCGAGACGCCGATCGAGATTGGGGTCGTTCGCGATCATTTCACCCACCGTTTTGCGCCGATCAGCCTTTGCGACAGCAGAACCGCCGTCGCGAGGTCGCCGTTGAACGCGATGTCGAGCGCGGCGGCGACAGTCTCGGCGGCCTCTTCCGCACGTTCGACGCGGTAGACGAGCACATCACACAACTCGAGCGCCGCCCGAGTCTTGGAACCCATCGGCACCTGCCAGGGGTTGAACTCTGCCCATTCGCCGCGCATCGCTATCAGCATGGGCATCGGGAAACGGCAGTTCTGTGTCAGCGACAGCATGTTGATGCAATTGCCGACCCCGCTCGACTGCATCAGCAGCGCAGCGCGCTGACCGCCGAGCCAAGCGCCGGCGGCCAGCGCAACGCCTTCCTCCTCGGTCGTCAGCGGGACGGCGCGCATCTCCGGATCATCGCGGCAAAGCTCGATTAGCCGGGCATGCCCGGCATCCGGCACGTAGCCGACCTGTCGGATTTCCGCCGCCTTTAGCGCCGCGAAAATCTCGTCGCGCCAATCGGGCGTTTCTGCCTTCCTCTGCTCGCTCAAGCTTGGCCCTCCCCTGCTGTTTCATTCGGCTGTGGGCCGAGATAGCGCGCCCGCGGGCGGATCAGAACACCGCTCTCATATTGCTCGATCGCGTGGGCGATCCAGCCGACCGTGCGGCCAACAATGAACAACCCCAGTGAGGTATTCCGCGGCAGCCCCAGCCCTACCGCCGCCGCAGCCAGGGCAAAATCGACATTCGGATGACGCCCGACCAGGCGCAACCCGGTCTCGGCCGCCTTCTCCTCTTGCAAACGGGGTTTTGGCTCCGGAATAGGCTTGTCAACGGCAGAAAGCTTTGCCACGACGCGCTCGACATTGCTCGACGGCAAATGCAAGGAATCTTTCTGAGACGCGAGCCGGATGGCTTATCCCGTTGCAAAGCCAAGCGCTTCAACCGATATTTGTCGCCGTTTGCGGTCAAATACTCCCGCCAGGCTATCACACTGACTCTCTCGCTAGGACCGGCAGCAAATTGGAGATGGCCTATGTCTTTGTATCGGTTCTTCTTTAGCTACGCTAGCGAAACGCACCGCGCATCGAGTTGGAATAATTTCGGCGACGCAGGAAACCATTTGGAGGATTTCTTTAACGCATTGTGTAACCATGTGGCTTTGGAGACGGGACAACCGATTGATGCAGTTGGCTATCGGGATCAGAATCGGTTAACATTAGCAAGCTTTTGGAGCAAGGATCTCGTTGCAGCCCTTCAACGTTCTTGTGTTTTAGTCTCTATAATTTCCCCGCATTACTTGCAGAGCGAGAATTGCGGGCGTGAAGTGGAATTTTTCAGACAACGTTTTCAGCTTTTGAATGATCATCAGCCGCATCGGATCATCCCGATCTTTTGGATTGATAGTATAACTAGTAAAACACACATGGCAAGATTAGTTGAGGATTTCTTCTTCGATCTTCAACTACGAGAAGCTGGGATGCCGCCTGCCTACCCGCATACAGGGTTGTACAAGCTGTATAACCTCGGAGATCAGGTAGCGCGTAACGGCCTGATAGATGTCGTTGCGAAGGCGATCCTGCGGTTGAATAAGTTACCGACTCTGCCGGAACTGCCTGGGCCACACGAGTTTACAAATCTTCCGTCGTTCTTTAGCGATGCAAGCAAAGGGGCAACGCGGCAAGTCGCGGTTGGACCGAAGGGTACAAATGTTGTTTATGCAGTCGGGACGCGTGATGAAGTAGCTCAGCACGGGTCACGTAATCTCGATGTTTATGACACAGCGCGCCAACGATGGCGGGCATTCGGGGACGCTCCCGGCGCCACGATCGAGGCGGCAACTCGCGAAGGGCTGATTTCCGTTGGTCAAAGCGACCAAGATTACCGCAACCTCGATTTCCCATCCGATCTGAACGGTCAGCTTCGTGCTGCCAGGGCCGCCAATAGTCCTGTATTGATAGTCCTCGACCGGAACTCGCTAAGGGTACCAGCGATTAAGACTGGGCTCGGTGATTATGACGAACGAGATTATCGGCATGTTGGTCTCGTCACCGGAGGTGGTAGCGCTTCTGACGAACCATTGGTGGCACAAGTCCTACCGACGAAATACGGCGAAAGGAGGCTCAATCATTTGTGGGATTTGCCCGATGCCCGAAGTTCGTATGTGCAGGGAGTCGGGGATGTGATCAGTGGAATTAAAAGAGGTTTGCAACAGCTCGGTCGGACAGCGACTCCGCAGCCCGCCGGGCAGCTCCCCGGAATCTAGGTAAATTGGACGACGTGGTCGATGGCTAATTTGCACAAAGCCAGCGAGCAGAAAACTAGGTTTGTCACATTCTACTCGTTTAAGGGGGGTTCTGGACGCTCCATGGCTCTCGCCAACACCGCCTGGATTCTCGCGGCGGAGGGCAATCGTGTACTGGCCATTGATTGGGATTTGGAAGCACCGGGATTGCACCGATATTTTCGTCCCTTCCTCCAAGATCCGGAGCTGGCTGGCAGTAAAGGCCTCATCGATCTCTTCTGGGAATACTCGGATCTAATATTAAGCCCAAGAGAAGACTGGCCTTCAGGAGTAGAAGACCCGAAGATCTTTGCTGATCCCCATCGGTATATTATACCATTGGAGTGGCCTCTAGGTGGGATAAAGGGATGCGTTCATTTTCTAGCAGCGGGCTTACAAGACGCAGCCTATGGGAGCAAAGTGCGTGACTTTGATTGGCGAGCGTTCTACGAAAGACTCGGTGGCAATGCCTTTGTCGATTCCTTCCGCGAGCGGTTGAAATACGATTTTGTTTTAATTGACAGCCGTACAGGTGTCGCGGACACCTCGGGCATCTGCACCCTGCAGCTGCCGGATCAAGTGGTACTTTGTTTCACGTATAATCGCCAGAGTATTAAAGGTGCTGAGGCGGTGGCGGATTCGATTACAGCGCGCGGCCGGCGAACGATCGAGCTGATATTGGTGGCGACGCGCGTGGAGAAGAGCGTCAACGCCATCGGCAAAGCGCGAGACTTCGCCCGCGAATGTCTCGACCGTTTTCTGCCATCGAATTGGTCGGCCGATGAGCGAGAGGCATACTGGGGCAACTGCGAAACCGCGTATTACCCGGACTACGCTTTCGAGGAGACGATCGCGATGTTTCGGGAGATCGGAACACAGCGTGCCGGGCCGTTTGCTGACATGAATTGGATTGCCACCCGGGTCTTGGGTACTGGCAGCATAAGACCTCCCAGGGTCTCAGCGGAGATGCGAGAACGGTATCTACGGCGCATCGCCTTTCGGGATCCGCGCAGGGCCGATATCGACGAACTGCTGAGGCAGTGGTCGCCCTCGGCCGGCGATTCCCGAATTCGGGCGCTGATTTCAGACGCGCTGAAAGCCGGCGATTATGACGCCGATTATTGTACAGCCCTTGCCGATGCTGCGCAGACCGTCGCATCTCGTCTCCGCGAGATTGGACAAATCTCGCCAGCGTTGGGTCTCGCTACCGATGCGGTGGAGCTTCAACGTAAAGTCGTAACCTACCCAATCGAACCGGGTATCGGGGCTCTCGCCCAATCGCTAATCGCTCTGTCCGTTTACCTCTCCGCCGCCGGCAGAAGAGCAGAAGCGGTCGCTGCGAGCCGTGAAGCAGTTGATCTTCACCGCTCGGTCGCAAGTTCCGCACCCCATGGTTTGCCGAATCTGGCGCTTTCCCTCATTAATTTAGCGGCTGGCCTTTCCGCCCTTGACCAGACTAGCGAGGCTCTTAGAGCTACTGAGGAGGCTGTCGCTATCCATCGCGACCTTGTGCGCGCCGAACCAGAGGCTTTCACACCCGTTCTAGCTCAGTCTCTCGACAATCTCGCGATTACGTTGTCCGAGCTGGATCGACGCGAGGATGCTTTAAAGGCTGCCGAGGAGGCGGTCGCGCTTCGGCGTGGGCTGGCTCATGCCAAGCCTGAGGCCTTCACGCCCTATCTGGCTGAGTCCCTCAACAATCTCGCGAATAGGCTCTCGGGGCTGGGTAAGCGCGAGGATGCCCTGACGGCCGCAGAGGAGGCAGTCGCGATCTATCGTGAGCTGGTGCGTACCGGGCCGGAAGCTTTCACGCCCGCTCTGGCGCAGTCTCTCAACATTCTCGGGATCGGACGCTCCCAGCTCGGTCGTCACGAGGAGGCCTTAACGGCCGCAGAGGAGGCGGTCGCGCTTCGGCGTGAGCTGGCGCGTGCCAGGCCGGAGGCCTTCACGGCCAGTCTCGCGGAGTCCCTCGACAATCTCGGGAATAGCCTCTCAGGGCTGGGCCGGCGCGAGGAGGCGCTAAACGCCACGGAGGAGGCGGTCGCGATCTATCGCGGGCTGATGCGTTCCCGGCCAGAAGCGTTCACGCCCATTCTAACCCAGTCTCTCGACAATCTCCGGATCAGACTCTCCCAGCTCGGTCGGAGCGCGGAGGCTCTAACGACCACACAGGAGGCGACCGCGCTTCGGGGCGGGCCGACGAGCGTCACGCCCGTTCGGCCGCCCAATCGAAATCACCGTGCCGCCATCGTGTTCGTCCATGGCTTCACCGGGAGCGGTGTCCTCACGTGGAGCGATTTGTCGCCCCGGATCGCAGGCGATTTGCGGCTCCCTTCCTGGGACAGCTGGACCATCACCTTTGGTACGAGCTGGCTGCCGGATGTTTGCGGCATCTGGAGCGCCGACGCCGACCTCGATATTCTCGCAGGGCGGCTCGCGACCGACCTCGGCCTCGGCGCTCTGCAACGCTACGAGACCCTCGTCCTGCTGGCTCACAGCATGGGTGGGCTCGTCGTCCAGAAAGCGCTCGTTGACAGTCCAAGAATTGCAGCCCGGACCCATGCCGTGATCCTCTTTGGGACACCGAGCGCCGGCCTAGTGAAGGCTCGTACGCTTAAATTCTGGAAGCGCCAGCTCGCCGATATGGCGAAAGATGGGCCGTTCATCACCGGACTGCGGGCTGACTGGACACGGAGGTTTGCGACAATGCCGTTTGCTTTCCTCGCCGTCGCGGGCGAGCGGGATCAGTTCGTTCCGCCCGAATCGTCACTCGGGCCATTCCCGGCCGACCAGCATGCGGTTGTAGTGGGCAATCACGTCACGATGATTCACCCTCCACAAAGCGATCAAAATGTCGTGGATCTGATAGCCCAGCGGATCACTCAGAAAGGCGCAGCCGGCAACGTCGGCGATTCGGCGCTTCTTGCGATCGAGCTGGGCGAATTCAGGAGCCTCGTCGGCGAGTACCGGCCACACACCAAAGAACTCGATAGCCGCGCACTCATTCGCTTGGCAATCGCGCTCGATGCTCTCGGCCGACGTGACGAAGCTTACGAACTGCTCGCTGATCACGGCGAACTCAACAGCGATGTTTTGGGCACCCTGGCCGGGCGGCTGAAGCGGAAATGGCTGTTCTCTGGCCGGCGCAAGGCTGACGCCGCAGCCGCCGAAGCTCACTACGCCAAGGGTTACGCCCTGTCCAAAGAACAGAACAGCTTCCGGCAGGCCTACTATCACGGCATCAATCTTGCCTTCCTGGCATTCGTTTTCCGCGCAGACCGCGATGGCGCCCGCCGCTACGCGCGCGAGGTGCTCGACATCTGTCGTCAATGCCGAACCTCAGACGGAGCGGATGAGTGGCTGGATGCAACGGAGGGCGAAGCGCAGTTGATCCTCGGTAACGCCGAGGCGGCCTTCGCCGCCTACAAGCGGTTCGTCGCCGCGGACCACGATCCTTGGAAGGTAGGCTCGACTTACCTCAACGCCCGCACGATCGCTGCCGATCTCGCGGACCGCAGCCTCGCACGCGAATTGGGCAATATCTTTGGAGATCCCCAACCGTAATCTAACCTCGGGCCTTCTCCTCCGGCCGTGGGCCGAGATAGCGCGCCCGCGGGCGGATCAGGACACCGCTCTCGTATTGCTCGATCGCGTGAGCTATCCAGCCGACCGTGCGGCCAACGATGAACAGTCCGAGTGCGGCATTCCGCGGCAGCCCCAGCCCCAGCGCCGCCGCCGCCAGGGCAAAATCGACATTCGGATGACGCCCGGTCAGGCGCAACCCGGTCTCGGCCGCCTTTTCCACCAACGCGTGGGCTTCGGGGGCGACTTGCGCCAGTGCAGCAAGGATAGCGGTCGCGCGCGGGTCACCCTCGGGATAGAGGGGTTGGCCGAACCCCGGGAGCCGCTCGCCGCGGGTTAGCCGACCGGCCATTACCGCCATCGGATCATCGCTTTCCAGGAGCTCGCGAAGCAAACCTTCCGCGCGCTCGGTCTCGCCTCCGTGGAAGCGTCCGGACAATGCGCTCAACGCCGCCGTGACCACGGCATAGGGGGTCGCTCCGGTTGAGGCGGCGCAGCGGGCGACAAAGGTCGATGGATTGAGCTCGTGATCGGCGATCAGCACGAGACAGCGGCGGATAAGGTCGGCGCCGGCCTCGCCTAGTCTCCAGGCTGCGGCCAGCCTGCGGTGGATAGGATCGCGCGAAAGCTGGCCGGGGGCTACGCACGCGGCGATCTCGCCGAGGATGCGCCAACCCGTGCGAGCCACCCGCGCTCGCGTCAGGTCGAGCGCCGATAGATCCTGGTCGCCGAGAGCGGTGAGCCTGATTTGGCAGCGCTCGATCAACCCGGAGGTCGTCGGGACGTTCGCCGATCGGTTCGGTGCGCTCAGATTCGCGAGCCCGGGGCCCGCCTCGTCGAGCCACAGCAGCCTTGCGATCTCCTCAAGGGTCGCCTCGTCGGCGAGGCGAGCCGCGTCCTGCCCCCGGTAGTAGAAATGGCCGTTTTCGATCAGGCAGATCGACGAGCCGATCACCGGCATCAATGCTTCAGGATCGGAGCTATGGGGGGGCTTCACCCCGGAACGGGTGTCCAGCAGCGCGTCGACCTCCTCGCTCCGATAGCGCCGCTCGCGAGTGCCGGGGACCATCACCGAGCGCAGCCGGCCACGGCTGACATAGGCGTAGAGCGTGTCGAGCTTGACCCCGAGCCGGTCGGCGGTTTGGCGGGCGGTCAGCAGCATCTAACTTGATTCGTTAATCAAGGTTGACATCAATCTTGTACACTTATCTAGTAAGGCATCTATCGCGGAGGAACCCATGAGCGCAACGGCAAATCTCGAGACGATCGAAATCGGCGTCAGCGGCGCCAACCTGCGGCCCGAACTGCCGCTGCTGCACCCGACCATCGGCCCGCCGGCGGTCGATGTCCGCGATCTCTACAAGCAGTCCGGGTGCTTCACCTACGATCCCGGGTTGGGAGAGACCGGGATCTGTCGTTCGACGATCACCTATGTCGACGGCGACAACGGTGTCCTGCTCTATCGCGGCTACCCGATCGACGCCCTTGTCGAGAGCTGCAACTATCTCGAGATCTGCTGGCTTCTCCTCAATGGCGAGCTGCCGACGGCGGCGCAGCTCGATCGCTTCACCTACGACATAACCCATCACACGATGGTCAACGAGCAGCTGCACGCCATTTATCGCGGATTTCGGCGCGATGCCCATCCGATGGCAGTAATGTGCGGCGTGGTCGGAGCATTGGCGGCGTTCTATCACGACGAGCTCGACATTTTCGATCCGCGTCATCGGATGATCGCCTCGCACCGGCTCGTCGCCAAGATGCCGACGATCGCGGCGATGGCCTACAAATATTCGCAGGGGCAGCCGTTCGTCTATCCGCGCAACGATCTCGGCTATACCGAAAACTTCCTCAACATGCTGTTCTCTGTCCCGTGTGAGCCCTACCGTGTACCAATCGCGGCGGCGCGCGCTCTCGAGACATTGCTGATCATCCAGGCCGACCACGAGCAGAACGCCTCGACCTCGGCGATGCGCTTCGTCGGTTCCACGCGGGCTAATCCGTACGCCTGCACCGCGGCAGCGATCGCCGCTCTATGGGGACCATTGCACGGCGGCGCCAACGAGGGCGTATTGCAGACTCTGGCGGAGATTGGCTCGGTCGACCGCATTCCCGAGATCTTGCGGCGCGCCAAGGACAAGAACGACCCGTTCCGCCTGATGGGCTTCGGGCACCGCGTTTACAAGAGCTACGATCCGCGCGCGACGGTATTGCGTCGGCGCTGCCACGAGGTGCTCGACGCTCTGGGGCAGCGCGATGATCCGCTCCTCGAGCTGGCGATGGAATTGGAGCACGTCGTCCTCGCCGACGACTATTTCATCGAGCGCAAGCTCTATCCCAATATCGATTTCTACTCGGGGATTATCTTCCGCGCCTTGGGCCTGCCGCCGGCGATGTTCACGCCGGTCTTCGCCGTGGCGCGCACCGTCGGCTGGGTGGCGCAATGGAACGAGATGATCACGGATGCGGAGACGCGTCTGTTCCGCCCGCGCCAGCTCTATACTGGACCCGCAGAGCGGGATGTCGTCCCGATTACCGAGCGCGCGGCGCACGAGCCGCTCGTCGGCTGAGTTATACCGGACAAGTCCAAAAACCGAGATCGTCCGCAAAGAAACGCATCGATGTGGCTACGCTGACGCCTGTGGCCGGCGCGCTCGCCATTATTGCCGACATCGACTCCGGCCTCGCCGATCGAGCTCGGCGGCATCGATCGCTCCGTCGCGGGTGCAGCACACAAAGCCGGACCAGCTGGGGCGGGGGCGGCAGCCTGCCAGTATGGATCGTCAGGATGCGCTGGTCGCTTCGGCCGCACTCCACCTCAGCGCGGTAATTGCTCGTCGCGGGTCTCGCGGCCGAGGAAGATCGCAATAAGGCTGAGCACAGCGAAGCAAGTCATGATCCCGGTGGCGTTGGTCAACCCGCCGAGCTGCACCACCAGCAGGCCGGCGACCAGCGGCCCGAAGCTGGTGAAAAGCCGTCCCGAGCCGTTGCAGAACGCCACGGCGGTCGAGCGGACATGGGTTGGAAACAGCTCGGATATATAGATCGCGTGACCGGAGAAGATGCCGATTACGAAGAAGCCGTAGATCAGCAGTAGGATCGGATAAAGATCGTAGCTGTCGACCAAGAGGAACAGCGGCAGTCCAACCGCCAGCGTCCCCACGGTATAGATCAGGATTGTCGACCGCCGGCCGATCACGTCGGCGATAAAGCCGAAGGCGATGTAGCCGACAATGCCGCCGATCCCCCACAGGGTCATTCCGTTTCTGACGTACGGAATGGCGGCATTGCCGGTGATTCCCTGCTTTTCAAGCAATATGTTCTGGATGGTCGGCAACCAAGCCGCTGCCGTCCAGACGGCGAGCAGGGTGCCGAGCGCGAACAGGACGCCGACCAGCGTCTGGTAGCGGATGTTGCGGCTGAACAGTTGCAGCGGTACCGTTCGCAGGAATTCGCGGTCGTCCTCGCTGTGATCGCGGCTCGCCGCCAGGGCCTCGCGCCGCGCCTTGACCGCGGCGAAGTGCTCCGGCTCGACCATGCCGCGGCGGATGAAGGCCAGCAACAAGGCCGGGGCGATGCCGAAGAAGAACACGTAACGCCAGCCGTAAGGGCCCAGAACCCCATAGATCTGTGCCGCAAAGATCTGCCCGAACCCGCCGCCGGTCATCATGAAGCCGAGGATCTTGGCGCGGTGGGTTTCGGCAAAGGCTTCGGCGACCAGCGGGATCGCGATCATTAATTCGGCACCGGTGCCGAGCCCGGCGATAAAGCGGAACAGCCCGAGCTGCCAGATTTCCTGGGCAGCACCCTGCAGCGCGGTGAACACGCTGTAGATGAGGATGCTGAGCGCCAATGTGCGCACCCGGCCGATATAGTCGGCGACAATGCCGAAGAAGAACCCACCGAACATCCAGCCGAGCAAACCGATCGTGGTCAGCCAGCCGCCGACCGATCCGATCTGCGCCATCGTCGCGCTGCCGCCGAGCAGCTCGGTAACCGCCGAACGCAGCACAAACGTGTAGAGCGTGAAGTCGGTAATGTCGAGCGACCAGCCGGCCCAGGCGATGAACAGAACCAGCCATTGATAGCCGGTAATGTCGCGGACCCAGTGCCGCTTCGCTGCCCCGGTGCCGATATGCGCCATCCGATGTTCCTTCCCCATACCCGAAGCGGCATGTCGCGCCGCCTTCGGTTGATCGCCACCGGGAGGCATGAAACCCGACCGGCCCGTCAGGATCAAGTCGGCAAACCGGATTTTACCAATCCCGCTCCCGACACTCTCGTCGCCGATCTGTGCTCGCTGACGCCGGTGAGGTGAGATCGCCGCGGGTGGACGCGGCTCGTCGGGTCGACGCAGGCAAACCCCTATGCCTGCGTCGCAGCGGCGATTGCCGCTCTATGGGGACCGCTGCACGGCGGCGCCAACCAAGGTGTGTTGCAAACCCTGGCGGAGATCGGCTCGGTCGAGCGCATTCCCGAGATAGTGCGGCGCGCTAAGGACAAGAACGACCCGTTCCGCCTGATGGGTTTCGGCCACCGCGTTTACAAGAGCTACGACCCGCGAGCCAAAATATTGCGCCGTCGCTGCCACGAGGTGCTCGACGCTCTGGGGCTGCACGACGATACGCTGCTCAAGTTGGCGATGGAGCTGGAGCGGGTTGTTCTTGCCGACGACTATTTCATAGAGCGCAAGCTCTATCCCAACGTTGATTTCTATTCGGGCATAATCTTCCGTGACTTAGGACTGCCGCCGGCGATGTTCACGCCGGTCTTTGCTGTGGCGCGCACCGTCGGCTGGAGCGCGCAGTGGAACGAGATGATCGCGGACCCCGAGACCCGGCTTTTCCGTCCGCGTCAGCTCTATACCGGCCTTTCCGAACGCTCGCTCGTTCCGATCGCCGAGCGCGCGACGCATCCGCCACTCATCGGCTGAGCCGCACCCGAAAAATCGAATTTAGTGTGACCCAGTTCACACTTGCCCGCGTCGACGCCACCGCATTCTCGGTCGGCTTCGCCCCCTCGGAAATGCCCTCGGCACTAGGTGGGTAAAAGCGTTCGGAACGTCTGGCTCAGTGCCGCGCAGCAGAAGCGGGACGTAGGACCTTGCTCCGATGTCGCACGGCCAGACCCGAAGGGAATAAACTAGCCGAGCGGCAGCCGACAGTGCGCTTGCCGGCTGCCGACATAAAAACAATGACGAGCAAAGGGAGGACGCATTGCGCAGACGAGACCTGCTCAAAGCCGCCGCAGCTGGGGCAGCGGCCCTGGCCGCGCCGCGGATCGGCCGGGCGGACCGGCCGAACAAGCTGGTCTTTGTCCCCGTCCAAGATCTCAATGTGCTCGATCCGATCGCGGCCGGCAATCGGACGACCCGCAATCACGCCTATCTCGTCTTCGATACGCTCTACGGCATCGATACGAATTGGACGGCGCAGCCTCAGATGGTCGAGGGACATCAAGGCGAAGAAGAGGGGCTGATCTGGACGCTGACATTGCGTGACGGGCTGCGCTTTCACGACAAGGAGCCGGTGCTGGCACGCGACGTCGTTGCCAGCATCCGCCGCTTTGCCGCACGCAACAACTTTGCCGGTGCGCTGATGACCGCAACCGAGGAATTGTCAGCATCCGACGACCGTACCGTGCGGTTCCGTCTGAAACGCCCGTTTCCGCACCTGCCGGAAGCCTTGGCCGGACCGGGAGGCAGCGTGCCCGCTATCATGCCGGAGCGGCTCGCGGCGACCGAGCCGTTCAAGCTGGTCACCGAAATTGTTGGGAGCGGCCCCTATCGCTTCCTGCCCGACGAGCATATCAGCGGCGCCCACGCCGCCTACGAACGCTTCCCGCTCTACCAACCGCGCGCGGACGGGCCTGTGGGCTTCACCTCCGGACCCAAGGTCGCACATTTCGATCGGGTCGAGTGGCTGACATTGGATTCCTTTTCGGCGATGGCTGCACTGCGCAGCGGCGAAATCGACTGGTGGGAGGGGCCGGCGCCCGACTTCACCGAGGCGCTCGCCCGCGACCGCGATATCACTGTGATTTCCCAATACGCAACAGCCATGGGCGTCCTGCGCTTCAACCATCTGCATCCACCCTTCAATAATGTGGCGGTGCGGCGGGCGCTGCTCCGCGCAGTCGATCAGGCCGAGGCAATGACTGCGGTCGCCGGCACCAATCGCGCTTTTTGGCACGACGGTATCGGCCTGTTCCCGATTGGGACACCGTTTGCGAACAGCGCCGGAGTCGAAGTGCTGCGCGAGCCGCGCCATTACGCGGCGGTCAAGCAAGAGCTGAGCCGCGCCGGCTATAATGGCGAAAAGATCGTCGTCCTCGCGCCAACCGCTGCCACCGGGATTCGTGCGCTGTCCCTGGTGGGAACCGACCAGCTGAGGCGCGTCGGCATGGACGTGGACTTGCAGGAGATGGAAATGGGTACCCTCATTCGCCGGCGGCTTAACCAGGCGGCGCCGGACAAAGGTGGCTGGAACGCGGTCTTCAGCTTTATTGACAGATCAAACCCGAACACCAACCCCTACGGCAACTATTTGATACGCGCCGATGGGCTTGCCGTCTGGGATGGCTGGCCGACGAGCCCGCGCATCGAAGCTCTGCGCGCTGCATGGCTCGACGCCGCCAGCCTCGACGACCAACGGCGGATCTGCATCGAAATGCAGATGCAGCTGTGGCAGGACGTGCCCTACATCCCGATGGGAGAGTATTGGCAGGCCACTGCGTATCGGAAGGATCTGCTCGACGTATTGCCCGGCTGCTTCGCGGTATTCTACGGCGTCCGTCGAGCTTAAAATATCATTGCCCTTACAATGAAGGAGACAGGCTAGAGAACGAGTGTGTGAAATCAAAGAGGGGGATCGGGCAACCGTTCGACAGGCCAGGGAGGCCAGACGAAATGAAGCCGAGCTTTTGCGCGTTTGCAGTGACCTTGTGGTTGGCCGGAATCTCTGCGAGCGACGCGGCGTTCGCCCAAAAGGCGGGCGGCATCCTCAAAATGTACAGCCTCGACAGTCCGGCGAGCATGTCGATCCATGAGGAGATAACCAACGTCGCCGAGGGGCCGATGATGGGGGTGTTCAACAACCTCGTCCTCTTCGACCAGCATGTGAAGCAGAACAGCCTGCAATCGATCGTTCCCGATCTCGCCATCGGCTGGGCGTGGAGCGAGGACGGCACCGAGCTGACCTTGCCATTGCGCCAGGGTGTCAAATGGCACGACGGCAAGCCGTTCACCGCCAATGACGTCCAGTGCACCTGGGACTTGTTGACCGGCAAGTCGAGCGACAAATTGCGCGTCAATCCCCGCAAATCCTGGTACGCCAACCTCGACCGGGTCACGACGAAGGGCGAT
>Ga0310913_10000355_pt1 | contig 20746 bp, 19 predicted proteins | sample GREbulkMGOX082_FD_203447 | JGI IMG/M metagenome (GOLD analysis project Ga0310913, IMG submission 203447) | Lab enrichment of tropical soil microbial communities from Luquillo Experimental Forest, Puerto Rico - GRE.bulkMG.OX082 | ecosystem: Environmental > Terrestrial > Soil > Tropical forest >...
CTCAGCGCTCCATCTCCGACCCTGTGCAGCCAATTACCATTACGAGAAACCGACCCGCTGTCAGTCGGAACGCTAGGTCGCTGCCTCGTCCCTTGACTTCGGACATAAGAGTTAGCCGACCTCCGCCGGAGCAAGCGGGAACGGGAAGGATGCGCCGAGAGCGGACCAACGCGAACGTTCGTTTTCAGCCTGAGCTCATCGCTCTCGACGGGCGAAATGGTGAGCTAAACCCTCCGACGCCAATTCTGTGTAGCGCACCATGTCGTCGCAGCGCGGCTCGCTCCGGTGCAGGATTTTCGGCGCAATGAGGACCGGCAGTAACGAGGTGCAATCGATACGCCGGGCGACATGATCGCCATAGCCGTAAGTCAGCATCCATGTTGTAGGGCGTGCTCGGGTTGCCGTTTTGAGGACGATAGGGCGGTGCTGGTCGTGGTCCGGCGCCCACTCTCCACTATCGCCCGCCTACGCCGAGCAGCATCGCCGCGAAACAGGAAGAGGCAAATAGGTTTCATCGCTTTCGCAGGAGGAAGGGAGTTATGATGGGAGGGGGGAACCTTCGGGATGTGAGCTCTGTTGGCCATTGAAGGGCTGCGCAGACGGACCGGTCGACAGATAACGGGCGGCCTAGGCAACATCGCCCGCGCCTTTGCGCATCGCAACTACCTCGTATACGTCAGCGGCAACAGCATCTCGCTGATCGGCTGGTGGCTTGAGCGGGTCGCGGTCGGTTGGCTGACCTGGACCTTGACCCATTCCGGCGCCTGGCTCGGGTTGATTTCGCTCGCCGATTTTCTGCCGGTCTTGTTTCTCGCACCTTTTGCCGGCGTGCTGGCCGACCGCCGCGACCGGGTCTGGACAATCCGCCTCACTCAGTGGATCGGCTGCGTGCAGGCAAGCCTGTTGGCGATTCTGGTCGTCAATGACGCGATGACGATCGAGATCCTGTTTGCCCTGGTACTGATGCTCGGGATCGCTAGTGGGGTGGCGCAGCCCTCGCGCCTGGCTTTGATCCCGACGTTGGTCGACCGCGAGTCGCTGGCCTCGGCGCTGGCTATCAATTCGGTCATCTTCAACCTCGCGCGGTTCATCGGTCCAGCGCTGGCGGGCATCGTGATCGCGGAAATCGGGATTGCCGCTGCTTTCGCCGCGAACGCGGTCAGTATATCGCCTTTCAGATCTCGCTGCTGAACCTGCGCGGGCTGCCGCCTCAGCCAGTAGTCGGCCGCCAGAACGTGCTGCGCGCGTCGGCCGAGGCGTTCTCCTATGCCTGCCGGCATTCCGGGATAGGGCCCATGCTGCTGCTCTTTGTCGTAACGACGATCGGCACACGCGGCTTTATCGAGCTGTTTCCTGGCTTTGCCGACCGGGTCTACGGCCGTGGGCCACAGGGCTTGGCGATGCTAACCTCGACGGTCGGGCTCGGCGCGATCTGTGGCGCCAGTTGGATGGTGCTGCGCTCGGCGATCACCGGGCTTGCCAATGTCGTGCTGGTCTGCACTCTGATCATGTCGCTGGCGATCCTCGCCTTTACCGCGACTGAGGCGTTTTATCTCGCCCTGCCCTGCGTGTTTGTCGCCGGCGCGATGATGACGATCACGGGCACCGGCGCCCAGACGCTGATCCAAGCGGCGGTCGATGCCCGCATGAGCGGCCGGGTAATGGCGCTTTACGGCATGATCTTCCGCGCCGGCCCGGCGGTCGGCGCGGTGCTGATGGGGACCCTGAGCGAATATCTCGGATTGCGTCTCGCGCTAGCGCTCGGGGCGGTCGTGTCGGCTGGCTTCTGGCTAGCGACGCGGTGCCAAACCCGGGGAGCAATTTGGTGACGAGAAATGCCGGGTAGCGTTGTCTCGGTATTCAGCGAGGCGGAGGATTTCGAGGTCGCCTTGCGCGCAGAGGGCGCCCTCAGGCTGCTCGTCACTGGTCCCGGCCGTTTCAAGGCTCGGCTAACCCAGGTCGCGCTGCACCGCCTGCGACTGGCGGCTGCCGAGGAGCAGCTGCCGCGGATCGCCCTTGTCGCCGTGCCGACCGATATGATCCTTGTTTCGCTGCCGAGGGGCAGGGGGCCCGCACCGATCTGGGGCGGGGTCAGAAACGGAGCGGGTGAAATCATGACGTTCGGGGCGGGCCAGCGCGTGCACATGCGAACCGACGCGCCCTGCCGCTGGAACTCGGTCTGGTTGCCGGCTACGGAGCTGGTCCAATACTACAGCGCGATGACCGGAGCCATCTTCGCCGTCCCGACCGCCGCCCGATGGTGGCAGCCAGGGCCGGCAATAGGCAGGCATCTGCGCCACCTCTGCTCGGCTGCCATCAGCGCGGTCGAAAGTCGATCGAAAGTGCTCATCGATGCCGAAGCGGCGCGCGGGCTGGAGCAGCAATTGATCGATGCCCTAGTCGAGTGCCTGTCGACAGGGTTGGCGATCGAGGCGCCGCCTGCCACGCGTGAGCACCAGCACATTGCGGTCAGCTTCGAGGCTCTACTGCAAGCTCAGCCGGAGCGTGCTCTACGGATGGCAGAAGTCTGCGCGGCGCTCGGTGTCTCGCCGCGAATCTTGCGTATATCCTGTAAGGAGCAGCTGGGCATGGGCCCGATCGAGTATGCTCGCCGCCAGCGGATGCAGCTGGTTCACCGCGCGCTGCGCTCCGGCAACGCCGATATCACAAGCGTATCGGCGATTGCACGCCGCTCCGGCTTCCGCGGTCTTGGGCGGTTTGCTGCCAACTATTGCGCCCTGTTCGGCGAATTGCCCTCCGCTACATTGCGTCGAGGCTCGGCGGGAGGCGTGCCAAAGCTCGCTTTGGGCCGGCCGCGCATAAGACTTCTCATGGCGGCATTGACGTGGATCAATGCGGGAGTGATGATCGCCACTGTTTAAGCACAATCACCCGCCTCGGCGAGGCCCAGATGCCTTCGAGCGCTGTGCAAATCTTTTCTGATCCGGACGACTACGCGTCATCGATCCGCGCAACGACGATCGAGATGATGGTCATGGAACGCGGGCGCTTCACCGCTAAGCTCACCAGGATCGATCTGCATCGCCTGTGGATGCAGCGGTTATCCGAGAACCTGCCGCGGATTGCCCACGCGGCCATCCGTCCCGGGCGCGCCATTATCACCTTCTGCACATACTCTGGACCAAGCTTGTTGTGGAGCGGTGCGGAATTGCAGGCGAGCAGCATTGTACGACACTGCGAGGGTGAGAACGCCTTTCAGCGCGCACCCGCGCCGGCCAGCTGGTGCGGCATGTCACTGCCGGTCGAGGACATGGTTTCCGTCGGGGCGGCGATTGCCGGACTTGACCTGACGCCACCAATAGATCCGCTGATCCTCACTCCCGTACCATCCGCGATGGCAAAGCTCCAGCGGCTGCACGGGGCGGCAGGGCAACTGGCGGAAGACGCCCCCGAAATCATCAGCCATCCCGAAGCAGCGCGCGGTCTCGAGCAGGCGCTGATCGAGGCCTTAGTCAGCTGCCTCGGCGAGGGGGAGGCTCGCGAGGACAGGTCGGTCCAGCGCCGCCACTCACTGATCTTGCGCCGATTTCGCAGAGCAGTCGAAGAGCATCCCGATCAAACGCTTTACATACCGGAGCTTTGCACGTCGATCGGGGCGACGGGACGAACATTGCGAGCGTGCTGCCAGGAGCAGCTGGGGATGAGCCCCAAGCGATACCTGCTGTTGCGCCGCATGCACCTGGCGCGACGAGCACTGCGTGAAAGCTCCCTGACCGCGACAACAGTAACGGACGTCGCCACGCAGTATGGGTTCTGGGAATTCGGCCGGTTCGCCGGCGAATACAAGTCGCTGTTCGGGGAGTCGCCGTCCGCCACACTCCGCCGCCCGTGGGAGTAGCGACATTTTTTCCAAAAGTGCATAGACCGCCGACTTAGCCCACCACCACAATTACCTCCGCGTCCGGCATGTACCGGGGAGCGGTCGTCGCACTCGTTGACGGGGAGGTGACAGATGAAGGCACGACATCTTAGATGGGTGAGGCTCGGCGCAGTGGCTGCCGGGCTGTTGCTGGCCGCAGCCGCGCTCCCGAGCCCGGTGCAGGCGCAGGCGCCTGCACCAAAGCCCAACATCATGTTCATAATGAGCGACGACATCGGCTGGATGCAGGTCGGGATCTACCACCGCGGGTTGGCGCTCGGCGAGACGCCCAACATCGATCGCATCGGGCAAGAGGGCGCGGTTTTTACTGCCTACTATGCGATGCAGAGCTGCACCTCCGGGCGCAACGCCTTCGTCACCGGCATGTATCCGGTGCGCACCGGCATGATCCCGCCGCAACTGCCCGGCAGCCCGTCCTGGTTGCGCCCCGGCACCCCGTCGATCGGCAAGTTCCTCTTGGACCTCGGCTACACCACCGGCCAGTTCGGCAAGAATCACCTGGGCGACCACGCCGAGTCGCTGCCGACGGCGCACGGCTTCCAAGAGTATTTTGGGCTGCTATCTGTACCACTTGGACGCCATGCAAGGGGTGAGTTTTCCTGACATTAACAAGACGCCGTTGGAGCAGGGCATCGCGCCGCCGTGCAAGAACGGCAATCCGATCCCAGGCGTTCCTGAGGTTCCAGGCGCCGTAGACGCAACGACAACCCCGCAGTGTATGACGCCGCCACGGCCACTCCTTTCGTGCGTCTCACGGGACGGGACACAGGCCAATCAGATGTGCAAGGGCGAGGGGCCGGTCACCCTGGAGCGGTCGAAGACCTTGGAAGAGGAAATCTCCGCCAAGGCCATCGACTGGGTCGACCGCAACGACCCGAAAAAGACCGGCAAGCCCTTTTTTCTTTACTACAACACGGTCCGCATGCACGTCACGACCATGCTGCCCGACAAGTACCTGGCCATGTTGGGTGAGCCCGGCGGCAAGGACTGGGGCATCAACGAAGCCGGCATGAAGCAGATGGATGACAACATCGGCAACGTGCTGAAGAAGCTTGAGGACATCGGCCAGCTCGACAACACCCTTATCATTTGGACCACCGATAATGGCGCCGAGACGATGACCTTCCCCGACGGCGGTATCACGCCGTTCAAGGGTCAGAAAGGCACTGTCTGGGAAGGCGGCTACCGCGCGCCGCAGGTCGTGCGCTGGCCCGGGCACATCAAGCCGGGCACGATCTACACCGAGATTTACGCAGCCCTCGATTGGCTGCCGACTCTGGTCGACATCGCCGGCGGTCCCAAGGGCGATGGGCTGAAGAAGCAGATCGAAGCAGGGCAGTACGCCGGCATCGTCAAGACGACTCTCGACGGCTTCGACCAGCGCGACTATCTCGAAGGCAAGTCGGACAAGTCGGCACGCAATTTCTTCTTCTACTACACCGGCACGACGCCGTCCGCGCTCCGCTACAAGAACTGGAAGATGTGCTACACCATGTCACAGGAAGGCGGGGCCGGCTGGCTTGAGCCGCTCGTCAGCTACCACTGGACCTTGGTCCAGAACATCAAGCGCGACCCGTTCGAGCAGAATGTGGAGCCAGGGGGCACCAAGTCGCTCATGAACATGGGCGGCGCACTGACGGCTCCGTCGACCGCCTATTTCTACAACTTCAACATGCTGACAATGGGCCAGAACATGTGGGAGGCGGAGCTACGTTCATACGAGAAGTTTCCCCCGCTGCAGCACCCGGAGTCCTTCAACCTCAATGGGATACTCGCGTCGGTCAAGCGGAACGTCTCCGCGAGTCACGCCGGCGACTAGTGTGATTAGCAGGTCGGGAACTCCGCTAGTGAGTGCCCGACCTGCGCTTTTGCAGAAGGAACCGATGAGACGCCTACCCCTTCCCTCGATGTTGCTGCTCGGGGTCGCGGCTGGCGCCCCACAGCCGCCTGTGCAGCCGGTCGCCGCGGCTCCCCCGCCGGTCCAGCCGGCCCCGCCACCGCCCCCGGCGATGGCCGCAAGTGCCCCGGGTCTGGGACCGTCCAAGAACATGGGCCTCAATTACGACAGAACATACATCGGTGTTTCGGCCGTCAACAACAGCGCCGGAAACACATGGAGTTCCGGAGGGTCGCGGCCGTGCGTGACTGAGCCCTGCCCCGAGGCTGACCATCGCCCACGGTCGCGCGCGGTTCCCGTGGCAGGGTTTCACACTCACCGGAAATGTTACACCGAGCGGCGCATTGATGATGACCTCCAGCTTTGGCCAGGTGTTCGAGGGATCGATCAATAGCCAGTATCAGATCACCGGCCAGGTGACCGGATACTGCACCAACGATCTGACCTGGCAAAAGCAGAGCTGATCAACAGTTATCAGAGAGCGACGGCAACTCGAAACTGCCGTCGGTGGAGGGAATGAAGATGATCAGGAAACATGGCGGCAACCTCTACGGCGGTAACTAGGGAGAAACACTGACGATCGTAGTCAGGCTGTCAGCTCACGCTGGGCGGCGCGGGTCAGCCCAGCTTGGTAGCTGGTTGCGTGCGCCATGCTCGGTTGGGGTCCGGCCTCAAACGGCGAGCGTTGATGGAACGGCTAAAGCGGGAGGTATCCATGGCCAAGAGCTCGACGACCGAACCAGCCAAGACGGCGGAAGCGTTGCGTCTGGACGAGGCGCGGGAGAAAGGGGTTCCTTGGCGGCAATGGGGGCCGTACCTCAGCGAACGCCAATGGGGCACAGTCCGCGAGGACTACAGCGAGAATGGGGATGCGTGGAACTATTTCAGCCACGATCAAGCCCGTTCGCGCGCTTATCACTGGGGCGAAGATGGTCTCGCCGGTCTCAGTGATGACAAGCAGCGATTGTGCTTTGCGCTGGCCTTGTGGAACGGCAAGGACCCAATCCTCAAGGAGCGGGTGTTCGGCCTGACCAACAGCGAGGCCAATCACGGCGAGGACGTCAAGGAGTATTACTATTACCTGGACAGCACGCCGACCCACTCGTACATGAAATATCTCTACAAATACCCGCAAAATGAATATCCTTATCTGAATCTGATACAGACCAATAGGGGCCGCAGTAAGACCGATCCCGAATACGAACTGCTCGACACCGGCATATTCAACGAGGACCGGTATTTCGACGTCTTTGTCGAATATGCCAAGGCCACGCCGGCGGACATGCTGATCCAGATCAGCGTCCACAATCGCGGGCCCGATGAAAGCGTAGTCCACGTATTGCCAACCCTGTGGTTCCGCAACACCTGGAGCTGGTGGCCGGAGCCGCCGAAGCCATCGCTCAGGGCCGAACCCCGGAGAGCCGGCGCTGCGGTGATTGCTGCGAACGACGCCCCGCTCGGCGATTATTCGCTCTCTTGCGAGGGCAATCCGCTGCTGCTGTTTACCGAGAATGAGACCAACAACCAGCGTCTCTTCGGCACGGCCAACCCGACCCCCTATGTCAAGGACGGTATCAACGACTGCGTCGTCGCCGACCGGCAGAGCGCCGTCAACCCGAACAACACCGGCACCAAGGCTGCCGCGCATTACCAGCTGCGGGTGCCCGCCCGCGGGACCACCGTCGTCCGACTGCGGCTCAGCAATACCGCACGCGGCGCCGCAGAACCATTTGGAGCCCAGTTCGCCGAAATCTTCGCCACGCGCCGGCGGGAGGCCGACGAGTTCTATCAGGCGATAACGCCCGCCAGCGCGGGTGAAGATGCGGCCAATGTGATGCGGCAGGCATCGGCCGGCATGCTGTGGAGCAAGCAGTACTTCTTTTTCGATGTCGACATGTGGCTGCGAGAGCATGGCGTCGATCCGTTCCGACCGTCATCCCGTCAGATGCGGAACAGCGAGTGGTTCCACATGATCAGCGACCAAATCATCTCGATGCCGGACAAGTGGGAATATCCCTGGTTTGCCGCCTGGGACTTGGCCTTTCACACGATTGCGCTGGGGGCCGTTGATGTCGATTTCGCCAAGCAGCAGCTCGACCTGCTGCTGTCGGCGGTCTATCTGCATCCCACCGGCCAGATCCCGGCCTATGAGTGGGACTTCAGCGATACCAACCCGCCGGTGCAGGGCTGGGCCACTATCTTCCTATACCAGACGGAGCAGGCGTTGCGCGGCAAGACCGACCTCGAATTTCTCAAGCGGGTCTTCGGCATGCTCGCCAAAAACTTCGGCTGGTGGGTGAACCGTAAGGACCGCTTTGGCCGCAACCTGTTCGACAACATCGGCGTCTTCGACCGCAGCTCGCCGTTGCCGACTGGAGGCTATCTGGAGCAGGCCGATGGCACCGCGTGGGTGGCCCTTTACTGCCAGAACATGGTCGAGATCGCTTTCGAGCTTGCGGCACACGACCCGATTTATGAGGACGTGGCGGTGAGTTACGCGGGCAATTTGCTTTTGATTGCCCGCGCGATGAACCGGATCGGTCCGGACGGCATGTGGGACGAGGAGGACGGGTTTTACTATGACGTCTTGCGCCTCCCCGATGGCAGCGCAACCCGGCTCAAGGCCCGCTCGATGGTCGGTCTGCTGCCGCTCTGCGCCACCACCGTCGTGGATCCCCGGCAGCGGGAGCGGACTCCCAAACTGATCGCGCTACTCTTCGAGTACATGCGGCGGATGCCGGAGCTGCGGGAGTCGATGCATGCAACCGGGCCGGGGCAATTTGGCGTGGCCGAACGCGGCATGATGGCTCTGGTCAACGAGAGCCGGCTGCGACGGATCCTGTCCCGAATGCTCGATGAGAACGAGTTCTTCAGCTCCTATGGGATCCGGGCATTGTCGCGCTATCACGCTGAACACCCCTATGTATTTTACGTGCAGGGCCAGGATTACCGGGTGAATTACCTTCCAGCCGAGTCGGACACCGGCATGTTCGGCGGCAACTCAAACTGGCGCGGGCCGATCTGGATGCCGGTCAATGCGCTGCTGATTCGCGCCCTACTGTCTTATTACTTGTATTATGGCGACAATTTCAAGATCGAGTGCCCGACCGGCTCGGGCAATGCGATGAACCTGTTTGAGGTCGCGCGAGAAATCGCCAACCGGCTGACCCGGATCTTCCTGCGCGACGGGTCCGGTAGGCGGCCGGTGTTCGGCGGCGCTGAGAAATTCCAGACTGACCCTCACTGGCGGGATAATTTGCTGTTCTACGAGTACTTTCATGGTGACAACGGCGCCGGGATCGGCGCCAGTCATCAGACAGGATGGACCGGGCTGGTGGCGCCGCTGATCGAAATCTTTGGGCATCTCGACGCCCAAACCTATCTCGAAGGCGGGCGGGAGGCTGCCTTTAGTCGCGAGAAAGAAACCGTATAGACAGGGGGTAACCACATGGCGGGCACAGCGCGCTATCCGTCGCTTTTCCAAATCAACACCCGGGTCTGGCTGCAGCGTCTGTCCCGGCAAGCCGGCAAACGGATCACCCTCGCCGATATAGACGACGCCACGATCGACGGCTTTGCCGAACGAGGCTTCGACTGGATCTGGTTATTGAGCGTCTGGCAGATCGGTGCCGCCGGTCGCGCCGTCTCGCGCGGTAACCCGCAATGGCGGTCCGAGTTCCAGGCAGTTCTGCCCGACCTAACCGAGGACGACATCTGCGGTTCGGGTTTTGCGATCACCGGCTACACCGTCAATGACACGCTGGGCGGAGAGGCCGGGTTGGCGCAATTCCGCGAAAGGCTGGCAAGGCGCGGCCTCAAGGTAATGCTTGACTTCGTGCCGAACCACAGCGCCCCCGACCATCCGTGGGTGAAGACCCATCCCGACTACTACGTCGAAGGCAATGAGGAGGCGTTGGCCGGCGCGCCAGGGAATTATCTGCGCGTCGGCACCGACCGGGGACCGAAGATTCTAGCATACGGCCGCGATCCGAATTTTCCCGGTTGGCCCGACACCTTGCAGTTCAACTATGCAAATTCTGACCTGCAAACGGCGCGGATCGACGAGTTGGTCGCGATCGGCGGCAAGTGTGACGGCGTGCGCTGCGACATGGCGATGCTCCTGCTGCCCGAGATTTTCCAGCGCACCTGGGGGATCACGCCCGAGCCGTTCTGGCCGAAGGCGACGGCGGCAGTGCACGCGAAGTATCCCGCCTTCACCTTCATGGCCGAGGTCTATTGGGATCTCGAATGGACATTACAGCAGCAGGGCTTCGACTACTGCTACGATAAGCGGCTCTACGATCGCTTGCAGGACGGCCACGCCGCGCCGATCCGCGGTCATCTGCTCGCCGGCCTCGATTACCAGGACAAGCTCGCGCGCTTTCTCGAAAATCATGACGAGCCGCGCGCCGCTTCCGACTTTGCCTGGCCTCAGCATCGGGCGGCAGCGATTATCAGCTTCCTGTCGCCCGGCCTGCGCTTTTTCCATCAGGGCCAGTTCGAGGGGGCACAGGTCAGAGTGCCGACCCATCTTTGCCGCGGTCCGGTCGAGCCGGCGAATGTCGACGTCGCCGCCTTTTATGCCAAGCTGCTCCGGGTGCTGAAGACGACCAGCGCCTTTCGCGACGGCGCCTGGTCGCAGATCCAGCCACAGCCGGCCTGGCCTGGAAATTGGACGTCCGATGGTTTCGTTGCCTGTAGCTGGGCTGGCTTGAACGACAGCCGCCATGTCGTCGTCGTCAACTACGCCGGGAACCAAGGGCAATGCCAACTGCCGCTCCCGTTCCCTGCCTTGCACGGCAAGCAGGTGCGTCTGACCGACTTAATGGGCACCGAGGTTTACGACCGTGACGGCAGTCAACTCGTCGAAATCGGCCTCTACATCGATCACCCACCCTGGCATTTTAACGTGTTCCAGCTGCAGGCCGCTTAACGTCACCTATGCCACCGCTACCGCCCTCGTCGGTCGAATGAACAACCGAATCGCGTCCATCCTCGCGCTTGCGATGCTCTGGAGCGGCCAATCTCTGGCCCAGTCCGAGGCGCCGGCAAACGACACAGACACCGAAGTGTCCAAGGAAATCGAGAACCCGGTGACGAGGCGGATCACATTGCCGTTGCGCTACGACGCGGATTTCCTGGACGGTGCCTACAAGGCCACCAAGGACACGTTCCAGATCGACCAGGCGGTGGTGCCATTCCAGTTGAACGAAGACTGGGCGTTGATCACCCGCACCAAGCTCCCGGTGGAAGTGTTGCCGCCGAAGAACCTCGGCGACCACTGGGCATTCGGGCTGTCCAATGGCTATACCACATTCTTTCTGTCACCGGAGCATGGCGAAGGTCTCTATTGGGGTGTCGGGCCGGTCCTACTATCCTTCATCTAATCCGACGGTCGGCGTCAAGAAATGGGGCTCCGGCCCGTCGGCGGCATTCATAAAGCAAGACGAAAGCCCGTGGGTGTTCGGCGCGGTCGTCAACAACATCTGGTCTTTTGGCGGGCCCGGCGGCACCAACCAGCTCTTTCTGAATCCCTTCATCAATTATCATTTCGCCGACGGATGGTCCGTCGGCTCGTCGCCCGAGATCACGACGAACTGGATAGCGAGCGGCGGCAAGTGGACCGTCCCGGTCGGCGGCGGCTTCGGCAAGGCGTTTCAGCTCGGCGGGCAGCCGATGAAGCTGGACTTTAACGCCTTTTAGGCCGGCAACGAGACATGGCTGCTGCAGGTCAAGCTGACCTTTCAATTTCCGAATTAGGGCCGCACAACTTCGCCGAGGACAATCCTTCAATGAGACCGATGATGAAACCCTACCGCCGTGTTCACCGGCTGGTGACGATCGCAGCCGTGCTTTGTGTGCCAACATTGGCATGCGCCCAAACGCCGGCGACCACTGCGACGATGGCGCCGCCGCCGGGCAAGTCGACAATCAAAGCCGACATGGTGCCCTCGCTGATCGTCACGAATGCGCACGGTGCCAGTCTGCAAGGCTCGACCCTGACATTGATCGGCGTCAGCGCAAACTCCATTGTTTTCAATGACCGGCCGGTCAGGGCCGCGAGGCATCTGCTGACAGAGCACCTGCTCGAGGAGTGGAGTGTCGGCAGCCTTGCGAAGGACCCTCCGAACGCCACCGTCTCGGTGCTCAGCAAGGACGGCGCCTCGGTGCGCGATGCGATCGTCGAGCTGAAGATCCCGCATCTGGAAGGCGACAAGCTGACCTTCGACGTTCGCGTGCTGGAGGATGATCTCAGCGGCGCAGAAGGGCCCGCCTCGGTCTTTGTCGACATCATCGGCCTGCCGTTCACGCCGCTGTCGGTCGCGGGCGTAGCACGGCGCACGACGCGGCGCGCCGCCTGGTATGGCGCTGCAGCTGCTGCAGCCGCACCATACTACTATCCCCCATGGGTACCCGCCCCCTTATTATCCGTATCCTTATCCTCCTCCCTGATGAAGGACAATCTGACATGAGCAGCGAAGAAAGAAAGCACCGTTCGCATCTGCCGATCCCCACACCCGAGCGAACCGGGCTGATCACCTATGACGCGCGGGATCCGGACACCAAATTCCCGCCAATCGAGCAGTTGCGCCCGCCTAGGGGCGCACCCAACGTGCTGCTCATCCTAATCGACGACGCCGGGTTCGGCTCCAACACTGCCTTTGGCGGGCCCTGCCAGACGCCGAACCTGGAAAAGCTGGCGGCAGGCGGGCTCAAATACAACCGCTTCCACACCACCGCCCTCTGCTCGCCGACGCGGGCGGCACTGCTGACCGGGCGCAATCATCACTCCACATGCATGGGCGGCATCACCGAGATCGCCACCGGCGCGCCGGGCTACAGCTCGGTACTGCCCAATACCATCTCGCCGCTCGCGCGGACCCTCAGGCTCAACGGGTACTCGACCCGCGCAGTTCGGCAAATGCCACGAAGTGCCGGTGTGGGAGACGAGCCCGGTCGGACCGTTCGACGCGTGGCCCACCGGCGGCGGCGGGTTCGAGTACTTCTACGGCTTCATCGGCGGCGAGGCGAACCAGTGGTACCCGACGCTCTACGAGGGCACCACGCCGGTCGAGCCGAAGAAGACGCCCGAAGAGGGCTACCACTTCGTGGCGGACATGACCGACAAGGCCATGGCCTGGATTTCGCAGCAGAAGGCATTGGCTCCCGACAAGCCGTTCTTCGCCTACTTCGCACCCGGCGCGACCCACGCGCCGCACCATGTGCCCAAGGAGTGGGCCGACAAATACAAGAGCAAGTTCGACCAGGGCTGGGACAAGCTGCGCGAGGAGACCCTCGCCCGGCAGAAGGCGCTCGGCGTCGTCCCAGAAGATTGTCAGCTCACAGCGCGCCACGCGGAGATTCCGGCGTGGGACGACATGCCGGAGGCGCTAAAACCGATATTGCGCCGCCAGATGGAGGTCTATGCGGGGTTCCTGGAGTACACCGATCACCAAATCGGCCGCTTGCTCGATGGCTTGAAGAAGCTCAACATCCTCGACGACACGCTGATCATTTACATCACTGGCGACAACGGCGCCTCGGCCGAAGGCACGTTGAACGGCGCCTACAACGAGATGGCCAACTTCAACGGCCTGGCGGCGCTGGAGATCCCGGAATTCCTGATGGAGCGGTACGAGAAGCTCGGCGGGCCGGAGTCGTACAACCACTACGCCGTGGGCTGGGCGCATGCAATGAATACCCCTTACCAGTGGACCAAACAGGTCGCCTCGCACTGGGGCGGGACCCGCAATGGCACCATCGTGCACTGGCCCAACGGCATCAAGGCCAAGGGAGAAATCCGCTCGCAGTTCCACCACGTCATCGACGTGGCACCAACCATCCTCGAAGCGGCGGGGTTGCCCGAGCCGGTCTCGGTCAACGGCGCGCAGCAGCGGCCGATCGAAGGGGTCAGCATGTTGTACTCGTTCGACGACGCCAAGGCGCGGAGCGGCACGAGACGCAGTACTTCGAAATTCTCGGCAACCGCGGCATCTACCATAAGGGCTGGACTGCGGTGACAAAGCACGGCACACCCTGGGTACTTGTGGGGCGGAAAACCGTGGCCCTCGACGACGATGTCTGGGAACTCTACGACACAACCAAAGACTGGAGCCAAGCGAACGACCTCGCCAAGCAGATGCCGGAAAAGCTGCACGAGCTGCAGCGACTGTGGTTGATCGAGGCGACTCGCTACAACGTGCTGCCGATCGACGACCGGGTTGCCGAGAAGCTCAATCCGGACACGGCCGGTCGGCCGGTGCTGATCAAGGGGAGAACCCAGCTGCTGTTCGGCGGCATGGGGCGCTTGTCGGAGAATTGCGTCCTCAGCATCAAGAACAAGTCCCACTCCGTCACCGCCGAGATCGAGGTCCCGGAGACGGGGGCCGAGGGCGTGATTATCGCCCAGGGTGCCAATATCGGCGGCTGGAGCCTCTACGCGAAGAGCGGCAAGCTCAAATACTGCTACAACGTCGCTGGGCTGAATCATTACTACGTTGAAGCCGCACGGGCAGTACCGGCGGGCGAGCACCAAGTCCGCATGGAGTTTGCCTATGCCGGCGGCGGCCTCGGCAAGGGCGGCCAGGTGACCCTCTATGTCGACGGCGAGAAGGTCGGCGAAGGCGCGATCCCAATGACGCAGGCGATTATCTTCTGCGCCGACGACGGCTGCGACGTCGGCGCGGACAGCGGCGCCCCGGTCTCCCCCGATTACGGCTCGCGCGGCAATGCCTTTAACGGCACGGTCAAAGGGGTGCAGCTCACCATCGGCGCCGCGGCCGAGAGTTCGGATCACCTGGTCTCGCCGGAGGACGCTATCCGCATCGCCATGGCCCGGCAGTAATCGGAAGAGGCGCCGGGTATGACAGATTCACACCCCGCTTCAAGCGCGGGCAGGTTCGACGTGAGAGTGACGGCGGACAGCCATTTTGCCTGGGTCCGCACCCGCTTGAGCCTCGAGCGCACAATGATGTCGTGGCAGCGGACGGCTGTGGCACTGATCGGCCTCGGCTTCGCGATCGTCCAGTGTCGGGCCGGTCCTCTACTATCCCTCGGCAGGGAATTCAGCGCTGGGCCCTACGATATGGGGCTCCGGCCCGTCGGCGGCGTTCATCAAAGAGGATGAGAGCCAGTGGGTGTACGGCGCGGTCGTCAACAACATCTGGTCTTTTGGCGGGCCGTGCGGAACCAACCAGCTTTTTCTGAACCCGTTTGCCCATTATAACTTCGCTGGTGGATGGTCTGTCGGGTCGTCGCCCGAGATCACGACGAACTGGATCGCCAGCTGTGGGAAGTGGACCGTCCCGGTCGGCGGCGGCTTCGGCAAGGCGTTTCGGCTGGGCGGGCAGTCGATCAAACTGGACCTGGACGCCTATTACAACGCCATACGGCCCAAAGCCGGCAATGAGACGTGGCTGCTGCAGGTCAAGCTGACCTTTCAATTTCCGGAGTAGGGACGGGAGTGAGCGCTCCGCGGACGGCCGTTCTCGCAATCATGACAGCGCTGCCGCTGCTCGCCCTGACGAGCGCGCGCGCCGCTGAGCCCCTTACCTTTGTCGGCGGCCAAGCCTGCGCCGGCTGCCACACTGCCGAATTCGACGCGTGGAAGGGCTCACACCATGCGCTGGCGATGCAATAAGCTACGGAGGCGACTGTCCTCGGTGATTTCACCGGCGCCCAGTTCGAGCATTTCGGGGTTACGACGACGTTTTTCCGCGACGGTGACAGATTCGTGGTCCGCACCGGCGGCCCCGACGGCGCGTTACACGACTATCCGATCGCCTATGCGTTCGGCGTGTATCCGCTGCAGCAATACCTGATTACGATGCCGGGCGGCCGGCTGCAGGCGTTCGGCATTGCCTGGGACAGCCGGCCGAAAGAGCAAAGCGGCCAGCGTTGGTTCCACCTCTACCCCGACCAGAAGCTCAAACCCGGAGACCCGCTGCACTGGACCGGTCGCGACCAGACCTGGAACTACCAATGCGCCGGCTGCCACTCGACCAATCTGCAGAAGAACTATGACCTTTCAGCCAATACCTACGCGACCACCTGGACCGATGTCGATGTGTCCTGCGAGGCGTGCCACGGTCCCGGCTCGCGGCACGTCGCGTGGGCCAAAGCGCATGCCGAAGGCGGTTCCAATCCGTCCGGCACCGACGACAACCGGAAGGGTCTGACCAATTGGCTGAAGGCGACCGATAACGGCCATTGGGAAATGAACCCGGACACCGCGATCGCTCGCCGCACTGAAAAATTGGCGTCGACGGAACTGGAGACCTGCGCCGCCTGTCATTCGCGCCGCAAGGTGATCGCCAAGAACTCGGTGACGGGCGAGCCCTACCTCGACGCCTATCTGCCGGCGCTGCTCGAACCCGGTCTCTACCACGCCGACGGCCAGATGGATGGCGAGGTCTACGAGTACGGGTCGTTTCTGCAGAGCCGGATGCATGCCGCCGGGGTCACTTGCTCGAACTGTCACGACCCACACACTGCGAAACTGCGCGCCGAAGGGAATGCACTGTGCGCGCAATGCCATCTGCCGGAAAAATTCGACGTGGCGGCGCATCACCACCACCGGCCCGCCAGTGCCGGTGCGCAATGCGCCAATTGCCACATGCCGACAAAGAATTACATGGTCGTCGATGCGCGGCGCGACCACAGCATCCGAGTGCCGCGCCCCGATTTGTCGATATCACTCGGCACCGCCAACGCCTGCACCGAATGTCACGCCGACCCCTCCGCCCAATGGGCCGCGGAGACCGTCGCCGGCTGGTATCCCAAAGGGCGGCAGACGACCCCGCATTTCGGCACGGCACTCCATGCCGGGCGGATCGGTGCAGGAGATGCCGAGGAGCAGCTCGATCGGCTGATCCTCGACCGCGATCAGCCGGCGATTGCGCGGCGAGCGCCTTGCCGCTGCTGATGTCCTATGCCTCGCCTACCTCGGAGCCGGCAATCAAGGCGGCGATCCCAGATCCCGACCCACTCGTCAGAGGCGCGGCACCGCGCGCCTTGCCAGCGTGCCGCCGCGCTTTGTCGAAGCAGCGGTGCCACTGCTCAGCGATCCGGTTCGTGCCGTCCGCATCGAAGCGGCCAGAGCATTGGCCGGAACCGACCTCTTGTCGCTGACACCAGAGCAGCAGACCGCGCTGGTCAAGGCCACGGCCGAACTGGTTGCCGACGAGATGGTCGATGCCGACCGGCCGGAGGCTCACCTCAATCTGGGGCTGCTCATCTGCGGCGCCGGCAATTGCCGGAGGCGGAGAACGAATATCGCACGGCGCTGCGTCTCGACCCGAACTTCGTGCCGGCGCTCGTCAACTTTGCCGACCTGGAGCGGGCGCGCGGCAGGGACGAGGAGGGGGCCGAGCTGCTGAAAAAGGCGATGGCGATCGAGCCCGACAATGCCGATGTCCAGTACGCCCTCGGTCTCTATCTGGTGCGCAAGCGCGATTACCCCGCAGCACTCGACCTGTTACGTCGCGCACATCAGCGGGTGCCGGACAATGCGCGCTACGCCTATGTCTATGCCGTCGCGCTGAATTCGAGCGGTGCGTCCGGTGAGGCGATGGAGCTGCTCGAAGAGACGCAACGGCTGCATCCGGCGGATCGCGACGTATTGAGGGCGCTGGTCTCGTTCGCCCGGGACAAGGGAGACTTTTCCAAGGCGCTGCGGTACGCACGCGAGCTGGTAACCCTCAGCCCTGGGGACGCGCAGCTCCGCTCGCTGGTCTCCGATCTCGAAAAGAAGACTGCTCAATAGTAATTCCGCGAACGGGTAAGGCTACTCCCGACATTTTGAGTAAATCCTCTCTCTCGCTCCATCGATCGGACGGCACATCGATATGGTTGTCGCGTTTAGGTTGCGGTCCGAGCTCAAACGTTGAACGTCTGTAGTTGGCACTTGAGAGAAGACCCGGTCAGTGGGAAAGATGTCAGCTGATCGACATTGAGCAGACACTGACATAACGCAGTTGACCCATTGGGGATGTCGGCGTCCCGCTAACGGCCAGGATCGCGCTCGCGGTCGCAAGGGCGGCAGACCGGCAAAGCTGACGATGAAACAGGTTCGCACTGCTAGGAAGATGCTGGCCGACCCGGAGATTACTATCAAGGAGGTCGCCGAGGTCTTCGGCGTCAATCGCGCGACGATCTATCGCTCACTCGGTCTTGGCGTCTACGCCAAGACCGGAGCAGAGACGATGCGGACCGATCGATGAAGATTGCACTGACATCGACAACGCCGCCGGGGACTAGACGGGTGCGGGGCGCCGGCGAGGACTCGCCACTGGTTGGTCTCCCTGCTGACGCCTTTGACGACCGGATCGCAATTGTCGGCACCGCCGGCTCCGGCAAGACCTACGCGGCTAAAGGCTTCGTCGAACGACTGCTCGAGAGCGGCGCGCGGGTCGCGATTGTGGATCCGCTCGGGGTGTGGTGGGGATTGCGCGCGAGTGCCGACGGCAGCGCGCCCGGTTATCCCGTGATCGTGTTTGGCGGCAAGCACGCTGACGTCCCGATCACTTCCGATATGGGCGTCGCCCTCGGGCGCATCGTCGCCCGCGAAGCGCTCGCCTGCGTTGTTGATCTGTCCGATCTCGGCAGCAGCGCTGCCCGCCGGCGTTTCATGGCAGCTTTTGCCGAGGCGATTTACGAGACAAACGAGGAGCCGCTGCATCTCGTACTCGACGAAACGGATCTGTGGGCACCGCAGAGGCCGATCAAGGGTTGGGAAGGCCTCCTTGGCCATATCGAGGAGATCGTGCGGCGCGGCCGCGTGCCCGGCTTCATCCCGTGGCTGATCACCCAACGGCCGGCCGTTGTGCACAAGGATGTGCTGTCACAGGCCGACATTCTGATTGCGATGAAATTGACGGCGAGCCAGGACCGCGATGCGATCGGCGCCTGGATTGAGGGCCAGGCCGACCGGCAGGAAGGCAAGCGAATCCTCGCCGATCTGCCGCGGCTGCACCGCGGTGAAGGCTATCTGTGGGCCCCGGGTCACGATCTTCTCGAGCGCGTCGCCTTTCTGCCAATTCGCACCTTCGACAGCTCACGCACGCCCAAACGGGGCGAGCGCCTCGCGATACCGCGCACGCTGGCCGAGGTGGACCTCACCGCGATCGTCGCTGCGCTCGCTGCCTCAGGCGGCGAGGACCCTAAAAAACCGAAAGAGGATCGGTCCGTGCATGCACGGCTCGGGCAGGAGCTGGCTGCGGCGAGGGCGCGGATTGCAGCCCTCGAGGAGAACAACCGCGAGCTCCATTCGCGGCTTGCCAAAATCGCGGCGCTCGCTGCCGGTGCCATTCGCACTCCCATCGACGCCGCCAAAATCGCCCTAGAGCCCCAGTCGAAAATTCCAGGTGCCAAACCGGTGCGGCCACTGAGGACTGCGCCAGCTGATTCGGCCGCATCATCCGGCAACGGGATTCATCCGGCCGCGCGCAAGCTACTGACCGCCCTTGCGCAGCATGCACCGACACGCTTCACTTGGGCCCAAGCGGCGACGCTTGCCAGCCTAAAGCCCAGCGGCGGCCACTTCAATTCTGGGCGCAAGGATTTGCGAGCGGCCGGTTATGTTGTCGAGGCAAGCGGTCTGGTGGCGCCGACACTCGACGGGTTGAAGGCAGCGGGTGAAGTGCCACAAGCGCCGTCGACACCGGCCGACCGGCTCACCTTATGGTGTGGACGCCTCCCGGCACCGGCGCCCGAGATGTTGCGAGCGCTTGTAGCGCAAGGCGAGCGCTACATCGACGCTGACGAGCTGGCGGCGATCCTGGGTAAGAAGCCAAGCGGCGGCCACTGGAATTCCGGAATTGCAGTGTTGCGCAACAATCGGCTTATCGAGACCGAAGGTCGCAGTTACCGGGCGGGCGACCTATTTCGGGATAGGTTTCTTGACCTCGGAAACCGATAATCTCCAGAGCTTTCTTCGGTAATTTCCGCCGCGACCTGGTCGGTGGAAGCGTGGTGCGAAGAGAGCGAGGCGTAGACTAGCCGGCGAACCTACACGCTAAGAGTTATGTCGGCTTGTGCAATCCACGCATCGATGACCCCCAACATCTCGCAGGCAGGGTCCTATTGTACCACAATATCTTGCATGACTAGACTAGGATACACGGCACATGCTAACGGAGTTGGCTGCTCTAACGCGGTCGCCTCATGTCACCCGTGTGTACCGTCATCAAAGGGTGCGCGCATGCGAGTTGTCGTTGATCTGAATCGGTGCCTGGGATACGCACAATGCGTCTTTCTCGCTCCCTCCGTCTTCAGGCTAAACGGCGAGGAGGCGCTCCAGTACGACCCCAATCCTGACGATGCGATGCGCCAGAAGGTCCTGCGCGCAGCGGCGGCCTGCCCGGTGCAAGCAATCTTGGTCGAACACCTCATCGCCAAAGAGGGGGAGATGTCATGAGTGCCGTCTCGATCAAAGAAACAGTCGCGGATCTGGCGACAACATTTAAGAGCACCGGCCGCCTTGTCATTGTCGGCGCCTCCCTAGCTGGGCTCCGAGCCGCAGAAGCATTGCGCAAAGAGGGTTTCGCCGGGCCACTGACAATCATCGGTGATGAGCCGGAAGAGCCGTACGATCGCCCGCCCCTTTCAAAGCAAGTGCTGAAGGGCTGGGTACCGGCCGACCACACCAAGCTGCCGCGCGTGCGGCAAGTCGATGCCGAGTGGCGACTCGGCATCGCCGCCACTGGTTTGGACCGGGTGACCAAGCAGGTGCGCTTGGCCAATGGCGAGCAAGTTCCATACGATCGTCTGCTGATCGCTACTGGCACTCGCGCGCGAGAATGGCCCAACGCCAGGGAAGCGGCCCTGGAAGGGGTGTTCACGATCCGCACCAGCACAGACTCCGCCGGCTTGCAGAAAGCGCTGGCCGCTAAGCCGGGCCGGGTCCTCGTCATCGGCGCCGGCTTTATTGGGTCGGAAGTGGCCCCGGT
>Ga0310913_10000356_pt1 | contig 20724 bp, 18 predicted proteins | sample GREbulkMGOX082_FD_203447 | JGI IMG/M metagenome (GOLD analysis project Ga0310913, IMG submission 203447) | Lab enrichment of tropical soil microbial communities from Luquillo Experimental Forest, Puerto Rico - GRE.bulkMG.OX082 | ecosystem: Environmental > Terrestrial > Soil > Tropical forest >...
AGCGCCGCCAAATCCGTGGCCGCCGCCGACACTATCTCGGGCGTCGCGATCAAGAAAGACATTCCGCACCTCCGACCGACTTACCACGACTGGCCATCCTAGCCGGTCGTCTAGGCATAACGCGTCGAATCGTCTAGGTATAACGCGTCGAAATCGTTGAAACCACAGTGAACAAGTGATTTAAGATTCTCGAAGTCGTCGACCCCTGCTTACCCCAGCACCGGGAAGCTACGGCGCTTGGCCAGGCGATCCATGCCTTCCTGGATCGCGCCCTCGACCTCCCGGTACACCTTGTCGACATAGTCGGTATCGTCGGCGCGCGCCGGGTCGGTGTCGACCCGGATCGGGTCCAGGAACTCGGTGCGGATCTTGGCCGGCAGCGGTAGGTGTGCTGGCAGGATTTCGATGGCGAGCGGGAACGGGAAGCCCGCGATGATCGGCGCCGTCGCGCCGCGCAGCCGCTTGCCCAGACCGGTCCGGCGGGCGAGGAACCGGCCTTCGGAGAGCACGAAGACGGTGTCGTGGCCGCCCACCGTCGCCACCGGGACGATCGGGACTCCGGAGCGAATGGCCTGACGCACAAATCCCTTGCGGCCGAAAGTAGTGGTCGCACAGGAAGTTCCAGATGGGATTCTGCGCGTAGCGCATGAACAGCTCGTTGGGTCCGTCGAGCGAGGGTCCGCCGGTGGCGCGGCGCGAGACCAGTTGGGCGAGCCAACCCCGCTCCGCTCGCCTGTTCTCAACCCCGCCGTCAGTTTTCGTCGTTGTCATCTCGGTCTCCTATTCGTCGTCATATTCAGGCCTCCCCGTTCTGTTCGAATCGGTTCAGCCGCAACGCTGATGGCGCATGTGCGGGAACACCGCATAGCCCTTTTCGGTAAGCCGCAGCGCCGCCACCGAGCCGCCGAAGCCCGAGCCGACGACCGCAACGTCGTAGTCGAATTGGTGAGACGTCGCGTCTTCTCCTATTTGACCCCGGGCATTCGCCGCAGCGCCCGCAGCCCAGTGGTCATGATGCGCGCATAGCGGCCGGGGCTGAGCCAGGGTGGCGCACCAACCGGCAGCAGGCGCTCTACTGCAATCGTTTGCGGTTCAGTGTATTTCAGGATTCCGTGCTCGCCGTGCCGGCGTCCGAGGCCGGAGGCCTTCATGCCACCCATCGGTGCGTCGACCGACGCCCAGGCGGCGGCGTAGGCCTCGTTGATGTTGACGGTGCCCGCCTGCAGACGGGCGGCGACCTGCCCGCCGTGCTTCGGATCGGAAGTCCAGACGCTGAAGTTGAGGCCGTACGGGCTGTCGTTCGCCTTGTCGATCGCCTCTTCCTCGCTGTCGACGCGGTACAGCGACACCACGGGTCCGAACGTCTCGTCGGCGAACACGGCCATGTCGTCACGAACCCCGGAGAGGATGGTCGGCTCGTAGAAGTAGGGGCCGATGTCCGGCCGCGGCTTACCGCCGGCCAGCACGGTGGCGCCCTTGGCCACCGCGTCGTCGACGTGGCCGGCTACCGTCTTGAGTTGCTTGTCCGAGATCAGCGAACCCATGTCGGCCGAATAGTCAAGCGCTGCAGAGAGTTCCATCGCTTTCGCCGCGGTGGCGAACCGGGTGGTGAAATCGTCCCACATGGTCCCTGGAACGTAGATGCGTTCAACTGAAATACACAACTGACCGGTATTCGAGAATGCCGCGCGCACCGCGCCGGAGACCGCCTTGCCGACATCGGCGTCGTCAAGGACCAGCAAGGCATTCTTGCCGCCCAACTCCATCGAGCAATCAATGAGCCGCTCACCGGCTTGCGCGGCGGCGGTGCGCCCCACGGCGGTGGAGCCGGTGAACATGAGGTAATCCGATTGTTCGATGATGGACGCGCCAAGCTCGGCACCCGACCCGGTGACGACCTGAACCAAACCGGGTGGCATGCCGGCCTCTTCGAGGAGGCGCACCGCCCACAGCGCCGAAAACGGAGTCTGCTGATCGGGTTTGGCCAACACCGCGTTGCCCGCGGCGGTCGCCGGAAGCGCGTCGCTGATGCCCAGGGTCAACGGATAGTTCCATGGCGAGATGATCCCCACCAGGCCTTTGGCGTGATGGAGTTCGGTCACCTGGGTGAGAATCAGTTGGGCGCCCTGCCGGCGTTTGGGGCTCAGGTAATCGGCGGCGGTGTTCGCGTAGTAGCGGGCCGTCAGGCATACATCGAGGATCTCCTCGAATGCGTGCCGGCGCGCCTTGCCGTTCTCGAGCTGGATCAGGTCGAGGGCTTCGTCTTGGTGCTGCAGCACCAGATCGTGGAAACGCAGCAGCACCGCGGCGCGTTCGTTGATCGGCCGGGCGGCCCACGCGGACTGCACCGCGCGGGCTCGCTTAGCCGCATCCGCCACATCGTCGACCGTGCAACGGGGAACGTCCCCGAGGGGGCGGCCCGTCATCGCGTTGATGACCTCGACGTGGGAGCCCGCGTCCGCGGCCTCCACCCGATTGGCCAGTTCCTTCAGCAGAACGGTGTCTACGGATTCCGGCGAGCGTCCGGTCATGACGGCGCCAGAATCCGATGGAGCGCGAACCGGCCGGATTCCTCGTCGACCATCTCCAGCGCGATGCGGCGCGCCCGGACCGCAGCCCGGTCGGCCTTCACGTTGATGTCGCGCCTTGACACCGTCTCTTCGCCGAGGCGACGCTGAATCGTCTCCAACACAACGAAATCCCGCATCGCCCAGTCGTGGAACATGGTGCGGAGAAACTCCGCGACCCGCTCGTTGTCGGTGGCATGGTTGCGGGCCATCTGCAAAAAGACGTGCGTCGCGCCGGGGGACTCGGGTGTGAAACCCTGAATCCGCAAGAGTCCGTAGGCTTTTCCGGTCTCCATATCGATGACGTAATGCTGGACGTGCAGAGCCGGTGAGACGAATATCCCCTCCTCCATGCGGGTCCCGGTGGTGTCGGCGGAGAGGCCGGTGACCTCCGCCTCCCAGGCGGCCAGCCGGCTCGGCGGCGTCGCCCGAGAATAGGCGACGGACCGTTCGGAGACTTCGACCTCGTCGAGCTGCGGCAGCACCCCGATGTCCGGCGGCACCGCCTCCGGGTGCATGACGAACACATCGGTGAGATCGAGGTAATGCTCGTGCAGCAGAAGATAATTGGCCTCGACGCGCAGCACCTCATGCGTGCTCGCCCAGCCCGCGCCGTCGGCGTACCAGGGCACGCGCGGCGGCGGGCGCAGTGCGGCCATGCCGGGATCGCCGAGCCAGATCCAGACGAACGGTGACTGTTCGTGGATCGGGTAGGTGCGCACCCGGGCGCCGGGCGGGACGTTCTCTTGCGACGGGACGTCGACCAGGCAACCGTCGGGGTCGTAGGAGAATCCGTGGTAGCCGCACACCACGCGATCCCCGTCGCGCCGACCCTCCGACAGCGGGTAGGCCCGGTGGACGCAGCGGTCCTCCATCGCCACGACTTCGCCCGAGTCGCGGCGGTACAGGACCACGGGCTTGTCGAGCAACCGGCGCGCCAGCAGGCCTTGGCGGTGTACTCGACGATCTCGCTGACGATGGCCATAGTGTCTGCCCACTGGCCGCGGATCGCCGGGTCTTCGAACGCGGTGAACACGTTGGTCCAGTGCACGAGCTTGGCGTCGTCTTCGGGTGGCGTGCCGAGCAGCGAGCCGATCACGGGCGACGGGATGGGGCGCGCGACGTCGGCGACCAGGTCGAAGCGCTCCCGGTCGGCGACACTGTCCAGAACACTGCTGATGATCTGCTTGACCCCACCCTGATGCGCGCCCACCGCCTCCGGCGTGAACTCCTTGATGACCAGTGCCTTCAGCCGGTCGTGCCGGGGCGGGTCCATCGAGATCATCTGCAGCCGCTGCATATCCAGCGGGACGCCGATGTCGTCCATGTGGAAAATGCCGCGCCGTTCCGAGGAGAAGGTTCGGTGGTCCCGGCTCACCGCGCGCACGTCTTCGAACCGGGTGATGGACCAGAAGCCCCCCTCGTCCGGCAGGTTGCGTTGCGGGCTGAAGTGCGCCGGCGCCTCGCGCTGCATCCTGGCGAAGAGGTCGTAGGGCGGCCCGTCGTCCCAGACGGCGGGGTCGGCCAGGTCGACGGTGTCGAGGTCCCGCTGGTCGAGGGTTGTCATCGCTTACTCCTTTTACTTGCGTTGAATTACTTCGTGTTTCGGCCAACGGCGCAGAACCTGCCGTCGAGGGGAGTGCCGGTGATCTTCAGTTCGCGCCGCGATGCCTTGACGGTAAATGTGTGGACGACAATGATGGACGCGGGCTGGAAAGGTATCGCGGTCACACTGCCCTAACGTGACTGCGTGAGTGTTTTTACCTCAAAAATCTTGTGCTACAAGCGATCACGCGGTGCGCCAGTCAGTCAAGACGTCGACCACGTGGACGGCCAGTGGAAGCAGCACGGGAAACAGGACCATCGTCATGATGCCGATGATGCTGAGCATGGTTGTTCTCGTTTCTCCGCGATGGCGGATCTGTGGGTCGTTGCGGTCGTTTGGGACGTTACGGAGCCCGGCTCGGCGGGACGACCTCCCGCGCGGCCGAACTATCGGCGCACCTTCGTCCTCCGGAGCCAAGGAAGCGTCCCGGGCTCGCTAAACACTTCACCGCAGAACCCGCGCGAACTACGGTCCTTATATGGCGGGCCCTAGCCGCGACAGTGACACGAGCGTCACCGAGACCGCGGCGCTGATCACCAGCCGGCTCGACAACAAGCTCGGTGAGGTAACGGAGTCGATCCAGCAGTTGTTGGCCGCCGAAATCTCGGAATTGCATGGCGACGCACAGCTGCAAGAGCTGTTGCACGACACCGTCGTGGCAAACGTCGACACCTTCTTCGCGTCGATCCGCCATAACATCCCGGTCAGGAATGTCGAGCCACCCACGGCCGCGATGGAGTATGCGCGGCGCCTGGCGCAGCGGGAAATATCCGCGAACGCTTTGGTCCGCGCCTACCGTCTGGGCCATCGGACGGCACTGAAGGCTTTTATCGCCGAGATCAGGGCTGCCAACCTGGAACGGCAACTGAGCATGGACGTGTACGAGCTCATCGAGGCGGTCTCGTTCGATTACATCGACTGCATCTCGCAGCAAGTCATCGCCACCTACCAGGCCGAGCGCGACCACTGGCTGGAGAATCGAACCAGCCTGCGCACGTTGCGAGTTCGCGAACTGCTCTCCGGGGCCGACATCGACGTGGACGCAATCACCGAGGCGATCAGCTATCCGCTCCGACGAATCCACCTGGCGGTTGTCGCCTGGTGCGGCGAGTCCAGCGATGGTGACGAACTGGCCGTGATGGAACGTTTCGCCCAAAAGCTCGCTGAATCTGCTGGCGCTAAAGAGAACCCGCTATTCATTCCGGTGGATCGCGTGACGGCATGGGCATGGATTCCACTGGGCGCGGGTGCCGCACCCGACGCGGTAGCACGGATTCGGGCCTTCACTGAAACGGCAAAAGGCGCGCCATCGATCGCGGTCGGCAACCCATTGCCGGGCATCGACGGCTTCCGCCGTTCGCATCGGCAGGCCCAAGACGGCCGCGCCGTCGCGATCGCAACGGGTGCCGCCGAGCGTCAGTTCACGGCGGTGAGCGATCCCGGCCTCTCGGTGGCGGCCCTGCTCGGCGACAACGTCGCCGCGGCGTCGGCCTGGGTTGGGGAGGTGCTCGGACCGCTCGCCTCCCCTACGGAAGGCGACGAACGGCTTCGCGAAACCCTGCGGGTGTTTCTGGGCGCCGGCTCGAGCTTCAAGGGCGCAGCCGAGGAGCTCCACCTCCACGTCAACTCCGTCAAGTACCGCATCGGGCGCGCTATCGAACGTCGGGGACGTCCGATCGCCGACGACCGACTAGACGTCGAGGTTGCTCTGTTGCTCTGCCACTGGTTCGGCGCAGCCATCCTCGACTGAGGGTTTCGTGCAACCGTTCCGTCGCGTTCAGGCGGTAGCGTGACTACCAGCGACCCAAATTGCCATAGGGGCCCCCGTGCGACTACGACGGAATCGTCGAGGACTGATAACGCCACCAGGGAGTGGTGACATCACCGAGCCGTCCGTCACCAAAGCCAGTGAGAAGAAGCGTTACGAGATCAGCGCCGACGGCGTGCGTGCCGGGTTCGCCGCCTACGTCGATACCCGCACTCAGCGCATCTTCTACCACACCGAGGTCGACGATAAGTTTGCCGGTCGTGGCCTGGCCAGCAAGCTCATCGCCGCCGCGCTGGACGATACCCGAGCCGCAGGAAAACGCGTCGTGGCAATCTGTCCTTTCGTCGCCGCCTTCGCTGACAAACACGAGGACTACGACGACATTCTCGATCCCATCACCCCACAGGCGCACGCTGCGGTGCGAGCCGAAATTTCTTGAGCCGGTTGTGGTTCAACTGCCAGCACCAGCTCCGCAATTACAGCGTTTCGTCCAGCTCGCCGAGCCGGTCGGTCAACCGCAGGTTCTCGGAGTAGTCGACCGGGCAGCAGATCAGCGAGACGGCGTCGTCGTCGAGCGCGGCCTTCAGCGTCGGCAACAATTCCTCGGCGCGATTGATCCGATACCCCTTGGCGCCGAAGCTTTTCGCGTAGGTCACGACGTCCGGGTTGCCGAACTTCACGTAGTAGTGCCCGCCCAGCTCGAGGTCCATCTTCCACTCGATGAGACCGTAACCGCCGTCCTCCCAAATCAGCACGACAAGCGGTATCCGCTCGCGCACCGCGGTCTCGATTTCCTGCGAGTTCATCAGGAAGGCTCCGTCGCCGACGACGGCCAGCACCTTGGACTCGGGCCGTGCCAGCTTGACGCCGAGGGCCCCAGGGAGCGCAAAAGCCATGGTGGACAGGCCGTTTGAGATCAGGCAGGTGTTCCGTTCGTAGGTCGGGTAAAGCCGCGCCATCCACATTTTGGTCGCGCCGGTGTCGACCAGGACGACGTCGCCGCGGCCCAACGCTTCCCGGGTGTCGGCGACCACCCGCGCGGGCGCCAGCGGGTAACGCGAATCCTGTTGTCCCCTGGCGAATTCCTCGGCGAGCAGGCCGGACCCCGGGACGTCGGCGCAGTCGAAGCGCCAGCCCGAGAGCGCATCGGCGAGCGCATCGGTGAGCGCATTCAAAGAGGCGCTGATGTCGCCGATGATCCCGACGTCGACCGAATAGTGCATGTCGACCTCGGCGGGGAAGCGATGAACGTGGATGATCTTCTTGTCGGCCTGCGGGTTGATCCGGACGGGATCGAATTCCTGCAGCTCGTAGCCGACCGCTATGACGACGTCGGCGTGGTCGAATCCGAAGTTGACGTAGTCGTGTCGCATGAACCCGAGGGTCCCGATGCTGTTGGGATGGTCGTCCGGCATGACGCCCTTGCCGTGGAAGGTGTTGGCCACCTGGATGCCCAGTTCGTCGGAGAACCGCACCAGGGCCGCCGTCGCGTCGCCGCGGGCGGCGCCGTGCCCGGCCAGTACCACCGGTCGCCGCGCGTTGCGCAGGATCTCGACCGCCCGCGCCACCTGACGGGGTGCCGGCGCCTCGGCGCGGACGACGTTGCGCGGCAACGGTTTCAGCTCATAGTCGGTGGCGTCGGCATCTATGTGCTCGGGCACCGCCAGGTAGACCGCGGCAGGCCGCTCGCTCACGGCGAGCTTGAACGCCTTACGGAACATCTCGGGGATGGCGTGCGCAGTGGGGACGCCGGCGGCCCACCGGGTGATCGGCGCGAACATCGACACCAGGTCGACGTACTGGTGCGATTCTTTGTACTCGCGGTCCTGACCGACCTGGGCGGAGATCGCGACCATCGGGGTGCTGTTGGTGGTGGCGTCGGCCACGCCGAGTTGCATGTTGATCGCGCCCGGCCCCAGGGTGGCCGACACGACCGCCGCCCGGCCGGTGACGCGCCCATACATCTCCGCCATGAACGCCGCGGCCTGTTCGTGCCGGGTGAGCACATAGCGGATGCTCGAGGCAGCCAGCGCCTGCACGAAGCGGATGTTCTCCTCGCCCGGTATCCCGAAGACGACGGTTACACCCTCGTTTTCGAGGCACTTCACCATCAACTGGGCGGCGGTAGTCACCCATCACCTCCTGCGGCTACGACCGATTAGAAGGTAGCGCGGCGAAGCGCCGGCTTCAGCTCTGGGTGCGCCCACTGCCTGCCCATCCGAGCAGCCGACGCGAATCCGGTCCGTTCAGCGGACCGCGACCTTGCCGCATCCGGCGCCATGGCGGTGCAATGAACACGATCGTGGGACCACTCGATGGAAGGCATTGGCATGAGCGCGATCAAGCCCGAAACAGGCAGCAGCCTCACCGGTTATTGGGGAAGCGACAACAGCCAGCACGTCAACTTCATCGGCCTCGACGGCCACGTACACGAGCTCTACATCTTGCCCGGCGCCAATTGGGTGGACAACGACCTGACCGAATTGGCCCTCGCTCAATCGCCCGCTGTTCAATCGGGCCTGAGCGGGTACTGGCAGAACGATGACAGCGTGCACGTCTTTTACTGCGGAGCCGGCACTGACAACCACGTGTACCAGCTCCGAATCTTTCCGGGCGGACCCGGCTGGGTGTGGGAGGACCTGACGTCGTTGGCGGATGGAATTGTGCCCGAGGTCAGCAGGGCTCTGAACGGTTACTGGGGCACCGACAACAGCCAGCACGTCAATTACATCGGCTCCGGCACCCACATTCACGAGCTCTGCCGGGCCTCCGGCGCCAGCCCAACCGACTGGACCGACAACGATCTGACAGCGATGGCCGGTGCGGTGACACCGCACTCGAACACCGCGTTGGTCAGCTACTGGGGCAGCGACAGCAGTCAGCACGTCTTCTTCATCGGCACCGACGACCACGTCCACGAGCTCTACATCGCACCCGGGACCAAGGGCTGGGTCGACAACGACCTGACCGCACTGACGGGGGGGCTGGCCCCCAACGTGAACACGGCGCTCGCCGGCTTGTGGGACACCGACAGCAGCCAGAACCTGTTGTTCATCGGCACCGACGGGGACATCCATGAGCTTTTCATCGTTCCGGGCGGACCCGGCTGGGGCCAGCACGACCTGACGAAAGTGGGGCACGCCGTCGCGCCGAACATCGGGACGGCGCTGGACATGTATTCGGGCACCGACGGCAGCCGGCACATCAATTTCTTCGGCGTCGACGGGCATGTGCACGAGCTCTACAACCACCCCGGGGCCGCCGGCGCCGGCTGGGTCGACAACGACCTGACGAAAATGGCGAACGCGGTCGACCCTGTCGTGGGTGACCGAGAGCTGCACGGGTACTGGGGCAGCGACAGCAGCCAGCACGTGAACTTCATCGGGGCCGACGGCGACTTGCACGAGCTCTACATCGCACCCGGGACCAGCGGCTGGGTCGACAACAACCTCACTCAGCTCGCCTGACGAAAATCTCGCACGATCGCTGCAGGAAAAGCGGCGGAAGCTGGGAAACTGCCGGCTTGAGCAGTGGCGCGGAAGCCGGAGTGGCAGGCTGGACAGCGGACGCTTTTACAAACCCACCAGACGAAGGATGCCAGCGTGCCCATCGCCACGATCAACCCGGCTACCGGCGAGACAGTCAAAACCTTCACCCCAGCGACAGACGACGAAGTCGACGCCGCGATCGCGCGTGCTCACGAGCGGTTCCTCGACTACCGCCATTCCACCACCTTCGCCCAGCGCGCCGAATGGGCCAACGCGACCGCCGACCTGCTGGAGAAGGAGGCCGACGAAACCGGGGCCATGATGACCCTGGAGATGGGTAAAACCCTCAAGTCAGCCAAGGGCGAAGCGCTCAAGTGCGCCAAGGGTTTTCGCTACTACGCCGAGAACGCCGAGAAGCTGCTGGCCGACGAGCCGGCCGACGCGGGCAAGGTCGGCGCGAAAAGGGCATACACGCGGTACCAACCGCTCGGGGTGGTGCTGGCCGTGATGCCGTGGAACTTTCCGCTCTGGCAGGCCGTCCGGTTCGCAGCGCCGGCGTTGATGGCAGGAAACGTCGGCATCCTCAAGCACGCCTCGAACGTGCCGCAGTCGGCGCTATATCTCTCCGACGTCATCGCCCGCGGCGGCTTCCCGGAAGGCTGCTTCCAGACGCTGCTCGTTTCGGCCAGCGTCGTCGAGCGCATCCTGCGCGACCCCCGCGTCGCGGCGGCCACCCTCACCGGCAGCGAACCGGCCGGTCAGTCGGTCGCCGCCATCTGCGGCGACGAGATCAAACCGACCGTGCTGGAGCTTGGCGGCAGCGACCCGTTCATCGTGATGCCGTCCGTGGACCTCGATGCGGCCGTCACCACCGCGGTAACCGGCCGGGTGCAGAACAACGGCCAGTCCTGCATCGCCGCGAAGCGGTTCATCGTCCACACCGACATCTACGACGCGTTCGTCGACAAGTTCGTCGAGCGGATGCAGGCCCTCAAGGTCGGCGACCCGACCGACCCGGACACCGACGTGGGCCCGCTGGCCACGGAGTCCGGCCGCGACGAGATCGCCAAGCAGGTCGACGACGCCGTGGCGGCGGGCGCAAAGATTCGCGCCGGCGGCAAGCCTCTCGACCGGCCGGGGTGGTTCTACCCGCCGACGGTGGTCACCGACATCACCAAGGACATGGCGCTCTACACCGAGGAGGTGTTCGGTCCGGTCGCGTCGATGTACCGGGCCGCGAGCATCGACGAAGCCATCGAGATCGCCAACGCCACGACCTTCGGGCTGGGGTCCAACGCCTGGACAAACGACGAGGCCGAGCAACAGCGCTTCATCGACGGCATCGAGGCCGGCCAGGTCTTCATCAACGGGATGACGGTGTCCTACCCGGAACTGCCGTTCGGCGGCGTCAAGCGGTCAGGTTACGGTCGCGAGCTCGCCGACCTCGGCATCCGCGCGTTCTGCAACGCCAAGACCGTCTGGGTCGGCTAGCCGCCGACTGCCACCCGCTAAACCGCAGCCAGAGCCCGCTCGTCCTCCTCGGCGAAGGTGTCCTCGAGCTGCAGCGGCGAGTAGTCGAGGTCGATCTCGCCGAGCGGGCGCCCGCGGGCGCTGGAGATGGTGCCGAACCGTCGCATCCCCTTGTCGGAGGCGTACTGCATGGACTCGTCCGTCGACAGGCCGAAGGGCATCGGGTCGTACAGGGCGAAGCCCTCTTCGATGAGGCGCAGGCCGAGCGGCATCAGCTCGTTCATCCGCGTTTCGAAGACACCCCAGTTGGCGTCGTCGGCGGCGACGTGGCGCCGGCAGGTGAAGGTGCCCCACGCCATGTGGCGTCGCTCGTCGTCGCCGATGCGGCGAATCAGCTCCTGCATGCCGGGAAGAATGCCTCGTTCCACGCAGATCTTGTGCCAGATGTAGTAGCCGGTCAGCGCCAGCATGCCTTCGACCATGTGGTTGTAGGTCACCGACGCCCGGATCTGGGCGGCCGGCGACGGATCAACCGACAACGCGCTCAGACAGTCCGGCAATTCCTCGTAGAAGATCGTGCGGTAGGTCGGGACGTCGTCGATAAACTCGTGCAGGTCCTCGGTGATGCCGACGGCGTCGAGCCACATGCGGAACACCTGGACGTGCTTGGCTTCCTCGAAGGCGAACTGCGTCAGATACATCTCGTCGCCGAGCCGGCCTTCCGCCCGCATCGCGGCCATGAACGGCTGGATGTCCTGGGTCACCGATTCCTCGCCGGCAATGAACTCGGCGCACAGTCGGGTCGCGTAATGGCGTTCGTCGTCGGTCAGACGGTCCCAGTCCTCCCGGTCGCGGGAGAAGTCGATGTCGGCCGGATTCCAGAACTTCGCATTGCCGCCCGCAAACAGCTTGAGCGGCAAGCTGTCCCAGTTGAGTCCGCCCGCGGCCATTGAGGCGATTCGGGTACGTGTCATGTGGTGACCTCCTTTATTTCATTCCGGTGCGCTACGGGCGACGGGGCGAATGCGGCCGCGAGTACCGCGACGAGGCGCCGCACCGCCAGCGCCGGCTGCTCCGGTGTGGGCTCGTCGAGCCCGAGGATCGGATCCAGCCCGCGCAGGTATGGGGCCAGGGCCAGATGCGGAAAGATCATGAGCAGCAACGACATCAATGCGCCGGTATCGGAATCCGCTCGCAGGTCGCCGCGGGCGTGCGCGTCGTGGACGAGCGGCCTCATCACTTCCAGGTAGTGACGGTGAAGGACGTTCTGCACGCTGACACGGGCTTCGGTGTCGACTTCGAGAGTCGCCGCGGCGTGCAGCGCTCGTTCATGCGGGTGGTCTGCAAAGTAGGCCACCCACGCGTCGAGCCAGTCGGTCAGAAAGTCGAAGAACGGCCGGCTGGGGTCGAGCTCGCGGATGCGGTCCTCCATGTAGGCCCGCACCCGCTGGCTGGCAATGTCGGCGATGAACGCATACAGGTCGCGCTTGTCGGCGAAGTACTGGAACAGGCTGCCCTTGGCGACTCCGGCACGTCGCGCGATGACGTTCAGGCTGCCCCGCGAGAAGCCGTGCGCTCCGAACTCGGCTTCCGCGGCTTCTATTACTGCTGCGCGACGAGCCGGATCGACGCGCGCCCAGGTCACCGTCGGCAATCGAGCCTCCTAGCGTGAATGACCACTGGTCATTCTACGGTGACCCGGGTCACAGTCAAGGCCGTGACCGAGCCGCCGCTACGCGCCGGCTCGCTCGGAGCAACGCCTATTCCCACTCTTGCGCCCCGGCGGCCTCTATGTCGTGGAGGATCTGTCGTGCTGTTACTGGCCGCAATGGGGAGGCAGTGCCAACACGTCGGACCAGTACGGGGCCGTAGCGATGATCAATGGCCTGGTGGACGACCTGAACCATCAGGAGCAGCTACGGACCGGCAGCCACGAACCTTCGATGACCGAGTCGATGGTCACCGCCGTGCACCTGCACCACAGCCTTGCCGTCATCGAAGAGGGGGTCAACACCGAACTGGGGCTTCCGGACTGGGTGCGTGGCACGGACCTATTCACGCATGTACGCCAGCAGGTGACGGCATATTTGAGACTCGTCACCTGACCCACTAGGGGCGCATATGGTAGGCGCCGCTGAGGGGAAGGACGTGTTCCTTCCAGATCTGGTCGTAGCGAGCGGGGTCGTGCGCCGGGCGCCGGACCATCCGCATCGCGAATCGGGCCTGCGCGTCCGTCGTCGAGGGCTTGTCGTTCAGCTCCACGGCATAGCCGTTGAAGTCCCGAACCAGCACCGCGAAGATCTCGTCGATCAACGCCCCATCCACCCCCGAGAGCCCGGCCTCCTCGAGGATGAGCTGGGCATAGGGCACCGTCGCGAACAGCTGGCCCACACCGAAGGCGAAATCGATGTCCTTCTGCTGCAACGCATCTGGCGTGGCGCTGGCCAGCATCTCGGCCAGCACCTCGATCTGCTCGCGGAGCAGGGCGACGTTGGGGAGATGAGCGAAGGCGTCGAACGACGCGCGCCAGTCGTGGAAGCGCACCTTGCCCAGGCCCCCGGTGGGCCCCTGGGCGAACAGGAACGTGTCGTCGGCCGCGTCGTCGCGGCGACCGATCAGGGGCAATTCGCCGTTCGGGGCGAACAGGAAATTGGGCATGAACTTGCCGAGCAGACCGATGTTGATGTGGACGGTGCCTTCCAGCCGGGGCAACAGCCCGATCTCGCGGGTCACCGCCTCGAAGAAGGTGTCCTTCTCCACCCCCTTGGCGGCGATGACGTCCCACAGCGCGGTGACGACGCGCTCGCCCTCGCTGGTGATCTTCGCCTTGGTGAGCGGGCTGTAGAGCAGGTAGCGACGGTCGGCCGCCGACGCGCTGCGCATGTAGTCGCAGGCACGCGTGGCGACGAGCTTCATGGCGGCCAGTCGTACGTAGGCGTCGATGAGCAGCCGCCGGACATGGGTGAAGTCGGTGACGACGGTCCCGTAGAGGACGCGGTTGGACGCGTGGGTGACCGCCTCGTACATGGCGTGGGTGCACATGCCGACGGCGCCCCAGCCCAGGTTGTACTTGCACACGTTGACCGTGTTGAGCGCGGCGTGGAAGGCCTCGGGACCCCGGTGCAACAGCTCGGCCTCGGTGACCGGGTAGTCGCGCAGCGCGTAATTGGCGACGAAGTTCTGTGAGTTCACCACGTTCTTGATCAGCTCGTAGCGATCGTGGTGGGAGTCGGCGGCGAAGAACACATACTCTTCGCTGCCCGCGATCTTGCCGAACGTGGAGACCATCCGGGCCACGTTGGCGTTGCCGATGTAGTACTTCTCCCCGTTGGCGGTCCAGCCGTGCTCCGACGGCGTGAGGATCATGTCGGTCTGGTAGACGTCGGCGCCGTGGCTCTGCTCGGACAGGCCGAAGCCGAACACCTCGCCGGCCTCGAGCTGAGCGGCCGCCTTGCGCTTCGCGTCCTCGTTCTCACTCATCCAGATCGGGCCCAGGCCCAGGGCGGTGACCTGGAAGGGGTACCAGTAGCTCAGCCCGTAAAAGCCCACGATCTCGGCGAACTCGCTGATCCGGTAGGTGTCCCAGCGGCAGTCGTCCGCGCCGTATTCGGCCGGCGTCAGCAGGGAGGCGAAGATGCGCTCACGGCCGATGTGGTCGAGGAAGTCGGAATACCAGACGCGATTGTGGTCGTCTGACTTCAGTCGCGCCTTGCCCCTGGACTCGAAGAAGTCGACCGTCGCGGCCATGATCTCCGCCGAGCGGCGGTCCGGGTACTGGCGTTGCAAGCGGTTGGGATTGAGCAACATGGCGGTGACTCCCAGAGTTTTTCTATCGAGACGAGGGTGACGGTACTGCACCGGCGCGGATCGACCTAGAGTCAGTCACGTGTCAGAACTCAATACAGCCCGCGGCCCCATCGACACCGCCGATCTCGGCGTCACGCTCATGCATGAGCACGTGTTCATCATGACGACCGAGATCGCCCAGAACTACCCCGAAGCCTGGGGTGACGAGGAAAAGCGGGTGGCCGACGCCATCACCCGGCTCAACGAGCTCAAGTCCCGCGGCGTGGACACCATCGTCGACCTCACCGTGATCGGGCTGGGTCGCTACATCCCGCGCATCGCTAGGGTCGCGGCAGCGACCGAGCTGAATATCGTTGTGGCAACCGGACTTTACACATACAACGATGTGCCGTTCCGTTTCCATTACGAGGGTCCGGGCGGGCTACTGGACGGCCCGGAGATCATGACCGACATGTTCGTCCGCGACATCGAGCAGGGCATCGCCGACACCGGCATCAAGGCCGGCATCCTCAAGTGTGCGACCGACGAACCGGGCGTCACGCCCGGCGTCGAGCGGGTGCTGCGCGCCGTCGCACAAGCGCACAAGCGCACCGGGGTGCCGATCTCGACGCACACCCACGCCGGGCTCCGGCGCGGACTCGAGCAGCAGCGCATCTTCGAAGAAGAGGGCGTGGACCTGAGCCGGGTAATCATCGGGCACTCCGGCGACAGCACCGACGTCGGCTACCTCGAAGAGCTCATTGCGCCCGGTTCCTATCTCGGGATGGACCGGTTCGGCATCGACGTGATCCTGCCGTTCGAGGACAGGGTGAACATCGTGGCGACGATGTGCGAACGCGGGCACGCCGACAAGATGGTGCTTTCGCACGACGCCAACTGTTACTTCGACGCGCTTCCCGAACAGCTGGTGCCACAGATGACGCCGAATTGGCATTACCTGCACATCCACAACGACGTCATTCCGGCGCTCAAGGAACGCGGCGTCACCGACGAGCAGTTGCACACCATGCTGGTCGACAACCCGCGCCGCATCTTCGAGCGACAGGGCGGTTACGCGTGACGCAGCCGGTCCCGCCGATCGGCACCCAACTCTCGGCACTGGCCCAACTCGCTCCGGAGGAACCGGCTGTCACCTGCGACGGGCGCACTATCACCCGCGGCGAACTCGACTCTTCGACCAACCGGCTGGCGCGCGCCTACGCCGAACTTGGTGTCAGTGTCGGCGACTATGTGACCATCGCACTGCCCAACTCCGTCGAGTGCGTGCAGGCCATGGTGGCGTGCTGGAAGCTGGGCGCGGTACCGCAACCGCTGTCCGCGCGGCTGCCGGACGCGGAGTTCGGGGGCCTGCTGGAACTGCGGCCACGCGCGCTGCTCGTGGGGCGGACGCACCCCGGAATACCAAGTATTACAAAAGGTTTCGTCCCCGACCCGGCGTTGCCGGATGACCCGTTGCCGGAAGCGGTGTCACCGTGCTGGAGGTCGATCGCATCCGGCGGCAGCACCGGCCGACCGAAGCTCATCGAGGCGCTCGGCGACAGCCGCCTCGAGCCGGCACTGGGGTACGCCTTGGGTGGCCAGGAGGGCGATACCGCACTGGTGCCGGTGCCGCTGACCCACACCACTGGCTTTACCGTCGCGACGGTCGCCCTGCTGATGCGCGGCCACCTGGTGCTGATGGGCCGGTTCGACCCGCACGAGTTCCTGCGACTGATCGCCGAGCATCGTCCCCGGCTCGTCACCGCCGTGCCGACGATGATGCACCGGGCCCTGCCGGTCTACCGCAACGATCCGGATTCCTATGACCTGTCCTCGATCCGGCGGTTCTGGCACCTGGGCGCGCCGTGCCCGCCGGCCATCAAGCAGGCGTGGATCGACCTGCTGGGCCCCGAAAGGGTCTGGGAACTATACGGCGGCACCGAATCTCTGGCGCTGACCTTCATCTCCGGTGATCAGTGGCTGACCCACCCCGGCTCGGTCGGCGTGGTGGTCGCCGGGGAGATGAAGGTGCTCGACGACGACGGCAACCCGTGTCCGCCGGGCGTGGTCGGCGAGATCTATATGCGGCCCAGCCCCGGCAGCGCACCGACATATCGGTACGTCGGCGCCACGGCGAAGACCCGGGACGGCTGGGACTCGCTGGGCGATCTCGGCTATTTCGACGCCGACGGGTTCCTGTACCTGTCGGACCGCCGGGCGGACATGTTCACCGTCGGCGGCCGCAACGTCTACCCGGCCGAGATCGAGAACGCGCTGTCGGCGCACCCGGATGTGTTGTCCTGCTTGGTTGTTGGCGTACCGCATGAGGACCTGGGCCAGGTGCCCTATGCCCTGGTTCAGGCGGCGTCGGCGCTGGATGAGCAGGCGGTGCAGGCGTTCCTGCGCGATCGGATCGCCGGCTACAAGGTGCCGCCCACCCCCGACTTCATAGAATTCGTCAGCACCCCACTGCGCGACGACGCCGGCAAGGCGCGGCGGTCAGCGGTCCGCGCCGAGATCATGGCGCGATCGCGTCCGCCTCAGCGTCTATAGCCTGGCGCGTGGGGAGCGGCTGGTGCCGACGTTCCCAGCGGCGCAGCGCTTCTCGGCAGGGCGACTCGACCAGCCCGTAGCTGACCGCGGCGATCGCCCAACCGAAGATCAGCGTCGACACCAACACGATGGGCATCCGGCCGGTGAACGGGAACGTCCCGAGCACCGGGAACACCATTGCCAAGGCGGCCAGGTGCCAGATGAACAGGCCGTAGGACCAGCGCCCCAAAGTCACCATGCCCGTGGTACCCAGAACCCGGTGTGGCGTGTCCGGCCGGTCCAGCACCAGAGGCGCGACCAGCGCGAACGCCACCAGGGAGCCCATCGCCGTCTTCACGGCGAACTGTGTCGCGGTGCCGGGTACCAGGCCCTCCGGGCCCGCCAGCGGGGAAGCCGCCACCAGATAGGCCGACACGGCTATGACGGCCATAAACACGCGACCCGCCTTTTTCTGCGCCAAGCGCACTGGCAGGCCGACCCCGCTGTAAGCCCACTCGGCCAGCAACATGCCCGCGGCGAACCAAGAGAAAAACGCCGGCGGCCAATTCAGCGGATTGATGCCGTACCCACCGTGCAGCGGCACCCAGCCCCAGGCCAAGCTGAGGGCCGCAAGCGCGGCGATCGCCCACGCCCGGGCCCGGACAGGGAGACGGCGGGCCAACAACGCCAGCACCGGCAATGCCAGGTAGAAGCTCACCTCGACGGACAGGCTCCACATTTGGGTCAGGCCACCGGTCAGGGTTAGCGGCACATAGATCTGGGTGAGCGTGAGGTTAGCCAGCCACACCGTCCGGCTGGCGTGATCCGCGTCGGGCAACAGGGTCAGGATCACAATGACGGCCACCACATAGGCCGGCATGATGCGGACCACTCTCGACCGCAGGTAGTGGCCCGTGCGTGGACGCGATCCCAGATCCCTTGCCGCGGCAGCGTGTCCGCGCCACAACAGAAATCCAGATAGCGCGAAGAACACCGCCACCGCCAGGTCGAAGCGGCCGAACAGCCGGCCGGCGACGCCGCTCGAGTGTCCCGTCTGGAAGGCGACGTGCGTGACGACCACACCCATGGCCGCGCACGCGCGCATACCCTCCACGGCAGGGAGGAAGCTCCGGATTCCTCCCACCTGCTGGCCCTCGGTCACGACACAAGTGTGCCTGCCGTGTCGAACCGGACGAATCGGGTACATCGGAGCCACCCGGTGAGGTGGCAGAGGTGGCAATGGGCTGGTGAGCCGGGGCCTTAAATTCTGCTGTTAGGGTCGAACGGGTTTGCCACGCTGCTTGGTCGGGTCGCAGCGAGTTGCGGCCGACGGGTCTGAGGCCTTTCGAAACCATTAGGAGGGGACAGCAACGTGAACCGAGCAGTGATGTTGCGGTTCGCCGCATGCGCGATCATCGGACTCGGTTCCGCCCTGCTGATCGCCGCACTGCTGCTGTGGACCTACACCAGCAGCAGGATCGCCAAGATCCCGCTGAACATCGACACCACGTTGATCAGCAACGGCAGCGGAACCGCGCTCGACTCCGCGTCGCTGTCCGGGGACCACCTCGTCGTCAACCAGAACGTGCCGCTGGTGTCCCAGCAGCAGGTCAGTGTCGAGTCGCCCGCCAACGCCGACGTGGTCACGCTGCAGGTCGGCACCTCGGTCCGGCGCACCGACAAGCAAAAAGACAGTGGTCTGTTGCTGGCGATCATCGACACCGTCACCCTCAACCGCAAGACGGCGATGGCCGTCTCAGACGACACCCACACGGGCGGCTCGGTGCAGAAGCCGCGCTCCTTCGGTGACGAGAACCCGCCCACCGCGATGCCGCTGCGTCACGACGGGCTGTCCTACCGGTTCCCGTTCCACACCGAGAAGAAGACCTACCCCTACTTCGATCCCATCGCGCAAAAGCAGTTTGACGCCAACTACGACACCCAAGAGGACGTCAACGGTTTGACCACGTACCGCTTCACGCAGAACGTCGGTTACAACCGCGAGGGGAAGCTGGCGGGCCCCGTGGTGTACCCGTCGTTATACCCGGGCAACGAGGACGGCAAGGTCACCGCATCCGCGGCGATGTGGGGCCTGCCCGGCGATCCGGCGGAGCAGGTCACGATGACCCGCTACTACGCGGCGCAGCGGACCTTCTGGGTGGACCCCGTGTCCGGCACCATCGTCAAGCAGACCGAGCACGCCAACCACTACTTCGCCCGCGATCCGCTGAAGCCGGAGCTGACGCTGGCCGATTACAAGATCACCTCCAACGAAGACACCGTCGAAGCCCAGGTCAACGCCGCCCGCGACGAGCGGGACCGGCTGGCGCTGTGGTCGCGGGTGCTGCCGATCACGTTCACGGCGATGGGCTTGATCGCGCTGGTCGGCGGCGGATTGCTCGCTTCGTTCAGCCTGCGGACCGAAAGTGCGCTGACCGACCCCGGCCTGGACCGCGCCGACCATGAATTCTTCGACCGCAGAGGGCCGGAAGAACGGGTACCCGGCGCTGAAGCCGAGACCGAGAAGCTACCCACGCAGCGCCCCATTGCGCGCGAGGATCCGGGTCCGCCCGGCGCGGAACCTCCCACTCTGGGCTCGGATGCGCCACCCGAGTCCGGGTCCCCCGACCGGGGATCGCCGGAGCGCCATGGCGCGTCCGCCGACCCGCCCGAACTGCTCTAGCTTCCCGACGTGCGTTGGACCCGGCCGGGTTACGCGCTGCTGTTGGCGCTGCTGGTGGTCGGGCCGCTGCTGAAGCCCGGGTATTTGCTGCTGCGCGACGCGGTGTCCACGCCACGGTCCTACCCTTCCGATACTGCGCTGGGTTTGACCTCGGCGCCACGGGCGACACCACAGGATTTCGCCGTGGCGCTCGCGTCGCACCTGATCGACGGCGGCATCGTGGTGAAGACGCTGCTCGTGCTGGGGCTCTGGCTCGCGGGATGGGGTTCGGCGCGACTGGTCGCAGCGGCATTGCCCGGCGCGGGCTCGGGTGGCCAGTTCGTCGCCAGTACGCTGGCGATCTGGAATCCCTATGTCGCCGAGCGGCTCTTGCAGGGGCATTGGAGCCTGTTGGTCGGCTACGGCTGTCTGCCGTGGGTTGCGACGGCGATGCTGAGGCTGCGGACAGCTAACGGTACGGGCTGGTTCGAGCTGGCGTTCTGGATGGCGCTGGCGGGGCTGACCCCGACCGGCCTGTTGCTTGCCGCGACGGTGGCGCTGGTGTGCGTGGCTGTCCCGGTTGAGGGCCCGGGTGGGTCCAGACCGCGGAGGCTGTGCGCCGCGGCGGCGCTGGTTGCCGCGCTGGTGGCGGCGCTGCCCTGGCTGATCGCATCCGCGTTGGGGTCGTCGTTGACCGCCCACACGGCGGCAAACGCGCTGGGGGTTGACGCGTTCGCGCCACGAGCCGAGCCGGGGCTGGGCACGCTCGCCAGCCTGGCCAGCCTCGGCGGCATCTGGAACGGCGAGGCCGTACCGGCTTCGCGGGCAACCCTTTTCGCGGTGTT
>Ga0310913_10000376_pt1 | contig 20225 bp, 20 predicted proteins | sample GREbulkMGOX082_FD_203447 | JGI IMG/M metagenome (GOLD analysis project Ga0310913, IMG submission 203447) | Lab enrichment of tropical soil microbial communities from Luquillo Experimental Forest, Puerto Rico - GRE.bulkMG.OX082 | ecosystem: Environmental > Terrestrial > Soil > Tropical forest >...
TGCAAATGTTTCCACTGGGATGTATTCGGTCGCATCAAACCGCACCGACGACAACCGCTGCGCCCATAGCAGCTTGAATTTTTGGTATTTACGTTATGGTCATGCGATCTCGCCTCAATGCTTTGTCTTATCCTCGGCGTCGAGGATGTCGCGTCCGTGTGCTCGGCCGATCTCGGTAAGCTCCCAGACGATCTGTCCGTGTCTCCGGCGGCCGCTGTCACGAACAATGCCTTTACGCACCAGGTCCTCGATGGCCATCACTACATCGCTCTTGTTATCGCCGGCCATTCCACTTTTCTCCTCTTGGGATTCGAGATCGGCGCCTCATTTAAGGTCATTTCGGTAACACAGTTACCTATTTTGCGGAGATGATCTGGGGATCCTATGTATTAGGCGTCCTCCAGTTCCTGCTCTCGTTCAGGTGCCGGCGCTCCGCCGCCGGATGGCGGACGGCGTCGGTGATGGTGGCGACCGCTGCGCTCGCCGAAAGTTAAAGTTGCCGCCCTGGTCTCGACATCATGAGTCTCGTTTCATTTGGGGGCCTCCTTATGCTTCGGGTTTCTCACGAAAACGGCTACCGCAGCCACCCTCAAAACCCTCAAAACTACGTTTCGAAGGTTTTGAGGGTGCCTCACTTGCTCATTTCAGCGCCCTCGGATTGACCTCGTAGGTAACCGTGGGTCGACCGCCACGCTCGCCAACACCCGACCGTGCCGCCGCGACGTAGCCAAGCTCGACGAGCAAATCGAGGCCTAGCTGAACGTGCGCCCGATCGGTTAGCCGTGACCAGTCGTGCTGGTGAATGTCGCGGGCCGTGAACGGGCCTTTGATGTCGCCCTTGCCGATGTGCGCCAAGATCGCCTTGGCGGCGCTGACCTCGATCGTGTTGTGGGCGGCATAGACGCGCCACGCATGGCTTTCCAGGTAGCGGGCGAAGGCGAGCGCTTTGCGCAATGCCTGATCGGCTACCGGACCATCGCCGCCATCAGCGATGTGATTTATGAGTGCGAGCGCCGGCACCAGCTTTCGATATTTGGCGAGGTGCCCCTCCATTGCCGCCGATAATTCTTCGCGGCGTAGTCTGGCCTCAAGATCAGTGCGCCATTCGAGAAAATTACCTTGCGCCGCCTCGTCAAAGCGCAAAAACGGCACCGGCTCGTAAACGCTCTTGGTGGCGCCGCGCTTGACAGCTTCTTCCAACGTAATCTCACTCGCTTGCCTGAAGACCTCTCGCGCGGTGTCGTGCGCCTTGGAGTTGGGAAATTCGTCAACGTTGCGCCAATCTGGACAGGAATCTGGCCACACCAACAGTCCGAATCTCTGTATCAGTCCATCGCCGCCGGCACCGTCAGCATTGGCGCGCCGAACATATTCGGCAATCCGGCCCGGTTGAGTATTGCCGATGATGGAGACGCAAACCGCCTCGATATGTTTGTGGCCCCGAACAATACGATCGAAGGTGTAGGGTTGTGTGCCTGACCAACCGCTCAGATAAAAGCCGCGCGCATTCGCTTGGTCGTCGCGATCGAGGTGGCGCAACAGTGAGATCAACTCGTCGCGCTCGATCAAAATTCCATTAGGGTTGTCGACCAATAGCTCGCCGAGTCGCTCATAGCTGCTGTCGTTTGTTCGGAACCGGACCTCGATGGGTTCTTTTGGTTCTTCGCCCAGATCGAACGAGAACGGTTTGCCATCTTCGCCGGCATCGTTGCCGGCGGTCTTTTTTAGGTGCTCTTTCTGTAGCGACTTCTTCACCTCCTGGCGGAGTTTAAATTCGCTTATCCCGGCGCTGTACACTTCCTGAGCGATTTCATAATTCTTTGCGGCCTCGGCTTCGAGGTGGCGCAGCGGCTTTAGCGCTTCGTTCATGGCGGGGCTTTTCAGCATTCCCGGACGGCCGATGAAGCCGCCCCACAAATTCGGAATCTCAATCCAATCGGTTTTCATTTGCGGCGCGATTGCGATGCGCCGCCCTATGGTTGCGCCGAGCGCAGTGATGGCAGCGACCGCCACGTAATCGGCCGGGCATTGCAGCCGATTGGAGATGTCGTCGACCCATGGCGCAAGGCTTTCTGGGAGGAAGCTTGCGTCGAATGCGTCGACTTTCGCTAGCTCGTTTGCCAGTTCCTTTGGCTGTGGCCAATCATTTTCCTGCGATGTCGTCTCTAATACCGCCGCTGGCTTCCATTCTGGTGCCGATGCGATCCAGCCAATGAGTTGATCGACCGCGCCGCCGGCTTCGAGCCAATCCGACACGTCGCCGCCTTCCGGGCATTGCGGCCAATGCTCGGCGAGATCGAGAACACGGACGCGTGGCGCGATTCCAACTAAGGAACCGGCGACTTGGTCAGCGTGGTCGCGGCCGGCGCGATCGTTATCGGAAATGATGACAATGTCGGCGCGCAGTAGGATTTCGCTGTATTCCGGCTTCCATTTTCCCGCGCCGCCGGGACAGGTCGTCGCGGTTAGTCCGATTTCGCGAAGGTTGTCGCAATCCTTTTCCCCATCGACGATGTGAATGGTGGCGCCGCGCTGTACCGCTGCGATCACCTCGCCGAGCCGATAAAGCACCCGGCGAACGCCATTTATATTCCAGACCCACTCACAGGCCTCGCGGCGGCGTTGCCGAAACGTCTTAGGCCGATATCGGACCACCTGAAACAAAAGGTTGCCGGCCTCGTCGACGTAATCGTATTCCGCGGCAACCTCTCCGAGCCGCGAACCCCCTGGCGATTTCGGTTGCGACTTAGGACGCGCAGTCGAGCCGTTCAAAACCTTCAAAACCCCCTGGCTCCGCAGCCACGACACCGCGGCCGAATGGTCGCGGCCGGTTTTGTGGGTGATGAGATCGATGACGCCACCGCCGACGCTGGCCTCGTGGTCAAAGAACCGACCGCTCTCGAAGTCAACGGATAGTGAACCATGCGTGCCATAGCGGACATCCCGCGGTGGCTTTGAAAGTCTCGCATTCGGCTCACCGAGCAAGAGCGCTGCAACAGGCTCCATCAAGGCGGCGAAGTCAATTTTGCTGGCGTACTGCATTGGGCCGCCTCCTCACTTCACGGGCCACAGCCGCGGCGGCTCGTCGCCGTAAGGGTCCAGCGTCTGGGCATACTTCCAGTGAACTTGCGCAGTTTCTGGATCGATTTGGAGTGCGGCTCTTCTTCTCACTTCATCCTTCGTCATTTCACACCGCCTCCTCTTTGGTCTTCTTGCCAGCCTCAGCGAGCATCTGTTCGATTGCGGGCACTACGGCGCGAATCTTGCCGCCAATCCAAATTGCCGGCATCTGGCCCGACTTGGCGGCTCGGTAAGACGCATCTCTGCCGAGACCGAAGAAAATCTTGCCTGCCTTCGGCACAGACATTGTTTTCGTTTCATCTGGTTGCGGGCTCGTTGGCATTTCCTTCGTATTTGAAATCTTCCAATTGTGTCTTCGATCATAGGCAAGCGGCCGAAGATGTCTTGTGCCGTGAAGCCTCCGAGGCTAGATTCTGAAGACATAAAATAAGGGAGCCGGGATATGGCTGGGCGGAAGGGCCGATCTGGGACCAAGCCAAGGGGCGAATTCCCGGGAAAAAGCGCGACCTTCACCACTCGGATACAGCCGGAAACTCGCCGCGCCCTCGACTCATACGCCAAGGCGTCCGGTAAATCGGTGTCAGTAGTGGCCGAACGGCTACTTAAGGTGGCGCTGCAAAAGCCAACCGGTCAGCCACGCAACCTCTCTTTGGCACGCGCCGTTGAGTTATTGGCCGAACAAATCGAAGGCGAAACTAAAAAAAGTTGGCGCAATGACGCGTTTACCGCGCAAGCCTTGCTCCATGGCATTAGTTACTTGCTCGGATACTTCGCTCCCGCCGACAAGAAAGGTGTACCTGTGCCTACCGCCATCAAGGGCGAGGCGACGAAAATGTCGCCAGTTCAAGCTAAGCATTTCTGTAGCCCGGAGGGATTTGCCCACCTTATGACGTTCAAGTTTATCGGTGAAATCCGCGATGCCGTGAATCAGCGAGCGCCGGGTTTCATTCCGGGTTTATGGGGGATGCAAATTGTCTTCACCGTTAAGCCAGAAATGCTTGCCTTAATCGGCCGCGATTTCGGCTTAACCAAAAAAGCTCAGGAGGTATCACCACTATGATGGGCCATATTCAGAAACGGGGCCGGAATTCATGGCGCTTGAAGTTCGATGCTGGCCGCGATGCCGCCGGCAAACGCAAAATCCAATATCAAACTTTTCGCGGCGGCAGGCGAGAGGCGCAGCTTAAACTTGCTGAGTTGATCGCGTCTGTTGCCTCTAACGCCTACGTCGAGCCGACCAAGACTACCGTGATCGAATTTGTGCGCAATCGCATCGCGCTATGGGAAGCTGCCGGCGAAATCACCGCCAGGACCGCCGCGCGCTATTGCGAACTAGCTGATAATCAAATTGCACCGCACATTGGCGCCAAGGCGCTGCAAAAGCTTCGCCCGCTCGACATCGAGGAATGGCACATAGCATTGCGCAATGGCGGGCGAGCCAATGGCAAAGGCGGTCTTGCCCCGCGCACCATTGGTCATGCGCATCGGGTGCTATCGAAGGCACTGAGCGATGCCGTGGAAAATGAAGTGATCGCTAAGAACGTGGCCGCGACCAAGGTAGTGCCCAAGGTGCCTGACGACGAAATGGTGATCGTGCAGGACGTGCCGGCCTTTATCGATAAGCTCAAGTCCAGCGCTCGGCTCTACGTGCCGGCAATGGTTTCGCTGTTCACCGGCATGAGGCTCGGCGAGGTTTTGGCATTGCGCTGGAAGCATGTGGATCTGAGCCGCGGTGTGATAGGCGTCCGCGAAGCACTGGAGAACACCAAGGCGCATGGCATTCGCTTTAAGGCGCCAAAGTCAAAGGCCGGTCGCCGCAACATCACCCTGCCCGGTCTCTTGATCCATCTATTGCGCGAGCACCGCAAGGCGCAGCTCGAACTGCGCCTAAAGCTCGGCGCCGGCAAGCTTCTCGACGACGCATTGCTGTTTGGCGATATCGAGGGCAGCCCGCCCTCCCCCAACGCCCTGAGCGCGGCTTGGAGTGATTTTGCCGAGCACATCGGTGTGCCGGCGGTGACGTTTCATGCGCTGCGCCACACCCATGCCAGCCAATTGATTGATGCCGGCGTTGACATCGTCACGATCAGCAAGCGCTTGGGGCATGCCAAACCCGACATCACATTGCGCATCTATGCGCACCTGTTTCGCAAGGATGATGCGAAGGCTGCCGCGGCGATCGACGAGGCGCTGGCGAACTTGGGGTACAGTGCGTGACCAAAGCCGCCGTTTCGCGTTAGCAAATGGTAGCAATTGGTTAGCGACGGGGTGCCATTTGGGTGCCAAGTTTCTATTTTTGTTCTATCGGACGGCGATCTAACGCATTGAAAGGATTGCACTGGAAGGGTGGCCGAGTGGTTTAAGGCACCGGTCTTGAAAACCGGCAGGGGGCTTTGCTCCCTCGTGAGTTCGAATCTCACCCCTTCCGCCAGTTCGCCTATCGCCGTCATTTGCCGACATGCACGCTCGTACTTTAAGCTCCTTAGGTGAGGCCCCACGAATATCTCCCCTTTTTTCCATGAATAAACACAATCCCGTCGCTCGCACGATTAAGGGTGGTGCTTGATGGATTTGCAGCTCGCCGGAAAAAACGCCCTGGTTACCGGCGCCTCGAAGGGGATCGGACGTGCGGCGGCCGAGTGCCTCGCAGCCGAAGGCTGTAATGTGATTTTAGTATCGCGCACCGGTGCCGATCTCGCCGCCGCAAAAGAGGCGATCGCACGAAAATCGAAGGTGCAAATCCGCACTGTCGTGGCGGACCTTTCGCAGAGCAGTGCGGTCGATCGACTCGCCCGCGATTTTCCCACGATCGACATCTTGGTGAACAATGCCGGCGCCATCCCCGGCGGAAATTTGCTCGAGGTCGACGAGCCGACTTGGCGCAAGGCCTGGGATTTGAAGGTTTTCGGCTATATCAACATGTGCCGTGCTTACTACGCGCCGATGAAGCAAAGGGGCTCCGGCGTGATCATCAATGTCACTGGAAATGCGGCACAGACCCATGATCCGGAATACATCTGTGGCGTTGCCGGCAATGCCGCGCTGATGGCGTTCAGTCAGTCCCTGGGCAGCGTCAGCGTACGCGACGGCATTCGGGTCATTTCACTTAATCCGGGACCGGTCGAGACCGAGCGGCTCGTTAATCTCATGAAGAAGAAGGCGAAAGACCGTACAGGTCACGCCGATAATTGGCGTGAGCTTTTCAAGCCACTACCGTTTGGCCGCGCCTGCGCGCCAGAGGAAGTTGGTGCCATGATTGCGTTCTTGGCATCGGAGCGCTGCAGCTACAACAGCGGTTCGGTCGTTACGATCGATGCCGGTCTGTCGGCACGAAGCTCTAACTTCTGAATTCAGTACGCGAGGGAAAATATGCCGCATCTGACGACAGACGACAAAATCAAGCTGTATTACGAAGAGGTCGGGAGCGGAATTCCGGTTGTCTTCGTCCATGAGTTTGCCGGCGATGTTCGCTCCTACGAGATGCAGATGCGCTATTTCGGCCAGCGCTATCGCTGCATTGCGTTTAACGCGCGCGGCTATCCGCCATCGGACGTTCCCGAAAGCGCCGAGCTTTATTCGCAGGAGCGCGCCCGCGACGATATCCGGGCGGTGCTGGATGCCCTCAAAATCGATAAGGCCCATATAGTCGGTCTGTCGATGGGCGGATTCGCGACTTTGCACTTCGGTTTTACTTATGCCGATCGCACGCGTTCGCTGGTGATAGCCGGCTGCGGTTATGGCGCGGCACCGGACAAACGGGCGCAATTCGCCGGCGAAGCTGAGGCCGCTGCCAAAAATTTTCAGCAGGTTGGCATGGCAAAAGCGGCGGAGGGTTATGCATTGGGACCGACGCGAGTGCAATTTCAAAACAAGGATCCACGCGGCTGGCAGGAATTTGCCACTCAACTCGCCGAGCACTCGACCGAAGGCGCGGCCCAGACCTTGCGCGGGGTACAAGCCCGCCGGCCGTCTTTATTCGACCTCGTCGACAAAATGAAAACCATCACTACGCCTACTCTGATCATGACCGGCGACGAGGATTGGCCGTGTCTAGAGCCCGGTTTGTTGATGAAGCGCACGATTCCCACCGCGGCACTCGTCGTCATGCCCAATGCCGGTCATGCCATCAATCTCGAAGACCCAGGCGCGTTTAATCAGCACATCGCAGACTTTTTCCACACGGTGGATGTCGGCGCTTGGCGCAAGCGCGATCCGCGCGCGATGGTCTCAACAATCCTGGGACGCTAACCGCACGGGCCGCAGTCGTCACCTCAGGCCAGCCGCCGGCGCAGCGGCGCGCCCGAGATAAGCCTCCTGAACCCGCTTGTCGTCTCGCAGCGTTCGGCACGAGCCAGATGTGGCAATCGAACCTGTTTGCAGGACATAACCTCGTCGTGCGGTCTGCAGCGCGTAACGCGCATTCTGCTCGACGAGCAGAACGCTTGTGCCACTCGCGTTGATCGAAACAATGGTTCGAAAAATATTTTCAACGACTCGCGGCGCCAGCCCCAACGAAGGCTCGTCCAGACAAAGCAAGCGCGGTTGGGACATCATGGCGCGGCCAAGTACTAGCATTTGTTGTTCGCCGCCGCTGAGCGTTCCAGCGCTTTGTGAGGCACGGTTGCGAAGCTGCGGAAACATTTCAAACATCGCCCCGACCAGGCCGCGAACCTTGGCGATGTCCTTCCGGTATTTGAAAGCTCCGAGCTCCAGATTCTCGCGTACCGTGAGGAACGGAAAAACACGACGCCCTTCGGGCACAAGCGCGATGCCGAGCCGAGCACGTTCATAAGCCGGGAGCGTGGTGATGTCCCGACCATCGAAGGTAATATTTCCGGCGCGAGGTGTCAGCGCGCCTGCGATTGCGCGCAATATGGTCGTCTTGCCCGCTCCATTGGAGCCGATTAGCGTGACGATCTCTCCCAATCCGACAGTGATCGAAATATTATGGCACGCTGTAACTTCGCCATAGGCGAGTTCAAGCCCCTCAGTAGCGAGCAACGCCGTCACAGCACATTGGCTCCGAGATAAGCCGCGATCACGTCGGGATGGGCTTGGACGTCTGCCGGCGCGCCCTCGAACAACTGCTGACCGTAATCCATGACGAGAATGCGATCGGCGACGCTCATCACCAAATCCATATTATGTTCGACCATAAGCACGGTTACGCCGCGATCGCGCAAACTGGCGATCCGGCGCAACAGCGCGGATACTTCGGCCGGATTTAGACCGGCGGCCGGCTCGTCGATCATCAGCAAGCGTGGCGCGGTGGCGAGCGCTCGCGCGATTTCAAGCAATCGCTGTTCACCGTAAGCCAGTGAATCGGCGGTAATATGGGCACGGTGCTTTAGTCCGACGAAATTGAGCAATTCGATCGCCTCGTCGCCGCAGCGCCGTGCATCATTCCGAAAAGCCGCAGCGTGGAAAACATATTGCCATGCAGGAATGGCATGCCGCGTGTGATAGCCGGCAATAACATTTTCAAGCGCGGACAATTGCTTGAACAGACGGATCTTCTGAAATGTGCGTCCCAATCCCTGCCGAACGCGGCGTTGGGCGCTCATGCCAACCAAGTCGACGCCGGCAAGCGACATGGCGCCGGCATCGGGTTGATAGATGCCGCTCATTAAATTTAGAAGCGTGGATTTGCCGGCCCCATTTGGACCTATGACCGCAAATACGATGCCGGGCGCAACATCGAACGAGATCTCGTGCACAGCACGTACTCCGCCAAAGCTCTTGCACAGGCCTTTGGCACTGAAGAGTGTGGCACCACCCGTCTTCTCGCGCGCGACAATTCTTTCAACTGCGACAGTCACCGGTGACCCTCGGGCTTAGCGCCTGCCCGAAACGCACGGCGCGCCACAAGACGACGGGCTCGAACGAGACCGCCAGGCATAAACAGCACGACAAGCGTCACCGACGCCCCATAAACGATGAGTCGAAGATCGCCGAGGCCGCGCAATAGTTCCGGCAGCATGGTGAGTAGAATCGCGCCGAATACGGGTCCGATCAGCGTTCCCATCCCCCCGACAATGACCATGGCAAGAATGCTGAACGATTCGGTGATGAAAAAGGCATCGGGGACAAGCGTGCCGACGAAGCTGGCGTAAAAGCAGCCGGCGGCTCCTGCAACCGCCGAGCTAACGGCAAAGGCGAACGTTTTCCATTTCGGGCCGTCGATGCCGAGCGATACCGCCGACAACTCGTCCTCACGGATTGCTGTCAAGGCTTCGCCAATCGGCGAGCGAACCAACTGATCGAGAATAAAGTAGACCAGCACGGCGAAACCCGCTGTCAGATAAAACAGATTGGCGAGATTGGTGAATACGATGGGCGGCAGCCAGGGCAGCGTGATCGCCGGTGGTGGGGCAATTGCATAAATACCCAGCGGCCCTTGAGTGAGACTGATCCAATTGAGAAGGATCTGATACGTAATCACCGCGAAACCAAGTGAGGCGATGGCGAGATAGTGTCCGCGTAGACGGACTGCGAACAAAGAAAGTAGCGCGCCGGCTATTGCGGATATCAGCACGCCGAGCGCAAATGCGAGCCAGAACGGCAGCGCGAGTTTCATAACCAGAAGCGTCGAAGCGTAAGCACCGATGCCGTAAAAGGCGGATTGCCCAATATTGAGTTGTCCGGCATAGCCGAGAACAAAGTCCAAGCCGATGGCAAGGAGAACATTGATCGCGCAAACAATCAGATTCGTCCGCCAATAAGAGCTGGAGAAGATCAGAGGCAAAAGGCCGATCGCGATTACGACCACGAGAAACCACAAGCGCCGGGATGTGATGAATGTTGTGGCGGCAGCACGCGATGATGCCTCAATGGGCGAGAAATCAGACATTTTCGGCGCGTTTCTCGGCGATCAGGCCTGTCGGCCGCACTGCAAGCATGACGAGGAGGAGCGCAAAGACGACAATATCGATCAGTCCGGGATCGAGAAATTGCGTGGTGTAGCTTTCGATCAAGCCGACGATCAGACCGGCAATGATTGTTCCTTCGACATTACCGAATCCCCCAATGATGACGATCGCGAAAGCCTTGACAATGACTGAGGTGCCGGCAAACGGCGTCAGCACGAGGACCGGGCCGAGCAACGCTCCGCTCATGCCCGCCAACGCCGAGGCAATAATGAAAGTCAACATGATAAGAATATTGGGATTGATTCCCATAAGGGCGGCCGTTTCGCGGTCCTGCGAAACCGCCCGCAGCGCTTTCCCAAGAAAAGTGAATTTCAGAAAGGCATAGAGCAACGCGATAGTGGCGCCTGACACCAAGATGATTAAGAGGCTTTGCGTCGTAAAAAAGAGGCTGCCGAAGCGGATTACCTTGTTGCTGTACGGCGTATCGAAGGCATACGGGATGGGTCCGAACAACAGCAACATCGCGTTTTGCAGCATGATGGAGACGCCGATGGTGGCGATCAGCGGCAGCAATTCGCCCCCGCGCTCCCGCAATGGCGCGAAAATCCCTGCATTGATGAGATAACCGAGCAGTCCGCCTACAATGAGTGCGGCGACAATACCGGCAAAATAATTGCCGCTGAGGAGATGAGCGACAAAGTAGGCGGCGAAAGCGCCTGACGTTACAATGTCGGCGTGGGCGAAATTAATCTGCACCAGGACACCGTAGATGAGCGTGAGTCCCAGTGCGACCAGCACATAAAGGCTGCCTACAACAATGCCGTTTATCCCCTGCTGGAGGACGACGGTCAGCATGTCAGCAGGGTTAGTTCCACTTCAAGGATTCCCACGACAGGTCCGGTTTGGTCTCCATGTAATGGACCGTATCCATTTTGATATTTTGGTTACTCTTGTCGAATTCGACGCTCCCCGTCACGGCGGCGAAATCCTTGGTAGCGGTCAGCCCATCTCGGATTGACGCCGCATCCTTCGCGCCTCGCTTCACCACATCGGCGATCAGCATAATCTGATCATAGGCGTGAGCGTTAAGGTGCGTCGGATCACCGTTGAACTTAGCCTTAAATCCCTGAATGAAATCGTGGACCAATGGACGCCGGTCGGTCGGGTCGAATTGAACGATCCGAATGTAACCGATCGCGGCCTTGCCGGCTTTTTGCTCGAAACCAAACGGCAGCCAGATCGCGCCCAATTGGATCGCTTTGCCGCCACCACCTTTGACAATGCCAGCCTGCATCAAGGCTTCCGTGATCTTCAGGCCTTGACCCTCGAGCGTGTAGGTTGGAATCACGTCGACGCTGCCGAGTCCGGCAATGCGAGTGGCGATTGCAGTGAAGTCGTTGACGTCCCGCCCGAAACCGATGTCCTCAAGAATCTTGCCGCCCAACTTTTCGAACGTGTCCGCGAACACCTTGGCGTTGCCGATACCGGCATTTGTATTCTCATGCAGCAAGACGGCCGTACGCGCGTTTAATCGCTTGTAGGCATTGGTCGCGAGATCGACGCCCTGCATGACTTCATTGGGCATGATCCGGAAGGTCCACGGATTGCCCGGGTCGGTGATCTTGATGGACGAGGAGCCGGCATTGAGAAGTGGAATTTTAGCCTGGTCCATGAGCGGCATCACGGCGAGTGTCGCGTCCGAGCATTCCTCGCCGATCACAACGTCCGGCTGATATTGGTCGAGCAGGCGTTTGGCGGCTTGCGTTGCGGGCAATGGACTGCATGCTGAATCTTCGTAGTGAACGTCGAATTTGTAGCCATTGACGCCGGTCTTGAGACCATCGAGTGCGAGCTCAACCCCTTGTTTGTCTTGCACACCGAAATAGGAGCCGGGACCGGATATCGGAAGCAGTGCACCAATCTTGATGAGATTGTCTGCCGCGCGTAACGGCGGCACCGCGAAAATAAGGATAAACACTGATAGAACGGCGAGCAGCAGCGGAATTCGGAGCGGCACTTTCATAGCAGACTCCTTTCACTGCTCTACATTACACCTAAATTCGAGACGGATTGGCAATGGCGCATGGAGAGGCCGGCGGTAGTGAAGATGCCGATGCCCGCTGCTCGAATGTTGGACGCCAATTTTACGCTACAACCGTGAATTGCGCGGGATTGATTTGGCTAATGGATGGCGTCGAGCACGGATTGGTCGACGGTCACAGTGTAGCCGTCTGCTCGCATCGCCGCTCGCGACCACAGCTCCGCCAGGACAAGATAAGCGCGCCGAACATCCGCGTGTTCCACTTTTTCCGCAGCGTCCCTGATGTCGGCGGACATTGCGCGATACGAATTGGCAATCGACATGCTAACCCCAGCTCAAACCTTCCAAGGCTTTTCACAATAGCGGTTGACCAGCTTTTCGAAGCTAGGTTCACAAACATATCCACATCAATTTCAGATCAGGATCGCGCTCTGGTTGTGGTGGCTCAACTGCAACCTCTACGAGCGCTTTCCTCGGTTCGACGAGCATCATTTATTCACGCTGCGCCGAGAGAAGAGAGAGAGAGAGAGAGAGAGAAATTTCCGCGCCGATGCGACCTCGTCGACGACAATTGTCGTCGATGGCCTCACCAACAAAACCTTGTCCTTGCCTTTCACGAATTTTAGCCCTTGCAGCCCGATCGTGTAACCGCAATCGGCCGCAATCGGCCGCTTCTACTTTGACGAATAGCCTGAGCGATTCTCAGGTCTTGTAGTCAGGTTCCGTCCTGTCGAGGATACGCTTCAAAGCGTCGAAGTGCCGCTGCGCCGGACTAGGACCGTTGTAAAATTTGGCGCCGCCAATCTCGCTCTTGGTTTTCTCGACCACAGCGACGGGCAGCTGCTTCAAAGGCTGGCTCGTCCACATGGCATAGATTTGAACCTGTGCCGCGCGCTCAATGTAATAAAGGCGGTTATAGGCGTCGGCCACGGTTGGACCGAGCGTCGTGACGCCATGATTGGCCATGAACAGCACACTTTTATTGCCGATCACCTTGGCAAGGCGCTCGCCTTCGCAGGGATCGAATGCGGGGCCGGTGTATCGGTCATCATAGGCAATCATATCAATCATGCCGACTTCGGTCTGACCAATCTCCTTAATACGCGGATCTTCAAGGCGGGTGAGCGCGCTGGTGAACGGCATGTGTGTATGAAACACCGCGGCGGCCTGCGGCAGTGCTTTGTGAATCGGCGCGTGTATGCAGTAGCAGGAGCGCTCGACATCGCCGCTGCCGCGCTTGGCCCTGCCGTCGTCGATGCCGACTTCCATAAATGACGAAGCCGTTACTTCCGACCAATGCATACCGAACGGAATCTGATAATAAACGTCGTTGCGCCCAGGGACGATAAGGGTCAGGTGATTGAAAATACCTTCGTTGAAGCCGTGCATGTATGCGAGCCGATGCGCGGCGGCAAGTTCAATTCGCGCCTGCCATTCTTCGTCGCTGTATTTCAAAGTCGCTGGTGAGACCCTGATCTGCATTGCGGCCCTCATCTACCCTTTATTCAAGCACAAAATTCCCGGCAACGTCAGCCTTCGGCCTGCCGGGTTGCAAAATTGTGATTCGATCACTACGAGCGCGCGGCAGCCGGATGCTTGCGCGCCGCGCGCCACTCCTCAAACCGTTGCGCCACCACAAAGAGCGAGGGCACGAACAAGATTGCAAGACACGTCGATGCAATCATTCCGCTGAATACGGTGATTCCAATCGATTTGCGCGCACTGGCGCCGGCGCCGCTGGCGATGACGAGCGGCGCCACGCCGAGGATAAATGCAAATGACGTCATGAGGATCGGCCTAAAGCGCGCGATTGCGCCATCGACCGCGGCATCGAACAGCGACTTGCCTTCCCTCACACGGTGCTCGCGCGCCACCTCGACGATCAGAATCGCGTTCTTCGCCGAGAGTGCGATCAGCAAAACGATACCGATCTGTGTGTAAAGATTGTTGTCAATGCGAAGCCATTTGAGAACCAGCACCGGTCCGGTGAGCGCAAGCGGAACTGAAAGAATGACGGCGAGCGGCGCGTACCAACTCTCATATTGGCCGGCGAGCACCAGATAGACCAGGAGCAAAGCCATGGCAAAGACAAAATACATCTGATTGCCGACGAGCTTTTCTTGGTAGGACATCGCGGTCCATTCACTGCCCATGCCGCGTGGCAACGTGTGCGCTACATCGGTCTCCATGAGATGGATCGCTTCTCCGGAGCTGAAGCCCGCCGCAGGCAAGCCGATAATGCTCGATGAAGGATAGAGATTATAGAGACTGATCAAAGGTGCGCCGACCACGGGCTCGATCGTCACCATGGTTCCAAGCGGTATCATGTCGCCGTCTTGGTTGCGCACGGAGAGATTCTCAATATCGCGCGGACGCAACCTAAAGCGCGCATCGGCCTGTGCATAGACTTGAAACACGCGGCCGAATTTGTTGAATTGAGACACGTAATCAGAACCAAGGTAAGTCGACAGGCTCGAGAATACTTGATCGATCGACACATGGAGCGTCTGCGCCTTGACGCGATCCACGTCGATTCTGAATTGGGGGGCAAGTGCCCGGAACGATGTTGAGACGCGCTGCAATGCGCTCTGCGACTGCGCATTGGCGACGATCGTATTGGTAACGTTTTGCAACTTGGCAAAATCCGTACTGCCATCGCGCAGTTGAACTTGCATTGTGAAGCCGCCAGCATTGCCGATGCCCTGGATCGGCGGCGGCGGCAGCACAACGACACGCGCGTCAACGGCGTCGAGCGCCGGCGCAAGTCGCGCTAACACGGCGCGCAAATCGTCCCGCTGGCTCCAGTCCTTTAGCACCACATAGGCAACGCCGGCATTGGCCAAGGTGGCATTGTTGTCGAGCGCGGACACTCCGGCGATGCTGATCACTTGAGCGACGCTGGCGTCCTTGCGCGCAATTATCGATGCCTGATCGAGGGCCGCTTGTGTGCGAGCCAGCGAGGCGCCGTCTGGCAACTGCACACTCACCAGTACGTAGCCTTGATCTTCGATCGGCAAAAAGCCAGTTGGCACACGCGCCAAACCCCAAAACGCCAAAGCCATGATTGCGAAAGCAACGAGTGTCATGACTCCGGCATGAGTCACCATGTGGCGAACAAGCCTGGCGTAGCCACGCTCAAGCCGGCCATAAGCCGCGTTGAACGCGCGATAGAATGCATTGCGCCGTTCCAGCGGCACAGCGGGGCGTAGCCATAACGCCGATTGGGTCGGCTTGAGCGTTACAGCATTAATTGCCGATAACAGCGCGGTGGCGGCAATGACTAGAGCAAATTGCGCATACATTCGACCGGTCAAGCCCGGAAGGAATGCGGCCGGCAGAAATACCGACATCAGCACGAGCGTAATGCCTATGATTGGGCCCAGAAGCTCCTGCATCGCGCGGATCGCCGCGTCATGCCCGCTCATTCCCTTTTCGACGTTGTGGGCGGCGCCCTCGACGACCACGATGGCGTCGTCAACGACGATTCCAATCGAAAGCACGATGGCAAACAGCGTCGAGAAATTGACGGTGAAGCCGAGCGCCCACATCATGGCGAAAGCGCCGATGATCGTAACCGGCACTGTCGTTGCCGGGATCAACATCGCGCGCCAGTCTTGCAGAAACAGGGGAATGACGATCAACACCAGCACTGCTGCCTCGACCAGGGTTTTATAGACTTCGTGAATCGAGGCGTTCACGAATACGGTCGTGTCAAATGGCACTGCGTAAACAATGCCCTGCGGAAAAGCACGCGCCAATTCCTCCATTTTGGCCTTGACCGCCTGCTCGACTTCAAGCGCATTGGCGCCAGGTGATTGATAGATGCCGATGCCAGCCGCTTGCCTGTCGTTGAGCGAAAAATACTGGCTGTAAGTCTGGGCACCGAGTTCAACGCGTCCGACGTCGCGCACACGTGTAACTTCGCCATTGCTGCCAGTCTTTACGATTACATTCTCGTATTCGCTAACATCGTTGAGCCTGCCCTGCAGTTGGATCGTCAATTGAAAATCCACACCGGGAGGCGTCGGCGGCATGCCGACCTGGCCAGCGGCAACTTCCTGGCTCTGCTGCTGCAGCGCCTGCACGACATCCTGGGCATTGAGGCTGCGCGCTTTCAGCTTTTCCGGATCGAGCCAGATTCGCATCGAATATTGTCCGGCACCGAACACGTTGACATTGCCGACGCCCGGTAACCGCGCCAGTTCGTCTTTCAGGTTGATGGTCGCGTAATTGGCAAGATAAAGACTGTCATAACGGTTCTCAGGCGATGTCAGGGTGACGAACATAAGAACGGCGGTCGACCTTTTCTGTACGGTGACGCCCTGCGCCTGCACTGCCTGCGGCAGCGACGCCAGCGCGCTCGCGACGCGATTCTGCACCAGCACCTGCGCGGCATCGAGATCGGTGCCGATCCTGAAGGTCACGGTCAGCGAATAGCTGCCGTCACTTGCGCTCGTCGATTGCATGTAGAGCATGTTCTCGACGCCGTTGACCTGTTGCTCAATCGGCAGCGCGACCGTATCCATGAGCGTGCGCGCGCTGGCGCCGGGATAGCGAGTTGTAACTTGTACGGTTGGTGGTACGACGTTCGGATACTGCGCCACCGGCAAACCATAGAGCGCGACCGCGCCAACCACGATCATCAGAATGGCGATGACGTTGGCGAGAACCGGCCGCTCAATGAAAAATTTGGAAAGCATTGCCGTGACGCACTAGTTCGCCGCCGAGGCCGAGTGCAGTTCGGCGTCTACTTTCTGGCCGGGGAATCGCACGCATGATGCCGCCGACAACGATGCGATCGTCCTTGCCGAGGCCGCTTTCGATGACCCGCAAATCGCCGACGACCTGCCCGGCCTCTACTTGGCGCTGCTCCACGACATTTTCCTGATTCACCACAAGCACGTAAGGCCCGCCTTGATCGCTACCAAGCGCGACATTCGGCACGAGCAATGACGGTTGCTGTCGGCGCGAGGCAATGCGCACACGCACGAAATAGCCGGGCAGCAGCGCGCGATCGGCATTCTCAAGAATGGCGCGGCCAGCGAGTGTTCCCGTCGAGGCATTCACGGTTGGAGCGACGTAGTCGAGCTTGCCTTCATGCGGGTAGCCCTCTTCGGTTTGCAGCCCGACTTCGACCGGAATGCCGATCAGGGAGGCCGTCGTTTCGCCGCGGGCTGCCAGAGCGGCCCGCACCTGCAATACGTCACGCTCGCTGGCGTTGAAATTCACCCAAATCGGATCCAGTTCGACGAGCGTGGCAAGCACTGTTGGTGATGTAGTCGCGCCAACAAGTTCACCGATCGAGACTTGCCGGGCAGACACGACGCCATCGAAGGGTGCGGTTACGTTGGTGTAACCGAAATTGATTTCCGCCTGTTGTTCGTTGGCTTGCGCCGATTGCAGATCGCCTTGCGCCGAGTCGCGCTGGGCCAGCGCTTTGTCGTAATTGGCCTGACTGGACACTTGCTTGCCGACCAGAGCAGCTTGGCGCTGATACTCGGCCTCCGCCTGTGTCAACGCCGCCTGGGCGCTGACCACGGACGCTTTCGCGGCGTCGACTTTGAGCCTGTACGGCTCCGGCTCGATGGTGAATAGCGAAGTGCCCTTCTTCACAAAGTCCCCATCGTTGTAGCTGATCGCCTGAACAAAACCCTGCACGCGCGCCACCAGATCCACTGCATTGACAGCCGCCGCATTACCGGTCGCTTCGAAATAGCGCGGGATCGGCCGCTCAATAGGTGCTGCGACCGTGACCTTCGGCGGCGGCGGCGCGGCGTATTCGCGCTGCGCTTGCGTCGGCGCTTGTGTAGACTCCTGCGCCCCGGCAATTCCGGATACGCAGAGAGCAAAAGCAATCGTGATTGGGAAGCACGCAAGCAATTTGCACATAACCGACCCCGCTAAAGGTGAACAATACTGACTCCAGAATTGAGTATTGACAATGAAATCGGCTTTGCGGATCTCACGCAAGGCAGCGCCGATTATCGGGGCGAATGACGGGATGGCTTGCGCGCACGGGCCGCGCAAATTGGGTTCGTTTTGCAAATCGCGGTCGGCCGCTAAAAATCACCGGGCCCTGATTTTCCATTTTGTAACTACCTAATTTTGTTAACTTAATTCGTTTCAATTTCCAGAATATACAATTCTAGATTGTAATAACGTCAACACACAATCTTGCTCGTTTGCTGCCGCAAATTTTATTTTGATATTGCGCTGATGTTTTCTTGTGTCCCCGTCCGACAAGAAAGTGCGGCTCGGATTACGTCAAGCATCGACACGGGAGTAGTTAAACAACCAAGAAAAATTTCGCGCGAAAAAAGTGCTGCGAGCAATATCCTCCACAGACGATTAGGTTTGGGCCGACACATCCTGGCAAGCTGCGCGACGGTATCGTGAGCATCTGGGTGCCGCGGCAGGTGAACTTAATTGCGGCAAGTGCTGGTTATTCGTCTTATTAGTTCACCGACGTTCGCTTCGAAGAACCTGTTTGTTTGCTTTTCTTGCAACGACCCCCGATCAATCGCGCGTACCGTTTGCTGATGTTCTCCGAAGCACGTCTTTCATGGCTTTTATCTCGACGAGCTCCTTAGTCAACCGCATGATCCGTGCGTCGAGGCGCTCCTGTTGATCAAGGTCATCATCAAGGAAATTTCTGGCGTGAATAGTGGTGAGGAATAACTGCGCGATACGACGTGTGTCTCTGGCAGGATTGAGGCTATCCGGTTCGAGCGGGTCAAAACCCGGCGTGACCGGCAGAATTGATTGGATTTCCTTTGCAACAGCCACGGTCCACTCTTCCGTCGACTCAAAATTCTGCCGCGGAAATTTCTGATTCAGATAGTCGATTTTATCGGCGCGTAGGAGGCTGCTCGCGTATTCTGCGAAAGCAGTTTCTGGTTGGCGGCATATGAGGTAGCCAAAAGCGATCAGGCCACGCGTTTCATCGAAAGCGGGATGGCAGGGGGTTAAACTGTTGGCAATCGCCTTGGCCTGCACAAATCTGCGCGACCGAAGCTTGCGCCACTCCGCGTCTGCAATACCGAAGACCTTACTCTGCTCGCTTGGACCAGAGGGAGTCCATTCCTCGATCAACGCGGAATGTAATGCTTCAAATTCGTGCGGATCTTCACCGGGCAGGATGAGAGGCTCGGCGAAAACACCGTTTTTTAAGGCGTTGCGGCCTTTAGGCTTGCGGCGAGGGACGACCGAATTATTCAGCCGACCATTGTGCTTGAGAGTCGGTGGGATATTGCGATGCTGATTGCGTTTGCGCATGGAGGCGACTCCACCCTGAGTGAGACTCGCCTCCAGAAGGCGACCTCGGTAGGGCGAATCGCCTTCGTCGATGGGCGTCATCTTGCACACCGAGCCTTCGATGTAAATAGAAAGTACAATTTTCTGTTAGTTCGCACGCGCATTGTAGTTTGCGTGCAAAGCGCATCTGCGGCAGTTCTCGCCGCCGGCTTTCTACGGGGCCTGAGCCGCGACCCGCTGATACAGCAAGTCGCTTATACAGCGAGCCGCTTATACGGAGAACCGCTTATACAGTGAGCGGCTTTATGGCGAGCCGCTTATACAGTGAGTCGCTTATACAGTGAGCCGCTTATACAGTGAGCCGCTTATATGGCGAGCGCTTATACAGTGAGCCGCTTATATGGCGAGCGCTTATACGGTGAGCCTTATACGGCGACCCGCTTATATGGCGAGCCGCTTATGTGTTGTGGCGCTTATGCACTCAGGTCGCTTCTGTGCTGAGCCGCTTATGCGCTGGCCGCTTATACAGCGGCCGCTTATGCAGTGTGGCTGCCTATACGGTGTGGCCACCTATACAGTGTGACCGCCTCTACTGTGTGGCAACCGCTTATACAGTGTCGCCGCTTAGACTGTGTCGCCGGCCTATAGCGTGCGGGTGCCCATACTGTGCGGCCACGGTGTAAAATCGATTACGATCTATTAGCGAATGCACTGCCGAATCTTCGCCAGAAGTTGTCGTGGCCTGTAAGACCTCGGCACATAATCGTTGAGCAGGCGCCGATCCTCGCGGCGCGGGAAGGAACGGCCGACGAAAGAGCCGGGCGGAATGTCGTTCATTGCGGCAGTGCCGGTTTGGCAATGGGTGCCGGAGTGTCTAGCATAGCCTGACCCATCCGGCGCCGTTCAACGTCGCCCGGCGTGAAGGACTTGAAGCGTGACGCACGCTCCCGAATTGCAAAACTCCAGCCGGCGGCCGCGGC
>Ga0310913_10000385_pt1 | contig 20007 bp, 16 predicted proteins | sample GREbulkMGOX082_FD_203447 | JGI IMG/M metagenome (GOLD analysis project Ga0310913, IMG submission 203447) | Lab enrichment of tropical soil microbial communities from Luquillo Experimental Forest, Puerto Rico - GRE.bulkMG.OX082 | ecosystem: Environmental > Terrestrial > Soil > Tropical forest >...
CAATTTGCTGACCGCCGCAGCCGCGAATCTCGCTCTGCTGCTGTTGGCGCGACTGTTTGCCGGTGCTGCGGCAGCAGGGGTATCGCCATCGCTTTACGCGCTCGTAAGCGGCCTGGCTCCTCCCGATCGGCGCGCTACATGGCTGGCGCTGGTTGTGTCTGGGCTGCTCGTGTCCCTGTTGCTTGGCGCACCGATCGGCGGACTGGCGGGCGTGTCCTTTGGCTGGCCGAGCATCTTCAGAATTCTGGCGGGCCTCGGCTTGCTGCTCGCTTGGGCGAACCGGCGGATCTGGCCGGCGGATTACGGGACCGGCAAAACTGACGCGGAGCACCATCCCTGGGCAATAGCCGTTCTCAGCGGCCGGTTGGCGCCGATGGTCGCGTGGAGCACGGCCGTCTATTGTGTCTATATCTATCTCGGAGCGGGACTGGCCGCGTGCGGCTTTTCTACCGGGGAAATCGCCGCGATCATCATGCTCTACGGATGCGGGGCGATCGGCGGCATCCTGATCGGCGGGCGCATGGTCGATCAGCTCGGGGCAAAGCTGACGAGCAGCGTTGGCCTCGGTGGTCTCTGCGTCTGCCTGCTCGTGGTTCAGTTCGCGATCGATGCCGGAATGCTCGTCGCGTTCGCCCTCGCGCTTGCTTCCGCAGCCGCCCAGTTATTCTTCCCGGCTCAGCAAGCCAGCCTTGCAGACGACTTTCCGGACCGCCGCCACTGTGCTCGCCTGGAACAACAGCGCCCTTTTTCTCGGCATCTCGCTCGGATCTCTTGTTGGCGGACAGGCCATCTCGCAAGGCGGCTTCGCTGCAAATCTGAGAATTGCGGCGGCAATCGCCATTGCCGGCTGGATGATCAATCAAGCCGTCATGCCGAACCCAGCGCGTTCTCAGGCCGAGGCGATGGACCTGCGGTGAAGAGAGTGAACACTCATTCCGCAGCCCCAACGTCGTCGATCAAGCCGTGGGTTGCCGGCAAGGTGATCGTAACCGTCGTTCCCAATGAAAGACGGCTCTCGATTGTGAGACTGCCGCCATGAAGCTCGACCACTGCCTTCGCAAACGGCAATCCGAGCCCGGCGCCTTGATGCTTGGCATCATAGGCCGAGGAAGTACGATAAAAAGGCTGCACTACCAGAGGGATTTCCTCGGCCCGCATGCCGATGCCGGTGTCGCTGATCCGAATTCGCAAGAAAGCGTCGGCAACCTCACCGGAGATAGTAACCTGGCCGCCCGCGGGGGTGAACTTGATCGCATTGCCGAGAAGGTTGACAAATACCTGTTTGAGCTTGACCGGATCACCTCCCAATACGGGCCAAGCCGATGGGGCTCCGGTTACGATCATCTCGACTTGGGCTGCTTCTGCCGTTGGGCGCAGCATCACAAGACTCTCGGCGAGCAGGGTGCCGGGCTCGGTCGCGACACGCTCGATCTCGAGCTTCCCCGCTTCCACCTTCGAAAGATCGAGCATTTCCTCGACCAGGGAGAGCAGATGCATACCGCTCTGATGGATGTGGTGCGCATATTCCCGGTAGGCGGGAAGGCCGATGGGCCCGAGGATCTGGCGGTGCATCATTTCGCCGAACCCAATGATAGCGTTCAACGGCGTGCGAAGCTCGTGGCTGATGTTGGCGAGGAACATCGACTTCGCCTTGTTGGCATTGGCCAATTCGGTCGTGCGCTGCTCAACCCGCGATTCGAGCGTGGCGTTCAAGTGCCGCAACTCCTCCTCGGCGCGCTTTTGCGCCTCATGTCGAGCTGCAAGGGCGTCGGCCATGGCATTGAAGGCGGCCCCGAGATGGCCGATCTCCGAGCCCGGATCTGGCACCTGCACGCGGGCTTCGTCGTTGCCGTTACGCCATTCCGCAGCGACCTTGAGCAACCCTTCGATCGGTTCGCGAAGAAACCTGCGGGCTCCGAAAATTGCCGCCAAAGTCGCCGAAAGCAGACCAAAAACAATGAGTGCTATTCCACGCTTAGTTGCGTCGTCGATGGCCGCAAACGCTTCGGCTTTCGATTGGCCGGCACTGAGGAAGAAATCCTTTGGCGGCAGTGCGGGCGGCACGTATCCGAAAATTCGCGTCGTGCCATCCACGCCGACGGCCTCTTCCCACCCAGCGGTGGAGCCGTCCATGATCGCCTCGTGGCTCCTTCTCATGTTCTTTCCGACGAGGGCCTCGGGATTTGGCAGCCGGGCGATGATGTTGCCCTCCCGATCGGCAATCAAAATCGAGGATGTCTCTGGCAGCCCCCTTTCCTTGAGGTGCTCGGAAAGCCAGCCCAAGTCCAGCCCGGCGAAGACAACTCCCGCGGTGCGGCCGTCACCGTCGCCGAACCTCACGGCAAAATGGATCATCTTCTGGCCGGTTGCCGGATTGCCCCAATAATTGCCGACCGCGAGCCCGTCTCGCGCCATGGCACGTCTGAAGAACGGCTGATCCGACACCGACCAGCTGGTAGGAGGCGCGCTCGAGCAGAAGATCCTGCCCTCCGTGTCGGCCGCCGCGAGCAGGCTGTAATTCTCGTATTGGGATTTCAATGCGGTAAAGTGCTCGCTGCAGGAATCGGTATCCCGCAATCTGACGGCGGGGAGCTGGGCGAGGGCGAGCAGGAGCTGGCGCGCCCCTTCGCGCAACTCGCCAATTTCCTCCCCGAACTGTCTGGTGATCTGGATGACTTGCTGTCGGATATCGGCTTCGCGGGCCTTGCGCAGCTCGTATTCGTTATAGCCTTGAATTACGATCGCCGGGAAAATGGCGATCAACACCAGGATGCACAGTCGAAGCGTCAGACTGATGTGCGGCAGGCGAGGTCCGGTGAACCGGCTCTTCACGGGGATCGCCCCGTGCAACCTCCGGCTCACCTCGTCGCTGGTCATCGGTGATATCTCCAAGGCAACATATGGCGGTCGACCCGACCGGGATCACTCCTTCCGCCTGTGCGCGGCTCGACCGGAACGCTCTCTAAAATCCGTCTCGGCGGCCGGGAGATTCCAGAGGATTGATGAATATGATGCTAACTTTCAAAGTTAGCCGGCAATTTTTCAATGTGATTTAATTGGCTTATGACGGATATCATTTCGGTTTTGTATTGCACTGTTGCCGCCTGATCCACGGCGCTGCCGTTTTCTTAGCGCCCCCGTGTCGCTATTGCGCTGATTACCGGTGTGTCTCCCGGCAACACGACGCGATGAACATAGCTCACCTCGCTAACGGCGCGATCGACATTGGGCGTTATGCGGCCGCAGCGACGGTCCAGATCATCCGGTCGCCCCATTTGTGGGGGTACAGCTACTGCACTGGGTTGAATGTGGGTGTCAGCCGGTTTCCATCGGCAGGATCGGGTCGGTCGCCCATTCGCTCATCGAGGCGTCGTAAAGCTTGACGTTCGGGTGACCCAGCATGACTAGTGCGAACGCATCGGCACTCGCAGCGATGCCGCCGCCGCAATAAGTGATCACCTGCGGCTTATCGAAGGCGCCAACTGCCGCGAACTTTGGCCGCAGTTCGGATGCCGGCAGGTAGGTGCCGCTCGCCGGGTCGAGCAATGCCGCGGCAGGCACATTGACGCTCTTGGCGATCCGGCCGACCCGTCCGTAAACCGTGCCGCCGGTTCCGGTGTGCTGCTCGCGGCTCAGTGCGTTGATCGTACAGATTGCGTCATTCCCGATCGCAGCAAGCACCGCTTCCTTGCCGACCATCAGCTTCCGATCGGCGCGCACGACGAAGGTCGCCGGCACGCAGGGCCGCGCCGCGCCGGTTTCGATCCGACGCCCTTCGCGGGACCATTTCTGAAACCCGCCGTCGAGCACCGCGGCGTTATCGAAGCCATAATTTCGCAGCATCCACCAGATGCGGCTCGCCCATTGCGGTGTCGTCGTGCTGTAGAGGACCACATGACTGCTTTCGCCGACGCCAAAGCGACTCATCGCTGCCGCGAATGCCTCGGCACTCGGCAGCATGAACCGCAGCTTTGGGTGCGGCGCCGATAGGTCGGCCTGGAGGTCAATGAACTGTGCGCCGGGAATGTGGCCGTTCTCGAAATCCTCGCGTCCTGGCTTGACCGTATAGCCGATGTCGGGATTGGGGATCAGGTGGATGGTGCAGTCAAAGATGCGCAGGCCGGGGTCGTTGAGCCGGCGCTCCAGCGCATCGGTCTCGATCAGGAATTCGGGGTGGACAAAGCCTGTCGTTGCGCTCATGCCGGCCTCGCTTTTATCGGTGCTGTACCAGGGAAGCGGCGATCGCCGGCCGTTGGCGGTGGAACTCGGTCGCTTGCTCGAAGGCGTGGCCGACCCGCATCACCATTGCCTCGTCGAACGGCTTGCCGGCGATTTGAAAGGCGAGCGGCAATCCGTTTTCGAAGCCGATGGGGATCGATAGAGCCGGACTGCCGGTCAGATTGTACGGTGCGGTATAGGAAGCCCGTTCGAAGGTGGAATAGGTCGACACCGAGTCGATCCGCGGCGCCGGCCCGGTCGCATTCGCCGAAATCGCGACATCAACATGCGCCAGAGCCTGGGCGAACTCGACGCCGAGCTCGCGTCGCCGCCGCGTCGCCTCGACATAGTCGGCTGCGCTGAGAAAGGCGCCGAGCCCGATCCGCGCGAACATGTGATGGCCGAAGAGCTGCGGCCGTTCGCGGAAATCGGCCTCGTGCAGCGCATAGGCCTCGGCCAGCATAATCAGCCGGTTCGTGTCGAGGTAATCGATGAGCGGTGAGAGTTGTATGTCGACGAGCCGCGCGCCGAGGCCTTCCAGGGTCCGGCAGGCTGTGTCGAAAGCGGCAACATAGGCGGGGCTCGGCGCGCTGTCGGCACCGAAACCTGCCACCGCGTCACGCTCATGGAAGTGGCGGATTACGCCGATCGTCAGACCACCGAGGCGACCGGCCAGCGCGGCTCGGTAATCCGGCACAGGGACATCGGCGGAGGCCGGATCTTGGTGATCGTAGGCGGCCAAAGCCTGCATCAGGATCGCACAGTCTTCGACGGTCCGGGTCAGCGGCCCGCAATGATCGAGCGTGTAGGAAAGCGGAAAGACGCCGCGCCGGCTGACGCGCCCGTAGGTGGGCTTGAGCCCAACTATGCCGTTATAGGCAGCGGGCCCCCGGATCGACCCACCGGTGTCGGATCCCATCGCCGCCGCGCACAGACCGGCGGCGACGGCGACCGCCGAGCCGCTCGATGATCCCGCCGGATAATGCGCGGTGTTCCACGGGTTGCGAGCCGGCGGAAAGGGCAGGCTGAAATCGGGCCCGCCGATCGCGAATTCGTGGGTCTCCTGCTTACCGAGCAGAATCGCGCCGGCGTCGCGCAGCCTCACCCAGCTCTCTGCGTCTTCCTCCGGCACGTGGTGCTCATAGCGCGGCGAGCCGGCCGTGGTGCGAATTCCACGGGTCTTGTAAATATCCTTGAGACCGATCGGAATGCCGTGCAACGCGCCGCGCGAGCGGCCGGCGGCGATATCGCGGGCAGCCGCGCGGGCTGCGCCGAGCGCCTCCTCGCGCGGTACGGTTACATAGCTGTGCAGCTCGCCATCGAGTGCCGCGATCCGTTCGAGGTAGGCCTCCGTCAGCGCGACCGGGGAAAGGGCACGATCCGCGATCGCGCGGCTCGCTTCGGCGACCGTCAACAGGGCTGGTTCCATCGGCGCGCTTATATTTTCGGATGAACGAAGATATGAGCGGGCTCGGCTGCCCGGTCGCGCGGCCGCCGCACCGCGCGGACCATCCGCTCGACAAAGCGGTAGCCCTGCCGCAACTCCTCGAACTGTTCCGGTGTAAGCTTCAGCCCGGCGTGCTCGACCAGCAAAGCAAAACGCTCGGGTGATATCGGCTCCGACACAATCTTTCCCTCCGCTGGCGCTGACCGTCATGCCAAGGGTATCACGGCACCCTTCGACCGCCCAAGCGGTCGTCGAGCCGCCGAGCAGTGCCGAGAGCCATAAATCGCTCATCGGCGGCGCAACCATAAAGTGTCCGGAAATTGAACATTGATGAATCTGCAGCGGATCTGCAGCGGGATTTCTCTCTTTGGTTGTAGTCGTGTTGCCGTTCTGATGCTCCAGCACCAACCGTTTGGCGACCGCGGGAAACGTCGCGCTCCGTGATTTAAATGGTAGCTCTCCTTAGAAGCGTGATGAAGAGCATGAAAATAACATGAGAAAACGGCAATTATGTGGTTGCTATGAGCGGCCTGCTCTTCAATTCGTAATGGAATGCTTTTATGGAACGGTGTTCGACGGCGGAACGAGCCATGGCCATGTCTTCAAGCTCATCGGTACCGGGTTTATGCCAGGCGATGATCTGTCAACCGCGTCGCTGGCTTTGGTGGGCGGTCAATTTGGATAGCCCGGCACGGTGCGGCCTTCTCGCTGTGCCGCGCCAGCGCTTGAATAGCCGGCGGCGCTCGCATCGATGGCCTGACGGTGGCTTACATTCGCTGTGATCGTGGCGGTGCTGCCGGCTCGACCGGATACGCGGTGGCGGCATGATTGTCGCCGGACAAACGAGCGTGTTCATGCTGCGCGGCCGGCTCTACTTCGATACGGGCATCGAGCGCGCGCCGTTTCCGTCGGCGGTCGCCGTGTGGGGCGCGCCGGCGGATCTCGTCGGCCGGATGCGGCGGCGCTGCCGGATGCGTGGCATATCCCGAAAAAGGTTCGTCGGTCGTTCAGTTCGAGTAATTTTCCGAGCCTCGGCTTTACGGGACCTCCCGTCACCTGCCACGGCCGTCGGCTAGGATGTTCCGCAGCCGATGTGGACTCCCCCCGCGGGACGAATAGTCGCCATTAGTTGAAACATGGGCGGGCGTTAACGAATGGGGGTCCTAATCAGTTGGAGAAGCAGAACGGCGAAAGTTCCATAACTGGTGTCATGTAAAATGCCGTACTCCCGGCAAAGACCCCGCCGACACAAGATGTAGAAACCGCGAGCCACCGCACAGGCACGTGGAAAGCAGTATTCGCCACCCAAAGCGGACACGATTTACTGACATCGACTGCCCTGGCCCACGTCTCAACTTGTCACCCAAGCTGAACGTTCTACGAAGTCTTTGCCGCGCTTTCCATAATGGAGCTTATGCGACAGCACCGGGCAGCGACGCGAGGCAATTTCGCCCCGCGCCTCTGTTCCATAAATGCCCGACCGCCTATTTGGGGTGCAAAGCGGCACAGCGAGGCCTACAGTGAATTTAGAACAGGTACGTGAACAAATTGACCTGTTGTTCGATCCTGACCCAGAGGATTTCGGCCGTGACGGGCCACCCGAATTTCCTCATTCACGGCTAGAAAAAGTGCACAAGCTCGATTTCACTTACATGCAATCTCCAGCCTGGGAAGGTTCATCCGTACACCGGTACACTCGATTCTGTGCCGACGACGCGCTCGATACCTTAACGCGCAACTCCGATATGCCTGTGCGACTAATGATGTCCGCGCTACGGCTATTTGCCGACAGCATTATTACCTACTTCGAAATCGAGAAACGAGAAGGCGAAGTCCGGTATTATCCTGCAATTGTCCTAACATTCTGGAGCGGCTTCGAAACGTTTGTGAAGCATGCCTCGGAACTGTTTCTGATCACAGCATTGCATGTACCCGCACCCGTGAAACATTATCTGCGGGAGACTGAGGAAATTGTTGAGGAAAACGGGTCGATTAGAACACGGACGCGCTACCAGTCCGTTTTACACCGATACTCGGTTCTTCTGCATTATGCCTACAATTACAAAATTGACAAAGGCAGTAGGCTTTGGCAAAATCTACAGCGAGCAAAACAGCTGCGGGACTACTATACACATCTTGATATGAGTGAACCGCGCTCCGTTACGACCACACAAGTCATGAATTTCTTAGAAGCGACTTTACTGGGATTGATTCATCCATCGTCAATGTTACAGAGATCGCTTTTAATAGGCCAATATCAACTGTACGCTGTATGGGCAGAACTGAGAGAGTTCGCCCGTCCTTTTAGGGAAAGGCCATTTTTCTTAGATTGGTATCTCAAAGAAGCGCACTTGTTTCACTGCAATTTCGAGAATGTTGACGCTGCTCGCTACCCAAGCGTGAGAGATGAGAACTATCGGGAGGCATTGAAGGCGGGGCGAGACAAACCCTGATTTTAAGTCGGCTCAGAGCCGCGATGTGAGCGGTACGCATCAGATACCGAAATTTGAGAATTTCGACAAAAATCTTGGCTCTTGCGGATCAAGCGCTTACACGTGCCATAAGCTATGGTCGAAACTTACCCGAAAACGCCTCATCGGCTATGCCCACGTCAGCACCGTGGGGCAGACGTTCGACAGCCAGCTTGAGCAGCTTCGGGCGGCGGGATGCAGCAATCGGAGCATCTACCGCGAGAAGGTGACGGGCGCGCGGGCCGACCGGCGCGAGCTTAACCGGATGCTCGGCAAGCTGGCCCCCGGCGACGTGGTGACGGTGACGCGGATTGATCGCCTCGCGTGCAGCACCTTTGACCTGTTCGCCATCGGCAAGCGCATCGTGGACGCCAAAGCGCAGTTTCGATCATTGGCCGAACCGTGGGCCGACACCGGCACTAGCACCGGGCACTTGATGATTGCCGTTCTCGGCGGCTTGGCCGACGTGGAGCGCGATCTAATCCGCACCCGCACGGCAGAGGGCAGAAGCCGCGCCAAGGCGCGAGGAAAGCACATGGGCCGACCCCCTTCCCTGACACCGGCCCAACAGAAAGAGGCTGTCAGACGCCGCGCGCAGGGCGCTACGCTGCAAGAACTGGCGCACAGCTACAATGTCAGCCGCGCGACGATTTCACGCCTTACCCCCCAAGGATGACGCTCAAATCACCCGCCGCGCATAAACGGCTTTCGCTTCGTCGTAACAAGCTGAGTAGTAGTCGATTAGGTCAGTGGGCAAGCCGGTCAGGTCTTCGGGCTGAGCTTCATTCCGCAGTATATAGCGGTGATAGAAATGAACGGCGTTTTTTGCAATATTCATATGTGGGGTATCTTCAGTAGGTAGATCGTCGAGATGAGCAATGAATTTGTCGCGGGCCTTACGCATAGCATTTAAGAGGGTCTCAAACTTCGTTTTATCGATGAGTTGGAATAATTCACCTTCAAACCGCGCTTTATCAGCAACAACATTATCCCAACGATGTTCACCGGGAGGCCGACCTTTTGTATCAATAAATAGTTTGCACCACTCTAAAACGCAGTGGTCGAGGAAATTGTTGTGAACAGTTATCCAGAATTGAGACGCGGTTTTCAGCGATGGTGTCCTGCCCGCTTGGTCATAAGCAAGGTTCCGAACAAAGTGGCAGCAGAGCAACGTTACGCGGCGGAACTGGTCTCTCTTGGTCAGCGGCACACTGCTTCCCCTTGCCCTCGGCAATTAATCACACAGATGGAGCGTATAATAGAGATTTCAGCGCTTCCGGCAACCACGCGACCGGTTGATTTTCTGCGCCAGCCGCACTCCTAAAGCGCCATATAGAGATGACACCCCTCTGCAATATAGAGGTGACACTCCCGATAGAGGTGACACTCCCGCGGGTTCTGGGGTCGGGGGGGGTGCACTGGCGGCACGACCGGAGCCAGCACCGCCCACGACGCGGCTTATCGCCCGAAAACAACCATGAGCGCGGTGAAAGTCAGCGATGCGATGATCCACCAGACCAGCGCCGCGTCATGGGCAAACGCAAAAATACGCCATTTGAATATTGGCTGGGTTGCCGGGAAGCCGCCGCCGCCGCCAAAGTATGGTCCGCCGGACGATCCGCCGGTGAGCAAAAAGAACAGGAACACGAACCAGCCGCCAAGCACCAGCGGGACCGTGACCGCGATGTTTAATTTTACCCCGAGGAAGATGCTTGCGCCGAGTATGATGGGTGGGCCAAAGACCCGGATAAAGACATTGATCGAGGACATTTCGCGGTCATGGGGGCAGACGGCGTTTGGCGGGTTCGGTGGCGTTTGGTGGGATCTGGGTTATTGGTGGCGGTGTTGGGGTTGGTGGCGCAACGCTTGCCACGGTTGGGGTTATTTCTGGCGCGGCTGGTGGTGCCGATGGTGCGCTTGGCCCGAGCGGATAGACGCCGTTGCAGATGTCTTTGACCAGTTGCCTCAGGCAAGGGGTGACTTCCTCGCAGCGCTCGCGCGGAATTCCGGCATCGTGCAGCAGCGAGACGATGTTACGCATCAGCAGGTGGATGTCATCGTCAGGTTTAGCGCCTACCTTCCCCAACGCGTCGCACAGCACCGGGTACACGCGCGCATAGAGCGCGGGATCGACGTCGGGATCAAGCGGCGATGCGCCGGTCAGGTGGCGGCGTAGGCGTAGCGCCAGGACGGGAGCGCCGAGCGGCAGCGTGGTGGGCTCCGGAGAACGTTTGGCCGACCGGTGGGGCAAGCTGGCGGCGCGCATCTGTTCCCAGGCGAGCTGCCGCGATTCGGCTTCGATCCGGTCCTGCATCTCCAGTGAGGCGTCATCGGCGGCATTAGCTGGTATCAGCAGCGGCTTCATTGCTCCCTTCCGGGGGTTGCTTACATTGTTGGCTCTTCGCCCTCGTCGCTGGCACCGGATGCGATTGCGACCCGGAGTGAGGGTGAAGTGGCATCCCAGCGTGTGGTACCTTTGATAACATTGTATTTTGGCGGCGATTTTGGAATCCCTCGGCAAAAAAAGCCCGGCGCATTCCTCGACCACGCACTTCAGCGCCACGGCGATGATCGCGGCGGTGTCGGTCCGGATGCTTCTCGACATAGGCGCGGATGCGGGCGACCAGCTACTCGTCGGGTTTATCCACAATTGTTGACGACGGCGATCCCCCCGGCTTGTCCCCTTTGCCGGTTCACGCCCGCATGAGATTGCAGCTTTGCGATGCGACCCTACGCGAGCTACTGGTGATCCTCGAAGGGCTAGGTTTTTATATGCGTCCCTCTCTACTTCCGATTCCGGCCCAATAAAAAGAACGATTGAACAACGGCCCGCGTTCACTCCGTAAAGGCGTGAATTTTCCATAAGTAGACTATGCGACACGCGACTGTAGCCGCAATATAGAGGTGACACCCCTCTGCAAAGTTGACGTGACACTAGCCGAGGTTCGAGGGTGCACGGTGCCGGTGGTGTCGATGAGCAAGAAGAAATTCGACCGGCTGGCGACCGACCGAGTAATCGCGAAACCAGCGCGACCGCGCCACGCTGTGATCCCGGGTCCGGCCCAAGGGGCCGCCCCGGGATGACGCTTTGCGTCAGTTGATCAGGTTATAGAACTTGGCGGCGTTCTCGCAGGTGATCTTGTGCACGACCTCAGGCGAGAGGCCTTCGAACTGCTCCTCGATGTATTTTGAGGATTCCGGCCAGATGCCGTCAGTGTGCGGGTAGTCCGAGCCCCACATCAAGGTCTCGACCCCGATGTCGTCGATCAGCTTGGTGCAGATCGGGTCGAACTGGAATGTCGCCTTGCACTGGCGGCGCCAGTATTCGCTCGGCTTCAGCTTCATCAGGTCGCGGAAGCGGTCCTCGAACTCGAAATCCATGCGGTGCAGCGCATAGGCGAGCCAGCCGGCGCCACTCTCGCCGAACGACACGCGCAGGTTGGGATAGCGCTCGAAGACACCCGCTCCCATCATCCCGGCGATGATATGGATCAGCCCCATTTGGAACGCCGAGACGCCGGTGAACATCGCCGCACGGCGGACATGCGGCGCTTCCTGGCGGGCGCGCGGCGCGGTTGTCGGAAAGGTGTGGAAGTGGAGCGGCAATCGCACCTCGTCGACCGCCCGCCAGAACGGCTCCCAGTTCGGGTGCCACATCGGCTCCATGTCCCACGAGCACGACAGTTCGAGGCCTTTGAGCCCCATCTTGGCGACGCGATGGACTTCTTCCACCGCGAGATCGACGCTGCCATAGGGTAGGCAGGCGAGACCGATCTGGCGATCCGGGTAATGGCTGCAGAAATCCTTTAGCCAATCATTGTAGATGTGCAGAACCTCGTTTGAGGCCTCGCTTTCGTTTAGCTTGGACGCGGTGCCAAGGACCCCGTAGATCACCTCGGCATCGACGCCGTCCGCCTCCATGTCTTTCAGGCGCAAATGCGGGTCGCTGCAGCGGGTCTTGCCTTTCTTGGCGTCCTCATAGAGGCCGCGCGCCGCCATGATGTCGACGCGGACGTTTTGCCCCGGTACGTGCTTCGCGCCGCCCGGGCCGACGCCGTAGAGGAGGCCGAAATTGGCGCCGTTCTTGGCGACCCATTGGGGCCCGTCCGGCCCGTCTTCGACATAAGGCATGCGGTCCTTCAGCTCGCGCCTTGCGTTCTCGGTGAACAGTGTCGGCGGCATCCATGGCATGTCGAGATGACAATCGGCCGAGATTCTGCGGTATTGCATGGTTCTTCTCCGCTCTACGAAGGATCAAACCGACTGTACTCCCCCGGCAGCAGGATCTCCTAGCAATCACGCTTTTGCATACGCTGCGTTTTTGCCGATGCGACATGAACCGGATGCGTCCCTGCTACTGTCGTCCGCCTGAGCTTGCGTTTGCACGCGAAATAATGTAGAAGTCGAACGACATCAACTGAAGGTCGCACAAATGCGTTCCACTGGCGTCTTCGCCCTTTTTGCCCTGTCCTTGTTGCCGGCAACTGCGTTCGCCCAGGCGTCCCAGCAAGCAGCGGCTCCGCCGAACCCGACTTCTGTAAGTTCGCCACCGTCGTCCTCTGCCGGTCTTACCAAAGAGCAATACATCCAACGTGCCGAGCAACGCGCGGCGCGGCGGGCAGCAGCGCAATTCGACCGGATGGATGCGGACCACAACGGGGTCCTGGACCCGGCCGAGAGGCGAGCCTGGCGAAGCCAGCATCCGCGCGGTGCCGGATCGCGATCGGCCCAGTCGCCGACGCAATAATCCGTCTGCCGGCTCCGGCGAATCGCGGTAAGATGATCGACCGCGACCGAAAGGAACCGACAAATGGCGGACGTAGGAACACTGGAGAGTAGAGAAGCCTCGCAGACCGCGGCGATCCAGGTCGCCGCCCTCGACCATCTCGTGTTGCGGGTGGCCGATCTCGATCGGGCAATCAAATTCTACGGTGACGTGTTGGGCTGTCACGTCGAGCGTCGGCTCGAGGAACCCAAGCTCGTACAATTGCGCGCGGGCGCGTCGATGATCGATCTGGTGCCGGCCGGCGGCTCGCCGAAATCGGCGGACGTGGCGGGGCGGAACCTCGACCATTTCGCAGTGCGCATCGCCACCTTCGATTTCCCGGCGCTGGCGGCGCACTTGAAACGGCACGGAATTGCCGTCGGCGAGGTCCGGCGGCGCTATGGTGCAGAGGGCTACGGCTCCTCGCTCTACATCACCGATCCCGACGGCAACATCGTCGAGCTCAAGGGCCCCCCGGAAAAAGCCGAATAGCCACAGGACTCAGCGACCCACCCGCCACCGAGGGAGTGGTAGCGTGCTGGGTCGCATTCTGCTGACCAACGACGACGGCATCGCGGCGCCGGGCCTCGCGGTGCTCGAGGAGATCGCGTGCGAACTCGCCCGCGAGATTTGGGTCGTGGCGCCCGAGCACGACCAGAGCGGGGTCTCGCATGCCGTCAGCCTGCATCACCCGATCCGGGTGACCGAACGCGGCCCACGCCGGTATGCGATAACCGGTACCCCCGGAGACTGCGCGGTGATGGGCGTGTGCCATCTGATGGGCAGCGCCCCGCCGGATCTTCTGCTCTGCGGCGTCAATCGCGGCGCCAATCTCGGCATGGAGACGGTGTTTTCCGGCACCGTGGGCGGAGCGATGACCGGAATGATGCTGGGGATTCCATCGATCGCACTGAGCCAGGCTTGGACCGATCCGCTGCACGTCCGTTGGCCGACCGCCCGCACGCTGGGTCCCAGAGTCGTGCGGCAAATGCTGGCGATCGGCTGGGGTGATGCGACTTGCCTCAACGTCAACCTCCCGGACTTGCCAGCGGCCGATACCGGCCCGCTCACCCTAGCGCGGCAGGGTGTCGGGCTGCTCCAGGGAATGCACGTGGAGACGCGCACGGATCCGCGCGGGCTGACCTATCACTGGATCGGTTTCCGCCGCGGCCCGCGCGAGCAGGGACCGGAAAGCGACATTGAGGCTCTGCGCGCTGGCCGCGTTGTTGTCACGCCGCTGCGGTACGATCGGACTGACGAGGAGGCCTACCACGCGCTGGCAAAGGCGCTGCCGCGAGGATAGCGGGAATGTAAAGATGAGCGGCCGCGTATAATATCCAACTCCGTGTTCGGCGGGTCTTGGGAGGGACGACGCTGATGGCTTGCAATCCGAGGGAGGCGGCGCTGGCGCTGCACCGGTTCGGTTTCGGACCGCGTGCCGGCTCGATCGAGGCGATCGCGGACGATCCGCGCGGCGCACTCCTCGCCGAGCTGGAGCGACCGGGTATGGGGCAGATCGTCAGCGCAGATCTGCCGAGCAGCGGTGCGGCCAATCGCGCGGTCTTCGAGTACAACGCCGAGCGCGCTGCCAACGAGAAGCGGGAGCGGCTGCGCCGCGAGGCCGCCGCCCAGGTCGCGATGCAGGACGCCGGCGGGGAAGCCGCGATGGAGATGAAACCCGACGCCCGGCCTGCCGCCACCAGTCAGCCCGACGCGGTGCCCCTGCCACGACAGCTGTTCCGGAACGAAGCCAGAGCGCGCTTCGACGCCGCGATCAACGCCGAAATCGGGCTCGTCGAGCGTCTGGTTTGGTTCTGGTCGAACCATTTCTGTGTTAACGCCGACGCCACGGTAATGGCCGGCGGTTACGAGCGCGAAGCGATCCGTCCCCATGTCCTGGGCCGCTTCAGCGACATGCTGCTCGCGGCGGAAGGCCATCCCGCGATGCTGTTCTATCTCAACAACGAGCAGTCGATCGGTCCCGGGTCGGTCGCCGGCGTCAATCGTGACAGGGGCCTAAACGAGAATCTCGCCCGCGAAATCCTCGAATTGCATACGCTCGGTGTTCGCACAGTCTACGCGCAAGCCGACGTCACCAATTTCGCCAAGGTCCTCACTGGCTGGACCATATTGCCGACCGCGACAAACCCCGATCATGGCGGTGAGTTCGTCTTCCTGGGCCGCGCCCACGAGCCCGGCCCGCAAACGGTGATCGGCAACGTTTATCGCCAGGGTGGCATCGAGCAGGGACGCGCAGTCCTCGCCGACCTCGCGCGTCATCCTGCAACGGCGAAACATGTGGCGGCGAAGCTGGCGCGTCATTTCATTGCCGACGACCCGCCTGCGATGCTCGTCGATCGGATGACGCAACGCTTCCTTGACACAGACGGCGACCTCAAAGAGGTGGTTGCAGCACTGGTTGCGGCACCCGATTCGTGGATGCCGGAACAGGCAAAGATCAAGCGACCAAACGAGTGGATCGTGGCCGGGCTGCGGGTGACCGGGGAGTCGGGCGAAATTCCCCGCATCCTCCAAGCGGGCAACCTGCTCGGCGAACCCTTGTGGCGGCCGCCGGCACCGAAAGGGTTTTCTGATGACAACGCGGCGTGGCTCGACGGGTTGGGCCAACGTCTCGAGATTGCCAACGCTTTTGCACACCGCGAGGGCCTGGGTCATGATCCTGAAGCGGTCATGGACACGGCGATAGGGCCATTGGCCTCGGCGGAGACGCGCCGCGCTGTCACTGGCGCGGAGAGCAGGCCCCAGGCGCTGACAATGTTGCTGATGACCCCGGAATTCCTGCGGAGGTGATCATGGCACCGTACCTCCATGTTCCGACGCGCCGTGAGCTGCTTCTCGGCTCAGGCGCACTGTTCGCCTGGGCCTTCGTTCCCGGCGCGGCGGGCGCGGAGGGGCGCGACCCGCGTCTTCTGACCGTGGTGTTGCGCGGCGCACTCGACGGGCTTGCCGTCGTGGCGCCGGTCGGCGACCCCGATTGGCTCAAGCTGCGCGGCGACAAGGCGCTCGTACTCGACGGTCAGACGCCGGCGCTGCCGCTCGACGGCTTCTTCGCGCTGAACCCGGCGATGCCGAACCTCCACCGCGTGTACCAGGCAGGCCAGGCCGCGATCGTGCATGCAGTGGCCACGCCCTATCGTGAGCGCTCGCACTTCGATGGCCAGGACATCCTTGAAAGCGGACTGACGAAGCCGGGCGCTGTCGATACCGGATGGCTCAATCGCGCGCTTGTTGCGCTCGAGCCGGGTGAACCAGCCGATAAGCGTGGCCGGCAGGCCTTTGCTGTCGGACCTATAGCGCCGCTCGTCGTGCGCGGCCCGGCGCCGGTGCTGGCCTGGGTGCCGCCCCGGCTGCCCCCGATCGGCGACGAGACGACGATGCGTCTGCTCGATCTTTACCAACACACCGATCCGGCACTGGCGCGGGCGCTGGAGGAGCGCATCGGGCTCGCCGCAATCGCCCGCGCTGGTGGGATGGCCAGCGAACCCAATGATGCGCGCCCAGCGGGCCAGATCGGCGGGATCGAGCAAGTGCGTAAATACTTTGCCGAGGCTGCGGGCGCCGCCGCGAAATTCCTGGCGCGCGCCGAGGGCCCGAGGGTCGGTGCGCTCGCCCTGGATGGCTGGGACACGCATGTCAACGAAGGTGTCGTCAAGGGGCGGCTGGCGAATTTGCTCGGCGCCCTCGACGGCGCAATCGCCGAGATCGAGACCAGCATGGGCGATGCGTGGCGCGAAACGGCCGTCGTCTTCGTTACCGAGTTCGGCCGCACCGCCCGCATCAACGGCAATGACGGCACCGACCATGGCACGGCGACGATCGCAATCCTCGCCGGAGGCGCGCTGAAAGGCGGTCGGGTGCTCGCCGACTGGCCAGGTCTCAAAGACGTCGATCTCTATGAGCGCCGCGATTTGCAGGCGACGACCGATCTCCGCGCAGTGTTGAAAGGGCTGCTCAAGGATCACCTGCGTATTGATGGCGAGGTGCTGGGGACGGAGGTGTTTCCCGACAGCCTTGCGGTGCCGCCGATGCCTGATCTGCTTGCCTGAGTACCCGGCTGTCGCCCTTCAGACCTCGTCCGCGGAGCGATCCTGCGGATCTTCGCGAGATGATGGCACTTCTCAAGGCGCTGTGGAAGCTGCGCCCGCCCGGCGAACCCGAAGCCTCCGGCGCGCGGCTCGTCCGGCGATGGCGCGAAAAGCGATTGCTCGCAAGGCTCGAGCGGGATTGGCCGGGCGGCTTCACCCTGCACCGTACGGGCGATCTGATCTACGTGCCGCATCCGCTCGACGCACGCGGCCGGCATGCCCTGCTCCATCCGCCGCGCGCTCACCCTGCCGCGCTGGCGTTTCTGAAGCCCGGTGCGGTCGCGATCGACATCGGAGCCAATCTCGGCGAATGGACGGTCCCGCTCGCCCGCGCCGTCGGGGCGGGCGGTCAAGTCCTGGCTTGTGAGCCGGCACCGCTCGCCGCCAAATCCCTGGACGCAACACTGCGCGCCAACGCGTTACGCCAGGCTGAAGTCATCCGCTGCGCGCTCGGCGGCCACGACGGCACAGCGGAATTTACCGTCCCTGTCGTAACCTCGGCACGCGCCGACACCGGTACTGCGCGGATCGGCGCCGCCGGCCCCGGAGAGGAAGCGCTGAGCGTGCTGCTCAGCAGGCTTGATTCGCTCCTTGCCGAGCGCCGGGTCGGCCGGGTCGACCTGATCAAAATCGATGTCGAAGGGCATGAGAAGCAGGTGCTGGACGGAGCCGAGGCCACCCTCGGCCGGTTTCGCCCGACCTTGGTGATCGAGACCGGGCACGAGGCCCCAGACGACCGCAGGGCCATATCTGACCGGTTGTGCGGCCTCGGCTATCGGATGCTCGGCATTCTGCTCGACCATGGCATGGCCGAGGCGGATTGGGAGGCTTACGTCACGCTCAAGACCCCGTTCCGTCGGGGCGGGGCACACAACCTGCTGCTCGTACCGGAGTGATCCGAGTTCCTCGATTCCCAGTGCGGCCTCAAAATCGCGAGGCGGGCCGGGTTCTGCTTGGCGCAAGATCGGTAGGATCGCCGACGACGACAAAGCTCAGGCCGTCGGGGTCCAGCAGGCATCGGGCGACACGGCGCACATCGGCGAGCGTGACCGCACCAAACAGTGCCGCGCGGCGGCTGAGATAATCGATCCCGAGCGCTTCCCGTTGCATCTCAACGAGCAGCGCCGAGATCCGCTCGCTCGTATCGAGGCTTAGCGGGAAAGAGCCAATCAGATAGCTCTTGGTGTCGTCGAGCTCGGACTCGGTCGGGCCTTCCTCGCGCATCCGCCGCCATTCCTCCCGAATGAGCGCGATCGATTGTGCCACCCGCGCATTCTCGGTGGCGACGGTGCCGAGGATCAGCCCCGCATGCCGGAAAGAGACCAGCGCAGTCGATACGCTGTAGGCAAGTCCGCGCTTTTCGCGGATCTCCTTCATGAGACGGCCGCGAAATCCGCTGCCGCCAAGAATGTCGTTGGCCAGCAGTGCGGCGTACCAGTCCGGGTCGTCGCGCTTCGGGCCAGCTTGGCCAAACGTCACCGTGCTCTGCGGCACAGCGAGGCGCATGATCTGCAGCGCGCCGGCTTCGGTGGCTCTGGCCTCCGCCAGCTCGGCATCGCTGGTGCCGCGAGGCAACTCGCCAAAGACCCCGTCGACAAAAGAGGCGAGCTCCGCTCCGCTCAAATCCCCGACTGCACCGACAACCAGGCCGGTGCGGTGCAGCCGCTCGGTGACGAAGCCTCTCAAATCCTCACGTGTGATCGCCCTTACACTGTCGATCGAGCCCTCCGTATTCTGCCCGTAAGGATGGTCCCCAAAGGCGTCTCGCATCCACAACCTCTTAGAGAGCGGTCTGGGGTTTTGCGCCTGTTGGGTGAGCGAGGCAACGATCTGGCTGCGTACTCGCTCGATCGCGTTCAGGTCGAAGCGAGGGGCAGTCAGGGCGAGGTGCAACAGCTCCTCGACTTCTTTGAGATGGCGCTTGAGAGTACGCAGGCTGCCTGAGAAGTCGTCAAGGCCAGCTTGGAACTGCAACGTTGTGACCAGGTCCTCCAGCCGGGTCTGGAACGCTGCAGCATCGTAGGGACCGGCGCCCTCATCGAGCAACGAAGCGACCAGGGAGGCCAGCCCTGACTTTCCGGTGGGATCGAGCGCCGCGCCGCCGGTGAAAGCTAAACGTAACGTCACCACGGGGAGCGTATGGTCCTCAACGAGCCACGCCTCGATGCCGGCCGGACTGGTTACCCGCTCGATCGTCATCGCACCAGCGCCAGGCGCCCACAGCAGCAAGAGCAGAACGGCGGCTCTGCGAATCCTCATGAGCCGCGCACCGGAAGCAGCACAGCGGTCGTTGAATTGCGCTCGACGAAGATCGAGCGAGCCGCCGCGTCGATGGCCGCCGGCACAACCGCACCGATGCGCTCGGGCCAGGATTGGATTTCGTCGAGGCTCTGCCCAATGGCGAGCCCCGCACCGATGATATTGGCCGGGCCCGACAGGCTATCCTGAGCATAGACCGAGGCGGATTGCATGCGCTCCGCTGCTCGACGGACCTCATCCGGGCCGATCCCGTCGCGGGTGAGGCGCTGAAGCTCGGCCTCGACCGCCGCTTCGAGATCTGAGACCGGAACATCGCCCTTTGGCATTGCCCAGATGCGAAAGCTCGAAAGATCGAGCGCACCCGCCGAATAAGCGGCGCCGGCCGAGAGCGCCAGTCCGCGATCTAAAACGAGGGACTTGTAAAGCCGGGCGCCGGCGCCGCCGCCGATGATATCGGCCAGCAACTGCAGCGCGTAAGCTTCGCTTGTGTCACCTCCTCGGTAGCTCGTGGCGAGGTAGGAGCGGCTCCAACGCGGTTGCGCTGCCCGAGCATCCTTCAATTCAAGACGGGAGGCGGCATGATGCGGCGGCTCGCCGACCCGCGAACGTTCCGGCAGCGGCCGCGCCGGGATCGGCGCGAAATATCGCTCGGCAAGCGGCAGCACCTCATCGGCGGTGACATCTCCGGCGATGACGAGGATCGCGTTGTTCGGAGCGTACCATCGGTGATAGAAGGCGATA
>Ga0310913_10000402_pt1 | contig 19766 bp, 16 predicted proteins | sample GREbulkMGOX082_FD_203447 | JGI IMG/M metagenome (GOLD analysis project Ga0310913, IMG submission 203447) | Lab enrichment of tropical soil microbial communities from Luquillo Experimental Forest, Puerto Rico - GRE.bulkMG.OX082 | ecosystem: Environmental > Terrestrial > Soil > Tropical forest >...
CTCGTAGTCCAAATAAAGGAGTCGAGGCGCATGACCGCCGGGAACAAACTGAACAACAGGGCGCAGTACTGGAGCGGCAGGGCCAAGGAGACCGTTGGCAGGCTCACCGGCAACAGACGCACCCAACGAGAGGGCGTATTGGATCAGGCCAAGGCCAACGCGAAAGATCACCGCGAGAGGATGCGCGACGCCTTCCGGAAGTAGTCAGGTCGCTTCGTCGTCAGGCGCACGGTCGGGCGGCGGGGTGTTCAACCACTTCCTGAGCCGAAGAAGCTGATTGACCACCATCCCGATGCCCAGCAACGACAGCGTCGCCACGATTGCCACCACGATTGCGGTGCTCACGAATTCCATGATGACAGGGCGAATGGAGGAGGGAGGCGCCGCAGTGATTGAACCCGGCTACTGGCATCCACGTTGCAATTGACATCGAATAATGGGTAAACACCGATGATGCGAAGCGGGTGGATGGACATGACAGCATTCAGGTTGATCTGGTTCGCCGGGGCGCGCCGGCTCGCGACGGCATTCGGAGTGACGGCGGTGGTAGCCGCGTTTGCGCTGTTCAGCGCGCCCGCCCCCGCGGCATCCGCCGATCCGTGCCCCGACGTCGAGGTGGTGTTCGCCCGCGGCAGCGGCGAGCCGCCCGGTGTCGGCGGCGTCGGCGGAGCATTCGTCGACGCGTTACGCGGCCAGATTGGCGGGCGCTCGCTCAACGTTTACCCCGTCAATTACCAAGCGAGTACCGACTTCAGCAGTCCCGATTTCCCCCTAGGGGTCATCGACGGCATCCGTGACGCGGGAACGCACATCGAGTCGATGGCGGCGAACTGTCCCAAGACCAGGGAGGTGCTCGGCGGATACTCCCAGGGCGCGGCGGTGGCTGGCTTCGTCACCTCGGCGGCCGTACCGCCGGGCGTACCGGCCGCGATGGTGCCCCAGCCCATGCCGCCGGAGGTCGCGAACCACGTCGCCGCGGTCACGCTGTTCGGGACGCCGTCGAATCAGTTCATGGAGAAGTACGGAGCGCCGACGATCGTCATCGGCCCGCTGTATCAGCCCAAGACACTCGAGTTGTGCGCCCCCGGCGACGGAATCTGCGGTAACGGCAGCGATGCCTTTGCGCATGTGACCTACTCGCTCAACGGGATGACGAACCAAGCAGCCGGCTTCGCCGCCAGCCACCTGTAGGGCCGTTCGCCCCGCCGTGCAGAATCGCACCATGCGCGTTCTGGTCACGGGCGGTACGGGATTCGTGGGTGGGTGGACGGCCAAGGCCATCGCCGACGCGGGGCACTCCATCAGGTTTCTGGTGCGAAATCCCGCTCGGCTGCAGACCTCCGTCGCCAAATTGGGCGTCGACGTGTCGGACTTCGCCGTCGGGGACATCACCGATCGCGTTTCGGTGCGGGACGCGTTGCGCGGTTGCGACGCCGTCGTGCACAGTGCCGCTCTGGTCGCGACCGACCCGCGTCAGACCGCCGAGATGCTGACCACGAACATGCAGGGCGCGCAAAACGTCCTCGGGCAGTCCGTCGAGCTCGGCCTGGATCCGATCATCCACGTGTCGAGCTTCACCGCGCTGTTTCACCCGGGCCTGGAGGTGCTGGCGGCGGATCTCCCGGTCGTCGGTGGAGCGGACGGATACGGGACGTCCAAGGCCCAGGTCGAAATCTATGCTCGCGGCCTGCAGGACGCCGGCGCGCCGGTGAACATCACCTATCCCGGCATGGTTCTCGGTCCGCCGGTCGGCGACCAATTCGGTGAGGCCGGCGAGGGCGTCAGGGCCGCCCTGCAGATGCATGCCATCCCCGGGCGGAGCGCGGCGTGGTTGGTTGTCGACGTCCGGGATTTGGCCGCTTTGCACACGGCGCTATTGGAGCCCGGGCGCGGGCCGCGGCGCTACACCGCGGGTGGCCATCGGGTGCCCGCGTCCGAACTCGCGAGCATGCTCGGTCACATCGCCGGGACTCCGATGGTCGCCGTCCCGATTCCGGACACCGCGCTGCGGGTTGCGGGTGCCGTACTCGATCGGGCGGGCCGGTTTCTGCCCTTCGACACGCCCTTCACCTCGGCGGGGATGCAGTACTACACCCAGATGCCCGCGTCCGATGATTCGCCCAGCGAACGAGAACTCGGCATCACGTTTCGGGATCCGCAGGAAACCATGGCCGACACGTTTGAGGCCATCCGTAGCACAAACAGCTAAGGCCGGGCCGTACGCGCGATGCTGCGCTGGAAGCGCGCCAATTGTGCGATCCTTTGCTGGTGTCCCCGGCGGACGCGCCATCGGGCGTCGTGACGTTCTTGTTCACCGATATCGAGGGTTCGACCCGTCGGTGGGAGGCTGATCCGGAGGGCATGCGGGCCGCCCTGGCAGCCCATGACGAGGTGTTGCGCAGCGCGATCGAAGCGCACGGGGGCTGGTCGTTCAAGCACACCGGCGATGGTGTTTGTGCAGCATTCGCCTCGGCTCGATCTGCCGTCGACGCCGCGCTTGCCGCGCAACAGGAGCTTCAGTTGCTGGTCCGGATGGGCCTGGCCACCGGCGAGGCGCAGATCCGGGAGGCGGACTACTTCGGTCCGGTGCTGAATCGGGCCGCGCGGGTGATGGCCGCCGGGCACGGCGGCCAGGTCCTGCTGGCCGAGTCGACGGCGAGTCTGCTCAGCGGAGTTGATCTGCTGGATTTGGGACGGCGGCGGTTGCGGGATCTGCCGACCGCGGTTGGCGTTTTTCAGGTTCGCGCTCCCGGGCTGCGGAGTGAATTTCCGCCGTTGCGCGCGCTGGACGCGAGTCCGGGAACTTGCGGCCCGCAACGACGAGTTTCGTTGGGCGCCAAACCGAGATCCTAGAGGTGCAAGCCGCGATCCGAGCGCACCGGTTGGTGACGTTGATCGGGGTGGGCGGGGTCGGCAAGACCCGATTGGCGCTGGAATCTGTTGCGCGGCTGGCTGATGAATTCCCAGAAGGTGTATGGCTTTTCGAACTGGCAGCGGTCACCGATCCGACGGCGGTGCCCGACGCGGTGGCGGCGGTGTTGGGCGTGACCCAACAACCGCACACAACCATGGCCGACAGCGTGGCCGCCACGCTGGAGGACAGGATGCGGCTGTTGGTGTTCGACAATTGCGAGCACCTGCGGGACGCTACCGCCGATCTGGTGGAGGCCATCCTCGCGCGCTCGACGACAGTAAAGATTGTCGCGACCAGCCGCGAGGGACTTGGACTGGCCGACGAACAGCTATGGCCGGTGCCCTCTTTGGATGTCGGCGCAGGGACCGATTCTGCGGCGGTCGCCCTGTTCGTCGAACGCACTCGCAGTGTCGCCCCCCGCTTTTCGCTCACTGATGCAAGCGAGGCCGCCGCGGTGGTGGAGATCTGCAACCGCGTGGACGGCATCCCGTTGGCGATTGAGCTGGCCGCCTCCCGGATGGCGTCAATGAGTCCGATCGAGGTGCGCGACCGTCTCGATCACCGTTTCCGGCTGCTGGTCGGTTCCCGACGAGGGCTGGAACGCCACCAGACCCTACGGCACGCGGTGGCGTGGTCTTACGACCTCCTCGGCGACGACGAAAAGGAGCTGCTGGAACGATGTTCGGTGTTCGCCGGCGGGTTTGACCTCGAAAGCGCCTGCGCGATAGCAGGATTTGACGAGTATGCAGTGCTGGATCTGCTCGATGCCCTGGTACGCAAATCGCTGCTCGTCGCCGATCGGCCAGCCGGGCGGACCAGGTTCTCCATGTTGGAAACGATCCGCCAATTCGCGGAGGAACAACTGGTCGCGCGCGGTAAAGCAAACGAAGTCCGGACCGCGCATTCCCGCTACTTCGCCGGGCGCGAAGCCGAAATCCTGGCCGTATGGGACAGCCCTCGGCAGCGCGCGGCCTACGAATGGTTGACGGCAGAACTCGCCAACCTGCGCACCGCGTTTCGGTGGGCGGCCGACCAAGACGACCTCGACACAGCGGCCGCGATCGCGATTACGGCGGCGCTCCTCGGCTTTCTTATCGAAAACAACGAGCCGGCCGCCTGGGCCGAAGAACTGATCGAGCCCGCCCGCGCCGCCGACCATCCCCGGCTTACGGCATTACTTGTGCTGGCGGCGCTCTGCTGGATGCATGGACTCCTCGAGGCGGCGGTCGGATACGTCGAAGCCGGCCTATCGGCAATGCGCAGTGGCCACGAAGACGTGCCATTCGGTCTCGACGGCTTGTTCGGTGGTGTGTACCTGGTGACCGGCGACTACGGACGGTGTGCCGAGTTGTGCCGAGCCCATATTGCAGCCGGCCGCGACCCTCACATCGCCTGGCCCAGCCTGGTCATGGCCTTGGTGACGGCGGGTTGCGGCGACGAGGCCAGGACCACCGCGAATGGTCTGGTCGACGCCGCGGAGGCCACCGGCAATCCATGGGCGCTGTCTTACGCACTGCTGGCCTATGGCTTCGCCTTCTGGGACGCCGATCCACTCGGCTCAATTGACGCCCTGCGCCGCGGCCTAGTGATCGCGCAAGACAACGGTATCCGATTCACCGAGACATACTTGGCAGTCAATCTTGCCCGACTCGAGTTTGAACACGGCGACAAGGATGCCGCGTTGGATTACCTCAGACTCTCCATTGGGAATTACCACCACTCGGGCAACAACATGGCGTTGTCCTCTCCGCTGGCTATCCTCGCCGCATTGTTGCATCGCGTCGGACGTGCGGAGCAGGCGGCCATCATCACCGGCCATAGGTCAATGCCAATCACCTCGGCGGCTTTTCCCGAGTTCACCACCACCATTGCCGACCTTCGCCGCGTGCTCGGCGAGCAGGCGTCTGCATCGCTCGCGCGCAAGGGCGCGGCCATGACCTCCGCCGCCATGGTGACTTACGCATACGACCAAATCGACCAAACCCGAACGCAACTCGGGCAACCGAGGGCGGATTCCTAAATCCATGTGCACTCCTTCGCCCCGGCGACCGTCGCTACCTCGCTTGTGGCGGGCTATCGCGCGTCTAAGGTCGAGGCGCGATGACTGCAGACTTCGTCAAGCACCATCCGGGCGCGCCCACCGGCTTCTTCGCTTGGGAAGCCGCCGGGTTGCGATGGCTTTCAAGCGTTGACGGCGGTGTGCCCTGCGCACAGGTTGTTTCTTTCGACGCGGCCAGCCTGACTTTGCGGCGGCTTGATTCGGTGACTCCGAACCCCGAAGCGGCGCAGGTGTTCGGCAGCCGACTGGCCATCACGCACGATGCGGGAGCCGTAGCGTTCGGCGCTGGGCCCGACGGATGGGACGGGCCGGGGTTCTTCGGGCCGTTGTCGCAGCCATTGCCGATGTCGCTGCGGCGGCACCGACGCTGGGGTGATTTCTACGCCGGGGAGCGGCTGGTCCCGATGGCCGAGCTCGCGGCGGCGCGGCTCGATGCTTCGACCCGTGCCATGATCGACTCCGTCGTGGCACGTTGCCGTGCGGGCGACTTCGATGAAGATGACCAACCAGCCCGGCTGCACGGCGATCTGTGGAGCGGCAACGTGATGTGGACACCCGACGGGGTGGTGTTGATCGACCCGGCCGCGCACGCTGGTCACCGCGAGACCGACCTGGCGATGCTCGCGCTGTTCGGCTGCCCGCACTACGACGCCGTTCTCGCCGGCTACCAGCGCGTGCGTCCTCTGAAGCCCGGCTGGCACAACCGCATCGGGCTGCACCAGCTCTTCCCGCTGCTGGCGCATGTCGTGCTGTTCGGAGGCGGGTATGCGGGCCAGACGCATGCCGCCGCCCGCGCCGCACTCGCCGCCTAACCTCCTTCGCCAAGAGCTCTGCGACGCGCACCCTCGGTGAGAATTCGATCGACCTCACGGCGCAAGTACGCGGCAGCGGTCGCCAAGTCCATTGCCGCGCCGCGCGCTTTGAGTTCAGCGAGGTGCTCTGGGTCAAATGCAGCGGAGGTGGCGTCTTCGGCGCCCTGCACGAGGTCGTCCGGGGCTGTCGCAGTTGACGGGTGCGCCGCAAAAATTTCGTGGGCCAGCCCGAAGATCACGGCCGCGGGTTCGTAGCACCCCATGCCGGCGAACGCGGTCGCCAGGCCAAGTAGCTCCGCAGCGACGGGCTGGCCCAGTTGCAGATGCTGCTCGACCCCGTCTGCGTACGCGCGCAGGGCGGTGTGCCAGTCGCGACGCCGCAACGCTATCGCCCCTTGATTCGTGATGGCGCTGGCCGCCCCGGCGCGATCGCCCAGGGATGCGGCAACGTCGGCGGCTTCCTGTAGGGACTTGAGCGCCCGCTCGGGGTCTTGTTCAGTCAGTGCCAGGGCCTGGGCCAGCAACGCGTACAGGAGCGTACCCGCGGCACCGACCTGTCGGGCGGCACGAACAGCCTGCTCCGCGACCGCTGCAGCCTGGGCAGGATCGTCGAGTAGGGCTGTGGCCAGCAAGACGAGCGCATGAGCGAGCTCGAAGGGATCGTTACCGGCCCGGGCGAGCTCAAGCGACGCCTCCGCGTGCTGTCGGGCTCGTTTCAGATCACCCTGGAAGAACGCCAAGACTCCGGCGGCCGCGTGCACCCACAGATGTGTGGTCCCGAGAGCGGTCTGCGCCGTCTGCGCGGTGGCGACGAGTTCGGCGGCCCGGTCATGTTCGCCGCGAAAGACGGCCGCCATCGCGGCGTACGCGACGTCCAGGGGAAAGAGTTCGTGTGTTGAGGCACCCCGGATCGACCGCGCAACGTCGGCCCAGTCGGTGCGGTTCCATCCGGTGGGGATGCCAGTCGCCATCAGCGGGATGACCAGCCGCAGCCCTTGGTCAGCAAGCGTTGCCTCGACGGCCCAGTCGAGCGCGGCGCGGAAGTTGTCGGTTTCCAATACCAGCGCTGACGCCCAGGTGATCTGCTCGTGGCTCCGCAGGTGCGGTCCGGCCTTTTCCGCCAGGGCGACGTAGTGCGTCAAATGACGGCCGCGCAGGGCGGCCACCTCATCGCTGGCCTCCAGTCGCTCCTGGGCGTACTGGCGGATTGTTTCCAACAACCGATAGCGAACGCCGCCCGCGCCGGGATCGACATCAAGCAGAGACTTGTCCACCAGCTGGGTCAGCAGGTCCACCACGTCGCCGCTGTCGATGTCTTCCGATGACACCACCGCCTCAGCGGCGGCCAGGTCAAAGCTTCCGGCGAAGACCGACATCCGTCGCAACGCAACCCGCTCGGGCTCTCTCAGCAAGTCGTAGGACCAGTCGATCGCGTTGCGCAGCGTTTGGTGCCGCTCCAATCTGGCGCGACTGCCCCGGGCCAGCAGTTTGAACCGGTGATCGAGGCGTGAGACCAACTCTTCGGGCGGCAGGGACCGGACCCGCGCCGCGGCCAGCTCTATGGCCAGGGGAATCCCGTCCAGACGGCGGCACAGTTGAGCCACAGCCTGGCTGTTGTGAGCGGTCAGTACAAAGCCGGCGTTGGCGGCAGCCCGGTCGCAAAACAGGCGCACTGCCGCCGCCTGGCCGATCGCCTCGGGGTCAGCGTGGACCTCGGGAAGTCCCAGCCCGGGGACCGCGACGATCCGCTCTCCCGGCAGCGCCAGGCCCTCGCGGCTCGTGGTTAGCATCGTGACACCAGGACTGCGCTGAACGATCGTGTCCACCAGATCTGCGACCGCCGCCAGCAGGTGCTCGCAGTTGTCCAGCACAATCAGCAGCCGCTTGGGCGCCAAATACTCCAACATCACATCGCCCAACGCTCGGCCCGGGAATGGCCGCACATCAAGAGTCGCGGCAAGCGTCTCAAGAACCGCCGACGGATCCATGACCGGAGCCAGTTCGCACAGCCAGACTCCGTCGGGAAACGCGGGTGCCGTCGCAGCGGCCACCTCGATGGCGAGACGGGTCTTTCCGACCCCACCCACACCCGTCAGTGTCACCAACGACCGTTCGGCCACCAGAGCGCTCAGGCGGGCGACCTCGTCACCTCGTCCGACGAACGATGTCAGCTGACGCGGCAGGTTTCCCGGCATCTCGTCAAGGGATCGAATAGGCGGGAACTCGGCCGGAAGCGTGGGGTGCACGAGCTGGAACACACGCATTGGTCGGGCCACGTCGCGCAACTGGTGCTCTCCGAGATCGACCAGCTCGGCACCTTCTGGCAGGCCCTCACCGATGAGGGCCTGGGTCGCACCCGAAACCAGCACCTGATCCCCGTGCCCAGCGGCGCACAACCGAGCGGCCCGGTTGACCGCCGGGCCGTGGTAGTCGTCACCGAGAAACTCGCTGTAGCCGGTGTGCACACCCATCCGGGCCCGAAGCCGCCCTGGCACGCCCCACGTCGCGGCGGTCAGCGATCTTTGCGCGGTGAGCCCGGCCGCCACGGCGGAGTCAGCCCGGGAAAATACCGCGAAAAGTCCGTCCCCCGTGGTCTTTACAACATGACCGCCACAAGATTCCACCGCGGCCCGCACGAGCTCGTCGTGTTGGGTCAACGCCGCAGGCATCCCGTCCGGATACTGCTCCCACAGCCGGGTTGAACCCTCGATGTCCGCGAACAGAAATGTCACGGTCCCTGACGGCGGTTCGCCTATCGCATCCACCACCCCTCTTCGGCTGCACGCGAGGCGAGCATTCTCATGCTAGGAGCGCTCTCACCTCGAGTGCGAGGGTTTTCTCATTACGCGGGCACTTTGGCGGCGATCTGGTTGGCGATGTCGACGGCCGAGTTCTTCGGGTCGACGCTGCACGTGTTGACGTCGACTACGACGTTGTTTTTCACGGTGAGCGCCCGTCCGCAAGCTTTCCAACCCGTGGAAGGAGGGTCCTGCAGGGTTGAGGTGGTGCTTATGACACCACTGGCGTTGGATATCGGCCCCACGGTCCACTTCGTCTTGGACTGGATGTGGGTGTAGCCGTGGCAGGCCTGCCACTGCTGGGCGGAGGCGGCGAAGAAGTCGCCGGCTTGTTTGGCGGTGGGGAATAGCACCACGGCCTGCTCGGCGAAATGAGTTAAGTTATCGCCCTCCTGGCGATTGAGTGTCTGGTCGCGCACGTCCATGAAACCGCTGTTGGCATAGACCTGAGCTTGCGCCGAGCCGTCGATGGCCAGGCACTCCTTGGGCGTCATCGTGGCGCTGTCATCAGACATCGCATCGCGGGTGTTCGTCACCTTCATATCGGGTGTCCCCATGACAGCGTTGATCTGCTCGGGGGTCAGCAGGAATCCCTTCAGCCCATTCTCCCCAACAGGAGGCGGGGCTTTCGTGGTCGTGGTCCGCGTGCTGGTCGATGCTTTAGTGCCTTGGTCGGGTTGGCTGTGACAAGCGGCGGTGAAAATGCAGCTGCCGGCAACGGCTATAGCGGCGATGAGTTGGCGCCTGGAATCCATGCAAACAATTATGTCGCCAAAACCGCGATCTTTTTCGCTACCGGTACTGTTCGCGGAGCACCCTTTTGAGAATCTTGCCCGACGGATTGCGCGGAATCGCCTCGGCGAAGATCACCTTTTTGGGCAACTTGTAGCGCGCCAGCCGGGTGCCACAGAACTCGACGATTTGTTGCTCGTTGACCTGGCTCTGGTCGGCGACGACGACGGCGCACGCGATCTCGCCCCACTTCTGGTCGGACAAGCCGATGACCGCCACCTCGCTCACGCCGGGGATGCCGATCACGACGCTCTCGATCTCCGCCGGATAGATGTTCTCGCCGCCGGAAATGATCATGTCCTTCAGGCGATCCTTGATGTAGAGATAACCTTCGTCGTCGATCTGGCCGATGTCGCCGGTGCGAAACCAGCCGTCATCGAAGGCTTCGCGCGTGGCATCCGGGCGGTTCCAATATTCCTTGAGCAGGAAGTCGGACTTGATCACGACCTCGCCCTCCCCGCGCTCGCTGATCACGCCGTCGTCGGTGCGCACTCGGACGTCCGCGAACATGCAGGCGCGTCCGGCCGAACCGACCTTGCGCAGGGCGTCTTCACCGAGCAGCACGGTGCCGCTACCGCACGATTCGGTGAGCGCATAGCCCTGCATGACCTGCATGTTCTTGGCGGCATACATCTTGATCAGGGCCTCGGGCATGGGCGCGCCGCCGGTCATGAAAAAGCGGAAGTCGGGCGCGTCGAGTTCGGCGAACTCGGGCACCTGGCGCATGAAGTTCAGGATCGCCGGCACGCCACCAGCGATGGAAATCCGTTCGTCCACGATCAGCGACCACATCTTCGACGGATCGAGCTGCGGCATCGAGACCAGGGTGGTGCCGCGCATGGCACACAAGATGACTGTCGTCAGTGCCGCCACGTGGAACATCGGCAGGGGCAGGAGTATTCGGTCCTGGTAGCGCGAATCGGCCGTCAGTGAATTCGCAGTCGCCGCGGTGTGCACCGAGTCGTGGGTGTGCACCACCCCTTTTGGATGTCCGGTGGTGCCCGACGTGTACATGATGAACAGGTTGTCCGATCCACCGCAGTCGCAGGCCGGCTCGCCGGCGTCTGCGGCCTCGAGGCGTTCGGCAAGGGAACCGCTCCCACCCGCTGCCGGCACCCACTCGATGACGCCGCAGGGGTCTGTGTTGCCTGCCTTGATGGCTTCGGCTACCGCCGAAAACGCTTCCCCGTAGATCAATACCGTGCTGCCACTGTCGGACAGAATGAATTCCAGTTCGGCCACGGCAAGCCGGGTGTTGAGCGGCACGGCCACCGCCCCGATCTTGGCGGCGCCGTAGAACAGGCAGCAAAACTCGACGGAGTTTTGCATCAATAGCGCCACCCGGTCACCCTTGCCGACCCCGAGGGAGGTAAGCACCGCGGCGCACCGGTTGGCCAGCGCATTCATCTGTGTGTAGTCCCTACGCAGGTTCGCGGATGGCTCGACATAGGCCTCGAGCTGGGGAGAAACGACCGCGCGTTGTTTGAGCACGGCGCCGATGTTCTTCATGGGGTTCTCCGGATTGGCTGTGGCATGCTCGACGCGCCGATCACGCCGGTGTCGGCTTGCAACTGGTGGAAAGACTGGTCAATTAGCTCGGCCAGGCGGAAGGGCTCGTTCACGGCTTCCGGCGCCGCGCCGATGCCGATGCCGATGTCCTTGTTCACGCTCGCGAATGTGACGTTGAGCCCGGCGCCGGGCGGCAGGATCGGCAAGCCGGTGAACTCGACCAGCGGCGCACCGGCCAAATAAAGTTGCTCGGCCGGCCCCTTCATGTTCGATATCACCAGATTGGCGCTCGGCGCCTTCCCGAACCAGGGCAGGTCCGACATGGTCTGGCTGGCGAACAGCAACAGCGCATAGGCCTGGCGCGACGTCGTTTGCATGCGGCGCCCCTTGTCCTTCGCTTGCTGTGTGGCGCGGTTGATCTGCTTAAGACGCTCGCCGAGGCCCGCCTCGGGCGCACCCATTGCGACCAATTCGGCGCTCACCTGGTTGCCGCCGCCCCCGCCCGATTCGTCGCGCAGCGACATCGGCATAAAGGCCACCAAAGGTCTGTCGGTGGGAGCCCGGTGCTCGCGGAGGTAGTGATGTAAGGCGTCGTCGATCACGGTCATGACGACATCGTTGACGGAGGTGTCGGTCGCCTTGGCCACGGCCTTGACGTCGGCGAGCGGCAATTCCGTGTTTGCGTAGGCACGCGCCGCCGACTTCGCGGTGTTGTTGAAAAGCGTGTGCCGGGCGGTGAAAGGCAGGGACGCCGCCCGCGGCTTCAGGTTCAGCGATTGCACGCCGAGGTCGAGCGCGTCAGTACCCAGGCCGATTACATCGCCCGGCAACTTGGTGAGTCCCTTCAGCATGCTCTGCAGTCGCTGGATCTGCGAAACGCTGGGGCGCGAGCGGCGCGGCTTGTCCTCGAGGGCCATCCAGGGACCGGCCAGGGTCTTGTCGCGTGGCGAATCGCTCATGAAGTTGCGCATTACACGCAGCCCGCCTTCGCCGTCGATCAGTGCGTGGTGCACTTTGATCATGACTGCGATTCGGCCATTTGCGATACCGTCGATGATGTAGCACTCCCAGAGCGGCTGTCCCCGGTCGAGCAGGCCGGCGTTCAGAAAGGAAACGGTCTCGTAAAACTGCTGCATGGAACCCGGTGCCGGTAACTCGATGTGCCGGATGTGATAGCGCATGTCCGGCTCGACCGTTTCCCACGCCGCGACATTTTTGCCCAGCCATTTGAGCCTGTAGTTGAAGGGCTTGACCGCCGTGCTGTTCCGATAGGCGTCGAACAGGCGCGGCCCGAAAGAAGACTGCTGCCCCTTCGGTTTTTGGAAAATCGTCATGGCGGCCATGTGGAATGGCCGAGTGGGTCTTTCCAGCAGCAGGAACGACAGGTCCAGCGGGCTTATCCGGGTCATCGAACAGCCTCCTTCACAGGGGTAACCGCTAACAGGGCATCCAGTTCATCGACGAAGTAGTTGAACAGCCGCCAGCCGTCTGCGAGCACCTCGCGGTCGATCAGCATGCAGATGTTGGCTTGGCCGCAATAGCTCCACATGGTGATGTTGATTCCGGTACCGTCGGCGATCTGGCCGGTGGAGTACCAGTTGGCGAGCTTCCAGTTATCAAGGTAGAGAGCCTCCTTCGGCCCGGGCACATTGGACAGCACCACGTTGCCGAAGAGACCAAAGCTTCCGCCCCTGCGGTGTACCGCCTTGCGGATGAGCGGGATCGCCCACGGCGGGACCACCTGCATTACCGAGCTGATGTCGGCGCCGGCCTCCTTTACCGCCTTGATGTGCTCCTTCATCTCCACGTTCGCCTCGTGGCTGGCCCGAAGCCGCTCGAGCGGGTCGGCGATGTCGCTGCGCAACCAGCAGAAGTCCTGGGTCGCGAAGTTGCCCCAACCTTCCCTGTCCGCAGGCCTTTCGCCGGCGAACGGGGTTGCGCCGATCAGTGGGTGGGCGTCCGGGTCGCAGTCCAGGTCGATCAGCAGCCGTCGTATCGCCCCCGCCACGCAGTTGCTAAATACGTCGTTGATGGTGACATTGAGCGCCTTGCTCACGGTGACAAAGCGCTCGAGCGGGACGCTGTCACAGACAAAGGTGCGGCCCGCGCTGAGGGCGACGTTGATCGGCGTTTGGTGCATCTGTCCGGCCGACGGGTGGGGCGGCAAGCCGGCCGATTTGCGCTTCCGGTCCAGCGTGTATTTGTGCCACAGGCCCGTGGCGACCTTGGGCATGTTGCCGATCGAGACCTCGGGCCAGTCGCGCAAGGCCCGGCCGAGTCGGGCCGGCCACGACGGCAGGGGTGGCGGGTTGTAGGCGGGGGGATCGCCCGCCTTGACGCCCGGCTGTGGCTGATAGAACCGCTGCATCAGCCAAGAAGCACCAACGCCGTCGACGTAGGCGTGGTGCACCAGCATGACGATTGCGACCCTGCCGTCCGCGAGTCCCTCGACCACCCACGTCATCCACAGCGGCCGATTGCGGTCGAGTTGATAGGAGTAGATCGCCCCCATGAACTCGCACAGGCTCTTGTGGTCCGCGGGTGGCGGGCAGGCGACGCGGCGAACGTGATAGTGCAGCTCGAAGTCCGGATCTTCCACCCAGTAGGGGTGATTCAGGCCAAGCGGTGAGTCGAGGTACTTCCACCGCAGCATCGGCACCAGATGTATCCGGCGTGCCGACTCGGCGTAAAACCTTTCGAAAGACCAGCCCTCCGGATCGGTGGACGGATCGATGATCGCCACCTTGAAGGTGTGCATATAGGACTTCGATGTCTCCATGCCGAGCATGAACGAGTCGACACCGTTCAATCGCTTCATGACTGCACCTCGGCTATTTCGGAGTCGGGTAATCGATGAGCTCACTGTCCCGTTCCGCCTGGACCGACGTCTTGACAGCATCGGACAACTCTTTGACATTTCAGGACGGCGACGGGGATCGCAATCACAGCACCCAGTCAACCGGGGCAACCGATTGATTACTAGCGACCAAGGACCCCCTCGGCCGGTGACTTCGTGCCCTGCTCTCAGGGAAGGGTGGGGTGCTCCAATGCGCAGTGGCGCGTCCTCTCAACGGCTGCCAGGACTTCGGACAGGAGAAACGGCATGACCAAACCGATTCCGCCGCTGGATCTTTCGTGGTTGCTGATCGAGTCACCCGCCGGCACGACGCACGTCGGTGCGCTGCTGCTCTTCAAAAAACCGGCAGGCCGTGCGCCCATCGTGCGCGAGATCGTGGACGCGTATCGGGCGTGCGCGCCGATGCCGCCGTTCAACTATGTCCCGGAGCTCCTGGGTCGCGGCGCGCCCCACTTCCGGGAGGTAACGAGCTGGGACCCGTACTACCACATCGGGCACCTGGCGCTGCCCGCTCGCGCCTCCTACGACGACCTGCTGCGGCTCGTCGCCGATCTGCACGAGCCGCAACTCGATCGTGACCGGCCGCTCTTTCGGTGCTGGGTGATCGATGGGGTGCCGGACGGAATGTTCGCGATCTACACCAAGACCCATCACTCCATCATCGACGGCGAATCGGGCCTCAAGCGGCTTTACGCGGGCCTGAGCACGACCGATCAACGCTCCGTTCCGACGCCCGCCTTCGCGCTCGGCGTGCCGGAGCCCGCGCCGCACCCGCCGACGCCACTCGCTGAGCGAGTCGCCGACTCGATCCGCGGCGCAATCGCGCAATTCGAGGCGCTCAACCAGGTTTCGATCGGCGCGGTGCGCAAGGTGTTCGCCGGTCTTTTGGGGTCGCACCTCGAGGGCAGCCTGCCGTTCGCGGCGCAGCACGCCCCGACCAACGAGCCGCTCAAAATCGGGCGCAGGTTCGCGACGCTGTCGCTGCCGCTCGAGGAGATGCACGAGGTCGGCCGGCACTTCGGGGCGACCCTCAACGACGTGGCGGCCACCGTCGTCGACGGGGGCCTGCATGCCTATCTACGCGAAACCGGCCGCGCCTTTGCGCACCCGCTCATCGCGATGTGTCCGGTGTCCCTGCGTGCCAAAGACGATGCGGCGATCGGCACGCGAGTCTCGGCGATGTTCGTGCGACTCGGCGAGCCCGGCGCGAGCATGCCGGAACGCATCCGCCAGGTGGTGGACTCGGTCGCCACGTGCAAGAAGGAACTCGGCCGCATGTCCAACCAGGCGGCGATGACCTACGCGGTCGGGCTCGTAACCCTCGCGGGCCTGGGGGCGTCCACGCACCTGGACCGCGTCGCGCACCCGGCGTGCAACCTCGTCATTTCCAACGTGGCGGGCGCCAAGGAGACCCGCTACCTCAACGGCGCCCGCCTCGTCGGCATCTACCCGGTGTCCGCGCTCGCCGCCTCGATCGGGCTCAACGCCACGCTGGCGTCCTACCACGACAGCATGGACTTCGGGTTCGTCGCCAACAGCGCGGCGTTCGACGACCTACCGCAACTCGCCCGCTGCACGCTGCAGGCGTACGAGGAGCTAAGGGACGCGGCGGGAATGCGACCGGCGCGCCCAAAGCGTGCAGCTTCCCGTCACGCCAAGGTGTCCTGAACTGTCAAGAATATGTCCTGCGAGGTCAAGCAATTCACTTTGACCGTGTCGCACAGTGACAGCAGAAGAAGTAAGAACCAATCCGGACCGGAGGTTCGAAATGACCGAGATCACCGGCGGCGAATTGTTCGCCCGCGCACTGCAGGCGGAAGGGATCGAATTCCTGTTCGGCCTTCCGTCACCGGAAATCGATCCGCTGCTGGCGCAATTGCAGGCGCACGGCATCCGGATGGTGCCGGTGCGCCACGAAGCGGCCGGCGTGCATATGGCTGAGGGTCTGTACAAGACGACGGGCAAGGTCGCGGCGGTGCTCGGCAATCCCGGCCCCGGCTCGGCGAACCTTCTCCCCGGAGTCGTCACCGCGTTACACGAGGGAATCCCCGTGCTCGCCATCACTTCCCAGCACCGGCTCGGCATCGTCTACCCATCACCGCCGTCGACTTTTCAGGGCCAAGACCAACTGGACCTCTTCCGGCCGGCGGTCAAATGGGGTGGGCCGATCTTCGAGTGGGCGCGCATCCCCGAGGTGCTGCGGCTGGCATTCCGCGAGATGCATAGCGGCCGGCCGGGTCCGGTCCATGTGGAGTTGCCGGCGCCGATCCTGTATGAGACGGGCGATCCGAGCACCGCACCCGTGTGGCCGCCGGCGGCCTACCGGCTGGGGCCGCCGCAGCCGTCGGACCGCCAGCTCGATGACGCCGCGGCGCTTCTTGCCGCCGCCGAGCGCCCGGTCGTGTTCGCCGGCAGCGGCGCCGACCGCGCCGACGCTCGCGCCGCCGTGCTCGAGGTCGCCGAGCTCCTGCGCTGTCCGGCGGTCAGCTCGATGGCGGGCCGAGCCAGCGTCCCGGCCGATCACCCCAACTATGTCTTCGGGTTCGGTCCGGCGGGCGACCTCGCGCGCCGCGAGGCGGACGTGCTTCTCGTGGTCGGCTCGCGGATGGGCAACCTCGACGTCCCCTACGACACCTATTGGGGCGATCCCGAGGGCAAACGGCTCATCCAGATCGACATCGATCCGCGCCACTTCGGCGTTACCCGGCCCCTGCACCTCGGCATCCTCGCCGACGCCCGGGCAGCGCTCGACGGCATCGCCGCACGACTGCGCGCGACCGACCTCGGCACGCGCGACGGCGCGGACCTGGCGCGCTACCGCCAACTCGACGAGCAAGTGCGCACGCAGATGGCCGCGCCGATCCTCCAATGGCAGGGACCGGGCATCCACCCCGCCCATGCACTCGGCGCGATCGGCGCGGCGTTCGGACCGGACGCCGTGTACGCCACCGATGGCGGCAACACCTCGCTGTGGGCCTACAACATGCTGCCGCCGACGCGGCCGCGGTCGTATCACTCGATCCTCGAACTCGGCATGCTCGGCACCGGCATCCCCTCGGCGATCGGCGCCAAGCTCGGCGCGCCCGATCGCGAGGTCGTCTGCGTCACGGGCGACGGCGCCGCGGGCTTCAACATCATGGAGCTCCAGACCGCCGCGCGCGAGGGCATCGACATCACGGTCATCGTGTGCGCCGAGGGCTCCTGGACCATGGAGGAACTCAACGAGCTACAGCTCTACGGCACCACCTTCGGCACCAGCCAGGGTGAGATCCGATGGGACGTCGTCGCCCAGGGGCTGGGCTGCCACGGCGAATACGTGGAACGCATCGAGGACCTTGACGCGGCGCTGCGGCGCTCGCGGGACCACGTCGGCCCGAGCCTGGTCTGCCTACGCACCGACCACGACGCCAATCTCGCCATACCCGCCGAAATGCTGGGCCGCTTCTTCGAGGTCTACTCTGGACCGGCGAAGCCGGCCACCGTCTAGGAGGATCGCGGCGAGATGAAGGCAGTAACCTGCACCAACGCGAAGCTCGAGGTGGTCGACGGGCCCAGCCCGACGCCGGCCAAGGGACAGTTGCTGATCGACGTCCTGAAGTGTGGCATCTGCGGATCGGACCTGCATGCGCGCCACCATTGCGACGAACTCGCCGAAGTCATGGCCGAATCGGGATACGACGCCTTCATGCGTTCGAATCAGCACGTCGTGTTCGGGCACGAGTTCTGCGGTGAGGTGGTCGATCACGGCCCCGGCACGCGCAAGGCCCCGCGGAGCGGCACACCGGTCGTTGCCCTGCCGCTGCTGCGGCGCGGCAAAGAGGTGCACGCGATCGGGCTGTCGACGATGGCGCCGGGCGCCTATGCCGAGCAACTGGTCGTCGAGCAGTCGCTGACGTTTGCCGTTCCGAACGGGCTGACCCCCGAGATAGCCGCCCTGACCGAGCCGATGGCCGTCGCATGGCACGCCGTCCGGCGCGGCGAGGTGAGCAAGCGCGACGTCGCAATCGTGATCGGCTGCGGGCCGATCGGTCTCGCGGTGATCTGCATGCTCAAGGCGCACGGGGTGCGCACCGTGATAGCGAGCGACTTTTCTGCGGGTCGCCGCGCGCTGGCGACCGCCTGCGGGGCCGATATCGTGGTTGATCCCGCACAGGACTCGCCCTATACAACGGAGGCGGGCCGCGGACACTTAAAAGGCGTCCTCGAGGCGTTCGACCTGGCGATCGGCATGGTCGAAAAGCTCCACAGGCTGCGGCTGCCCTGGTGGCACGTTTGGCGCGCCGCCGAGGCCGCCGGCGCCGCAACTCCCAAGCACCCCGTCGTCTTCGAATGCGTCGGCGTCCCGGGGATCATCGACGGCATCATCACGAGCGCGCCGCTGTTCTCGCGCGTCGTCGTGGTCGGCGTCTGCATGGGCGCGGACCACATCCGCCCGTCGATGGCGATCAACAAGGAGATCGACCTGCGCTTCGTGCTCGGCTACACCCCGCTCGAGTTCCGCGACACGCTGCACATGCTCGCCGACGGCAAGGTCGACGTCACGCCGCTGATCACCGGGACGGTCGGGCTGCCCGGCGTCGAGGCCGCATTCGACGCGCTCGGCGACCCCGAGGCGCACGCGAAGATCCTGATCGACCCCAAGAGCGACGCCGCGAGCCCGCAGCCAGTGGGCTGAACACGCCGCTGATATCGGGATCGGTAGCGACACGGGCGGGCCGGCATTTTCGCATGCCGACGGCTATCTCGCGGTGGATGCTTAAGCCTTTCCAGACGGTGGGTTCGATCTCGAACCCGACGCAAGACCCGCGCAAGGATCACGCAAGGTGGCCGTCGCAGCCTCGAGGTAACCGACGAACGCAGTCGCTTACTCCGACGAAGGCAACGCCACCATGTTTCCCAACCTCCGCAGATGGTCAGCGCTGACCCTCACGGCCGTGCTGCTGACGCCACTAGTCGCCGCATGCTCGAGCGGCTCCCCGAGATCGGACGGTCCCCCGTCGCACACGCTAAACGCGGCGCCCGGCCCGTTTTTCCCGGAATGCGGCGGTGTCAGTGACCAGACCGTCACCAGGCTGACCGGGGTGGCTGGGCCGCTCACCACAGCCCGCACCTCGGTGGGCTGTCAGTGGCTGGGCGGCGGCGGCGTCCGGGGACCGGTGTTCGCGTTCAACTGGTTTCGCGGCAGCCCGATCGGCCGTGAACGCAAGACCGAGGAGCTGAGCGGCGCCAGCGTCACCGACATCGACATCGACGGGCACAACGGCTTCGTCGCGATCCGCGCCGACGCCGCATTCAGCTTCTACTACTGCGACGTCGGCATCCAGTACCAGGAAGACTTCATCGACTGGTCGATCAGCTTCCGCAAAAAGCCATCCCGCGATCTCTGCGACGTCGCCAAAGAGCTTTCCCGGCAAACGATTGCGGCCGCGAGATGACGGGACCGATGACCATCTCGATGACGCGCCGCATTCTCGCCGTCTTGATCACCGCCGTCGCGACCGTAGCGATCCTGGCGGGATGCACCAGATCAGTAGCCGGCATCGCGGTCCCCGCCGGGCCGGGTAACCCAAATCGCCAGGAGAATTCGGCGCAGCAATACCCAAACCTACTTAAGGAATGCGACGCGCTGGACCGAGCGTTGATCGCCAAGACCGTCGGCGCCGACCCGGGGGCTATCTCGAACCAGTTCGTCGGCGCGATCTGCCGGTGGCAGGCCGCAAACCCCGCGGGGCTGATCGACATCACCCGGTTCTGGTTCGAGCACGGCAGCCTCGACAACGAACGCAAGACCGCCGAGAAGCTCAAGTATCAGGTCCGAAACCGCTCCATCGCCGGCGTGGACTCGATCCTGATGCGAACCAACGATCCCAACGCCGCCTGTGGGGTGGCCAGCGCCGCCGGCGGGGTAGCCGGCTGGTGGGTCAACCCGCAACGACCGGGCATCGACGCCTGTGGCCAAGCCGTGAAATTGATGGAGATGACGCTGGCCAATAACGTCTAAGCGGCACAACGGAATTCCACCCAT
>Ga0310913_10000406_pt1 | contig 19737 bp, 14 predicted proteins | sample GREbulkMGOX082_FD_203447 | JGI IMG/M metagenome (GOLD analysis project Ga0310913, IMG submission 203447) | Lab enrichment of tropical soil microbial communities from Luquillo Experimental Forest, Puerto Rico - GRE.bulkMG.OX082 | ecosystem: Environmental > Terrestrial > Soil > Tropical forest >...
GCAAGCGTCAACAGCCAATACAGAATATTTTGGCCGAACCGATGCGCGTGGTCCCAAGATGAAACCTCAACCGGGTCGCGCATGACCTCGAAGCCATGCCGCGCGGCGATACGATGAAGTGGGTCGAGGTTTGTATTCGCGCGGATGATGTTTATGTCCGACAGTTCCGGCTTATTCACTAGGGATTGAGCTAGTTCGCCAAGGGATTTTTCGAAGCTCCGGTTGAAGCGGCATCCCCAGGCCAGGGAATAGCCTGCTATTGGCATCGCAGGGATCTGCTCGTTCCAGAGGTGAAGGTCGATCACTCGGTCGCCGAGGCGGCCAAACGTTCCATCGGAAAGGAGCACATCACTGGACAGTCGGCCGAGCTGGGCCCGAAAAATGCAGTCCGGCTCGTGGCTGTACTCGAACACACCCTCCCGCCTTCGCAACCAACGATCGAGGACAAAAATGAACTCCGCCCAAAGTGGCCGCGCGTGGCGGCTTGCTCCAGGTCGAGTCTCAATGCGACGCGTGGAACACACCCGAGATGTCCTCGTGTGGTCCCACCATTTGAAAATCGTCCCATGGCACTGGGAGAGAATCGTCATACCGTCCTTTTGAAGTTGGTCATCACCTGTCCGTGCGTACGGGAGCAACACAGCTGCTCTTAGGCACTACGCGCTCCTTGCAGAACGGCTTCTGCGCAATGCGGTCAGACCGACGCGACCAGGCCTGCGATGGGCTTCACATCGTCGCTGCCGGGGAACACATCGGCCGCGAGCGCGTGGTCATCCGCCCGAAGATGATCCTTCAGCAATCCTTTGAGCACGGCGCGCACATCGATGGTCGGCTTGAGGTCGCGGTTCTCCAGCAAGTTCGCCGCCCTCAGCCCAGGCCAGTCGGCGATCACGCGACCGCCTTTGAGCGCGCCGCCGGCCAGCAGCACGACTGTGGCGGTGCCGTGGTCGGTGCCATTCGTTCCGTTGATGCGCGCCGTGCGGCCGAACTCGGTGACGAGCACCACCACGGTCTCGCGCCACGCCGGTCCCATGTTATCCTGGACCGCGGCAAGCGCCCCATCGAGGGCGGCGAGCAGTTGCGCCAGCCAGCCAGCCGCGATGCCCTCATTGTAGTGCGTGTCCCAACCGTCAACCGCGAGCGCGCCGACGCGCGGACCGTCGGGCTGCACCAGGAACTTCGCGGCGGTGCCGATGGCCTCGGCGAAGTAGGCCCGCAACTGAGCGAGGTCGGGGCCGGCAATCTGGCCGACCGGCCTCTGCTCCATGCTGCCGGCCGGCGCAATTGCCGTGAGCCTCGTGCGGCCTTCAAGGACGCGCGCGAAGTTGACGTCGGTGTGCCGGTAGAGATCCAGCAATCGCATGATCGTGTCGTCGCTTGCCGGCAGAACTCGCCGCGGCGACCACGCCAGCACCGGCGCTGGCCCACGAACGACCAACGGCGTCACCGGTCCGACGGCGAAGGCTCTACCGCCGTTCGAGCCGACGCGGTCTTCGGGCGCAAGGCCCACGAGTAAACGGTTGAGCCACCCGGTGTGCGTCGCGCCCGGCTTTTCAACGCCGCTCTCGAGCACGTCCTGGCCATCGAAATGCGAGCGCTCGCGATAGGGCGTGGCAGCGGCGTGGACGACGATCGCCTCGTTCGCTTTGAACATGCGGTGCAGATTCGGCATCGCCGGATTGAGCGCGAAGAAATCGTCGAGCTTGAGTGCCGGTGTCTTGCTGTCGAGCGTCAGCGCATTGTCGCCGCGCAGCGAAACCCAATCCGGATCTCCAACCGGAGCCACTGTCGCGAGCCCGTCGAGCGCACCGCGCAGCACGATCGTGAGAAAGCGCGGGTCGCGCCCTTCGGCACGCGCGAGCTTCGGCAGATGCGCCCAGGCGAACAGCGTGCCCGAGGCAAGCAACAATTCCCGGCGTGATGGTGCGTGCAATTTGGTCATGATTTATCTCCGCAGGAACTCTGGCGCCATCAGCAGCAAGGTGAGCGCCTGCGCGCGGCTTTCCGCGCGAGCGACCGTGTTGCGGGTCTCGGCCGACGCCAGCGGGCCGAGCCCCGCCTCGACCAGCGCTACCGGATCCAACCGGTCTGCCACGCCGCCGGCAAAATTGCTCGCGATGTCGACGCGTTGCGACAGGCCATCGATCCATGCCGACTCGTCATCGGGGAAGCCGTTTGGAGCCAGCGGACGCCACAGCCGCTCGCCGAGTAACGCCTGCCCCGACATGACACGGCCGACCACCCATGGCGCACCCGTGAGGCGCAGCGCGGATATGATCCATTCGGATGGACGCTTGAGCTTCGTGCGCTCGGGCGTCCATGATTCCTCGGCCGCAATCAGCGTCTTGGCCAGTTCCTTGAGATTGCCGTCACTGTCGGTAAAACTCTTCGCCAGCTTGTCGACCAGCGACGGCGGAGGCGCGTCGGCGACGAAATACCGGGCGAACTTATACGCGACGTGCCTTGCAGTCGCCGGATGCCGCGCCAGATCTGCGAGCACGGCGCGGCCCTGATCGACGCCAGTGTCGGGATAGCGCTTGCCAAGCACGACCTGCTCGCCCGGCTCATGAAAGCGCTTGAAGAAAACAAATTCGCCGCCGTGGCCGGGCGCGCCTAAGTTGAAGAAGGTCCAGCCGGTGAGTACATTCGCAAGGCTCGTGACATCGGCCTGCGAATAGCCGCTGCGGACGCCGAGCGTGTGCAGTTCGAGAATCTCGCGGGCGAGGTTCTCGTTCAAACTCTTGTCACGATTGATGCCGGCGATCGAATTCGCGCCCATCGATTCCGCGTTATCGAGGTAGAACAGCATGGCCGGATGGCTTTCGACCGCGGCCAGCATGTCTCCAAAGGGGCCGAGGACGTGAGGGCGTATCGCCTCGCGCTCATACGCGCCGGCCATCGAAAGGATCTTGTCGGCCGAAACACAGAAGTGGTTCGACCAAAACCAAACAAGGCGCTCGACGAAGCCGATGTCCGCGGCGACGCCGGCTTCGATGCGGACTTTGGCCTCGTTCTGAACAAGCAAAGCCGGCAGTTGCGGTTGCTGGTTCTGCGGATTCTGAGCCGATCCCGGGTTGGGAGGTTGCGCATCCGCGTTTGGTTTCATCGTATTGTCGTCGGCCGCGCCGACAACTATGCCCTTCGCCTCCGCTTCCTTCTTCGCGCGCTGCGCTAACTTTTCCTTCGCCAGCCGTTCGGCGCGGAACTCGAACAAGGCACGCGCCGCCTGCCCGCTGTTGGGCAGATTCGCCGCCGCAACGCGCCCGGCGGCGGGCCGTTCGAGGTCGGCCAGCAATGCGCCGCGCGGATCGTCTGCGATCGCGGCGATTGAACCGGCGACCGGTCCAAAACCGAACCGATGCAATGCGAGTGCTGCTTCAAGTCTCCGGTCGGTCATCATGTTGTCATCTCGGGCCAGCGAATTGATCCTGCGGCGGGCGCACCGGCGCTCAATCAGCCTCAAGGGCTGACCAGTGTTCGAATTTCATCGACAATGGCACGGCGGTGGTCATCGCGGCGTCATTGCCTCGTCAATGGAAACCTTTCGATGAATGAGGCACTTAATGCATGGGCGAGGGTCTGACGGGCCGTCCCCCCGGCCCCTTTGCTTGAGCGTGGTGCGTGCGGATCAGTGGTGCGTGCGAATCAAGAGTGATAAATTGCGCAGCGTGGGGTTATTCGGCGGCGCCGATCGATGTCAAAATTGAGCCACGTCACATTGCGTCTGCTTGGTGCGTTCGCGATCGAAGCGAACGTGGGCCGCCCCATTCCGATTTCGGTCCGCTCCAGAAAGGCCCGAGCGCTGCTCGCCTACCTGGCGATGAAGCCGCACTATCGGGCAAGGCGTGAAGAACTCGCGACACTGTTTTGGGGTGACAATCCCGATGCGCTGGCGCGCCACAGCCTGCGGCAATGCCTCATTTCGCTGCGCCAGGATTTGTGCCTGGCATCTGAAATCCTCTTAGTGGATCGAGAAGCGATTGGGCTGCGCACTCAATTCGTCTCCGTGGATGCGCGTAGGTTCGTGTCGCTTGCTCGATCGGCCGCGCCGGACGACCTCACCCAGGCCGCAGAGCTTTGGCACGGAGCGTTTTTGCCCGACCTCGCTTTGGACATCGAAGAGTTCGATACTTGGCATCGTCAGGAGGCCGATCGGCTTTCAACGGTGGCGGCGGGCGTGTTCGAGGCGCTTTGCCGGAACGCCGATGCGACTGGCGACGGCGAGCGCGCCATTGCCGCGGCTGAACGGTTGGTTGCGCTCGAGCCGACGCGCGAGGATCGCCAGCGTATCGCGCTGAAGCTGTTTGCGCGCCACAAGGGACGCGAAACCGCGCTGAGCCGGGCGAAACTGTTCACCGATCTGCTGCGCAGCGACCTTGGCGTTTCTCCCGAACCGGCAACGCGCGCCTTGATCGACGCAATCAAACGGGGCGATTTCGAACCGACGCCTGCGCCCGATCTCGAGCGGCTTGCAGTGCAAAGCGTTGCAAAACCGGATGGCTTGCCGGACACGGCACTGGTCTCGCTTGCGCCAAGTGAGACCAAAGCGTCTCCGGTTCCCATTCCGATCGTGCTTGCGGCCGAGCAAGCGCCGCGCACGACGGCGCCAGCCGGGCTGCCGTTTTGGCATCGCGGGCGGCTTGCCGCCGCGTGGGTGACCATCGTCCTTCTGGCGATCGGCACGATCGCCGTGCTCGGGCTCGAAAACGGACCCAGAAAACCGTTGCCGCTGACCGATGCGCATCGCAGCCCGGCCATCGTGGTGCTGCCGTTTTCCGCCGACAACCTCGGGCAGTCAGACGATCCTGCATTCGCGCGGGCCCTGACCCATAACCTGATCGGCTATCTCAGCCGCTTCGGCAAGCTGCGGGTGATCTCGGAGCAGACATCGGACTTCTATCGCGGTCGTCAGATGGACGTGGCACACCTGATGACGGACTTCGGCGTGCAATACGCGATCGCCGGTCACGTTCAGGGCAATGACGGCGCTCTGAGGATCGACTTTCAACTGGTGGACACGGCGACCCGGACGAATGTCTGGTCCGACCATCTGCAGCGGGAGCGCAGCGACCCAACGCTCGTTGCGGATGAAGCGGCACGTGGAATCGCTCGGGTGCTTGCGATCGAGATTGGCCGTGTCGGCGCGCTGCGCGTGCGCGCCAAACCGAGTTCACAGCTCACGGACAGTGAATTGGTTGCACGCGGCTATTTGGCTTTACAACGGGGCGCCACGCGGGAAAACCTATCCGATGCCTTGACATCGTTCGATGAGGCTTTGCGGCGCGATCCGCACTATCAGCCCGCCCTGCTGGCGGTTGCGCGGGTGCACATCATCGCGGCGATGAATTTTATCGACCTTGATCCTTCACCCGATCTCGGCCAGGCCGAGCGGCTGTTGAACGAGGTCCTGGGCAAGTCTCCGAATTCGCTTTCCGCACTCTACAGTCTGGCGCTTTTGCAGAAGTACCGCCGTCAATACCAAGCGAGCATGCGGTCTTTGCAACGCTGTCTCGAGCTTAACCCAAGCTTCCTTCCGGCGCAGGGCCAGATCGGAAATATCCTCACGAGAACCGGACAACCGCAGAAGGGGTTGGAACAAATCCTTCAAACCATCCGTGTCGCGATCCCCAATGATCCGACGCTAGGCTATTGGTATCTTTTCGCCGCCGAGGCGGAGCTCGAGCTCGGCCACGATCGGGCCGCCCTAGACTGGGCATTGCGCGCCAACGCCTTCATGCCCGGGTCTGCTCTCGTCCAGGCGTGGCTGGCGTCCATTTACGCCACTGTTGGCGATAAGTCGAACGCCGCGAAGTACGTTGCGGCTTTGACGAAAATGGCGCCGGGTCGCACGCAGTTGTTCATGAAACGGCCGATCGAAAATACCGATAACGCCAGCGGTCGACGCGGACCGCGGATCTTTGATGGCCTGCGTCTGGCGCTCGGTGCGTCGGTGGGCTGAGTCGACGGATCGCTATCCAACCAGCGCGCGTGAGCGATCGCAGTCACCGGGCTGCCAATTCGATCACCTTGTCGCGCCTACCGACCGTCGATCGTCGGGAGGAGCTTTCTCATTGATCCAAGGACTGACAGCTTAAAATTACACGGTGCTTGGAGCTAAAGCCTCCTGGTGCCACAGCAACAGGCGCCGCCGCGCCACCATCATGCCCTTGACCAGCGCGTAGCCGATCACCGCGATCTCGACGATGCCGGCGAACACGCCGCGGGAATCGGCAAAGCGCGAGGCGGTGTTCATCGCACCGCCGAGCCCATAGCCGCCCATGAACATCTCGGTCACGATTGCGACGATGAGCGCGATGGGAAGCGCCACTTGCAGCCCGGTGATGATCTGAGGGAGCGACGCCGGCAGGGCGATCTGCCACAACAGCTCGCGCTCCGTTGCGCCCATGTTGCGCGCCGACCACAGCAGCTCGCGCTCGACGCCGCGGATGCCGACGATCGTGGCGGTGACCACCGGGAAGATCGCCTCCACCACGATCATCGTGATCTTGGACGTGTCGTAGACGCCGAGCCACAGCATGACCACCGGCAGGAAGGCGATCTTCGGCATCGGGAAGCCGACCGAAATGATCGGATCGAAGAACCAATGGGTGAATCGATTGCGGGAAATCGCCATGCCGAGGGCGACGCCGGCAACGGCCCCGATCAAGAAGCCGGTCAAGGCGCGGTAAAGCGTCACGCCGGTGTTGAGCACGAGGTCGCCGGCGACGAGATCGTGCCAGATCCGCTCCAGCACCGCGCTCAGCGCCGGCAGCATATAAGGCGTGAACGCGCCCGAGCGCGCCGCCAGCTCCCAAGCGACCGCGAGCGCAAGGAGGGAAAACACCCGCGCAAAGCCCCAGCCCGCCGTCCGCAGCCAGCGATAGGCCGATGGCTCGCGCGCCAGTTCGGCCAACGGCCCGCCCGGCGTGTCTATTCCCGCCACCGCAGCATCCTTTGCATGAGAATGAGATAGATCCGGTCGGCGATGAATCCGAGCAGCGCGACCGTGAGCACGACGGCGAACATCGCATCATAGGTGCCGCTCGCGCCGAGGAAGCCGATGAGATAGCCCAGCCCCTCGCGCGCCGCGATCAGCTCGGAGCTGACCAACAGGATGAAGGAGAGCGCGAGCGCGGTGCGGATGCCGTTGAGCAGCTCCGGCATCGCGCTCGGCACCACCACGTCCCACAACATGCGCAGTCGATTCGCCCCCATGCTGCGGGCGGACCAAACCAACGCCTGCTCGCTCGAACGCGCGCCGTTGAATGCGCCGACCGTGACCGGCAGCATGCAGCCGAGAAAGATCAGCAAGATCTTCGAGCCGTTGCCGAAGCCGAGCCACAGCACCGTGACTGGGATCAGCGCCGATTTCGGCATCGGGTAGAACATTTCCACCAGCGGACTGAGCAGCACGTTCACCGGCCGCCACCAGGCCATGAAGATGCCGAGCACGGCGCCGACCACGATCGCCAGAGTTAAGCCGGCGCCGGACCGCCACAGCGAAGCCGCGCCATTGCTGACGAGTTCGCCGTCCTTGAGCAGATCGATCCAGGCCGCCGCCACCGTGCTCAGCGGCGGCAAGGCGAGCGTGGAGACGAGGCCGGTGCGGGCGCCGACTTCCCACGTGAGCGCCAGCAAGAGCAGCGGGAGGTATTGCAGCAGCGCCGCCGTCATGCGGCGCTGCGTCCCGGGAGATGTCGCGATCATTGCCGGCTCGATCATGACGCCCGCCCTGTCTGCGCTTTGATCGCTTCGATGCGCACCAGGTTCCAGATCTCGTCGACCTTGTCGATGAAGCCCTTGTTCCTGAAGATCGCAGGATCGCTCTTGTCGAACTTGGTATCGACGATCGCCTTGATGCGACCGGGGCGCGCGGACATCACCGCCACGCGGTCGGCGAGATAGACCGCCTCCTGCACGTCGTGTGTCACGAAGATCACGGTCTTCGGCGTGCGCTGCCAGATGCTGAGCAGCTCGGACTGCATGAGGCCGCGGGTTTGGGCATCGAGCGCGCCGAACGGCTCGTCCATCAGCAGGATTTTCGGGTCGAAGGCGAGCGTGCGCGCAATCGCGGTGCGCTGGCGCATCCCGCCCGAAAGCTGCGAAGGATAGCTGTCCTCGAAGCCGGTCAGCCCGACCAGATCGATGAAGGATTGCGCCCGCTGCTGGCGTTCGTCGCGCGGGAGCCCCATCCGCTCCAAGCCGTAGAGGACGTTGGCGCGCACCGTCTTCCACGGAAACAGCGCGAAATGCTGAAAGACGATGCCGCGATCGGGACCCGGCGCGCCGATCGGCTTGCCCTCGATGAGTATCTTGCCGGTTTCCGTGGGGAGAAAGCCGCCGATGAGATAGAGCAGCGTCGACTTGCCGCAGCCGGAGGGTCCGAGCAGCGCGACGAATTCACGCCCGTGCACGTCGAGCGATACGTCCTCGAGCGCGAGCACCGGCCGCCCGCTCGGTGGGCGGTAGCAATGGCTCACACCCGCGATGGTGATTTGCGCCTGCGCCATGGTCCGCAGCCCCTGCCCGCCGCCTTCGACGGTCCGGCAAGCTAGCGAAATCGCGACGGCGCGGCAAAGCCCGCAAACAGGCGATCGCGGTCGCCGGTTCGTTAATGATGCTGCGAGGCGACGTCATCGGCGGCGATCCCGAGCGCGCCCATGGACGGTGCATCTGCGACGACGGCAGCGCCCGCGGGAGCCTTCGCGGCCGGGCGAGACCTGCAGGGATCGGCGCAGCCGGGATCCTCGTGAAAGTGCTTGACCAAGAGGTCGATGAAGCTGCGGACCTTCGCCGAAAGATGGTGGCGATGCGGGTAGATCGCGTTGATGGCGTGCTCGGTCTGCAAAAACTCAGTCAAGACCGGAACGAGACGGCCCGATTTGATCTCGTCGATGAGCAGAAAGCTCGGCGCCAGTGCGAGTCCCTGGCCGTGCACGGCCGCCAGCCGCAACGCGTTGTCGCTGTTGGCTTGCAGATTTCCCGCCACCGCAACCGATTGCTCGCCCTCCAATCCGGCGAACCGCCATTCGTTGCCCCACGCCGAATGGGAATAGACGAGACAATTATGATGCACCAGATCGGCCGGCTGCCTTGGAATTCCGCGCGCGGCGAGATAGCCGGGCGCGCCGCACACCACGAAACGGTAGGTGGCAATGCGGCGCACGACCAGGCTCGAGTCCGGCACCGACATGTTGCGGACGGCGAGATCGAAACCCTCCTCCACCAGATCGATCATTCGATCGGTCATCGTCAAGTTGATGGAAATCTCGGGATAGAGCGCCACGAACTCGGCGATCACGGGTGCGAGCAACGGCGGGACCGCGATCGAGGTGTTCAGACGCAGCGTGCCCCGCGGCGTCGATTGCAGCGCTTGGGCGATCTGGTCGGCATCGTCCGCGTCCGCCAGGATCTGCAGGCAGCGCTCGTAATAGGCGTGACCGACCTCGGTCAGGCTCACGCGGCGCGTGCTCCGGTTGAGGAGCCGAACCCCGAGCCGCTGCTCGAGCGATTGAACGTGGGCGGTCGCCATGCTCGGAGACATGCCCAGCGTCCGCGCCGCCGCGGAAAAGCCGCCGCTCTCGACCACCTTGACGAAGGTGGCCATGCTGGTCATGCGGTCCATGCGATCACCTGATCATGCCGTCAAGCCCACAGAGATGTTCCGTCATTTTCGCCTAATCAAGTTGGCCGCGATCACGTTTGCTCACATCTTCGGCAGGCGCGAATGCGGCCTCCCGCGTGATGGGCGACTCGCGGGCCACGCAGGTTTGGCGCGGCCAAACCAAGGTCTATGGAGCCCGCTTGTGTTCCCCAGGCCAGCATTTCGAAGGCCCGAGCGGATACTGCGGCATGCTTGCCGCGTGCCGCATCGAAGCGTTCTCGGTTCCGTTGAGGTGGGGACGCGCGCGACCCAGGAAACCCACGCATTCGACGATGATGGATCCATCATCTGTGGGATCGGCCTGGTCGATGATCGAGCCTTCGCCGGCGACGCCGTCGGTCGCGAGCTGATGGCGGGGGCCGACCCCAATGCCGCCAGCGAAAGGATAAGCGCCTGCTTCCTGCGGGAGCAGCATCAAGGCCGCAAGCACGACCGCGGGCGCGGCGACGAGGGGCTTTCGTGACCAAGCTTTCTTGCCCATGGCCCGCTCCTGTTCTTGCATCGCGAACACGCTGCCGACGGCCGCAGGCCGCGAGCGCGCGGTTGGCACATAGGGCCGGCAGGTCCCTTGATAACCGAGAGAACCCCAAACGGGCTTTTCGCTAATTTCGAACAATCGGCATCGCCGCGACTCAATTCCCGTGCGCAGGCGCGATCATCAAGAAAACGACCACGACCGCCTACGGCGCTACCGCACGGGCGTGAGTAGCGGCCGCCCGGCGACATGCGCGCTAAGATTGTCGATCATGGGCCGGCCGATCGCGGTCGGGGTCTCGACGGTGGCGCATTCGTCGTCTCGGGAAACGCGCGGATGCTCGGCACATCGATCGTCATGGGCGCTTCAAACCTCGAAGACCTGCTTCGGGGTCTTGTGCAGGCACGCGCCCGGACCCTCGGACTCGATGAGATAGTTGTCGCAGATCACGGCGAAGATCGAGGGCGTCTCGTAGCCGGGATGGACCGCGAGGTTCATGTGCTCCGCGATCGTCATGGTCTCGTCGCAGCGCACCAGCGGCCGTTCCACGAGGTCGTAGCCCTGGCCGTGGCAATAGAGCCGCAGTTCGGGCGGCAACGCGCGGCCGCGCATATAGTCGTCGTGGCTCGCCGCGATGTCGGCGCAGGATGCGCCCGGCTTGAGCAGGCGCAAGGTATGGGCCTGCGCCTCCTTCATCGATTCGAAGCCGTCGATCAGTTCATTCGATGCCTTGCCGAGCACGATGGTGCGCGCGATCTCGGTATAGAAACCGCCGGGTCCGTTGTTCTCGATCAGCAGCGTGAAGTGCTCGCCGGACTTGAGGCTACGCGCCTGCAGATGGCGGTCGATGAAGCGCGATGCCTGCCCGAGCGGCGCCGAGGAGCCGAGGAAGAGTCCCTGCTCGCTGCCGAGGAGCCGGCCCTCGTATTGCGCGAGCGCGGTAATGTCGTTGCCGGTCATGCCGGGCTTAATCTTGTTCAGCACGCGCGTGAAAACCTCGTCCTGCATCTCGGCGGCCTTGCGGATGAGTCCCCTCTCCTCTTCGCTCTTGATCGCCTTGAGGCGATCGACGAATTCGGTCGCATCCACGAACTTGGCCTTGCCGGCGAGCTCGCGTTCGATGCGCGCGACGAATTTGTGCGGCATAGCGCCGCTGGCGATCCATCCGATGGTGTGGTAGCCGCGCCGCTTGAGTTCGTCGGCGACGAGCGCGGCCTGGTATTCGTCGGTATAGGCGACGCTGGTAAAGGCCGGCGTGAAGATCATCTCCCCGACGCCACGGTTGGCCTCGTCGCTGCCGTTGATCTTGCGGCGCCTGCCGCGCGCGCCCATGTCGACCACGGTCATCAGGTCCGAAGCGGGGAAGACGACGCTGCGCGGATAGCCGTTGCTCAGCGGCGTGTCGGTGAACCATCGGACATAACCGCCGAGCCAGTCGTTGCTGTTCTGCATCACCAGCACGTCGATCTTGCGCTCCGCCATGGCTCTGCGGACCGCGGCCCAGCGCCGTTCGAGCTCGCACGTAGAAATCGGATTGAGCAGCCGTTCGTCCATCATCTTTCGTCCATGCTGCGCAACCTTTGGCCCAGGTGGAGCGGAGCAAAGCCGGGAACCGTGCTGCGTTGCAAGTCTGCCCCGCGTCGGGGCGGCTACGGATTTGCCAGGCCGAGCAGCGCCGCCGCGTTGGCTCCCACGATTGCCTCTTGCTGCGTCGGCGACAGCGTGTCGGTATCGGTGACGAATTCGACCGGCCTTACTTCGCCCACGGGGTAGTCCGAGCCGAGCAGCACCCGCTCCGCCCCCACCTTGTCCACCAGGTGCTGCAGCACCGCGCGCTCGTAGACGCAGGAGTCGAAATAAAGCATGCGCAGATAGTCGATCGGCGGCTTGCTCATGTTGACGCGGGTGTTGGCCTTTTCGGCGTAGTTGCGATCGATGCGGCCCATATAGTACGGCATGTAGCCGCCGCCGTGCGACACGCAGATTTTCAGCCGCGGGAACGTTTCTAGCACGCCGTCATACATCAGCGACGAAATCGCCATCGCCTCCTCGAATGCCTGGCCGACGCTGTTCCAGAGATGAAAACGCTTGAAGCGGCGGTCGCGATTGCCGCCGGGATGGATATAGATCACTGCGCCCAGCTCTTCCGCCTTGCCCCAGAACGGCCGCAGCTCTGGATCGCCGAGCTCCATCGCTCCGGCCGTGGTCGAGATCGCCGCGCCCTTGAGCCCCAATTCGCGCACGCATCGCTCGAGCTCGCCGACAGCGAGCGCCGGCACGTGCAGCGGCAGCGTGCCGAGCCCGATCAATCTCGCCCGATGCGTGGCGACGGCGTTGGCGATCCAATCGTTGGTGGTGCGCGCGAGCCGCAGGCTCGTTTGCGCGTCGGCCCATTCCAGGCCCTGATGCACGAGGCTTGCGCTTAAGACCTGGACGTCGACGCCCATCGCATCCATGTTGACGATGCGGTCGGTGAGATCGCTCATGCGGGCGAGCACCGTGGCGGCGCGGTCCTTGATCCTGCTTCGCATGTCGTCGGTGACGCCGGGGTCGGTGGGCAGCTCGGAAAAAATGTTGTGCTCCGCCGCCAGCGCGTAGACCTCGGGCACGATGACGTGGGCGTGGAAATCGATTGCGCGCGGACGCGCGCGGCTAGACGACGTCATTTTCTGGTCCCATGCACGGCGCGCGTCTCCCGCGACGTGGCTGCCACGTCGTCGCGGAGAACGCGTCAAGACACCAACCGCAAGCGCCTTCCGTCGAAAGCAAACGGAAGCCGCTTGAGCTCTATAACGCGATACGTTCGTATCGTATCATGCGCCCGTGCGCGCGGGCAGAAAAAGCGCCCCCACGGATCGGGCGGCGGCGCAGGCTCAAAGATCATCGAGCAGATCGACCTGCAGCCGGAATGACCGTTGGCAAGACGGCGGAGACATGAATGGCGAAGCGCAAGCAGAGGGCCCGTAACGTGCGGCGCGTCCCGGCGGCAGGGCAAGCGAAGGCCGCTTCGGAGCCCACGCCCGAGGATCAGATTTCGTATAGCGCGCTCTCGCTGCACGCGCTGTTCGAACAGCAGACCCGACAGTTGCTCGATCGCGCCGACCTCGACGAGGAGCAGAGGCAGAACATTCTCGTCGCCATGAGCTGCCCCTGTTGCGGCGCTAGCGCGATGTCGTTTACCGCCAAGCTCAAACGGTAAAAGCCCCACCCCAGACGGCGACGCCGCGAAATCCGGAGCCGTCGTTGCGCCGCGACCTTCATGGGCTACGCCTTACGCCGACTTTGCGTCCGCGGCAGCGCCATCGCCGGATCGACGCGCCGCGCGCAACTTTTCCGTTGCCGCCGCATCGACCTCGAAGGTTTGCGGATCGAGCACGACGCCGTAGAGCTCCGTCGCGGACTCCACCGTCACGTAGCCTTGGCGCACGTCGTCGCGAACCTGTTCGATCGGCCGCTCGAGCGGGTTGCCGTAGCCGCCACCACCGCCCGAGCGGATTTTGAAGGCGTCGCCGGGCTTGAGCTGCGCCACCAACACCTTGGCGTTGGGGAAATCGCTTTTCCACTGTCCGCCGATGCGCAGCTCCACCGCGTTGCCGGTGCCGTCGAGGCCGCCGTTGAGCCCCCATGGCCGGCAATGGGCGCGCTCGCTCTGATTGTTGACCACCATATTCGTGCGCGCGCGCACCACGCGCTCGACTCCGAGCCCGCCGCGACGGCGGCCGGCGCCGCCGGAATCGGGCACCAGCGCATAGCGCTCCACCACGATGGGAAACTTGAACTCGGCCTGCTCGTTCGGACTGTTGTGGGTATCGCCGTCGTTGATGCAAACCGTGCCGGAGACGCCGTCCTCGGCCATCTTGGCGCCCCAGCCGCCGCCCAGCGGCCCAAAGCTGCCGATGAAGAACTCGGAGGTGCGGTTGTTGATGCCGTGAAACGACGACGCCAGAAGATCAGCGTGGTGGCCGGCGATGACGCGGCCGGGAATGGCCGGCGCCAGCGCCTTGAAAATCGTGTCGACGATGGTCATCGGATAAGTCATCCACCAGCGCATGGGTGCCGGCCGCACCGCGCTGACCACCCGGCCCAGCGGCACGATGGTCTTGAGGCTGCGGAACGAGCCGTCGTTGATAGGATAGTCCGTAGGCGAGGTCAGGCACTTGTAGGCGACCTGCGCGCAGGCGTGCCCGGTGGTGACGCCGGAATTGTAAAAGCCGCGCACCTGTTTCGACACCTCGCTCAAGTCGACGGTCATCTCGTCGCCTGCGACCACGACGCGCACGCGGATCGGCACCTTCTGGCCTATGTCGATGCCGTCGTCGTCCATGTAGGATTCGGCCTCGTAGACGCCGTCGGGGATCGTGCGCGTGCGTGCGCGCGCCATCGCCTCGGCGTGGTCCATGATCGCTGCGATGGAGTTGAGCACTGCGTCGCGCCCGTAGCGTTCGATGAGCTCGAGGAAGCGCCGCTCGCCGGTCTTCACCGCGGTGACCTGCGCGCGCAGATCGCCCATGGCCCGACTCGGCAGGCGGACGTTCTGCCGGATGATGTCGACCACGGTCGCATTGACCGCACCCCGGTCCTGATATTTGAGGATCGGGATCTGCAGTCCTTCCGAAAAAATATCGGTGCTCATGCCGCCGAGAATGCCGCCGATGTCGAGCCAGTGCGCCATGCAGCAGGAGAACGCCACGAGCCTGCCTTTGTGGAAGATCGGAAGCGTCAGCGTGACGTGGTTGAGATGGCTGCCGGTGAGATAGGAATCGTTGGTGACGTAGATGTCGCCCGGCCGGATGTTGCCGGCGCCGAAATGCTTGATCTTGGCCTTGACCGTCTCCGCCATGCCGCGGATGAACATCGGCAACCCGATGCCGATCGAGATGGTCTCGCCTCGCGGCGTGAACAGGCCGGTGGTGAAGTCGAGCGCCTCGTAAATGATGATGTTGTAAGCGGTGCGCATGAGGTTGGTCTTCATTTCCTCGGTCACCGCGATGACGCCGTTGCGCACGATCTCCGTGACCACGGGATCGACCTTGCGGGCGGCGCGCGGCTTGGGCTGGACACGCGGCTTGCGCTCGACGGTTCTTGTCGTTTTTGCCATGGCGCTTATCGGCCTCCCGCCACCTTGATCATCAGATGTCCGCAGGCGTCGACTTCGAGCCTGTCGCCGGGCAGCAACACCGTCGTCGCGGCGTGTTCCTCGATCAGCGCCGGCCCGCTGATGCAGTTGCCGGCGGTGAGCGCCGCGCGGGCGTAGGTCGGCGTCGGGCGGAACTTGCCGTCCAAGTAGACTGGCCGTCTGCCGGTGAAGGCGGCCTTGTCGGGCGCGCTCCTGCCGCGCGCGACTCTTTCCTGCGGCGGCTTGCGCATCACGCCGGTAACGGTGCTGCGCAGGCTCACGATCTCGGCGGGCTCGTCCGGCGCCGAGGTGCCGTAGCGCAATTCGTGCATGGCATCGAACAGGCGCTTGATCGCGCGCCGGTCTTGCCGTTCGAACACCTTGAGCGGAAGGTCCACCGTGACCGCGTGCTCCTGGCCCACATAGCGCATGTCGGCCGCGCGTTTGAGCGTGATCTTCTGCGGCTTGATCGAAGTGCCGGCGATGGCCGCGCGGCCTTGGCGCTCGAGGTCGCAATAGACGCGTTCGATTGCCGCAAACGGCGCGTCCTCGAGCCGCGTGAACCAGGTGCGCACGAAATCGTAGCGCAGATCCGAGAACAGCATGCCGAAGGCGGAGAACACCCCGGGAGCGGTCGGAACGATGACGGTCCTGATGCCGATCTCGCGCGCGACCTGCACCGCATGCAGCGGCCCGGCGCCGCCATAGGCCACCAGCGCGAAGTCGCCGGCATCGAGACCGCGCTCGGTGGTGACCCCTTTCACCGCATAGGACATCGCGGTCGCGGCGATGCGCAAGATACCGTCCGCCGCCTCCGTCACGTCCATGCCGAGCGGCTTCGCTACACGCTCGGTGAGCGCCCGTTGGGCGGCTTCGACGTCGAGCCGCATCTCGCCGCCGAGGAAGCGGTCGGCCGCGAGCCGGCCGAGAACGAGGTTCGCATCCGTCACCGTCGGCTCGGTGCCGCCGAGGCCGTAGCAGGCCGGACCGGGTGCTGCGCCCGCGCTTTGCGGGCCGACCCGCAGCCCACCCTCTTCCACCCGCGCGATCGAGCCGCCCCCGGTGCCGACCTCGAAAATATCCATCATCGCGATCTGCACCGGCAGCGCCTGATCGTAGCCGCCGATCAAGGCGGCGCCGGTGGTGAGCGCTTCGCCCTTATGGATCACGCCGGCCTTGGCCGTGGTGCCGCCCATGTCGAAGGCGATGGCATTTTTCAGCCCGAGCGCGTGACAAAGCGCCTGAGTCCCGATGACGCCGGCCGCCGGCCCCGATTCCAGCATGTGCACGCAGTGGCCCTTGGCCTGATCCGCTTCGTAGAGCCCGCCGGTCGACTGCACGATCAGGAACGAGCCGGAAAAACCGTCGCTGCGAATGCGGTCCTCGATCTCGCCGAGATAGCCGCGCACCATCGGCCCGATATAGGCATTGGCGACCACCGTCGAGCAGCGCTCGAATTCGCGATATTCCTCGGAGAGCTCATGCGAGGCGGAGACGAACATCTCCGGGTGGTTCCTCTCCAGGATCGCCTTGGCGCGCGCTTCATGGCCGTGCTTCGCGTAGCAGTTGAGAAATAGGATCGCGGTCGCCTCCACGCCGAGCCGCGCCAGCATGCGGCCGAACGCCTCGATCTCCTTCTCGTCGAGCGGGGTTTCGATCTCGCCGTCGGACAGCACGCGCTCCTTGACCTCGAAGCGCAGCGCCCGCTCGACTAGCGGCTCGTGCTTGCGGAAGAACAGATTGTAGGCGTCCGGCCGGTTGATGCGGCCGATCTCGTAGATGTCGCGGAAGCCCTCGGTGATGAGGAGCGCGGTCTTGGCGCCCGTGCGCTGCAGGATGGTATTGATGGCGATGGTGGAGCCGTGGAGAAACAGTCCGGCGGATTTGTAGTCGCTGCCCGCCTTCGCCACCCCGGCATCGATGCCCTCGACCAGCCGTTGCGGCGTCGATAGCGCCTTGCCGAAGGTGAGCTTGCCGGTGCGCTCGTCGAAGGCCGCGATATCGGTGAAGGTACCGCCGATGTCGGCCGCGAGCCGAAGGCTCGAACCGTTGGCCGTCGATGGAATGCGTTGCTTCATGTTCGCTTCGGCGACGATCGCACGTTACGCGCAGCGCGCAGGCGATGAGAGCCCTCCCCCCGCGGCGGGAAAGGGTCAGGGGTTAGCAAGCTCAGCGGCGGAAGGCGAGACTATGCTTGAAGGGACGGTGCAGGAGAAACGCGCATGGGGCGGCCGCTCGGTCCGCCTCAGACATGCGTATGAGCGGCCTCCGTCGCGCCCCCTCCCGCTCGCGGAATCCTCCGGTCTGCTGACGCTAACACTCTGAAATTTATAGATATTTTTTTCTGGAAGAAATTTTGACCGGACGCGCGGAACCATTGGATCGTTGCGGCGTTTGGCGGGTCAGGTGGTGGTCCGACCTGGATGCACCGAGGGGTATAGGGACATGGCCGGACCCAACCGGTCGCAGGACATTCATCCGCAATCGACCTGTGGATCGCCCGCCGCGGGAGGCCCGCGGTCGATATGCGATGCGCGCACGCCATCGCGGCCGCGGCAGACGAGGGCCGGTGCCCATCCCAAGTTCCCCGCGGCGGCCGTCTCAAGCTTACGAGCCCGAAGATCGCAGCAGCGCCCCGCTATGGTCGTGACAGCGCCCCTGCGCTCGTGACATCGTGCGCCGGTTCATCTGCGCCGGAGGAGACTATGCAACCGAACAATGATCCGGTTGGCGAACTCAAGACCAATGGCCCATCTCCGAGCGCGGTGCCGGCTGAAATGCCCGATAGCCGCGTCAATGGCGGCGCGTCGCCTGAGCTGCTCGATCTCTTGAATGCGCTGCAGTCCATGCGCGTGGGTGACTTCTCCGTCCGCATGTCCGGCAGTCAGGTCGGCCTCTTGGGCAAGATCGCCGACACCTTCAACGAGATCGTCGCCGCCAACGAGCGCATGGCGCAGCAGCTCGAGCGTGTCGGCCACGTCGTGGGCCGCGAAGGAAAGACGCGCCAGCGGGTGAAATTCGGCCTGTCGCATGGCGCGTGGGGCGAGATGGAGACTTCGGTCAACACCCTCATCGACGATCTGCTTTGGCCGACCACGGAAGTGACTCGCGCCATCTCCGCCGTCGCGCAGGGCGATTTGCTGCAAACGGTGCGCCTTGACGTCGACGGCCGGCCGCTGCAGGGCGAATTCCTGCGCTCGGCCACCATCGTCAACACGATGATCAAGCAGCTCAGCGTGTTCACCTCGGAGGTGACACGCGTCGCGCGCGAGGTCGGCACCGAAGGCAAGCTCGGCGGCCAAGCGCAGGTGCGCGAAGTGACCGGCGTCTGGAAAGACCTGACCGAGAACGTCAACTCGATGGCCTCGAACCTCACCGCGCAGGTCCGCAACATCGCCGACGTGACCATCGCTGTCGCCATGGGCGACCTCTCGAAGAAGATCACGGTCGACGTGCGCGGCGAGATTTTGCAGCTCAAGGAAGCCATCAACACGATGGTCGATCAACTGCGGTCGTTCGCCTCGGAGGTGACGCGCGTGGCGCGCGAGGTCGGCACCGAGGGCAAGCTCGGCGGCCAGGCGATCGTGCCCGGCGTCGCCGGCACCTGGAAGGATTTGACCGACTCTGTGAACGCCATGTGCGGCAACCTCACCGACCAAGTGCGCAACATCGCCCAGGTGACGACGGCGGTGGCGCGCGGCGATCTTTCGCGCAAGATCACGGTCGAGGTGCGCGGCGAAATTCTCGAGCTCAAGGACACCTTCAACACGATGGTGGACCAGTTGAACTCGTTCGCGTCGGAGGTCACGCGCGTGGCGCGCGAGGTCGGCACCGAAGGCAAGCTCGGCGGCCAAGCCCAGGTGCCGGGCGTCGGCGGCACGTGGAAAGACTTGACCGACAGCGTCAACTTCATGGCCTCGAACCTGACCGCGCAGGTCCGCAACATCGCCGACGTTGCAACCGCCATCGCCGGCGGCGACCTCTCGAAAAAGATCACGGTGAACGTGAGCGGCGAAATCCTGCAGCTCAAGGAGACCATCAATACGATGGTCGATCAGCTCAACGCGTTCGCCGGCGAGGTGACGCGCGTGGCGCGCGAGGTCGGCACCGAAGGGCGCCTCGGCGGCCAGGCCAACGTGCTCGGCGTCGCGGGCACCTGGAAGGACTTGACCGACAGCGTCAATTCGATGGCGTCGAACCTGACCGCGCAGGTCCGCAACATTGCCGAGGTGTCGACCGCCATCGCCAGCGGCGACCTCTCCAAGAAGATTACGGTCGACGTGCGCGGCGAAATCTTGGAGCTCAAGGACACCATCAACACCATGGTGGACCAGCTCAATGCGTTCGCCGGCGAAGTGACGCGCGTGGCGCGCGAGGTCGGCACCGAAGGCAAGCTCGGCGGCCAGGCCATGGTGCGCGGCGTCGCCGGCACCTGGAAGGACCTGACCGACAGCGTCAATTCGATGGCGTCGAACCTGACCG
>Ga0310913_10000408_pt1 | contig 19709 bp, 20 predicted proteins | sample GREbulkMGOX082_FD_203447 | JGI IMG/M metagenome (GOLD analysis project Ga0310913, IMG submission 203447) | Lab enrichment of tropical soil microbial communities from Luquillo Experimental Forest, Puerto Rico - GRE.bulkMG.OX082 | ecosystem: Environmental > Terrestrial > Soil > Tropical forest >...
GCCTCCACCGCCGCCGCCCATTCCGCCACCACCACCGCCGCCTCCGCCGCCGTGATGGCCCTGCGCGTAAGCGCCGCCCGCAAGGACGAGCGCCAAGGCCGTTGTGACTACGAATTTCTTCATTGGCGTCCTCATTCATTTGTAGATTAGAGATAGCTGATAACGCGGAACCGAGCGGAGCGGTTTCGTGAACGGAACTTAAACGGGCTGTTCAGGCCGCGAGCGCGAGCTTGATGGCGGGCCGGATAGTTGGCGTTCGCGGCGTCGATCGCGAACGGATCGTTCGCATCGATTGGCAATATCCGTGGCAATTGCCGCCGCAATTTCGCAATCACTGCGCTTTTGAGGTTTTCACGGCGCGTCCTTATTGTTCCAATCATTGCGGCAGCGACTATCAATTCTTGTATTGCTCGAAAGCCTCGTTCGGCTGCTGTCATGTCGGTCGCGGTTATTGGCGCGGCGGATCGCTGCCAATATCGCGAAGCTGCCGGAGCTTTTGCGGGAAGCAGTAATCAGATCAGTGGAATAGATCGTTCAACCCGACGGGCAACACATTAAAACTCGTGTGACTGAAATTGCATTTGTGTTCTGTAGCAACGAGTTGAGGCGACGACCGGAACTAAAATCGGTCAGTACGCATTATTTACGTGTTCGTGGATCAACTTCTGCGGCCCCTGAGGCGGGGCCGCTTTCTTTTGGTCAGCGGTGGAGGGCATAACGTTATGTCAAAGTTCCCATTTGTTGCCGTGATGTTGTTGTTGATCACCTTCGGCGTGATCCTTCTGGTTTTCCATTAGGGTTGTAGTTGGGCCGCAGCCAGCAGTACGTCCGTGCTAGCCGCGGCCCCTTGCGGAAGCGGACGAGCCGCGGCGGCTCCTGAGAGCGGACATTCATCCAACTCATCGGCATGTCCACTTTGTGCCAAAAGCAGACGTCAATTCCCAACCAGGATTCCTATCGCGACCTCACCGGGCAGGCGGCACCGCTTGCGTTCCCATTTCTCTAGCTGAGGTCGAGAGTCGCACCACGGGGATGTCCTCATCCTCGAACTTCACTAATGTGCCGCGGCGAACCATCCCGGCGAGGTCGAGAGCGTCCCAGTTTGTCAGCCGGATGCAGCCGTGGGATTGGGTCTTGCTGATGTTCTTAGGTTCGGGCGTGCCGTGGATGCCATAAGAAGGCGCTGTTAGATCGATCCAAACGAGCCCTACCGGATTGTTTGGTCCCGGCTTAATTGTCAGGTCGTGTTTAGCCTTTACGCCTTTCCATGCGAATTTGGGGTTGTTGTGGTAATCCGGGTTCCAGGCGACACGCCGCACTTTAAAGGTGCCTTTGGGGGCCGGCTTCTCTTCACTGCCAATCGTCGCGGGGTAGAACGCTGCAAGGTTTCCGCCTTCATTATAGGCGCGGACGTCACTTGTCGCTTTATCAACGACTATGGTCGCGACGCGTTCGCCGTCTCCGTTGTGCTTTTTCGGCGGAATCGCTTCCACCGTGCGGTCGCGCCCCTGCCGGAGCTGCATCGGCTCCACGTTCGCCGCCGCGATATTCTCGCCCGCACGGTCGAAATGGGCCCCTGGGTTCAGCTTGCGTAACAGGTCCTCACTCATGTGGAATTTTTCGGCGAGTTCCTCCAACGGCTCTTTATAGGAAAGGCCTTGCAGCTTCGCCATCTCCTCCAGATTGCGCGGGGTGCGCTTATCAAACGGTCCGGCGACATCTTCATCTGAGATTGTGTAAGACGTAAGCACCGCCTCGGAGAAATTTGAAGTCAGCGCGTTCCAGGTATCAGCATCAATCTTTCCGGTCACTTCAAGGTCATTGGCCTGTTGGAACGCTTTAACGGCCTTGCGGAAGTTCTCGCCATTCTTGCCGTCAATTTCGCCAGGCGAAAAATGGCTTCGGGCGAGGAGCACTTCCGCTCTTACGATGAGCGAGGGATCCTCAGCATTGCCACTCGGGGCGGCCTGGTTGACCGAGCTCACGGTAATTTTCGGCGCCGTCGTAAAGCTTTTATGATGGGCTGCGGCTTTATGATGGGCTGCAACTGCAGGGGTAGTGCTCAGAGCGGCGAGTAGAACCGCGATCCGCTGGAGTTTCATTGAAGATCAACGGGTATGGCGTTGCTGGGTTCCTCGGCGGTTGCACCATAACGGGAGGGTGAAAAGTCAAAAAGCTGATCTCCGCTTTGTCTGCTGAAGGCAAATTCAAAGCATCGACGGAACGTCCGGCTAGTCTCTGGGTTCCCCATCCAACTGGAGATAGGTCATGGACGAAAATCGACTTGAAGGTACTGTTCGCGAGTATGGCGGTAGGTTTGAAGAAGCGGCCGGCACAATAACGGGCGATACCAAGACGCGGGCCGAAGGCACAATGAACGAGGCGGCGGGCGCTGCGCAGCAGCTGTATGGGCAGACCGCTGACACGGCTCGCCAGACCGCGACGACACTTGATTCGTGGTTCCGCAACGCGATCGAAACCCAGCCCTACACGACTGCCGCTGTTGCATTGGGAATTGGCTGGTTGCTCGGCCGAATGCGCCGACCCCTGTAATCGAGCAGCAAATCCCGAAAGAAATAGACCATGAAAGCTCCCGCAAGCATACTCCGCGACCGCGGCAAGATTGTCCTCGACAGCGAAAATCAGGTCAGGCTTTGGACCAGGCATTTTGGCGTAACACATCAAGAGCTTGCACGCGCAATCGAGACCGTCGGCAACTCTGCCGCTACCGTGCGTAAGCAGCTCGCCGCATCCAGGCCCGCTTTGCAGTTGAAGTAGATAATTGAGCTGAAAGCATCGTCTCAAAGTCGCTAACGTGCCGTAAAGCTAGCAACGTCCATCGCCTGCTTATCTGATGAACCAATTGCGAGTCGAATGGCTTTGAGTCAAGCAATCCAAGAGCGCGGTCGCGGAAGGTACGCAGGGACCCCATCCGAGAATCCCGCGTGGGGTTGGAAGGACATCCTGCTGCGTGTCTGGAAGAACATTGGCGAGGATCGCGTTCTGCTAGTCGCAGCCGGCGTAACCTTTTACTGCTTGCTTGCGATCTTTCCTGCAATCGCTGCACTGGTCGCGATCTACGGCTTCTTTACCGATCCGGCGAACATCTCTGCGCAGGTCGATAAACTTTCGGGCGTTATGCCCGGCGGTGCGCTCGATGTAATCCGTAACCAGATGAACATGGTCGCGTCTCAAGGCGCGAGCAATCTCGGCGTCGCGTTCATCATTGGCTTCTTTATCTCGCTATGGAGCGCGAACGCGGGAATCAAATCTATCTTCGACGCTCTCAACCTCGTCTACGACGAGCCAGAAAAACGTGGCCTAATCCGATTGAATCTTGTATCGCTGGCTTTTACGGTTGCCGCTATTGTTTTCATCCTCATTGCAGGCGCTTGCATCGCAGCGTTGCCAGCAATTGCTTCGAGCCAATTGCAAGGTGCAACTGCTCTCATCGTGCAAACCGTCCGCTGGCCGATTCTGTTTGTTATTATCGCAGTAGGTCTTGCCTTTGTTTATCGATATGGGCCAAGTCGCGCTGAACCTCAATGGCGTTGGATAACGTGGGGCAGTGCCTTTGCCGCAATAGCTTGGATCGCAGTTTCGATTGGGTTTTCCTGGTACGCAGCCAACTTCGGGAGTTATAACAAGACTTATGGTTCGCTTGCCGCAATCGTGGTCTTCATGATGTGGCTGTGGCTCTCGATAGCAATCATACTCATCGGGGCGGAGCTTGACGCTGAACTGGAGCATCAGACCGCGCGGGATACGACCACCGGCGACGGCAAGCCGATGGGGCGGCGGAGCTAAGATAGTGGATACCGTCAGTCCAGCACAGGTCTCGGCTGTGGGTCATCAGCGGTCTTTCAGCGATGTCCGTGTCTGGACGGGATAGGGCCGCATCTAATGGCCGAAAGATGGGTCAATCGATGTATTTGCCGGGCTTGGTTTCGGTCAGCCCCGTCCACAACAGCGCGGTGGCCGCAATGGCGGCGGCGGCAAGAATCAAAAATCCGTGCATGTGGCCGAGCTTCTCAAACACAAAACCGCTGGCGCCAGTGCTGATCGCCGCGGCAATGGCGATGATTGTGCCGATGAAGCCTTGAACGAGATTGAAGCGCCCGGTGCCGGTCGTCATGTCGGTAATCATCAGCACCGTGAGCACGGTGACGGCGGCGGCGCTGACGCCACCCAGGCATTGGCCGATGACAAGAGCGGGGTAGCTCGTAAAGAAGGCGAATACCAATCCGCGCAAAGCCTCGATGCCGAACCCGATCAACAACAGCGGCTTGCGGCCGAATTTCTCGGAATGGTATCCGATCCATGGCGACAAGATCGCGGCGATGATCTGCGGTGTAACGATGAGGCCGGCCACCAGCAGCGATGCGGACCGATTTTTGCCCAGCGCCAGATTCTGGCTGATCACCGGAAGCATCGAGGCATCGGCAAGCTGAAACAAGAAAATGCAGCCGGCGAAAATGTAAAGCCGCAGATTTTTTGTTAGGTCGAAAATGCGCTGAAAATTCGTGGCGCCTTGGCCGAGGCCCGCATTGCGTGCACGCGCGTAGTTGATCTCGTCGCCGCGGATGAAGCTCAGCGCGATCAGCGCCGGGATGCACAACGCAGCCGCGCCGAGGAATATCGCGCTCTTGGAGATATACTGGCCGGCAGCGCCCATGGCGCCGGCGGTGAGCGCGTTGCCGGCCGCATCGAAGGCGTTGTTACGCCCGGTCCGCGCCGACATGGCGCCGCGTCCGACCAGTCCGAGGCTGATGGCGGCGATCGCCGGGGTGACGATGCCGCTGGTGATGCCGTGCAAAATTTCGGCGATGAAGACCATGAACAATGTTGGAGCGAACGCTAGGATGAGTGCCGAAGCCGCAATCGTCACAACGCCGATCGCGGCGAGAGCTCGCTTCCAGGGTACCCAGTCGACGATCGCTCCGCCCGGCAGCAGCGTTATCAAACCGGCGACGGTGCCGGCGGACAAAGCGAGCCCGACCTGATTTTTGTCCCAGCCTAAATCCGCCAAATAGAAAGCGACGAAAGCGCCAAAGCCGGTCTGAATATCAGCAAGAAAGAAATTCAGCCAATCGAGGCCCTGGCGGCTTTTCCGCGAGATGGATCCGCGCAGCGCTTTGCGGGCGTCGAGGAACTGGCCAAACCCGGTCAGAATCGAACGCCCGACCGATTTGAGGCTTCGAGCGATCGACTCTTCCAACGCGGCCAAAGCGTGCGCCATCGTGTAAAAGAAGCCGCCAGAGGGCGTCGGCGTTCCCGGATGCGGTGCAATCAATCCGCTTAGACATCACGTCGCACGGTCGGCGTGAGGCGGCGATCAGGCCAGAGCTTGACCAGCGACCGTGCGAAAAATCAAATTCGACCCATGAGGACCAAGATCAACAGAATTACGATGATGAGGCCCAAGCCGCCGCCGCCATAGTAGCCGGTGCCGTAGAATGGCGAGCCGCCGAGGCCGCCGAGGCCGCCGAGAAGAATCAGAATCAAAATGATGAGAATGATTGTTCCAACAGACATGAATTCGTCCTTCAATTTTGGCAATTTTGCACGGCGTACCAATACCGCTTTCGTAACGCGATTCTTAGTATTGCATTGAAGTTCCATGACGGGATCCAGATCATACCATTGCTACGCAGTTCATCTGGATGAGATGTGCGAACCCGCCTGGTTGATCAACGACCCTGACCTAATCCTTCCTGGATTTGCATGCCGCGTCGGTCCCGTGACAGACGAAGCGCTCTTAGGCGGTATAGGTTTTTGACCAAGGCAGCTCGCCGTTCTTCTTCGAGCCGTATAGCATCCTTTATTTCCTCGCGCGCCTGGCTTGGGAACAGGGTTTCTGCGAGCTCACGTTGCTCCGTATCCATGGCATTAGCCGTGCAGCCCACCGAGCAACCAAATCAGAAAAATAATCGGCAATGGAATACCGATAAGCCAAAGCAATAATCCGCGTCCCACGACGTGTACTCCCATTTTGCGTTACACAAGCTGAATCCAACAACGACTGTGGAGTTGAATCGTTCCGGTGGTGATCGATCGGGCGTATTTTGTCGCTCTTCGAGTGCTGACCGCTTCAAAGTTGTCGTGGATTTCATCTCGCGCAATCCGCTGTCGGAACCACAGGAACTAACAACCGATACTAACGTTATGGACCTGAAAAATGGTAGGCCAATATGCGCTGCCCTTCTTGCCACTTAATGATTGATCCAAGGACTGCTTGGAAAAGCTTGAACAATCGCTTCTATTGCAGCGAGTTTTGCGCTGATTCCGAAATCTCTGCGCCCGTCGAGCGATCCGCGCAGAAGGAAATTCATGATCGACAATATCTGGACCGGCTGCGACGCCTTTTGCTACTTGTTCATGAGTTAAAATCGAACCGAGTCAGTCCATCATCCATCGGCACCAGTTAAATGAAAACAATCGTGGCCGTGCGCGGGCTCTTCAGTGCCGCCGTAAAAACTAGTGAGGCCTCAAGCTCATTGTGCTGCGACCACTGCCGCGGAAAGATGAGGTTTCCTGCACATCATTATTGGCGCATGAGCGGCTTGCGTGAACGCATACAAACAGCGACTGTCTCCACACACTCGGCAAAAAATATATAAACTCGATGATTATCGTCCGTCGTGGAAAGCGGCGAGCTGAATGCGCACCATGGAGAAGGTCGCGCGAGGAGCCCTCACGAAGAGAGTTATGCCCGATCGTAGTAAGATCGCTGTGACAAGCGACAATGAGGTGAAATACTGGACAAAGCACTTCGGTGTGACCGCAAGGATTTGGAACGCGCCGTCGATCGAGTGGGCAATTCCGCCGCAAGCGTTCGGAAAGAGCTACGAATCGCCCCTGATCCTCAATAACATTTAGACCCGCAGGCAAGACTGGGTTGGTGTTTGGGCCAGCCGATGATCTCGGCTTGATGCGCTTCAAGAAAGCCCTATCGTTTCCCTCATCACGCGAACCAAATCGTTCTGCAAAAATGGCTTTCGCAACAACGGATAGCCATAGCCATCCGTTTCACGTCCCGATACTAGTATTGGCTTCACCCCCGGTCGCAATCTCTTTGCCTCTTCCGCAAGCTCAAAGCCTGCAATGCCCGGCATGTTGATGTCGGTCAGCAGAATTTCGATCCGTCGGTCTTCTCTGAGAACGGTTAAAGCTTCGGAAGCATCTTGCTGCGTAATCACCTCGCAGCCGAGCTCTTGCAGCATTTCGGCTAGTAATTCGAGGACCGCCGGATCGTCGTCTACTACAAGTGCAACTCTGCTCATAAGGGAACCAAGACAAATAAGTTTCCAGCGCTCTAGTTCGAACGCGAGCGCTTTTGTCTTGTTCCTTATTAAGTATTTTCACCTGGGGGCGGTTCTGGTCGCCCAGTCAAACCCGAAGCGTGATCTCACAGACGAGCCCCTGGGCGTGCCAATCAAATCGGGTCTTTCCCTTTAGTTGCCCAATCATTTGTTCCATGATCCGCCCGCCGAAGCCCTTGCGCGTTGGTGCATTCACCGCCGGACCGCCGTTTTCCGACCAGCGCAGCCTTAGCCGGCCATCGGCTTCGTGAGACCATATCAACTCGATCTGGCCATCAGCCATAGACAAAGCTCCGTATTTGCCGGCGTTGGTCGCTAGTTCGTGTAAAGTTACGGCGATGGCCTGTGCGGCGTTGGGCTCTAACAAGACTTGCGGCCCGTCAATCCGCACTCGATGCTTTCCGGTCCCTGAGTAAGGAGCAAGCTCCTGTTCGGCGATTGTCGATAGTTCGGCGCCGATCCACCGGGTCGCGACAAATAGCGAGTGAACGTTCGCAAGGGCCTGAATACGCCCTTCAATTGCTTTTTTTAGGTCCCCGACCGCATCAGCCTGCGAAAGATTGACCATAGCCTGTACGTTCGCAAGCAGGTTCTTGCTGCGGTGTTCTGCCTCCCGGGCCAACGTAGCGATCTGCTCTTGGTTTCGCTTTTGTTCCGTAACGTCCCTGGCGATCTTCGACGCTCCGACGATCTTCCCCGCCGCGTTTTTGACAGGAGAAATTGTTAGGGACACCACAATCAGGCTGCCGTGCTTACGCTGTCGGACAGTTTCAAAGTGGTCGATGCGCTCACCCCGCCTGATGCGCGTTAATATTGTACGTTCTTCATCCCATCGGTCGTGCGGGATCACGATAGTGATGGGTTGACCTATCGCCTCTTCGGCAGTGTAGCCGAAGACCCGCTCGGCACCGTTATTCCAGCTTGTGATAATGCCGTCGAGATTTTTGCTTACAATTGCGTCGTCACTCGACTGAACAATCGACGCCAACCGCTGCAATTGCTCTTCCCTTTCGTTAAGTGCAGCTTCGATTTGCTTGCGATCAGTAACGTCGCGATTGACCTCAATCACTGTCCCGTCATCGAGCAGTTGCTGCCGGCTTTCTACAACGACTTCGTGGCCATCTTTGCAGATATGACGTAGTTCACCGGACCAGTAACGTTCATTTTGAAGCTGCGTAATCAACTCGTTCAATGCGACCGGAAATTTTGTTTTAAGGAGAACGTGGCTAATGCGCCCCACTGCCTCCCCCGGCGTAAAGCCATAAAGCCGCTCAGCCCCGGTGTTCCAAAATTCGATTGGTCCATTTAAGTCCCACACAAGCATGGGTTCATAGGACAGTGTCAGCAGGCTGGCCAACCGCTCTGCGCGCTCGGAGCCTGCTTCGACTCCGAAGAACTCGCGTTCAATTAGCTCGCTCGACACTACGGAAACCTTCAAGAACAGCGATCAAGCTCCACCCCAGTAGTCACTAAGGCAATCCTACAAAGACTAATATTACGTCGTCGCCAATGTCCGCTTTGGGTCAAAAGCAGACATTCGGTTCTACAGAACGCAACGTCTTAGTTCGAACTCACTCGAACGCCCCTGACTTCGAGAACGCCGCAGGCCCTACATTCGAAGGTGTAGAGGTCGCGAGCGGCGCCCTCCGCCTCTATTCCGAACAAACACATTTCCACGTTGCAGTTCGGGCAAAGAAGCAGCGCCTTGATTGGCTCTTCCGAGGGCGTGTCGGTCTTTGGGAACGAACGAACGTTAGTCATGCTTGTACACCCTTGGTGGTTGCTTTTGTTGCTCACTGAGAGAGGCGACGTTCTCACGGGCTATTGGATCGGACTTAAATTCCTTAATGGTGGTCATATGCAACGTCGTCGGATTTTTAATTCCGCGTTGTGCCAATTCGATGATCGTTTCGGCAACCAAGTTGGTCATGGCGTCATCTCGATTGCTCAACCCAAGCGCCGCGCACGTTGTAACGAACGCTTTTGCCATCGCCTCAACTGTTTCGGGATCGAATGCCTGACCGCGCAGAAACGGTGTGATCGGCGCGCTCGCTTTACGCGTGATCTCATGAGTGAAATCGTCGAGCCGCTCGCCAAGTTGAAAGCTGCGCGCCAGAGACAGCCAACGCTGCTCCATGGCGAGGAAGTCTTGGCGTAACATCGATCCGTCCGGTTGAGCGGCGGCTTTTCGCGCGCAATCTTCCGCGTGCTGCAAGCAATCGCGGATTTGCTCACTCAGATTGTTTAGCATTGCGTGCCCATTTTCGCTTCTAGGCGGGAGCACGATTGCCGTTGGTGTCGCCGCCTGGTCAGCGATGGGTCACGCTGCGCCATATTATTCTCTGGCGCAATCCGGCATGCTCTAACTCAATTAATCTGCAGCGGAATTCAGCATTGTCCAACTAAATTAATCTGTAGCGCAATTCGGCAACGTCTTACTTTACTCATTTATGCTTTGCGAGCCGGCCCAACCCCTTTGGGGGCTTTCAGCACGTTGTAGTCACCGGACCTGACGCCGGTGTTCTCCATTACTGACCCCACCGCCCCAATCCCGTGCCGAAGCAGTTCACGAACTGCTGCCGCGCGGCTCGGCATGCGATGCTGGAATCTATAATTGTCCACTGCGTTTAGCTCTGCGGGACTCAGCATGATTTGGAGCCGCTCCTCCCGCGCAAGACCGGTTCCGCCGCTGCTATTCTTCATGACAAGATCTCCACAAAAACGGCTAGCTAGACCATTGTTGCTAGTCAGACTATCATGTCTAACTAGACAGTAAAGATCAATAAGCCACTTACTCATTTGTGTCGATTAGGTTCCCGACTTTGCACAGGATCTAGGCAAAATGCCGCACTCAGTCGCGCTCGCCAGTTCCGGCTTTATGGGTCGCCACGCCAGATGCAGGCCGACCTACGGCCCATCATCGGTATCTCCAACCAATGTCTGCTTTACCCCCAAAAGCGGACATTCATCGACCGCGTTGGGATGTCCGCTTTGTGCCGAAAGCGGACATCGGCTCGGCATCATTCAATATCAGCTGCCTCGCGCGCGAGCGCCCACAACGCCAGCACCCCGACGATCGCCACCACGGCAAGCGCACCGGGGGGACCGGTCGTAGCAAAGGCGAGCGCGCCGACCGCAGTGCCGACGAGAAATCCCAAGGCGATCGTCAGCACGGTGAAAAGCCGGGCCCATACCTGTGCCAGTACACGGTCGGCCACATCGCCACGCAGGTTTCCGGCAAAGCGCCGCCGCGTCATGATCAATTCGGTCACGGTAATGCCGAGCTGAGTCATATTGCCCGTCATCACATTCGTCTGCGGAATATCCTTCATCAACAACCGGACCAGCACGCTCTGCGCACCCATCGCCATCGCGGCAAACAGGCCGGCGACGATGCCGTGCCAGTCGCGCGCGTCGTGCACTGTCGGCCCGAACACCAGGATGGCGGCAAAGATCGCGAGAAAGAGTGTCTCAAGGCCGAGCATCCACGGCAGCACGGCGCGGTTCGCTTCACGTGCGGTAATAATGAGCACCGTGGTCGCCACCGCGGCGGCGAGGAAGGCGGCGATGGCAATGAGCTTGCCGGCAATGCCGTAATCGCTGGTGACAAATTCGGCGCCGGCGGTGACAAAACTGCCAGTGACCTGCGCCGCGAACAGGCCGAATAAGCTCAGATAGGTGTAGCTGTCGAGATAACCGGCAACAAAGCTGAGCAGCACCGCCATCAAATGTGGCTTCGACGGATCGTCGCGCCGCGCGATGAATTCGCTCATGGCAAAGCTCCGCTTCTCGTCATTCCGGAATGCGGACAAAGCCCGCAGGCCCCGAAATCCATTCAGAAACTAGATTCGGGCCGAGCACTCAACAACAGAGGTCGGATAGCCCCAAATGCCAAGGTTGGAAGTTGGAAGTGGTCACAGGTCGGTGCGGTCGGTTCAATGAACGCAAAAGGGGAAGGATGGGATCAGCGATTACAGCCGAGACTGTCGCTTTGTCAGGAATATCGCCTCCACGATCCTTCGCTCCTGATCGCGCGTGAGCGCTTGGCCGCAATGTCCCCTTTACTCCCGAAAGCGGACGTTGCTAAGCGTGTCCGCCTTGATGCCAATAGCGGACATCGCCAACCGTAATTATCATTGGCTCTATTCGGCGTAACCCGAGGGCCGAATTTCGGATTGGAGCTCCTACAGGAGGTCCAGATGTTGCCATCAAGCTGGATAGCCGCTGCGGCCGGCGCGGCACTCGGTTTTGCCACCGTCATCGTGAGCCTGAGCGCCGGCGCGGTCGCTGCTGAGGAAATCGGCGCGACTCTCACTCCCGAAATACTGCAGGATATCGCCCGTGTAGAGGCCGAGATCGACCTCATTGAAGCGCAGACGCTCGAGCGGCTCGCGACACCTCCGGACAATCAAGTCCAGCAGATCGAACTGCTCGGTAAGTCGATGCTGTATGACAAGCAGCTCTCGGTACTGCGTAATGAAGCTTGTGCTTTTTGCCATATGCCCGAAACCGGATTCACCGGACCGGTTTCGGAACTCAATCGTTCGACCGGGGCTTACCCCGGCTCGGTGCGCACGCGCTATAGTGAACGCAAACCGCAGACGCATGCCTATGCGCCGCTGTCGCCGGTGCTTCACTACAATCCGGCCCAAGGTGACTTGGTCGGGGGAAATTTCTGGGACATGCGTGCGACCGGTCGCCGATTGGGCAATCCGGCGGCTGAACAGGCCGAGGGGCCGCCCACCAATCCCGTCGAGATGGGACTGCCAGATATTGCGTGTGCGGTCTACCGAGCCTCGCAGCGGCCGTATCGTGCTCTATTCGAAAAAGTCTGGGGACGTCAGGCTTTCGCGATCGGGTGGCCGAGCGACGTGGAGCAGGTCTGTGATCAACCGGGACCGCCTGCCTCCACAAATCCCCTCCCGGTTCATCTCAACGAGGCGGATCGCGGACGCGCCGGCGCGACGTTCGATCAAATGGCGCAATCTATTGCATCCTACGAAGCATCTGCCGAGGTGACTCCGTTTACGTCAAAGTACGACGCCGTGCTCACAGACAAGGCACAGTTTACGCCGCAGGAGAAGGCGGGCTACGACTTGTTCCGCGGCAAAGCAGGCTGCAACGCGTGTCACCGCGACGGCGGGCCGGGCGAGGATCCGCTGTTTACCGATTTCACCGCGAGCAATATCGGAGTCCCCGCCAATCCGCGGCTGCCTTACTATCGAGAGGACCGACCCGACGCGCGGGGGTATGTCGCCAATCCGGCTGGATCATCATTCGTCGATGGTGGTGTCGGGAGTTTCCTAAGCAAAGGTCATCCGCTGAGCCAGCCCTCCGTCGCGGATGCTAACTGGGTCAAGTTCGCGCCGAAAAATCTAGGGCTCTTTCAAGTTCCGACGCTGCGGAACGTCGACAAACGACCTAATTCCGGCTTTGTGAAGGCCTACGGACACAACGGATACTTCACCAGCCTGAAGATGATCGTCCATTTCTACAACACGCGCGACGTACTGCCGCGCTGCAAGAGCAACGATGCCGGCGAGGGGACGACCTGCTGGCCGAAGCCAGAGTCGGATGACAACTTGAACACAACAGAGTTGGGGCGACTCGGTCTGTCCGACACAGAGGAGGATGCGCTCGTCAGCTTCATGCGAACGCTGACGGACGGCTTCATGTCGCGCGACCAGAAATAGCGATCATTCCGGAATTAATCCCGCGCCTGCTGTCATTTGCAGTCTCCCTTCGTAGGTTCGGGGTTATGAGGTGACGCGCTTAGCGCTGTGCGCAAATTCTCTGCGCTTCTCTCCAATCCACTTTTCTCCTCGGCAGACAGGTCGGGAGGCAAAGTCATCGTCACGCCGCCGCGACCAACAGCGCTCGGCAAGGACAGCGTGACGCCAAATTCTCGTTGGTAACTGCCGATCGGGATCACGCTGCGCTCGTCGCGGAGCACCATTTCGGCAATGCGGGCTGATACGATACCGATTCCGTACTGGCTCGCCTCGTGGCCTTCGATGATAGTGATGTTGGCGTAACGCACGTCCTTTTCGACTTTCGCGCGTAGATCTGCCAGGTTCTCGCCGCGTTCCTGCAACGCGTCGCCAGGGGCACGCCAGCAACACGAGCCGAGGATGATAAGAAAACCTGCGATGTGCCATGGTCGCCAACGACCTGCGCTTCGACATTGCGGGGATCAACACCAAAGTGCGCACCGAGATGCACACGAAACCTTAAACTGTCCAGCAAGGTGCCAGTGCTCAGCACGCGATCATGGCCAGCAATGTTTCGCGCAATATCGGCAAGAGGATCAGGTGGATCAGTAACAGCGACCAGCACGGCTTGCGGAGCAGCGCTCACGATTCTTGGAACGATATCGCGATAAATCGCGGCATTCTTTTCCAGAAGCCGCAGTCGCCCCTGCGGATCGCTCCGGTCGGTTGCCCCGCCGGTCTTTTCGTTTACGCCGGACGTGATCAGCACCACGCCGGCGCCGTTCAATGCATCGTAATCACCATCGGAAATATCGATCCGTGGACCGAGTGGTATCCCATAACGCAGGTCGGTCGCTACGGCTTCCGCCACCTTTCGCGTTCGGTTCACGAGAACGATCTCGCGAGCACTACCGCGCGTCGCGGCCGCGAGCGCGATGGCGTTTCCAACGTTGCCTGTGCCGATGATGCCGAGCTTCACTGCAGCGCTCCAGTGCTAACCCACCGATGTCGTAACCGTGGATGCCGCGATACGTTCTATCCGGTGGGTAAAACTCATAACGCGGTTTTTCCTACAACACCTCCAGCCCATTCCCGCACACATCGGGCAAGATCGATTAGATTATGGTGGAGCTGCTCGAGCGCGAAACTAAGCGCGAATAGGTGCTCAACTTCGCTGTTGGAAAGAGCGCGCGTCAGGCCCTCGCTGCGAAGCGAATTAATCGCCAAGCCATAAGTCTTCAGCGATGCCTCCGTCGCCTGGAGTGAGGGGGAATCGCGGCGCAGTACGAACGCGGTTGCGCCACCGCCCAGAAATTCACTTGCATCTTGTCCCACGCGGCTGAGCAGCGGTTCCAGCCGCTGCGCGATGTCATTTGGAAATGGCGTTACCGCGCGCCCGATAATGACAAAATCATGCCGGAGCCGCAGCAAGGTTCGTGAAAGCGGCGCTAAATCGGGCTCAGACCCAAGCGCGACCAGGCGCTCGCGCTTCGCCTCTGCCGCGATCTCTTGAAAGGCGATGACTGACCTGCCCAAGTCATCTTGCAACTGTCGCATTTTGTTTGCATCGAGCCGTTGCGTGAAACCCGCTAATAGCTCTGGAAAGCCCTGGGCCATACGCTGCAAAATTTGCGCGGCCGTCTCCGCTCCCAGGTGATGAGCTCTTTGGGAGAACACCAGCAGCGAAACGATTATCGCGATTGCGCCTCCAAGCGCGACCTCCAAAAATCGAGTGAACGCCGACTCGATCGGACCTTCGCCAAGTTGTCCGGAAAGCAGCAGCACCAGCACAGCTGAAAACGGCGCAACGCGAAAATTCGGGTTGATCGCTGCCACAAACGCCAATGGAGCGATTGTGAGGGCAAGAGCGCCGCCCTGCGCAATTGCGCCCGCATGAGGAACGATCACGCCGATCGCGGCGGCGTAAATGGCTCCTCCGAGGGTCCCAATAGTATATTCAATCGTCGCTCGAAGTGATCCGCCAACGCTCATTTGGGTCACGACGACGGCCGTGAGCACCACCCACAGTCCATGCAGCGGCAAGGCCAGGCTCTGTGCAACTATCAGGGCAACCAAGCCAGCAGCAGTCATACGCAAAGAAAAGCGCAACTGGGATCTGTAAGTGCTGACTATCTCGCGAACACGCTTCCAAAAGGTCATGCGGGGTCTCATGACAGTATCGTCCGTTCCGATCGCAGCAGCACACTTATGACTGTGAGCGCTGCGATGCGCCCAGCTCGGCCTTCGCCGGCTGGATGCTCTCGCGCGCCATCCCCAGCACGTACGTCCATCCATTGAACAGTAGAAAAGCTGAATGTCGCTTTGTGCAAATAGCGGACATCAGTTTATTCGATCACGTCGTCGGCGCGGGCAATAAGGCCCGGCGGAATTACGAGGCCGAGTGTCTTTGCAGTCCCGAGATTGATGATCAACTCGAACTTGGTCGGTTGCTCAGCCGGCAAACTTGCCGGCTGGGCGCCCTTGAGAATCTTGTCCACAAACTCAGCAGCCCGGCCGTAGACGTCGGAGAGCGAAGGCCCATAGCTCATCAGACCCCCCGCTTCGATATACTGGCTATGGCCGTAAATAGCCGGCAGTTTGTGTTTTGCCGCCAACTCCGTGAGCCGCGCCCGGTAAAAAGTGGTGAAGCTGTCCGAGAGCACGAGTAAGCCGTCGACGTGCTGGCGCGTCATGGCGTCGAAGGCGCCCTCAAGCTCGTTCGGATCGCTTACCTCTAAAGATTGGAGTTCGATGTGCAGCGCGGGCGCCGAGGCTTTCATGACGTTCCAATAGGAACGCATCACAGCACTGGTCGGATTCCAGAGCACAGCCAAGCGGGAGGCCTTGGGAACGACCTCAAGAAGCAGCTGTGCCTGTTTGGCGGTTATGTCCGGATTTGCATCGAACGCTATCCCGGTAATGTTTCCCGCCGGATGTGCGAGGCTCTGGACGAAGCCCTGGCCAACCGGATCGCCCGCATTGACAAAGACAATGGGAATCGAAGTTGTCGTGTCTTTAGCCGCCAGAGTGGCCGCTGACGCAACCGCGACGATGACATCGACCTTGAGACGGACCAGCTCGGCAGCCGAATCCTCGAGCTGATTGGCATTCCCGACAGCAAACCGGCGTTCAATCAGGATGTTCTGTCCCTCAATCCAACCAAAATTGCGCAATCCTTGAAAGAAGCTGTCATCAGCTGACATGGGTGATCTAAATGCGAGATAACCTATGTGAGCAGCCTTCAACGTCTGCTGTGCGCGCGCCGCGAGCGGCCAAGCGGCGGCTGCTCCAGCAATGACTTTGATGAATTCGCGGCGTCGCATTACAGCCCCAAGGCTCAGGAGCACGCGGATAACTCGCTTATTACAGCAGGGATTTGCGACCGGAGGAATTGGGTCCAACGATCATTTGCACGGCAGCAATCCTAAGCCCCCCATGTCCGCTTTGTGCCAAAAGCAGACATCGCCGTCTTTATTCGATCACCTCGTCGGCGCGGGAAAGAAGTGTCGGAGATATCTCCAGGCCAAGTGCTTTCGCGGTCCTGAGGTTGATCACGAGCTTAAATTTCGTCGATTGTACCACCGGCAGGTCCGCCGGCTTGGTTCCCTTGAGAATCCGCCCAACGTAGACCCCTTGCTGTCGAAGCGAATCCGCAATGTCAGTTCCGTAACTGATGAGGCCGCCCGCCTCGGCATAGTCACTTATCGTATATATCGCGGGAATCATGTGGCGCGCTGCTAGGATTGCAATTTGCACACGCCGGCTGACAAAAAACGCATTAGCGCCGATGAGGACGCCGTCGGCGCGATGACTTTCAAGGGTTGTGAACGCATCATCAATCTCGTTGCCATTGCTCGCGTTCAGGACTTCGATTTCCACCCCGAGCGGATCAGCAGCCGCGTTGACATCTTTCACAGTTCCCTCGGTAATCTCAACATTAGTCGGATTTACGAGTACCCCTATCCGAGTGGCCTTTGGCAACAGCTCACGCAGGAGTCCCAGTCTTTTTGCGGTGACCTCAGAGCTAAAAAAATTGATGCCGGTCGCATTGCCGCCAGGTCGCGACAGGCTCGAAACAAGACCATGCTTGACCGGATCGTCGCCAACACTGAAGACTATTGGGATCGTGCTCGTAGTAGCTTTCGCGGCTAGTGCAGCAGGAAAGGTGAACAGCGTGGCAATGACGTTGACGTGATGACGGATTAGATCGTCTGCTAGATCCGGCAATCGATTGTATTGATCTTCCGTCCAACGGTACTCGATTACAACGTTTTGGCCCTCGACATAACCGGTTTCGCTGAGACCCTGTCGAAATGCGGCCAAATATGGCTGGGTGCCAACGGAACTGACGCCAAGAAAGCCAACCACGGGAATCGCTGGCTGCTGCGCATGCGCCGCGCACGGCCACGCTGCCGCACCACCAAGCAGCGCGATGAACTCGCGTCGACGTGCACTGAGCAAACAAGTCCAAGGGCTTGCACTGTCAAAGCACCACATATCGCGTCTTTGACGACAAAAGCGTTTTTCAGAAAGTGTCAAATCAGATTCCGACTCCCTGAGTCGCAGCCCAATGAACTCCCGCCGCCTCATTCGATCACCTCGTCGGCGATGGCGAGCACGCCCGGTGGAATGGCAAGCCCGAGAGCCTTGGCAGTTTTTTGGTTGATGACCAACTCGAATTTGGTCGCCTGCAGCACCGGCAGATCGGAAGGCTTCTCGCCCTTGAGAATCCGGCCGGCGAGGATTCCATTTTGGCGATACACATACGACAATTCGGTGCCATAACTGATCAACCCTCCGGCGGCGACGGCCTCACGCCACTCATAAATCGTGGGAATAGAATAGCGTCTTGCCAACGCAATGATTCGATCATCGTGGTTGTTAAAGAGGGCGTCAGCGGAGATCACTAGTGCGCCGGCCCGCAATTTCACTAAGGTCAAGAAAGCGGTATCGAAGTCGCGCTCGCTGCTCGCCTCCAAGATGTGGACCTGCAGCCCCACCGCCTGCGCGGCCTGTTGTGCTTGAGCTACTTGTGCATCAACGCCGGGCCGGTTTGGATTGACCAGTACGGCGATTGATGTTGCTGAAGGTACTAGCTCGCGCAGTAGCCCAAGCCGCTTTGCCCCGAGGTCAGCGCCAAGCTCAGTGATGCCTGTCACGTTTCCACCCGGCCGATTGAGGCTTGCAACCAAACCGATCTTTACGGGGTCGGCCGCATTCAAGAACACAATTGGAATTGTCGTGGTCGCCGATTTTGCCGCCAGTGCGGAGGTTGGGCTGCCGACTGCCGCGATGAGTGATACTTGACGGCGAGCTAGATCGGCGGCGAGTGCCGGCAGACGATCGATCTGATCGTCTGCGCCGCGATATTCGATCGCGACATTTCGGCCTTCGGTATAGCCGGTCTCGTGCAGACCCTGCCGGAAGCCAGGCAAACGGCGAACATCATCAACATGCCGCGACGCGCTGCTGAGGAACCCGATCACAGGCACTGCCGCCTGCTGCGCGCGTACCGTCAGCGGCCAGGCAGCGGCGGCACCGCTCATAAGTGTGATGAACTCGCGCCGCCTCATTCGATCACCTCGTCGGCGCGGGCAATTAAGTTTGGTGGCAAGGTAAGGCCGATTGCTCCGGCAGCTCTGAGATTGACGGACAGAGTAAACTTGTCCGGGGCCTGCACCGGCAGCTCTCCAGGGCTCACGCCGCGTAAGGTTTGATCGACATAGCTGGCAGCACGGTGAAAGATTGCCGCAAAGTCGGCTGAGTAGGCCAGTAACCCGCCGCGCTGGACAAAATCCCGATTGCCGTAAACCGCTGGTAAGTGGTGCCAAGCTGCAAGTTCGATGATGAGATCGCGGTGCTCAGCTATGAACGTATCGGGAATACCAATGATCCCGCCACTTCCTTCACGCGCCCGTGCGTCAAACGCACTTTCGATGTGGGCCGCGTTGCCACAAGGAGCAGAGACAACGGTCATGCCTAGTGTTGGGGCCGCCGCCTCCGCTGATCGCCGATAACCCTCTGCGAAAGGCGCGGTCTCGGGATTGAATAACAGCGAGACCTTCGAGACCGTCGGTGCGGCCTCTTTCAAGAGCGCCAGCCACTTGCCACCAACCGAACTTTCGAAAACTGAGAAGCCGGTGACACTGCCGCCGGGCCTGCCCAAACTTTGCACGAAGCCCGAAAAAAGCGGATCGGTTACCAGCACGAAGACAATAGGCAGGCCTCTGTTGATCATAATGCCCGTGGTCGGCGTCGAACGGCTGACCACAAGATCAGGCCGCATGGCAACAATTTCATTCGCAGCGATGCTGACTTGATCGAGCTCCGCGCCCGGCCAGCGATATTCGAGTTCGATATTGCTGCCGAGTTTCCAGCCGAGTTCAGTCAGGCCGGCCTCAAGGGCGGCCGCCTCCGCCTGTCCGCCAAGATCACCCGACAAAAGTCCGCCCATCAGGATTGCGACGCGCCGTTTTTGTTCGCGCTGCTGCGCGCGCGCCGCGAATGGAAATCCAGCCGCTAAACTGACAACTACTCTGACAAAATCTCGCCGCCTCATTGCCGCCCCCTGAGGCTCAGGACAGGGCATCGTAGCGGTTCAAACCAGGATCGTTAAGGGATACCCGATGTCCGCTTTGTGCCAAAAGCGGACATTAGGCGGCCGGTACGATATGAT
>Ga0310913_10000412_pt1 | contig 19681 bp, 19 predicted proteins | sample GREbulkMGOX082_FD_203447 | JGI IMG/M metagenome (GOLD analysis project Ga0310913, IMG submission 203447) | Lab enrichment of tropical soil microbial communities from Luquillo Experimental Forest, Puerto Rico - GRE.bulkMG.OX082 | ecosystem: Environmental > Terrestrial > Soil > Tropical forest >...
CCAATGACCATGTGCTGTCGCATTACGAGTGGAACACGGGCATGATCCTGATGGGCTTCCCCAGCGTGGGGGCCTGGGTGACCTATGGCTTGGGAACCGAGAACCAGAACTTGCCGGCTTATGTGGTGATCTACGACCACCGTGGCGGGCCGTTCAGCGGGCCGACCAACTGGGGCGCCGGGTTTCTGCCCGCCGCCTACCAGGGCACCGTCTTCCGCTCGGTTGGCGATCCGATCCTGGATCTTAAGCCGCCCTCAGAATACATGTCCGTGGAGCAGGAGCGGCGCGAACTCGATCTGCTGGCAAGGAAGAATGCGAACCACGCCGAGATGCACCCCGGGGTCTCCGATCTTTCCGCCCGCATTTCGTCGTACGAACTGGCCTATCGCATGCAGGGCTGTGCGCCCGAAGCCGTGGATATCAACCACGAGACCGAGGAGACTAAGAGACTCTACGGCTTGGACGATAAAGTCACAGAACCGTTCGGCCGCCAATGCCTGCTGGCCCGCCGCCTCATCGAGCGCGGTGTGCGCTTCGTGCAACTCTATAACGGCGCGATTGTCAACCAGAACGTAGATACCTGGGATGCTCATGCCAGCATTTCGGATAACCACCGGATGCACGCAGCCGAAGTGGACAAGCCGATCACGGGATTGATCACGGACCTGAAGCGCCGCGGCTTGCTTGATGAAACCGTCGTGCTATGGCAATCAGAGTTCGGCCGCATGCCCATTTCCCAACGAGCGCTGGGTCGTGATCACAACCCCGGATGCCAGACGATGTGGATGACAGGCGCCGGAATCAAAGGCGGGCAGCACATCGGTTCTAGTGACGAGGTGGGCTACAAGGCCGCGGACCAGATCGTCTGGAATCACGACGTGCACGCTTCGCTGCTCTACCTTCTGGGCATGGACCACAAGCGGGTGACGTTCTACTTCAACGGCCGCAACATGAGACTGACCGACGTGGCTGGTGAACTGATCCCGCAGATTGTGGGAGGGACGGCCCGGCTGGCGTAATCGAGCCGCCGGAGATCGCGACAGCCCTGGGCTCTAGCTGGCCGAGAGGGCACCCATGGGATGAGTCCATCCCATGTTTCCGGTCGCGTGACCCGATTGACCACGCCCGCACGGCGCCGGGCTGCTCGATCCCCGCCGGGGCCACCGTTGATTGTGCACTTTGGTTTGACACTCGGGGCTTGTCCGGTCCGCCCGAGGCGGCTCCAGTCAAGCGGTATGCGAAGCTTGCGCCCGCCGCACCGCGTCACTTTGGCAATCACCAGCTTTAGATCGTTCCGGAAAATCGAGGTATCCAACTAAAACGTCTCATCGGCGGACTTCACCGCGCCGAAACTTCTGGAAATAGCGCGCGGCTCCTGGCTAGCTCAGACAATGGAATGACGGCCCCGAACACCAGGAACCTGCGCCGGACTGGAGGAGTTCCAGATTACGGACCTTCAGGCGCAGTTTCACAAGGGCCCCACTCGTGGGATGGGCGGGAATATACACCTGCGGCTGATTGCCCATTTGCAGGAAGGGCCTCCGGCCTCTCGCGGACACGCTCTTCGCGCCGGACGGGCAAGGAGTTCTGTCCGCTCGCGGGCGAAGTTCGGGAAAGAAATGGGTTGCAACCGAGGCGGTCGAGGTGTATGCTACCGGCAATCGGGACGGCCAAACGGGATCCTGGATTACTTTTTGGGTGAAAGCGTCCGAGCGGGGTTCAGGGGCCGCGCGGGCAAGGGGTGGGAATCGCAGCAGAAGAAAACTGACCTCAATTCTCAGGCAGGAAAGACAAGATGTGCGCCGGTGTCGGCCGGGCAGGGTGTCGTGCTGCATGACGTAAGCGCACGCCCGCTTTAGCTGGCTTGGCAGTGGGACCTCCGGGTGGGAGGCTTCAATGGTCCGGCTTCAAATGGGGAAGCCAGCCTTGTTCGGCCTGGCCGCAGCGTTGTTGACAATGATTACGATTATCGATTCCAGCAGCGCACCAATCTCCGGTGCCCTCGTCAAGGTTACCCAGACCACAACCGGACAGAAGCGCCGGACTGTAGCGGCGAGCGGCGGGTCCTACGTCCTACCGAATCTCACGATAGGACCTCACAAGCTGGAGGGGAACGCGCGGCCATTGCAGCGGCACGTGCCATCCGGTATGGTGCTCCAGATCGGCAACAATGTCCTCATCAACGTCACCAAGGAACTGGGCTCAGCATCCCGGCAGGTCGAGGTGTCCGCGGATCCGGCGACGCAGGACACTTCCATTTCCGAGGTGGTGGGTCAGCGGTGCATCGTTGATCTCCCCTGGAGTGGACGCCAAGCCACGGACTTAACTCTGCTCTCCGGAGCCGCCAGCGTGCCGGCGGGGGTTGTGGGACGTTTCATAACGACGCACGATTACACCTCCGTCGCAACAGTCTCGATTTCGGGAGGGCACGAGAGCGGCAATAACGACCTGCTCGATGGCGGAGACCACGACGAGGGGCATTCCAGCGTGAATCTGCCGTTTCCTTTCCCGGATACACTCCAGAAATTCAGTGTCCAGACCAATAGCGTATCGGCCCTTTACGGGCTGTATCATTATGCAGCGGTTAGCGCAGTAACCGGTTCTCCCGCACGCAGCAGCTCCCCAAATGCCGGAGTGCGAGTGGCGACTGGATAACAAGCCTTCAGGAGAATCCTATGTTCAAACGGATTGCGCTCGGGCTTCAATTGTTGAGCCTGGCGGTGACCAGCGCCTTCGCGCAGGAGGCCGGACAAATTGTAGGCTCCATTCGTGACCAAAGTGGCGCGTTGATTCCGCAGGCCACTGTGACCGTCACCGAGGCAGGGACCAGCCTCTCTCGCAGCATGACTACCGGGAGCAGCGGCGAGTTTGTCTTTCCAAACCTGCGGCCGACGACCTATACGGTCTCGGCCGAGGCTCTCAGCTTCCGCGTCTTCCGCCAAACTGGTGTGACCTTGCTAGCCAATCAAAGCTTGACTATCAACATTGGTATGGAAGTCGGGGCAGTCACCGAAACCGTCAACGTTGGCGGCCAGGTTGTGCAGGTTGATACCAGCACCTCGACGTTGGCCGAGGTTGTGGACGAGGCCAGGATTGTGGAATTGCCGCTGAACGGCCGGGACGCCGCCAAGCTGAGCACCCTGGTTGCGGGCACGGTCATGATCTCGACAAGCACCGAAACTGGGAAGGGCATCCCCGGTAATTTCTATCTGTCCGCCAACGGCTCGGGCACCGGTCAGGTTTCCTACCGGCTGGATGGTAACACCAACACGGATTTCTATTTCCAGTTGAACCAGGAGTTCCCGTTCCCAGACGCACTGCAGGAGTTCAGCATCCAGACGAGCAACTTCAGTTCGCAGTATGGCAATAACGCCGGCGCTGTAGTCAACGCCGTGACTAAGTCGGGGACGAACGAGGTGCACGGCGGTGCGTTCGAATTCGTCCGTAACCGGGAGTTCAACGCGCGCGATTTCTTCGCGCCGAAGCCGGATTTTTTGAAGCGCAACCAGTTTGGTGCGTATCTTGGCGGTCCGGTATATATCCCCAAACTCTACAACGGGAAAAATAGGACATTTTTCTTCGCCGGCTGGCAGGGTACCCGTTTACGAAATGTGAATAATGCCAAGAACGCAAACGGGCCAACCGTGGATGAAAAGAACGGCAATTTCAACACCTGCGGCCTACCTTGCACCAATAGGACCATCAAGGACGCCTCGAACAATAATTTCCCCAACAATATGGTCCCGACTAGCCTCTTTGACCCGGTCGCCGTCAATTTCGCGGACCGGCTGCTGCCCGTCGGCTTGACGGGGACGGGTTTGTTCACATATCAGACGGCCATTCAACAGAACCTGGATCAGGGGGTGGTACGGATCGACCACGAGTTCAGCACGCATGACCGCTTCACCGGCCGATACTTTATCGATCAGTTCCAGAACGCGGCAGCTTACGATCCGCACAATTATGTGAGCTATTCGAACGGATCGGGAGTTCGCGTGCAGAACGCCAATATTGGAGAGATCCACACATTCGGACCGACTTTGCTCAATGATTTTCATTTCGGGTTTGTGCGAGAGTTCTCCAAGCGCGGCCCGCCCCCAGGGGTGCCGGATTGGCAGATGCTGGGGATGGCGGTTAACCAGCAACAGGCCAAGAACTGTTCGATGATCCAACAAAATAACGTCAGCGGGTTTTTCAGCTCGGGCGACAACCTGTGTGGTTCGTTCATCCGCAACGGCTTCGAATGGGCCGACCGGCTGAGCTGGATCAGGGGACGACACAGCTTATCATTCGGCACCAGCATCGACCGGCAGCGGGCTGACATCCGCAACTTCTTCTTGCAGGGCGGCACGGTCACTTTTAGTGGAAATACCAGCGGCTTGGCGATGGCCGATTTCCTGCTGGGCTACATCGGAAACTGGACACAAGGCGCCGGCGAGTATAAGTATTATCGGGCCACCTATCCGGCGATCTATATTCAGGATGACCTCAAGGTTAACCGCCGCCTGACATTTAACCTTGGTGTGCGGTGGGAGCCGACCGGACCGTGGGTCGACATTCGCGACCGGTACGAGAAGTTCCGGGTTACGGACTACCTAGCCGGAGTTCATTCGCAGCAGTTTCCCTTGGCGCCCCCGGGAACGACCTTCTATGGGGATCCGGGCGTGCCCTACGGAGGAGTCGAGGGGAGCTGGAACAACGTTGCCCCCCGCCTGGGTTTTGCCTGGGATTTGTCCGGTGATGGCAAGACCAGCGTTCGCGGCGGCGCGGGGGCGTTCTACGACCAGCACGCGCGCGGCGACACGAACAATGGTGGTGTGGATGCGGCCCCCTGGAGCCCGCAGGTGCAATTCAATAATGTCGGTAGACTCCGGGCTCCTTATCTCACCTCCGGTTTCAGTGATCCATTTCCAGCCGCACCTCCTAACGCGGCATCCACCTTCCCGAGGCCGGACGTGGAGACGACCTACGTAGCCAATGGGTTGGACACGCCCTTGATTTATAACTGGAACTTCACTGTGGAACGGCAGTTGCCATCCGACCTTCTGGTGCGGGCAGCATATGTTGGTTCGCGTGGTATCCACCAGCGCCGTACTTGGGAGTTCAATCCGGCCGTTTATTCTCCGGGCGCGACAACCGCGACGACCGACGCGCGCCGCTTGTTTGCTCCTTATTACGGCACCATGACAGGCTACAACGACGACGGCGTCTCGCGCTACAATTCGGTTCAGACTTCGTTGATCAAGCGCTACTCGCACGGCTTCACAGTCCAGATCAACTACACCTTCTCTAAGAGCATCGATGACATCGGCAGCGGGTTGCAGGGCAACGGCGGCGGCGGCGACCAGGTGCTGCCCTGGACCAACCCTTATTACAGCCGGATGATCAAAGGGCCTTCGGATTTCGACCACGCGCACCGGATTGTCACCTCGTACGTGTGGGACATCCCACTCGCTAATCACGCCAGGGGTCTCGTAAAGGGGATAGCAGGAGGTTGGGAGTTGACGGGTGTACAACAGTACCAGACCGGCTCGCCGATGACGTTGGTGAGCGGGAAGGACAATTCGCGAACGGGCCTGGGCCGTGATCGGGCGGTCGCTACCGGCGTGAGCCCCAACCGGCAGAGGGGTGTGGATCCACTGACACAGTGGTTCAACGGCGCCGCTTTCGATCTGAATCCGCCCGGTACGTTCGGGACCCTAGGGAAGGGGATACTGCGGGGGCCGGGCATGTTCGCCTGGGATATGGGCGCCTTCAAAAAGATCCCGCTTGAGGGCGACCGAGTGAACATGCAGTTCCGGGCTGAGTTCTTCAACATCTTCAATCATCCGATGTTCAATAACCCGCCAACCAACTTGAGCGATGCCAACTACGGCAAGATCAAGGCGACGCTGGCGAATGCCGGCTCGACTCAGGGCGATATTACTTCGGGCGGGCCGCGCATCATTCAGCTGGCGCTGAAGCTGGTATTTTAGCAGTCTGCGGAAAGGGTTCTGGCACAGATTGTTGCGGCCTAAGCGGATTTGTTCGATCACCGTTTTTGAGCCCTTCGGAGTCCGGGCGAAGTGCCGGGAGGCCCGTCAATCAATAGTTTCGGCCAAAACAGAAATGCTTGGGTCCCCCTTCGAGCGCCGTAGATTTCGCGGCAGGCAGCTCTTTTAACGCCATCAATCCCGGTAGAGCGCCACAATCGGGTTCACACGCATCGCGCGGCGGGCTGGGATCAGGCAGCCGAATGCCGCTGCTGCGGACAGCACCATGGTGGCAATCCCGTAGGTCGCCGGATCGGATGGAGACACCTCGACCAGCGCCGATGTGAGAACCCGCGTCACAGCGAATGCGCCCGCGATCCCGATCACCAAGCCGATCGCCAGTTGGCGCAGCCCCTGTCCGAATACCAGGCGGTGGATCCTGTGGTCGGTCGCGCCCACTGCCATGCGGATGCCGATCTCCTGAGTACGCTGGCTCACCGAGTGCGCCATCGCCGCGTACAACCCGATGGAGGCCAGCAGCAGTGCCACGCCGCCGAAGATCAGAAACAGGATGCCGATGATTCGCTGGAACCAGTAGTTTCTCTCCAGACGCTCGGCCAGAGTCCAGAGATTGTAAACTGGCAGGTCGGGATCGATCTGCTGAATCTCGTGGCGGAGGGCGGTGCCGAGGCTTCCGGGGGGAACTCGGGTCCTGGCCACGATTGCCATGTCTGGGGCCGGCTTTTGGCGGTACGGCAGGTAGATCAAGGCATCGATTTCCCGCGGGCTGATATCGTTCTGGACGATATTCGGCACCACACCGATGACCGTGAGCCAGGCGTTCGACGCGGGGCCGCCCGCTATCGGCGCCTGCGGCCCGAATCGAACACCCGTAGCCGCTTGCCCAGCGGATCTTCGCCCGGCCAGTACTTGCTGGCGAAGCGTCGATTGACTATCACCACCGGCGGGCCGGAGACGCCATCGTTTTCGGTGAATCCGCGTCCGGCGATGATTGGCGCATCGATGGCGCGGAAATAGTCCGGGCTCACTACCAGAGCCGAGAGGGTCGGCCGGCGGCGCTCATCTACCGGGGGTGCCTCGGCGATTTCATAGGGAATCGTTAACGAGCCGCCCGTGGGCAGGAAATCGGTGATCGCCGCCACTTCCACGCCGGGGATAGCGTCGAGACGCCGTTTCAGTTGCTCGTGAAACGCTATCAGGCTATCGGGCTTGGCGTACTTCGTTTGCGGAATGGGCAGCCGCATGGTCAGAATGTTGTCCCGCTTCACGCCTAGTTGCGCCCGGTAGATATTCAGGAAGCTGCGGATCATCAATCCCGCACCAGTGAGTAGCACCATTGCGAGGGCGAGTTCGGTCGCCACCAGCATGCCGGAGAAACGTCTTCCGCGCGGCCCGGTGCTCGATCCGCGGCCGCCGTCTTTCAGGACCGAGTGGAAATCGAGTCTCGAGAGCCGCAGGGCAGGCGCGAGGCCAAACAGGATGCCGGTGCCCACCGACACCAGAGCCAGGTAAATGAAGGCGTGGTAGTCCATGGAAAAATCGATCCACGCTGGCTTGCCGAACTGCACGGTCGCCAGGTCGAACGTCCGCGTGCCCCATCTGGCGATGAGCCATCCTAGAACGCCTCCTAACGACGACAGCATGACGCTTTCCACCAGCAGTTGTTGGATTATGCGCCACCGGCTGGCCCCCATGGCGATACGCACAGAAATCTCGCGCGCCCGGTGGGCCGCCCGCGCCAGCATCAGGTTGGCGACATTGGCACAGGCGATGAGCAGCACGAAACCCACCGCTACCAGCATGGTCTCGAAGATGATCGAGACCATAGGCCCGAGGTAGAACTCGTTGTACGTCATGACCACTGGCGCAAAGTTCTGGTTGGTGAGCGGATAGGCGCTCGCCAGGTTGTGGCCGATCCCTTCAATTTCCGCGCGGGCAGCCTTGACGTTCACCCCTTTGGCCATGCGTCCAAACCCGATCAGAAAGCGGTTTTCGCGCTTCTCGAACGCATCGGTCGGTGTGAGGGGCATCCACAGTTCCTGGCTGAAGGGGAAGGCGAAATCCTTCGCCATCACGCCGATGATGGTGGCCGGCGCGCTGTTGATGCGGATCGTCCTGCCGACCACAGCCGGGTCCCTTCCATAACGCCGTTCCCACAATCCATAAGTTAAGATGGCCACCTGCGGCGCACCGCGGACTTCATCGGCCGCGGTGAAATCCCGGCCCACAGCAGGCTTTTGCCCGATCAGGCGGAACAGGTTCACGCTGATTTGGGTAGCCTGGTAACTCTCCGGCAGGCCCGTCTGATCGCTGATCGTAGCGCGCATACCGTTCGCAGCCCCCATGCCCTCGAACGATTTGGCGCGTGCTTGCCATTCGCGAAAATCAGGATAGGAAGCCCCACCGATCCGCTGGTTGCGAGTCGTGTTCCGCTCGCACAAATAAAGGATACGGTCGCTTTGATCGAATGGGAATCCTCTGAAGAGGACGGCATTCGACAATGTGAAGACGGTTGCATTCACCCCGATTCCCATGGCCAGCGTCAACATTGACACAGTAGTCACAGTGAGGCTCCTGGCCATCGTGCGCAGCCCGAAACGAACATCTTCAAAGAACCGCATGTGGGCTTAGACGCAGCGGCTGGGGAAAAGTTCACCAACTATGGCGACTTTTCGTGGCATCACACGCAGAACCCGCGCTGGAGCTATCCCAAAAAGTCGACGCATTCGGTACCAAGCCGCCGGCGCGGGCGCGAATTCAAATCGCGTCAATGCCTTCATCATCAGTGCGTAGGCGTGCTGCGCGTGGAAGCGATCCTCATCCCTGATCGCGGGACCCCAGCCGAGGCGTCCCGGGGCTCGCGTGTCGTTACCAAGCAGAACGCCCGCTCGGCCAAGCCTGGTAAGTGCTGGGGTGTTGACTGAAGTTATGTCCGCTCTGAGCTGATAAATTGTCTCTAAGGTTCGAGTTCGAGACGCATCCCGCCTGGATGCCCACATTTCACCCGTTCTAGCTCCTGCACGAGTGGAGAGATGACAGTCGGTGCGAAATCCATCCAGAGTGGCCCGACAGAATCAAATCCGCATTCCACCGCGTTCGTGTGCCTGAATCGGTGGCGCTCTGAATTCACAAACTGCTTAGCCCCACCGCCCTGGTACTTTAGCGCGTGAACGGATTGCGAATCGTAAGCCCGTTGATCGTTTGGCCATGTCCCATGTCTTCCGAGTAAAGCGTGTTTGCCCCAGGTGGAGCGTCGTCGCGATGATGAGCGAATCAAAGATTGTCATGGATGTCCTTTTCGGTTCCAGCCGGTCGATTGGCGACCACTGGCGATGCTCGAACCGGGTCATCTTGTATAGAATGCTTGAAGCGCAATCGCACGGCCGCCCGGCCAAGAGCACGACGCCTGGATCACGGCGACCTGAGGAACGAATTATGAGGAACAGGCTCTTTGTACTTGCAGTAGCTGAGGTTTCCTTGGCCATCTCGGCGAGGGCGGAAACCCATGAGCTCAAGCTGACCCCCATGAACGTCCATTGGGGCTATTACGACGCGCACCTCAAGCCGGTCCTGAAAATCGCCTCCGGAGATACCGTTCGAGTCGAAACCATGGTGGCTGGTGGACTGGAGCGCCTAAACATGGCCGGTGTCCCAGACGCGGAAATCCCGAACTCGCTCAAGCAAGTGGAGAAGTCGATCACAGACCGAGGTCCCGGAGCACATCCTCTCACGGGCCCCATTTATGTCCAGCGAGCCGAGCCGGGAGATACTCTGGAGGTCCACATACTTGGATTTGAATACCTGCATCCTTTTGGTGTGACTGGATTCCGCCCTGGCAGCGGGACACTGCCCGATGAGTTTCCTTACGCGCGGTTCAAGATGATCCGGTTTGATCCCAAAGCCGGAGTCGCCGAATTCAGTCGCGGTGTTCGATTGAAGCTGGCTCCGTTTTGGGGCTCGATCGGTGTTGCCCCACCTCTGGTCATACACCGTCTTTCGAGCGGTCCGCCGGGCTCGCATGCCGGCAATCTTGACAATAAGGAGTTGGTCGCTGGCTCGATCCTCTATCTGCCTGTCCATGTTCCGGGCGCTTTGCTTTCGATCGGAGACGGCCATGCCCTGCAAGGAGACGGGGAAGTCACAATCACGGCACTGGAAACGTCGCTACGAGGTACAGTTCAGATATTCGTACGCAAGGGAAGGCAGATCCGGTGGCCTCGAGCCGAGACCCCGACTCATTTCATCACAATGGGTCTTAATCCAGATCTGAATGAGGCGGCCCGCATGGCCACGCGCGAGATGATCGATTTCCTAATGTCTCAAAAAGGAATGTCGCGCGACGAAGCCTATATTCTGTGCTCGTTGGCTGCTGATCTGCGAGTCACTCAACTCGTCGACGACACGAAGGGAATCCATGCTATGGTCGCAAAATCTATATTCCATTAGAGATGTGACGTGGAGGGGTTGTCGGTCGGACGCCATCCCAACGCGGAGAGGCACCGAACTAAAATCCGAAAGCGCTCATGCCTCTAACTACGTCCGCCGGGGGCTGAGCCCGTTGTCTCCGTCATTGGATGGTATTAGGATCAATCGAGAGGCTCGCGGCTCCTCTCGGTAATGGGCCGCGCAAAGGAGTTAAATCTATGGCCTATGGGGTGCGAATCCGCGTCAACGAACGCTCGTGGAGGGTTGACGCGGCGCCGGATACGCCACTGCTGTATGTGCTCTCGGGCGAACTGCAGTTGAACGGACCGCGTTTCGGATGCGGCCTCGCGCAATGCGGTTCCTGCTCTGTGCTGATTGATGGCGTGGAAACGCGATCGTGCGTCACCCCTGTTTCCGCCGTAGGCGACCGGGCCGTGACGACTCTCGAAGGGCTGCCCGCCTGGTATGCCCGCCAGAATAGACTACCGAAGCCCCCCGCGCTGACGCCGGTGCAGCAGGCCTTCATTGACGAGCAGACCATTCAATGCGGCTACTGCTACAACGGAATGACAATTAAGGCTTGCGAATTATTGTCAAAGATCCCGCGACCGACCGAAGCCCAAATCCGGTCTGCCATGAACGGCCATCTGTGCCGGTGCGGCACCTATCCACGCATCATCAAAGCCATTCAGCGGGCGGCCGAAGCCGCTCGGGCGACGGCTATATCGGAGCACCGTCAATGAAACCTGCCACCGAAGCATTCACGTTTCCCAGACGCGATCTGCTCAAGGCCGGCGGCGCGCTGTTGATTGGATTTGCCCTCCGCGATACGGTTCGCGCGCAATCAGCGGAAGGGGTCGCCGTAGTTGCGGGGCCGGATCAGCCCGATCCCAACCGCCTGGATACCTGGATCGCCATTCACGCCGACAACACGGCAACCATATTCATCGGTTTCGTCGAGCTTGGCCAGGGCTCGTCCACCGCGTTGCTGCAACTTGCGGCCGAGGAACTCGATCTGGCCATGACTCAAGTGAAATCGATTCGGCTGGAATCTCACACCATGCCCAACCAGGGAGGCACCGTCGCCAGCGCGTCGGTTGCGCGCGGGGGGCCGCGCATTCGTTTGGCGGCCGCAGAGGCGCGCCAAGCGCTGCTCAAAATGGCGTCGCAAAAGTTGGATACACCAGTCGACCGACTGAGAGTCTCAGGGGGGGTAGTATCGGTTGCAGGCGATCCTAAGAAGTCTGTCACCTATGGCGAACTGGTGGGCGGCAAGCCTTTCAACCTGCCCTACACCGGAACTGCACCGCTTAAGTCTTTTGGCGATTACAAATTGGTGGGCAGTCGAGTTCTTCGCCTGGATGTTCCGGCGAAGGCGGCCGGCAAGTACGTTCACATGCAGCACGTCCGTATCCCCGGCATGCTCCACGGGCGGGTCGTGCGCCCGCGCGGCCAGGGCGCTTACGGGGACGGCGCCCGGGTGCTCAAGGTCGAGGAGGGCTCCATCGCCGACATCCGCGGCGCCCGCGTGATCCGTAAACGCGATTTCATCGGCGTAGTGGCAGAGAATGAGTGGGACGCCGTTCGCTCCGCCCGCCAATTGAAAGTCACCTGGGATCAACCCGCGGCCTTGCCGGGAACCGAGGGCCTGCACCAACAGATGCGCAGTGCAAAGACTACCGATCGGATCGTTCTCGACAATGGCGACGTAACTGCAGCATTTGGTGCCGCTCAACACTTGGTCTCTCAGAGCTACCGGGGGCCGTACCAATCCCACGCCCCATTTGGGCCCAACTGCGCATTAGCTGATGTAAAGGCTGATTCCGCTTTGGTCATGTGTTCCACGCAGAACATCTACGACACCCGCAGGAAGGTTGCACAGGTTCTCGGCCTGGATATCGAGAAAGTAACCATCCGCTATTACGAAGGTTCCGGCACCTATGGGCGCAGTTGTTACGATGACGCCGCGCAGGCCGCCGCGATCTTGTCGCAAGCGGCCGCGAAGCCGGTGCGCGTCCAGTTCATGCGCTGGGACGAACACGGCTGGGATAATTTTGGACCCGCGCAGCTCGCCGACATTCGCGCGGCGATCGATCGTGACGGGAAAATCGTCGCTTACGAATATCACGGCTGGCAGCACAATTGGGGGACTACCGAGACATCCCAGCAGTTGGCATTAGGAACTCCCGCGGCCGAAAGTCCCGGGCCGGGGTCGCAGCAAGTCAGCCCCTTCAACTTGGGCGCGATGTATGCCATTCCCAACATGCGACTGGTCAATCATCACGTCGACGGCGTCCGATACCTCAAGGGATCGAATCTCCGCTCGCCCCTGGACGTCTCCTTCTCGTTTGCTTCGGAGCAGACGATCGACGAGCTTGCATTTCTGGCGGGCATGGACCCCTATGAGTTCCGCCAGCGCAACATCAGGGACGAACGCTGGCTCGGCGTCCTCGACGCCGTCGCGCACGCAGCGGGCTGGACACCAAGAAAAGCGGCGTATCGCTCGGATCGAAGGCGAGCGGAAGGCCGGCTCGCCACTGGGCGCGGCATCGCTCTCGGCACACATACGTCGTCGTACGCAGCTGCGGTCGCCGATATTGAAGTCGACCAGGAGACCGGCAAAATCGTGGCCCGGCATCTGTATGGTGTTCTCGACGCGGGCCTCTGCGTGAATCCTGGGTGCCTGGAAAACCAGATCAGCGGCATGCTGGTACAGGCCACCAGCCGAATGCTAAAGGAAGAGGTGACCTTCAGCACCACCAACGTCACCAGCCTGGATTGGAACAGTTATCCGATTTTGCGTTTCGAGGAGTGTCCCGCAGTCACGGCGATGGTGGTGCAGCACCTGGATCAGACACCCAGCGGAGGCGGCGAGGAAGTGATGGGCCCCGCCGCCGCCGCCATCGCCAATGCACTGTTTGACGCAACTGGAGTACGGATGCGCGAATACCCGCTTACTCCTGCGAGGGTCCTGCCGGCGCTCGAGCGAAGATTCGCATAGAAAAGTTCCGCAATCGCGAACCCAGTCCCAATTTGGCCCGATCCGGCTGGATGCCGGATTCGACCAGCTCATTGTCCCCGGCATGGCTCCCGCCTTCCATTGCCCTTAGTGACACCTCGGAGTCTCGTTTTCGTCGCCTATCAATATAGAACGCAGGACGCGCGTACAGTCGCGGTCCACTCCGCCTGTAAACTCTGACCGATCGGCCGGCGGGCGCGCGCCGAACTTGATCTCGACGATCGAGTTCCCGGCCGAATTTGGCTTCGCCACCGCGCGCGCGATCACATTGGAATCGACCGACCAGCCCATACCAGCGGGTTACGCTGCGCTTGGGAGCAAAGGCGCCTGCGAGCCGAGGAAACGGACGGTAAACCAGACGCCGGCCTCGCGGGGGCGTCTCCGGTAACGGCTTGGGGCGCCCCGCAGGCGGCTCACTGCTCACTTAACGCCAAACTCCCCTCAAAGCAAAACACAGGCGGTGACAAAGCACGGCGAAAAGATTCCGGTGGCTGATTTGGACAGGTGAATCCTTGGCGCGAGTGGCGCGCCGCTGCCGGGCGCCGCGCGGCTTCCCGACTGCCACGCGCCGAGCACTCATCGCGTCGACTGGACTTTAGGTGTGGCCAGGTAGCCGATGATCAGATCTTTCCGCACAGTGTTCACCACGAGTTCATATGGCTGCTTGGCTTTGCTCGTGTAAAACTGTACCGGCTCGTTGATGTTTTTGTCCTTCTTCTCGGTCAGTTTGTCGTCCGCCATCACTTCAACCGTGTACCGGTTCCTTTTGGGATCAGTCTTCTTCAGCAGCAGAGTGATATCGGCCACGCGTTGCGGGTCCTTCGTTTTTCCCACTCTGAACTCGAAGTAGTTGCGCTCGCCCAGACGTTTCAAAGCTTCGAGCTCGGTGGCGTTGGTGGCGATCAGGCCGCTCTGTACACCCAAGTCACCCTGAACGCTCTTGAGTTGGGCAGTCGCCTTCTGCAACTCGGTCTTTACTCCTCCAACATCAGTGGAAACATCTCCTATCTTTGAAGTCAGGCTGGCATTGGCGGCTTCCGAGGCTTGCTTCACGTCCCTGATCTCACGGGACAGTTGCTGCTGCGTTCGGGCTCGCCCCGCTTCCGCCTGTTTGGCGAGCCGGTCGGCGCGGACGGTGCCCAGCGCGCGAGTATTCTCCATTTCTTCTTTTAGCGCCTCCAGACGGCGCGTTTGAACAGCCATATTTACCGTGGAGTCGTCCCGCAAGTTTGCTATTTCGGCCATGATCGACTTCTGCATTTTGGCCATATCCGTGCGCACATGATTCATTTGTATAAAAAGAGAACCGATCGTCAACACAACGACAAACGAACCCCCCGCGACCAACCCAACTCTCAGCCCCGAGTGGTCGTGCAGCGGCTTGAAATCGGTGGGAGTGGTACTCTCGATGGGAGTGGTACTCATGGAATATGCTCCTTTTCTTCCTCGTACGGCGTATTCCGAGGATCACTTCCACTCGGATGGTTGGCTCTCTCCGGGAGTTGCACAATATTTGGCTCAGAACTTCTTGACGGCAGGCCGCTCTGCACTATGCTGCGGCTTGCCAAGGCCCCGTAAGTGGCTAATTATCCCTTCAGCGGGAGACGGCGCAAACTCCATTGCCAAAAATGCAGATGCGCTGGGGCCGTATGAAATGCTCACGTCACCAACCCGGGGATGTGGCTGGGTGAGAAACCCGTGACCTTTGTGTGACGTGTGGCCGCCCACTGCCGTGCCGGACCCGAGGCGCGACATGACAACAAATACCAGCGATGCGGTACCGCGCATGGGTCCTGTGCCGCAGAACCCAAACCGGTCATTACTTGATCAGCATTTGATTTCGCACCGCTAGCGTGAAGACTGGCAATGCGATATGCCGATGCTGACACCATCCACCTGGTGCTGGACAACCTTCATTGAACATCCACCAGCCAGAAATCCTACCCACCTTATGGGAATCGGAGCGACTCAACATTCACTACACGCCGAGTCACTGAAGCCATCTCGACCAGACTGAAATCGGCCTCTTTCCGCCGATCAGTCCGAGGTCATATCGGGCTCATAATATCGGTCTTCGAAGAGTTCAGCCAAAACTCACGCACCAGTGAAGACCGGGCGGGCAGTCCCGCAGCATCGGTATTAGTTGATACTGCACCCCAGGGGCTACTACTCGCAACGCGATGAGTTTTTCTCTCCGTTTGCTGAGAAGGGCGGAGGCTCTGGCGTCGAAAGCGCCTCAGGATTACCCGGAGCCCGCAACCCATCGTCCTTGGAAGGCGGATTTTTGAGCGCCTCATTAAAGGTCTTCTTCACACCTTGCCAAAAACTCTTCGTCAAGATTTCCTTCATAGCGTTCCTTCGTGGCGGTTGACGTGACTCTGCTCCTGCAACACGAACCGCCTCTCTGGCACGATACCACCGGCCGTCCACGGATTGCGACCCCACTTTCGTTATGCGAACCTTTGCGGTGGGCAGAGCACGGGTGATCACCGCCGATGCCCGGTCAAGCCGAGACCGTCAATTGTAACGTCATATGTCGCGAGGGCTGAGCCGGTAAACGGTCCACCGGAACGCGGGCCGAGGCGCGCGAACAGCTATTTTTAGACTTATGGTTGCGAGCGCAGCCGCCGTTACATTTGAATGGCGCGCTTCTGACGGCTGGCCCGGAGTTCTCACGCTGACGGCATCGTTGCCGACCCTGATACCAGCCGCAAACTTGATCGCCGCGGTGACTCTGCTGTCATTCGCGACCGTAGAGTTGGCGACGCGGATCGCAGCCCCGGTCGCTCGGGCCGGTCGCTCCGGTCAGGCCGACACCAGTAATATAATGGTGCGCCTTCATCGGCAGCCCGCGGACGCACCGTGGTGGGATTGACACTCCTGACCGCGGGCGCATTCGCCGTGAATGGTACCGTGGTGGTAGTTCCACCAGGTGTCATAACCGCGACCTTGTTCAATACTGGTGTGGTGTTGCTGTCCATCCGGTTCCGGTTGTTACTCTTGGCCAGCGGCCAAGTGGAGAGCTTCAACGGGCGGTTGGGTGATGAATCTCTGAACGCGCACCGGTTCATGACCCTGATGGAGGCCCGGCACCACAACGACAGATGGCCCGGGACAGTACAACCAGGAGCGGCCGCAAGGCAGCCTGGTGGATCTGAAGGCCACAAGAATTGGCCAACGCTGCCGAGAACTAAAGCTCACCGACACGGGGTTAACGCATCCCATCGGGCCGCGCATCGTGAGCGTGTGGGGAACAGAACCGTCTCACGGTCGAAGACCAAGAGAAGTTAGAGCAAGCAGAATGTCTCAGTTAGTGTTGGTAGAGAAACAGTGGCACGTCAGAATCGATCCCCACGGTGTTGAATTACTCCGCGGACCTATGCCTCACCAACTCACGGGTCGGGCCTTTCCGATCGAAATGGATCGCGGAATAACCCTCCCGCCGTTTTTTCTTGAATCTAACCTGTAACCGACACATCAACGTATATCGAGTCTTGACAACAGAGGTGTGATCGCTCTGGCGCCGGCGAAGCCCAACTACCCTAGGGCGGTTTACCGGGGCTCGACAACGCTGATGGCCAAGGGTTCCGATAAACCGAACCACGCTCTCACTCACCTACTTAGGCCTTACGCCAAAAGCCTGACGGTAGCAGTTCTCGCCCTCACACTTGAAGGAGCGGCGGGCCTGGCGGAGCCCTGGCCGCTCAAAATCGTCCTCGACAACGTGCTGAAGTCCAAACCTGCGCGGGGGTGGCTGAGTGATCTGGTCCTGTCAATAGCCGGGGCCGACAAACTCTCACTTTTGAAGTGGGTCGCTCTTGCTTCTGTCGTTATCGCTAGTTTGGGAGCTGCCTGCACCTATGTCGAGAAATACCTAACCATCACCGTCGGTCACCACGTAGCCCACAATCTTCGTCAGGCCCTCTACTCTCACATCCAACGTCTTTCTCTTGGTTACCACGACAAAAGGCGGACCGGCGACCTCATCAGTCGCCTTACCAGCGATATCGATGCCATCCAGACCTTCATCGCCTCCGGATTGCTCGGTGTACTTATAAACGGCCTGACTCTACTGGGCATGATAGTGATCATGCTTTTTCTAAATTGGCACTTCACGCTGGTGGCACTCTCCGTGGTTCCACTGCTCTTCATTGTCGTCTTCCGTTATACTCTCCGCATCAAAAAGGCTTCGCGCGAGGTACGCCGAAAAGAGGATGATATGGTGTCCGTAATTCAGGAGGCCCTATCCTCCATCCATGTCATCAAGGCCTTCGCGCGTGAGGACCATGAACAGCAACGCCTGGCCAAGCAGAGCCTGGCTTCGGTTGAGATCGCCCTGCAGGTCCGGAACCTTAAGGTTAAGCTGTCACCAATCGTGGATTTGATCATAGCAATCAGTACTTGTTTGGTTCTGTGGTTTGGGGGGCGCATGGCTTTGAAGGGGATGCTCAGTGCTGGCTCCCTTATGCTCTTCATCTGGTATCTCGGCCGGATGTACAAGCCGATGCGCGAACTTTCCAAGATGACTGATGCATACTCGAGAGCCGCCGTGGGATATGAGCGCATCCGCGAGGTGTTGAAAACCGATCGTGAGGTGAAGGACCTGCCTAGCGCGCGGACAGCGCCCAGGTTCAGTGGCGAGATCGAATTATCGAACGTCAGCTTCGCCTACGAGCCGAATTACCCGATTCTTAAGCAGATTAGCCTGGTTGTGAAACCTGGACAGGTTGCCGCATTGATCGGACCTACGGGAGCGGGCAAGAGTACCATCATTAATCTGATATCCCGCTTCTACGATCCTGACGCGGGAACCGTGAAGATCGACGGCATCGATGTGAAGCTTTATCGCCAGCGATCGTTGCGGCGGCAGATTAGTTTCGTGTTGCAGGAAACGCAGCTTTTCCGAGAATCGGTTTGGTATAACATCGCTTACGGTAAGCCGGATGCGAGCTCTGCAGAGGTTATGAGGGCGGCTAGAGTAGCGAACGCATGCGAATTCATCGAGCGCATGCCGGAAGGATTTGACACCGTGATCGGCGAGCGCGGAGTGACTCTTTCAGGCGGCCAGCGGCAGAGGATAGCGATTGCCCGGGCGGTCATTCGTGATACCCCAATTCTAATCTTGGATGAAGTCAGCTCGGGCCTCGATGCGGTATCCGAGAAGCTCGTGCTCGAAGCCTTAGGACGTCTGATGAAGGGCAAAACATCGATCGTGATCGCACACAGGTTGTCGACGATTCGCTCGGCCGACGTGATTTTCTTCGTCGAATCGGGGCGCATCCTCGAACACGGGAATCACGAAGAGCTCCTCAGGAAACGCGGATTCTATGCAATGTTGCATCGACTGCAGTCGGGCGCGGAGGATGATTCGATAGAACCGTCGATGCAGTTCCTCGAAAACCTCGACAAAACGCGCTAATGCGGGTCATGAGAATGGATGTGGCTGATTCTTCGACCCGCCAGACCTGTTTACCGCCCTCGTGAAGCAGCGCTAGCCAACCTGCCCTTCACCAGTCGGCTGAGCGATGAGTCGCACCCGGTGCGGGGCGTCGAGTCGTCTGGAGTCGTGGGAGGTTACGTATCTCGGCCGCTATCGGGCTCGGGCGGTGACGAAGCCGAGTTCGGGTCGAGCTAATCACGCTTGAGATGGGAGGGTGGAACCCAAGGACCGAGAGACCAAGAGTCCGAGATGACTCTCTCTGGGCACCTTCCGAGCCGGCTGATTCCCCCGACGGCTGAGAGCTACCAGACCTCGAAATTCAGTGTATATGGAGAACAGTTCGGCGGCGTTCAAATTTGTCCTGCCACTGCCGCTGGAATACCTTTGCGGTACGGGCGCGGATGGGGGAACCGCCCGCAAGCCCCCCGTAGTGCACTGGGTGTTGGGACGGCGCCGAGATGCGATCCGAACTCCACACCGAGCGGAAATGATGGACCAAGCCACCATACATTCTTCGGCGATTAGTGAAGCGAGGAAGCTAGCGTCGGGGACCGCGCCAGTTGCTTTTCGAGGGCGGCGTCTTCCCCGTAGATGTCCTCGAAAAAGTGCACTTCGCCATTTGCGAGCGCGACCGCGGTGGCGTACCACGTCACCACCTGGATAGGCCGCTTGAGCTTTACGACAATCGATTCCGGGCCGCTCACTGCCTCGTCGATGCGATCCCGCGTCCAGCCGGCTTCGTCACGCAGCACCCATTCTGCCAGGTCCTCGGCGTTTTCCAGGCGTATGCAGCCGTGGCTGAGA
>Ga0310913_10000419_pt1 | contig 19594 bp, 20 predicted proteins | sample GREbulkMGOX082_FD_203447 | JGI IMG/M metagenome (GOLD analysis project Ga0310913, IMG submission 203447) | Lab enrichment of tropical soil microbial communities from Luquillo Experimental Forest, Puerto Rico - GRE.bulkMG.OX082 | ecosystem: Environmental > Terrestrial > Soil > Tropical forest >...
GCCCTTCGAGACCTTATTCCGGGTCCATCAGCCAGCCTCACTTTCGCCAGACCCGCTCGCCGCGTGTTACTTCCGTTTCGTCCCGCCTGGCTATTCTCTAAACAGAAAGTGGAGGAGTCCTCACTTTGGTGAGTGAGGAATCAGAGTTGCTGATCCCGAGCAATGAATGTAAGCGCGCCTGTGCAGCAGGACCGCACTAGTCTCGGATTGAAAGTATCCTCACTCCGGAACGCGCGTCTGTCGCGCTATTTAAGCCATTTGATTTTTTCCGTTTCATCTTGACAGGCCGTCGAGAGGAGGCCAAAATCCTTCGCAAAGTAGTCGGCTCGGGTTTCCTTTTTTCCCCTCGCAACTAGGCCCCTTTTTGAAAATAAAAAAATATGGAGGGTTCTATGCGACACCTCGTTGTGGCAATCTGTGTGGGGATTCTGGCTGGGTCACTCACTTACGCCAATGCTCAAGCGACAAAAACAATCATCATGCGGGACGCCTGTGATCCGAAGAGCTTCAACGCTGCTGTCGGAGCGGGAACCTGCATATCTGGGAACCATGGGAACACGCCGTTCGGTCTTTTCATTGCAGAATTGCAAAGCGACCACATCGCCGGAGCCTGGCGGTTCAATCCGCTGTTGAATGCGAATGAGGGACACTTCAGCTTGGCACGGTTAGATCTTACGCAAGGCGATCCGACCACCATCCAGAATGCGGGCGGAGAAGAGCACACCTTCACCCGGGTGGACAAATTCGCTGGCGGTTTTATACCCCCGCTCAACGGGCTCAGCGGAAATCCTGATTCGGCTCCGGAATGCGCTCAGGTGGTCAACGGAACGCTGGTCCCTCAGCCGGAGAGCGCTGCCAACCAAGTTGTCGAAGCCGGAAAGACTGAGTCTGGACCAACGGCTGGAAGTGCGGCGTTGCCGAATGGGGTATCCAAGTGGCAGTGCTGCATCCATCCCTGGATGCGAATGATGGTCGTGGTGCATGAGAAAGAGAACTGATTCACGACAAAAATGAGATCGGCCACTGCCGGCCCAGGCACCCGGCGGTGGCCGACTCTCAATAACAACGGCGGGGAAAACAGTTTGCGCTTCTCGTGGTTGACCTGATATCGCTCTTACACCAGTCTATGGTCACAGCCGCAAGCAGCATCGCCCAAGGCAGTTCGCCGCCCTTCGGCAACATGGTGCGGAGCGTACTTCGGAAATATTTCTACTTCTTGATGTCGCTACTGATTATCGCGGCGATCGTGTATGGCTTTAGCTTCACGATCGAGAAGAATCTTATCCATCCCGCGGTGCCGCGGCCGTGGATTCTTTATGTGCATGCGACAATCTTCACCGCTTGGCTGGCACTCTTTCTTCTTCAAACCATTTTGGTCCGCTCCCGTAGGGTGACATGGCATCGTCGTGTGGGCGGGCTTGGGGTAGTGCTGGGCGCACTGATTCCAATCGTCGGCGTCTCCACGGCCATCGTGATGGGGCGGTTCGATATGGGCGTGCTTCACCTGCCAGATGTGGAGAACTTCCTCATCGTTCCCTTGTTTGATATGGTTTGCTTCACCTCTACGTTCCCGCTGGCCGTCTACTGGCGCAAGCAGCCGGAGTTGCACCGGCGGCTGATGCTAGTGGCGAGTTGCGCACTCACCGCCGCAGGATTCGGGCGTTTCGTTCATCCCGACTACCTATTCTATGGTGGCGTCGATTTGCTGATTCTTCTTGGCGTGGTGCGAGACCTGATTTTGGATCGCAGGATCCATCGCATCTACCTCATCGTGCTCCCCCTGTTCCTTGTGGGGCAGGTGACTACGACTTATGTCGCCTGGCACGGCGTACCGTTCTGGGTGAGGATCGCGCACCGCTTGCTCGAGTAGCCGCTTGCCCGCATGGCCTTTTCATCGGTCGAGGGATACCCGCCCAGTCCCGTTCCGCCCGATTCCTGCACACGTCGTGACAGTGACTTGTGCGATCTCCGAGCACGTACTTCCCGGCAACGGCGCGCTTGAAAACACAGGAGACCGGCTGGACTATGCGGTTTGGGAACTGGGTGGCTTCTTCGCTGCGGACCGAGCCTGCTTGCCTTCGATCACGGCCCAAGCCTTGCGGACATTCATGCTCAGCTGGTCCTGGCGAGCTTTGACCCAGGGCGCGTAACGCTTTTCGGTGATCTTGACGCTCTTGTGGCCGAGTAACATCGACACCTGCTCCAGAGGAACGCCGGCCAGAAGCATCTCCACGGCAAAGGTGTCGCGGAACATGTGGGGGTGACAGCGCTTGGGGGTGCTGTCTTCGAGGCGTAGATCTGAGATTTTGAAGAGCCGACGATAGCTGCGCTGCCAATCTCCAACCAGGGTCTTCGGAGACCCATTGCCGGACCAGAAAAAATAACGCGGATTGGGTTTGGGTCCGGGAGGGATGCTGCGCAGTGCATCGGCTACGTGGGGCGGGAGCGGCACATACACGGGCGTGCCCGTCTTGGCACGATACAATAGCAGCTCATCCCGATCGCTCAGCCGTGAGCGCTCGAGCGTTACAGCGTCCCGGATGGCGAGGCCACTCCAGCGCATGAGCCAGGTCAGAATGCGCAGCCGAGTGGCTTGGTGTCGGCACTCCTTCCACCCCTTCGGTTGATACACATACGTCGCGTCAATGATTGCGGCGAACTCGGCCTTGGGAAAGTAGTCCGTGGGTGGACCTTCGGCTCGGATTCGACCCAGCATGACGGCAGGATTCTGTTTCACCCAGCCCATGCGCATGCAGTAATAGAAGAAACCGACGAGTCGCTCCTGCTTTTTCTTCTTGGCCAGTGCACGATCCTTCCACGTGTCACGGAACAGCTCCAGATCAGCCACGGTAATTTCGGCGAGGTAGGCAAAGGCCTCCGACCTTGCCCATTGCACGAAGTGCTTCTCAAAAATGGTTTTGAGTTTTTCCAGGGTGGACTCGGCCAGGTTCTCGTTCTTCTTGCTCAACAGAAATCGCGCGACCGCCGCTTCGACCGTGATCGGTGCCCGCTCCACGGGAGCCGCTTCGCCGAAGGCGGCGGCTTGTGCCCTTTGCTCGGCCTGCAGTTCCAGGCGGCGGCACCTTGCCTCGGCTCGTTCCCAACTCCGCGTGGCCGCGCTCTTGCGAAAGGGGCGGCCGTTCAGGACACCGCGAAGCCACTTGGGGCAGTGGCAGCGCCTCCAAAAACGATCGGATTTTTTGGGACAGTCGGCGACATGCCGGGTGTAAACGAACAAGGCCAAGTTTCTGTACCTCCACAAACTTTGCCGGATCGGCGGTACAAAAACGGTACAAAATTATTTGTGTCTTTGCAAGTTATTAATTTATAAGCAGTTAAGTGCTGGTGGAGGCGGCGGGAGTCGAACCCGCGTCCGAAAATGTCACTGGTCAAGAGCCTACATGCTTATTCGCGTTCATGCCCTGGCTATTACCCCAGGACGTTCGCGGTCCCCGCTCAGAACGGACAAGAAACGGAAAGCGCTAGCCTGTAGGTCTCGTCCCCTCGGCCCAGACGTAGCCGAGCGAACCAGCCCGCTGTGCGACGCCCACCGGAGGCCCACGGGCGAAGCCTCCTAGGACGGCTGCCTAAACTAGTTAGGCTGCGTATGCCATCTGTTGATTGGCAATTGTCATTTTGCCCACGATTACGGGTGTGTGCACCCCGGCATGCCTCCTGGCCGCAAGCATCTCCGTCGAAGCCGTGACGCCCCCACTGGTGGGATTGGCCTGTAAAGATCCACTTCCAGCCTAGGTGGGAACCCGGGGAAAGTCAAACACCTATTAGATGCTGGCCAAATGCCAAACGCTCCGCGCCTTGCGACCAGCGCTGCCTCCCGGGCATCCATTCGGAGTCACCGGCAAGGAGGGAGACCATGCCACTGGTCAGAATCTCGCTGCAGTCCGGAAAACCCGACGCGTATCGCGCCGACATCGGCAACCAGGTGTACGAAGCCATGCGCGAAACCCTCCACATTCCCGCCGGCGACCGCTTCCAGATCATCAGCGAGCATGACGCAACCAGGCTCATCGCCGACCCGGATTTCATGGGCGTGCAAAGGTCAGGCGGCTTCCTGACGATCCAGATCTTCCTCTCCCGCGGGCGCAACACCGAAACGAAGCAAGCGCTCTATCGCACCATTGTCCAGCGTCTGGCAGAAAGGCCGGGCGTTCGCCCCGACGACGTCTTTATCTTGCTGACTGAAGTCGGCCTCGACGACTGGTCCTTCGGGCGAGGGGAAGCGCAATACGTTCTGAATCCACCCCAGTGGGCGAAGAATAAAGAGAAGGTCTCCGCCTGAGGGACCGGGCAGTCGCGGATTGTCTAAGCGACCTTGCGGCGCACATTGTCCATCGCGTCGGTGATAAACGGTGTGCGCCCGATGGTCCAGATCGTAAAGCGATTGAGCACCGAAACAGGAAATGGCAGCGGGCGAATGAAATCGACGAACAGGATCACGCGGTAGAAATCGGAGTTGTTCCACACCAGGTGCCAGTGACTGTCGTCAAAGATCAGGCTCTTTCCTTCCTCCCAGTAGCGGAAGTCGGCGCCCACATTGATTTTGCACAGAGTCTTCGGTGTCGGAACGATCAGGCCCTGATGGTAACGGAGAACCCCTTTGTAGGGGCCCCGGTGGCCGGGAATGTGCTTGTGGGGTGCCAGAATGGAAAACATGGCAGTTTTCATCCCGGGGATTGCCTTGAGCAGGCGCACGGTTTCCGGGCATCTCCGGCAATTGTCTTCGCTCTCGTGACCGTACAGATAAAGGAAAAAAGTCTTCCAATCTTCGCCCTGGGTCAAGCGTGCTTGCGGGGTCGACACGTCCTGGAAGTTGGGGATCTGGCTGCGATTCACGAGAATCGCATCCAACTCGGAACGGATCGTCCTCCACCCTGTCTCCAACTGCGCGACCCAGGGAAAATTGCTGGTTTCGAAAAACGTACGCTTGCCCTCGGGGCACTTGGCAATCTTCCGTTCTGCGAACTCTTTCAGCAATTTCTCGCCTCCGCACCCGGCTGAGCGCCGGCGATTATATTCCAACTACCGGGAATTCATGCGCTTGCATCTCTGAACTAACTTGCATCCTCCCCGTTCGTCTAACATCTCATTACCGTGCCGTTTTCGCGCATATGGGGCCAATCCTCTCTGATGATGACGCGGAATGTCTGCCACCCGGGGTGTTGCCGGTGAAGACCCAGTGTCTGCCTTACTCGGAAATTCCGCACACCACTCGGCTTTTCGCCGACTTCCTTGCATATTCTCCCAAAATCCAGCAGTTCTACCCCCGCTCCCCTAATTCTTCTGAATGGCTGAAGGGGGAAACACCGGGGCAGCGTTATGACGCCCGGCGCCGCGCGCAGGTCAGCGAGATTCTGGAGCGGCAGAATCGCGGCTGGAGCGCATCCGAGAAGACGATTGCGAACATCGCACGACTGCGTACAAGCGCCTCGGCCGCAGTGACCGGGCAGCAGGTCGGACTTTTTGGCGGCCCGGCATTTTCGATCTACAAAGCCTTGAGTGCAGTCAAGCTCGCCGATGAAGCGACCGCGGCGGGTGTTGATACTGTGCCGGTTTTCTGGCTCGCCACCAACGACCACGATCTTGCTGAAGTCAACCACACTGCTCTTCCGGGACCGAACGCCACTCTTCAAACTCTGACCTCGGCCAGTCATGGGGTGGATGATGCGCCGGTCGGCACCATTCATTTCAGCGACGAAATTATCGCGGCGGTGAATTCGGCGACAGAGATCCTGGGAGATTCTCTGGCCACCGGTTTTCTCCGCGAGGCGTACCGTCCGGGAGAAACCTTGGGCAGTGCCTTCGCGCGGCTGTTCGCGCGACTGTTTGCGGACTGGGGCGTCGTGCTGCTTGATCCTTGTGATCCCGAGTTGCAGAAGATCGCCTCGCCTATTTATGCAGCGGCCATCGAACGTGCCGCCAAGATTGATGAAGCTCTGCTCGCGCGTGGCAAGGAACTCGAAGCGGCGGGTTATCACCAGCAAGTGAAGGTGACGCCGTCGTCGACTCTCTTGTTCACCATGAGAGACGGAGCGCGCATCCCGATTCATCGCCGCCTAAACGGGAATTCCACTGAATTTCTGGTTCGCGAAGAAAAGATCTCGCAGGAGGAATTGCTGGCCCAGATTACTGCAGGGCCGCAGAATTTCACGCCCAATGTTTTATTGCGACCGATCTTGCAGGACCACCTGTTACCGACTCTCGCATATACCGGTGGTGCGGCTGAGGTTGCTTATTTTGCCCAAGTGGCAGTGGTCTACCAGGAACTGCTCGGCCACGTGACTCCGATCTTGCCGCGCTTTTCCGCCACCCTGGTCGAACCTAAGACGCAGTCTTTGCTCGAGCGCTATCACTTGACCGTGCAGGACCTGTTCCAGGGGGAAGAGAAGTTGCGCGAGAAGATTGCTGCCGAAATCCTGCCAGCAGACCTACAGGAAGCTTTTGATCAGGCGAGAAAAACCCTCGAACAATGTTTCGCGTCAGTACGCAGCGCGTTGGTGAGTCTGGACAAGACCCTGGCCGAGGCCGCGGATAACGCGAAGTCCAAAATCCAGCATCAACTCGAGACCCTGCGCGGCCGCGCCGGTCGCGCCGAGCTTCGCCAGACCGAACTGGCTGCGCGTCATGCCCAGCAGCTCAGTACCGCGCTCTATCCCAACAAGACTCTTCAGGAGCGCGAGCTCGCCGCGATCTACTACCTTGCGCGTCACGGGACGGATCTTCTGCACGAAATCTACGCCTGCCTTCACACCGACTGCCACGACCACCAGTTGATCACGCTGTCCTGACGATCGAGGGGCGGGCGTCCTGGCCCGTCGGAGCGCAGAGCGCCCGCGGTTGGTCTTCTTATTCCGCCCTGCTGACTGCCAGATAAGTGCCCAGCCCGATCATGATCGTGCCGGTAGCGGTCTGCTGCGTCTTGCGGAATCGCACCGACGACCGGATCCGGCTCCCTAATGGCCCGGCAAACCAGGTCACGACCAGGTCTGCTGATGTATTCAGGGTCACCGAGATCGCTCCCAGCATCACGAATTGCCAGAAAACATGTCCAATTTCGCGGTTCACGAACTGCGGGATGAACGACAGGAAAAATAACGCCGTCTTTGGATTCAACACTTCTGTCGCGATCCCTTGCCAAAACGGATTGCGCGTCCGAGAGAAAGCCTCCGCGGGCAATTCTTCTCTGTCGCGCCGTACCGCCAGGATCATGCGTACGCCGAGAAAGCAGAGGTACGCCGCGCCTGCGTACTTGACCGTGGCAAAGGCCACCGCCGATCGCGCCAGAACCACCGACACACCTGCTGCTGCCGCAAGCACATGCACCATGCCCCCGGCAAACGTCCCCAACGAAGAGAGCACGCCTTCGCGACGTCCTCCGGCGAGGCTCCTCGCCAGCACGTACAACATGCCGGGGCCGGGAGCGATCGCCAGCAATACCGCTGCCGTCAGGAAAAGAAAAAGTCTTGAATCCGCCATCATTGCCTCCGTCAGCCCTTAACCGAGCACTGCTACCAGTTCTGCCAACGACTCGACCCGAGGCAGCCCTTTTTCGCGATAGGCCCCGCACACGTCGAACAGGACCGCGTCCATTCCGGCACCCTTAGCCCCGCGGTAATCCACCGAGTAGACGTCGCCCACGTAGAGGCTTTCTGCCGGAAGCGCCTGCATGCTTGCGAGCGCCGTCTGGAAGATCAAGGGATGCGGCTTCTCTTGGCCGACGATGCCGCTGTCCGTAATGGTCTGGAAGCAGTCCGCGATTCCGCAGCGCCCTAGTAACTCGGCGATTCTCCCGTCGGCATTCGAAATTACTGCCAGCCGAGAGTTCTCGCCGATCTGCTGCAGAGTTTCCCGTGTGCCGGGACGCATCTGGTTCCAATTCATGGAATCCCGGGTATTAGCGATGACCTGCTGCCGGAGTACCTCATCCTGCAGTCCAAGTTCATGGAACAGGCGTTTGTAGAAGAGGTTCCAGAAGCCGTGATCCGGCTTGCCGCCGTGCTCCATGATGGCATCGAACTCATTCTTGATTTGGGCTTCCAGTGTGCGAAGCCGGGCCTCCGGCGGCTGGAATCCGCGCTTATGCAGCGGTGCCAGCATCCGATCACGATTGGCGAACAGTAGGGTGCTGCCAACGTCGAAGAAGATGTACTTGTGTTTCGGCGGCATTCGGAAATTCTAAAGGACAACTCCCTTCTCTCCGTGACCTCGTCACGAAAACAAGGTAAGATTTTGTTGAACTCGGGGCCGCGTTACTTGTTGTTCTCGGCCTGGCTGCAAGGGCGACCGATTGCACTTCCTTACCCTCCTCAATCAATTCAACCGTGTCCGCGCCAGCGCCGTAGTCCTGGGAAGCGATGCGTGGCATTCTTCGCTGCTGTTTCTGGGTACCGCCCTGGCTTTCGAGAGTTACGAAAAAAAGGGCGACGTTTACAACATGTTGTGGGCGGTGGTTTTCGGGTTCGCCACCCTCAACATTCTCAGCCTGGTCGTCAAACGCTTCGAGCCACGCCAAAATCGCATGAGTTTCGGAGAACTGATGGCCGTTGCGACAGTCCTCATCTCCGTCTTCCTGTTGGGCTGGGAACTACTCCACCTTTTCAAGATTCTCCCCATCCGCCTGTCCGCACGCTAGCAGCTCTTTGGAGTATCATTCAGCTTGAAATGGCTAAGGGTTCCAATCCGTTTGAAGTGACCTGCCCGTGTTGCAACGGGGTGCTGAAGATCGATCCGGCGACCAAGTCCGTCATCGCCCATACGGCCGCTGCGAAGCCCAAAATGTTCGCCGATATGGAGGAAGCGGCGCGCGCTATGAAAGAACAGGACAGCCGGCGTGACTCCATCTTCCGCCAGTCTCTCGAAGCTCAGAAGCACGCCTCCGATCTGCTGGAAAAGAAATTTCAGGAAGCTGTGCGCAAAGCCAAGGAAACCCCCGACACCGGCAAGCCCATCCGGGACTTCGATCTCGACTAGAGGGACTCCCTTCACAATCCCTGAATTCATGGAAGCCAGATTCTTGCGTCCTTTACACCTCCCGGTTCCGATCCAGCATCTGTAAAATTCGAGTCAAGCATCGGGGCGTCTCAACGGCCGTAAGAACTTTAAGGAACTGTTTTATGCAAGCCAGCTTCCCCCGATGTTCCCGGATCGCCGTAGCCTTGGCCTTGTATCTGACCGCCACCGTTTCACCTGGGCCCAGGCGGGGGCTTCGCTGTCTGGCACTGTCACGACTGCCTCGGGCGAGGCCATTCCCGGTGCCGGAGTCTCCGCCAAGAATTTGAACACCGGTCAGACCAGTGAGACGAAAGCTGACTCCGCGGGGCATTTCGATTTCAGCGCACCACCCCCAGCGAGTTTCGAAATCACTATTTCCGCCTATGGATACTCACCCAGGGTCGTGCAGGTTACGTTTGCGCCGGGTACGGTGCAAAGCATGACCTTGTCCATGACTGCGATCCCGGGCTGGGCGCCACCGCCAAGTCTGCCGAACGCCCCTCATCCAGACAGAACCCGCCTTCGCTTTCGGAACTCGGATTTCCCGCCGAACAGACGCAAGGCAACGCGAGGGTGCAGGCGCTTCTTGACAAGCGCACGCGGATGCTCAAGATTCACCAGAAACTGGGTCTGATCACAGCCGCCACTGCCGCCGAGTCAAACACCATCCACGCTGACCTGGAGGTTCAGTTCGCCGGACAGACAGCCCAGTACAAGCAAGTCACACTGCAACTGACGCGGCAGGGGACGGAGATGCACATCGCAGCGACTGTTCCAGCTACGCTCTCGGATTTCAAGATCGACCCAGCAACCCTGCTCCCCGCCGCCCGTGAAGAATGAGATACCTGTACGCGTGGAAATGACCTGGCGTACTCAGTAGAGCTGCCGATGCAAGGCGGAACTTTCGCCTTAGGGCCTCTTGCTCGCGCTGAACTGCTTCGGGTCAAACAGCGTCGCATCCAACGGAACACCCACCTTGATATCGGAATAGTCTTCCGTGAAAACGATCTTGTCCTCTACGCGCATCTCTACCCGCGCGGCCACCCAGCCACCCGACATCTCACGATAATCGACGAACCGGATCTCCTCCATCTTGTTCGGGTCCGTCCGGTCTGGTTGGTACAGTCGGAAGAAAAGCAATCGCTCTTTGTCGATCCAGAATTGCCGCGACTTCAAGTCGCCCTTCTCGGCTCCGACCACATACATGGGCCGGCCCTCGAAGTTGTCCTCGTGAAACTTGCTTACGTCGTATTTTTCTCCCGAGATGATCTGGAGCGTTTTCTCGGTCGGCTGACCGTAGACGTCGAAGCCCAGAACCAGCAGCATGTTCTGCTGCGGACGTGAGCGGACCTCCTTGCCTTTGTCAAAGACTGTCACATTTCCATCGGCGAGGATGTAGGCTTTGCCATCCGCAGTCGGTCCGACATCGATTCGTAGCTTCCCCGGCAGCAAGGCGGCCTCATACCAGGTCTCGAATTTGGTGGTACCGTCGGCGTTGTGCGTGGTGCTCGTCTGCGTGAAGGTCAGCGTCGAGTACCAGGACTTTGCGTAGCGATCGTGCATGGCACGCACGAGCGCGTCGGCGCTAGTGATTTGCGCGCTGGTCGACACGGGGAACATCAGGAGGAGCAGGGAAAGTCTGGTCCAGAGTTTTGCCATGGGTTTGCTTTCTTCCAGTATCGAGTTCTGATTTAAGCAGAGGTTAGACGGGGTAGAGTGTAAATGGGTGGGGGATTGCAGCGGGTTCCGAGAGAAACCCTAAGACGCAGAAATCGCCGAGGAAACGCTGAGGGCCCCGAGAGAACTGGCAAGTAGCGGTTCTCGGCTGGTCCGAGGTGCCGAACCGGTGAGCCGCTGGGATGGTGCCGCCAATGTTGTTGGGTCAGGGCCGGCCGGTTCTGATGCCTAGTTCGTCGAGATGGTTCATTAGGTCGAGCGGATCGTCATATGTCCTGTAGGCTCCGGCACGCTCGAGTTCTTCGCGCCCATAGCCGCCCGAAGCAAGCCCCACTCCCAGAGCACGCGCGCGTTGCGCAGCCAGGAGGTCCCAAACGCTGTCGCCAACGACGATGGAGTTGTGAATGGAGACGCCCAGACTGTTTGCCGCCGCCAGGAAGAGATCCGGGTCAGGCTTGGCGTGCTGCACCTGGTCGCGGGTGATGACCGGGACGTTCTCACCGATACCAAGTGCCTTGAGGGAAGGGCGCGCACCCGCGAGCCTGCCGCTGGTTGCGATGGCAAACTTCACCTTCTCCGCCGCCAAGCGAGCCAACAAATCCACGGCGCCCGGCAAGGGGTGCACCTGCGACACAACATTGGCGTAGGCCCCCGCATGCCATTTCTGCAGGCTCTGTGCTTCGCTTGGCGAGATTTCCCGCCCCGTTTCTCGTGACAGCGCTTTCAAGAACAGCCCTCCGCTCATTCCAATACGCCGGTGGATGCGCCAGACGGCAAGTTGAATTCCGGCCTGCTCCAATGCCTCCCGCCAGGCTAAGACGTGCTGATAAACGCTATCGATGAGGGTTCCGTCGAGATCAAACAGGATCGCTGGTCGGGCCGAGTGGCCCTTTACCGGTTGTCTTTTCATCGAACCCCCGTTTTCTGCCTGGTTCTGTAACGGCCGACTTGGCGCTCAGTTTACCGCCGGTAGAATCGTCCCGAGTCTAGGCCGAATAAACCGTACAAGAACCGTGCGCGCCGGCATGGCAAGCCTTCATTTTCAATATCTTACCCAGAGAATGTAACCCCACTCAATGCACCATCCCCCCGCTTAACCCCGATTTTCGCCGTTTCATTGGGGAAACGGTGCCAAGTGCCAGCCCCCTCAATAGGATAAATGTCGAAGTGGTGTAGGCCGGTATGAGTCCCGGCGATGGCTCCTAAGGTTCAACCCAGGGATCTCGACGCGAGAAAAAATCATGGCGTCCGATCCAAGCTAAGTCCGAAGGCTTAGGAACAAAAACCCGCAAGCGTAGGAAAGGAAAGCGGTAGCTCACCTCCGAGAGACCGCACCGAAAGCGAGAGGATGATGCATAAACCTGTTAAGTACGTGGAAAAAGCTGTCACCGTCGCCGCAACAGGAGTCTGGGCCGTATTCCAACGGCTGAATCGCATCAAGCCCAATCCGTCGCCCACGCCGAAGTGGTCCGACAAGCCGCTGCTTAAGTCCTACGAAAAATCGAAGCCGCCGCTCGGCTGGCCGCGGACGACCGATTCACTCTGTCCGGGGTGTGTGCCTGAGATCCGCCAGCAGATTCTCGACGGCGAGCTACCTCACGAAATCCTGCTTAACGAAAAAGTCGGTGAGATCAAGGCCACTATCGTCGAGCGCGACGGCAAGATCCTCATGGTCAAGGACTGCCCCAAGCACGGTCACTTCGAAGACGTGATGTCGATTGACCCCGAGTTCTCGCGCCATCTCGAAGACGTCTTCCCGGGCCGCGACATCATGGCCCACAACGACGAGAAGCTGCACCACCACGGCTCATCCACCGTGAAGTACGGCCGCGGTTCGGTGCTCACTGTCGACCTTACCAATCGCTGCAACATGATGTGCGACCCCTGTTTCATGGACGCGAACCAGGTTGGCTTCGTCCATGAGCTGAGCTGGGAAGACATCAAGACCGTTCTCGACAATGCCATCACCATCAAACCGCGTCGCCAGATGTCGGTGCAATTCTCCGGTGGCGAACCCACGCTTTCGCCCTACTTCCTGGACGCGATTCGCTATGCCCGCAAGGTCGGCTACAACTCGGTGCAGGCGGCAACCAACGGCATCGAATTCGCCAAGAGCTTCGAGTTTGCCCAGCAGGCTGTCGAAGCCGGGTTGCGTTACGCCTACCTCCAGTTCGACGGTATCGGCAACGCCGCTAACTCTCACCGCGCTGTCGGCAACCTGTTCGACGTGAAGCTGAAGGCGATCGAGAACCTGCACAAGGCCGGATGCGAAATCGTCCCTGTTATTACGATCATCAACGGCATCAACAACGAACAGGTCGGACGCATCATCCAGTTCGCGCTCGATAACCCGAAGACGATCAGCTTCCTCAGCTTCCAGCCGGTGAGCTTCACGGGCCGTGACGAAGCCATTACCGACGAGCGCCGCGTCGCGCAGCGATACACGCTCGCGCACCTGGCGCATGACGTAAAGAATCAGACCGGTCTCGGCGAGCCCGCCCGCGACTGGTTCCCCATCAGCTTCATGGGCACCTTCAGCGACTGGGCCGATCTGTTGCACGCGCAGGACGCGAACAACAACTGGGGACAACTCTCCTGTGGATGCCATCCCAACTGCGGCACTGGCATGGCCGTCATGATCGACAAAGAGACGAAGGAGGCCGTACCTGTCACCGCGTTTCTGAAGGGCGACCAACTCGGCAAGGATATTGCTAAGGTTAACGATGCGGCCCGCGGAAAATTCCTGACCGGCTTGGGGATGGCGTTGTTGCTGATGAAGAACTACGACCCATTCAAGGCGCCGAAGCACTTCAAGCTGTACGATCTGCTGAAAAAGTTCGACAAGAACTACAACATCTCCGGACGCAACTACGGCAAAGTCGGTCCCGATCGCACCCTGGACGACGTCATGAAGCGCCGCACCGCCGACCGCTGGAACTTCTTGTTCATCGCCGGTATGTGGTTCCAGGATCTGTTCAACTACGACTTCCGCCGCACCGAGCAATGCATCATTCCATATGCCACGCAGGAAGGCGAAATCAGCTTCTGCGCGTACAACACCGGCGTAGGTTGGCGGAACATCATCGAAAAGATGCACATGACCGCCACCCTCACGAAGTGGTACGAGGAGCATGGACGTCACGAAATCTTCGCCGGCGGTAAGAAGGTCAAGGTGCCCAGCAAGGAAGAAGGCACCTACGTTTCCCTTCGCAACGAAATCGTCACCAACGAGGTGCAACACGATCTCGATAAGCTGGGCATCGCCAAGACCGCGCGCGAAGAGAAAATCCGTGCCCGCGACCAGAAACAGAAGAGCGACCCCGCTTACAACGCCCGCATGGCCGCGCTGTACCGCGAAGTCGTCCTGAAGGAGAAGACGCCGACTTCGGAAGGCGGATTCATCCCGCTAGCCGCGCTGAACAACGGCAAGAACGAAGGCATTGCCCCCGCTGCGAAGCGGAAAGTCAGCGAGCCGGTGCTGGGAGACTAGAGAGATTCTTCACTCAAGCTTGTAAGTCAGGGAAAGGCCGCCGGAAGGCGGCCTGTTTTCTTGCCCTGCAGGGCAGCGATCCTGCATCAATTCCACAGGGAAAGCCGAGTCTATGCTCAAGTTCATGGTCGTCCTTTACCGCAGGTCCGACTTCAGTGACACCGAGTTTCACCGGTTTCTGCGCGAGGTGCATGGGCCCCTAGCCCTGGCGATCCCAGGGCTGCGCCGCTACGTGCAGAATCACGTCGTACCAGACTCGACGCGAAAGCACCCAGGGTGGGACGCGATCGTGGAGCTTTACTTTGACAACTGGGACGCGATGCAGGCTGCCTGGGCAACGCCGGAAGGAAAGGCCGCGACCGTCGACGTTGGCGAGTTCACCGATCTGTCTCGAACCACGTGGTCGGTGGTGGAGGCCGAAGAGAAGGCCATTCGGCGAGATCCGCGTTAGCTAAGGTCGTTTGCCGGGGTCACGCTCGAATTGCGTGATTTCCTCGAGCAACAGCCTACGTCCGCGCTCTGACCGATCCAGATGCACGAAGTGGGTTGCCCCGGGGATGACCACGACCCGCACCGGTGCGTGCACGAGGTCATGCTGCAGCTTCTCCCGGTCCGCCGGACGCGACCAGAAATCGCGTTCCGACGCCAGCACCAGGGTCGGAACATAGATGAACGAGGCATCCCACAACTGCCGCCCCGTGGCCAGGAAAAAACTGTCCTCCATCGCGCCATTGGGCGACCGGAAGCAGGGCGGCGAATGTTTGCTGCTTTCCGGGTCGCTCGCCAGCGCATCTCGAACAAAAGCCTCGGAAACTGTGGGATCGCGCCAGCTGGCCTTATCCTCAAGCGGAATGGTCCGATCCCATACCCCTGTCAAAGATGCCGCCGTGTTGCAGCGGTAAGCCCCAATTGCAGGATTCAGCTGCCCTGCATGGGCAGGATCCTCCATGTCCGAGCCATGTCCCATAAGCGGATGCGGCGCATCCGCACCATACAACGCGTTTAGCAAAATCAAATGGCTCAGCTTCTCGGAATGTTGCGTTGCGTAATAACCGGCCCACTGCCCGCCGGTAGCCCAGCCAAACAGCGAGATGCGCTCTTTTCCGGTTCGTCGGCGGATCAGGTCGATCGCCGCGTCGATATCTTCTGCCGCCTCCACGGTTCGCACTAGAGGTTCATGATTCTCCGCAGGCTCCACCATCTCCTTGGGTCGAGTCGATTCACCATATCCCCGGATGTCTAGGGCGTAGACGCACAGACCTTTTCCGGCGAGGTCCGCTGCCAGCGAACCGCCTGCCACCGCCAAATCAAAGGATGCGACCCCCGGCACACGCGCTCCGTGCACCAGCAGGATCGGTTCACAAAGGCGTTGGTTGGTGGCGCGAACTTCGCGAATATGAATGTGAATTCCGGCGGTGCCGGTGGCAAAAAGATCTTCCCGTGAAATAGCGAAGAGCGTGGGCCCAAGGCAGACGATCAGCAGAAGAACGGCAAGAATCCCCCATCTCGTGCAACGCATACACCGGATTATATGCAGTGGCTGAGCGCGACCTGGCGGCGAATCACGCTCGGCCCGGCGCCCAAGCGTGCTGTCCTTATCCCCCTCTCGACCCTCGCTGGTTAATTGACACACCCTGTGCCGGAGGCTAGCCTTCGCAAAAGTAGATACATAATTCTTGCCCAGCATTGGAGCCCGCAGCATGATGTTCTGCCGTATCGCGATTGTTGTGATCTCCCTCTTGGCCTCCATCGCCCTCGCGCAGGACCCGACCAGGGTTGAACCGAAACATTACAAACTCGATTTCGAAAACGACAGGGTGCAGGTCGTCTCGGTTCATTACGGCCCGCATGAAAAGTCGACCATGCACGAGCACCCGGGAGGGGTTGTCGTTGTCATCACTGCCGGCCATCTCAAGTTCACGGACGAGAACGGCAAGGTCACCGAGGTCTTCGCGAAACCCGGGGAAGCGCGCTGGTTCGCCCCGTTCAGGCACCGCGTCGAAAACGTTGGTGATACTGCCTACAACGCTGTTTATGTGGGGATTAAAGGGAAGAAGGACGTGATTTCGGAGCAGGAATCTCTCCCGCTCGATCCCGCAACCGCCAAGATTTTGTTGGGATTTCTAGCAACTGCAGAATCAACGAGGTAAGTCGCGCGTAGCGTGACGCTCTAGGCTGGGGGCTCAGCTGAACCTTGGCCTTAAGACCTGACACCCGGTACCTGCCCTACGCCCAGCGTTTCGTGGCGATCGTTGCTTTGCGCTTGTACTCCATGTACCCGCGCGGAGTCAGCCGGATCACTCCCCGGACCTCCTCCTCGACCAGACCCTCATTCCGCAGCTCGGAAACGGCCTGCCGTGCGAACGAAGACGCGACGGTAGGTTGGGGTAGCTGCACGAACTCCTTAGGGTCTTCTTCGTAGCTCTCGGCCAGGCGATGGATCAGTTCCTCGGAAAATGCGTTCTCGATCATCAGCGTACCCATGCGAGAAATCCTATGGCCCAGCACCGGAACGCGGTATGGCCCGTCCGTGGTAGCTAGTACATTACCGTGGTACCTGTCCGGAAACCGCCACGCGGACAATTACGCTCAAACCGGGTCGCAGGTCACAGCAGCTTACTGGTCACCGGTGGCCCCCGAGCGCAGTCTGTTCTGCTGTGACCGGCCGGCCGCCTCCAGATATACTGCTTCACGGCCTCGAAATCTCTATTGCAAGAGGACGTCCATGCATTTCACTCGTCCCGGGATTCTCATGCTCCTGCTCGCGTTTGTGCTGCTAGCTTTCGCCATGACCCTGTTGGCTGCCGACGGTGCCCCCAGCCCAACCCTCACCTATCCGCACGCTAAGACCGTGGACCAAGTCGATGACTACCACGGCACCAAGGTCTCAGACCCATACCGCTGGCTCGAGGACACCGATGCTGCTGACACGCGAGAGTGGATCGACGCAGAAAACAAACTCACCTTCCATTATCTCGAGCAGATTCCGTACCGTCAGGCCATCCACGACCGCCTAAAGACCCTGTGGAATTTCGAGCGCTACGGTGTGCCGGAGCAGCAGGGTGGCCGATATTTCTATCAGCACAACACAGGGCTCCAGAACCAGAGCGTTCTCCTGGTCGCTGACTCATTGGCTGCTGAGCCTCGTCTCCTGCTCGACCCCAACACGCTCTCTGAGGATGGCACAGTGGCTCTCGTTGGCCATGCCGTATCGGACGACGGCAAACTCCTTGCCTATGGCACGGCGGCCTCTGGGTCCGACTGGATGGAATGGCATATCCGCGACGTAGTGACTGCGAAAGACCTTCCTGACACTTTGAAGTGGGTCAAGTTTTCAGGCGCGTCCTGGACCAAGGACGGCAAGGGACTCTTCTACAGCCGCTACGACGAGCCGAAAGCGGGCGCTCCTCTGCGTGACGCCAACTACTTTCACAAACTCTACTACCATCGTCTCGGTAGCGCACAGTCCGAGGACAAGCTCATCTACGATCGCCCCGACAACAAAGAGCTGGGCTTCGCCGGAAACGTTACCGATGATGGTCACTATCTCATCATCACCGTCTGGCAAGGAACCTCGCCCAAGAATCGCCTCTACTACAAGGACCTCGCCGATCCCAATGCGCAAGTCGTGAAGCTGCTAGACGACTTCGATGCCGAGTACCGCTTCATCGACAACGACGGTCAGGTCTTCTGGATCAAAACCGATCTCGATGCTCCACGGGGGCGCGTCATCGCCATCGACACTCGCCATCCCGAGCGCGCTAACTGGAAGACGCTCATCCCCCAGGGGCCCGACAAGCTCGAGAACGCTAATGTCATCGACAACAAATTTGTTCTCGGCTATCTCAAGGATGCCCAGACCGAAGTTCGCCTGTTCGATCTCGAAGGCAAATTCTTGAACGTCGTCGATCTTCCTGGCATCGGCGCCGCTGAGGGCTTCGGCGGCAAGCGCAAGGACAAGGAAACGTTCTACGCGTTTACCAGCTTCATCAGTCCCACCACGATCTACCGGTATGACTTTCCGGAAGGGAAGTCCGCGGTCTTCCGCAAGCCCAACGTCGACTTCGATGCCAGCCAGTATGAAACCAAGCAGGTTTTCTACAACAGCAAAGACGGTACCCGCGTCCCCATGTTCATCACTGCCAAAAAGGGGTTGAAGCTGGATGAGCAGAATCCCGTTCTGCTTTACGCCTACGGCGGGTTCAACATCTCGCTGACCCCGGCATTTTCGGTGGGAAACGCGGTTTGGCTCGAAATGGGAGGAGTTTACGCCCAGCCCAACCTCCGCGGTGGAGGCGAGTACGGGGAAGATTGGCATGAAGCGGGCACCTTGTTACGAAAACAGAACGTTTTCGACGATTTCATCGCTGCTGGCGAATGGTTGATCGCGAACAAATACACATCGCCGGCCAAGCTGGCGATCCGGGGCGGAAGCAATGGTGGGCTGCTGGTTGGCGCCTGCATGACGCAGCGCCCCGATCTCTTCGGCGCGGCTTTGCCCGCTGTTGGTGTCATGGACATGCTCCGCTTTCACAAATTCACCATTGGCTGGGCCTGGACTTCCGACTACGGATCTTCCGACGACCCCGCGCAGTTCAAGGCGATTTACGCATATTCCCCGCTCCACCACCTCAAGCCCGGAACCAAGTATCCGGCAACCCTTGTAACCACCGCAGACCACGACGACCGCGTGGTTCCTGGCCACAGCTTCAAGTTTGCGGCCACGCTGCAAGCAGATCAAGTTGGTCCGGCGCCGGTCCTGATCCGAATCGAAACGAAAGCAGGCCATGGAGCCGGCAAACCCATCTCCAAGCAGATCGAGGAGACTGCGGATTCTTGGGCGTTCGTCGCCCGGAACCTGAATATGCAGGTTTCCTTGCGCTAACCAAGGCTGGGTTCCTTGGGTTCATCTCTCCTCTGCGGACACGAACCTGGCCCTTCTCACACTCCGCACACCTCCATCTGCGTTTTGGTTTCGGGGCGTCGCTGTCCGGAAAATGGAACAGAAACGATCTGCCCGTCCAAATCACTCTTCCATTAAGCAGACTCTTGCCGGGAGGCGTGCTCTTGAACATCGCGAGAATTCTGGCCGAATTAAAAGCAGAGCGTCGCAGGCTGGACTCTGCCATCCAAGCCCTACAGGCTCTCACCGACTCGCCGCTCCCGAGGATTCAAAGCGCGCGGCGAGGGTCAGGGAAGCGCAAGGCATCAGCAGTCCGTGCTGGTTCCTCAGCCATGCCCACCGTGAGTGAAGGCAACCTGCTGATGTTCCCCGGGCGCCACTACCGCAGAAAGTCTGCTGCCAAGAAGGGCTTATCGGAGGGTGGGAGCCGGGCCTGATTTTTGCGGGGCGGCTGCAAGTGCAGCCGTCACAATTCGCCCGCCCGCCGGCATGGTAAATTTCTGCAAATCCCATCT
>Ga0310913_10000424_pt1 | contig 19526 bp, 9 predicted proteins | sample GREbulkMGOX082_FD_203447 | JGI IMG/M metagenome (GOLD analysis project Ga0310913, IMG submission 203447) | Lab enrichment of tropical soil microbial communities from Luquillo Experimental Forest, Puerto Rico - GRE.bulkMG.OX082 | ecosystem: Environmental > Terrestrial > Soil > Tropical forest >...
CGATATCCTGAGTGCCTTGGTCGTGATAACCGCCGGAGGTGCCCGGCGTCCGGATAAGCGTGAGCCGGATGGTGTGGTCATCCGGCTTGTCCGATCCGTTCTTGCAGTCGGTGAGAATCGTAGCGCCGAACTCACCGCTCATGGCAGTCAGATCAATCCACTGGTGCGAGGGAACTTCAAATTTTCTCGGCTCTGCGGTTGGCCTCTCGATCGTGCCGATATCCCAGTTGTAGGTCGCCAAGCGATTCGAAGCGGTCAAGGGGAATGTTGCTTTGAGGTTGGACTCTTTCGTATGCCAGTCGATCACGTTCCCGAATTCCACTCGCTGGCCCGCGTCGCCTGCGGACAGGCGGATGGTTTGCACAAACTTCGAGCCCGCGGTCTCTCGTGAAACCTCCACGGCCACGCGCGCCGCACCATCTTCCACAACGCGAATCTTCGCTGGCCCGCCGATGTACGCCTTTGGCGCGGCCTGTTCCTGATCCCAGTCCATGTTCCACGCCGGCCACTGCTGGGGGTTGTCATAGGAGATGGCCAGCCTTGCCGGTCCCGCCAGCAGTTCTTTTCCAATGGATTTGTCGAAGATGCTTCGGACGTCGCCGTCTGCGTTCAGCGCTATGCGGTAATACTGGTTTTCGAGCGAATCGTTGGATACTTTCAGCGTTGATATGCCGCGAGCCTCACCTGACTGCACATCATAGACGGCGTAGCCGGTTGGCGGGACGTGTGCGAGGAAGAGGACTTTTCCGCTTGAAATCTGTGCGGGAACTTCCTTGCCGCCGGGACCGGTAACGCGGACCGAGTTCGGAGTCCCGCCTGGGAACTCCACACTAGCTTCCACGACATCTTCTCGCGCGATGTTGAGCGGATTGAAGACCACCACCGGGACACCTTTAACTTCCGTGTTCAGGGTTGCCGCAACTGCTTCGGTTGCGTTGCCGAGCACTCCCGCAAACTGGTTCATCGCAATCACGTCGTCGTTCCAGGCGAACTCATAGCTCTTTGGCGTGGCCGTGCCCGCGGCGATGTCGTGGAAATGCCCGGCCATCACCAGGGTCCAGGCATTGTTTAGCCGTTCACGCGGATAGGTCCGGGCTCCCAGCCATTCCGCGGCGATCGAGGCTTTCTCCGCGGCATCCGCAAGCAGCTCTTCTTTGCGAAGCCAGCGCTTTTGGTAGGCTTCCGAGGTCAAGGACCCGGCTGAATGGTTGGTCAACTCCATCTCCCCGGTATATCGCGGCAACCCCTTGGATTCTGAAGGAGTGATATCAAGGAACAATTGCTCGGCCGTGGAAGAAAGCACATGGACCGGCCCCTCGCCCACTGGCGTCGGGGGCCAGGCCGGGTGTTGCAGCCTCCGTGACAAGGACAACCATTCTTCCGGTGGCAAACTCGCTGTACCTTTGGTCACGATCGCTTCCAGGCGCTTCACGGAGTCTTCATCGGGTGCGCCACCGACATCGCCGGTTCCGTAATAGTGATAATCCGTGAAGACCCCGCTCACCTTGCCGTTACGTTCGACTCGCGCCGCCCAATCGCCCTGGTATCGTTCTTGGTCGCGCTCTTCCTGCACCTTAGTGAGACCCTCCTGCTGATCCCAAAGGCTCGAGAGCTCCTCGAGTTCCTTCTGCTCCGGTGCCTTTCCGCTGCGCTGCGCACTTTGTAATTTCTCTCGGAGCGTGTGAAACTTCGTCTGGATTTCCTTCAGCATGGTGGCTGGCGGCGGCTCGGGCAGCGGCTTGCTGAGATCCGTATAGATTCCGCCGCTGTAACTCCCCGGATTCAGTCCCGCCAGAACGCTTTCTCCGTCAGGCCCCACCCACAAGCCCACGTTAAACGGCGTGCCCTCGGGCGTCCTCTCGCTTGATTCCGGCCCCCCGGCATCGGCCGAAGAGCCCCAGGTCAGTTTTTGAGTCGAGAACCCCTTTACGCCGGAGTGCGCCAAGATCGTCGGCAGTGAAGAGGGAAATCCAAAACAGTCGGGCAACATATATTCAGCGCTGGCTTTGCCAAACTCTTTGCGAAACCATTCATTTCCGTAGAGAATCTGCCGGATAATGGCCTCTGCACTTGGGGCGTTCACGTCTCCTTCTTCCATCGAAGAGCCCGCAGGAAACCATCGCCCCGAATGAACGTAGTCGGCGAGCTTGGCAAACTCGGCTGGGTAATATTCCTTCATCAAGCGGTAGCGATTGGCACCGCTGAAGTTAAAAACGTAGTGCGGGTACTTTTCGAGCAGCGTGAAGTTCTCGTCCATGGTCTTCCGAAGGTATTCGTTGATCACTTGGGGGTATTCCCAGCGCCACTCCGTGTCGAGGTGGGCGTAGCCAACCACGTACAGCGTCCGCTCTCCGCTCAAATCGGGCTTACCGGCGGTCTGCGCCAGCGCGCCACCAAGGAGCAAGAAGCAGGCCAAGGCGCCTGCAAAAGGAATCCTGCGCAAGCTTCGGACACCCGTTCTCGAAGCGGGCCTAGATACGTATTCGCCAAAAGTCATCGTACCCTCCACCCTGCTACCGCCATCGTCAACACCCCCACCCTGTTCGGTCACACTCTCGACTCTTTTCGAGCTGTTTTCCCGCCGTCAATCCACTCGAATGTCATTTGCACGTTCCCGCCTAAGCTGTTCTGTTCTGAAGAGATATTTGTCGTCATTCCCCGACCCTAACCGCTTCGAGGATGCGCTTAACGCGGCCCTTCCCGCTGTCATGCTGTAATATCAATCGATTATGCGTGCGCTTCTGGGCGTTTTCTTCGCTGTGCTACTCATTGGGGCCGCCGTTGCCCGCCAATCGGCTCCTACGGCTAGCGTCGAAAAGCCATTGCCTGGAAAGTTCACCGACGTTGCCGCCGCTCTCGGTGTCCATTTCAACTACTTCTCTTCGCACACCGTCAAGCATTATCTGCTCGAAACCATGGGTGGCGGCGTCGCGCTGTTTGATTACGACAACGACGGTCGCCTCGACATTTTTCTGGTCAATGGCGCGCCCCTTCAGGATCCGACTCCTAAAGGCTCCATCCCGCAGAAGGGTGGTCCAAAGTACTCTAACCGCCTCTACCACCAGAAACCCGATGGCACGTTCGAAGACGTAACCGAAAAGGCCGGTCTCGAAGGCGTTGGCTACGGCATGGGCGCGGCAGTCGGAGATTACGACAACGACGGGTTCGAAGATCTCTACGTTACTGCTTACGGCGGCAACAAACTCTATCACAACAATGGCGACGGCACGTTCACCGACGTTACGGAGAAAGCCGGGGTCGCCGGTTCTGGCTGGTCCACCAGTGCCGCTTGGGTCGACTTAGACAACGACGGCTTGCTCGATCTTGTTGTTCTCCGTTACCTTCAGTGGGATTTCGACGACATCTGGTGTGGCGAGCACAAAGAAGGCTACCGCGCCTACTGTCATCCGGACGTGTTTCAGCCCATTTCTCCGCTCGTCTACCACAACGACGGCAACGGCCATTTCACGGAAGTCTCCCAAAAAACCGGTCTTTCCAAACCCGGCAAGGGCCTGGGCATCGCTCTGGCCGATTACGACCGCGACGGCCACATCGACCTTTTCGTTGCCAACGACTCCATGGTCGAATTCCTCTATCACAACAAAGGAGACGGCACCTTCGAAGAAACGGGTCTGCTCTCCGAAGTCGCTGTCGAGGGCGACGGCCGCACTTTTGCGGGCATGGGCGTTGATTTCGCCGACTACAATAATGATGGCTGGCCCGATCTGATCATTACTGACCTAGCCAACCAGCGCTACGCCCTGTACCAAAACAACCGCGACTCCACTTTCAGTTACGACAGCTTCACGTCCGGCATCGCTCGCGTCAGCATGGCTCACTCCGGATGGGGCGTACGCTTCTTGGACTACGACAACGACGGCTGGAAGGATCTCCTTGTCGCCCAGGGCCACGACCTCGACACCGTCGAGCTCAGTTACCCCAATCTCCATTACCGAGAACCAATGCTTCTCCTGCGCAACACCGGCAAAGAATTCGTCGATGTTTCCGCCGCTTCCGGCGCCGTTTTCAGCCAACCCTGGCTCGGCCGCGGCATGGCCATCGGCGACATCGACAACGACGGCCGCCTCGACGCCGTCGTTACCACCAACGATGGACCCGCGCACATCCTGCACAACGAAACGCCCACGCAAAACCATTGGCTCAAGCTGAAACTTGTCGGCCACAAAAGCAATCGCGACGCCATCGGTGCCGAAGTCAAGCTGGTCACCGCCAAAGGCCAGCAATGCGCTACCCTGTCGACCGCTGGCAGCTATTTGTCTTCTAGCGACAAACGGGTTCACTTTGGCCTCGGCCGGGAATCCGTCGCCCAATCCATCGAGATTCGCTGGCCCAGCGGCATCACGCAAACTTTGAAGAACATCCGCGCCGATCAAATCCTCACCGTCGACGAACCGTCGCCCTCGGCCGGTCAAAAATGAGCACTCCCCGCGACCACAGCCGTTCCGCCCCTCTGCTTCTCATCGCCCTCATGGTCATTAGCCCCCTCGTCCTCGTGCAATTTGCCCCCAGCCAGGAATCCGCTCCCAACAAGCCGCAAACCGCGCTGCCGCGTCCTTCCGGCATGGCGACGGGCGGCATTCACACTCCTATCAAGGATTCCCACTCCCGCCCCATCACCGCCGGCGGCTTCGTCGACGACGCCCCGATCGTGTTCGTCGATATCACCCATCAATCCGGCCTCAACAGGTTTCAGCATCGCTCCGGCTCTCCCGAAAAGGCCACCATCATCGAAGCTCCAGGCTCTGGCGTCGCTCTTCTCGACTACGACAATGACGGCTGGCTCGATATTTATCTCCTCAACGGTTCCACGGTTGCTGCCGTCAAAGGCGCCGAGCCATCGCCCCGCGCCATGCTGTTCCACAACAATCACGACGGCACCTTTACCGACGTCACCGACAAAGCAGGAGTGTCCAACGACCGCTGGGGTTTCGGCGTGGCCGTCGCCGACTACGACAACGACGGCTGGCCCGACATTTACGTCTCGAACTACGGCAAGAACCGCCTCTACCACAACAATCACGACGGAACGTTCACCGACGTTGCCGAAAAGGCCGGTGTCGTTCTCGGCGGCTGGTCGACCGGAGCAACCTGGGGCGATTACGACCGAGACGGCTTGCTCGATCTCTTCGTTCCCGGCTACGTCCACTACGATCTCGACCATCCTATCCTTGCCGGCAAAAACGGCGTACCCGAAGGCGCATGCCAATACCGCGGCGTCAACGTTTTTTGCGGTCCAATGGGTCTGCTCGGTGAAGGCGATCACCTCTTCCATAACAACGGTGACGGCACCTTCACAGACGTCAGCGCGAAGGCGGGCGTCTCCGATCGCGAAGGTCGCTACGGCTTCGCTTCCATCCTCGCCGACATTGACGACGACGGGTGGCCCGACCTCATCGTGGCCAACGACTCGACTCCTAACTATCTCTACCGCAATCACCGCGACGGCACCTTCGAGGACGTCAGCTACATGAGCGGCTTCGCGCTCAACGAAGAAGGCCGCGCCCAGGCATCGATGGGCATTGCTCTCGGCGACTACAATCACACGGGCCGCCTCGGCCTCTTCATCACCACGTTTTCCGACGATTACAAAACTCTCTACCGCAACGACGGAGACGCCAGCTTCACCGATGTTTCCTTCAAAGCCGGTCTTGGCAGCCCGACCATCCCTTTTCTCGGCTGGGGAGCGGGTTTTCTCGATTTTGACAACGACGGCCTTCTCGACCTCTTCATCGCCAACGGCCACGTCTACCCCGTCGCCGACCAGCGCGATTGGGGCACCACTTGGGCGCAACGCCCGCAGCTCTTCCGCAATCTCGACGGCGCCAAATTCCAGGAAGTTCTGCCCGCCACAGGCAGCGGCCTCGCTTCCGTCGTCTGTGCGCGTGGCGCAGCCTTCGGCGACCTCTTCAACGATGGCCACATCGACGTGGTTCTGAACAACCTCGACTCTCCTCCCACGCTTCTCCGCAACATCGCCCACAACTCCAACCACTGGCTCACCCTCAACCTCGTAGGAGGCGGGAACTTTAGCTCGCGCGCCAGGAGCGTAAACAATGGAGGGGCTTCAGCCCCTGAAGCCGGACCAAAGTCTGCCCGCGACGCGATCGGTGCCAAAGTCTTCCTCACCGCGGGCGGCGTCCGCCAGCGCGCCGACGTCTTCAGCGGTGCCAGCTACGCCTCGACTTCCGACCGGCGCCTCCACTTTGGCCTCGGCTCCGCCTCCAAAATCGACAAACTCGAAGTCTTCTGGCCAAACGGCCTCCGCCAGGAAATCTCGCTCCCCTGCATCGACTGCGTCGTCCAAGTAGCCGAAGGTAAAGGCGCTGTAAGCGCGCTGGCTCCCTGAATTCCTCCCTGGACACCGGGCTTGTAACTTCGCCGAGCGGTTACTGCAATGAGGGAACAGTACCCCGCATCTTCTCTCGTTTCAGCAAATTACGCGGGAAGATGAAGATGACACCCCGGTGCATTGACTGCTCTTGACCTCTTGTCCAACACTCCCGGCATAGTTTGGGGATACCGCGCGGAGTGTCCGTCTCATTTTCCGGTGCGAGATTCTTGTCGTTTGGACTTGGATTCGATCCGCGGTGATCGATCCTTGACCTTATTGAGGAGGCGAGTGATGAAGATTTTCTCCAAATACGACAATCCGATTTCCCGTCTGGCTTCTCGCTGTTCTCTATGGTTATTCATTGCAATTGCGCTCTTCGTAGCCGTCCTACCAGCCTACCTCTCTGCTCAGGGCCTGAGCGGCATTAGTGGAACGGTCGCGGACCCTTCCGGCGCAGTCGTCCCTGGTGCGAAAGTGACCGTGACCAACACTGCGACCAACATATCTACCACGGCCGTCACTACTTCTGCCGGGACCTACACCGTCACGGATTTGATTCCCGGGACATACAAAGTCAGGGTCGAAGCGCCGGGCTTTTCTGCTGGCGTTCTTAGCGAAGTTCACGTGGACGTCAGCAGATACACCGGTGCGGACGTGACCTTAAAGACGGGTGTGGCCACCGAAACTGTCGAGGTAGTCGCGCAGCAGATTGCCCTGGAGACCACGCAGCCCCAGCTCGGCACCATTGTGGAGAACAAACTTGTAAACGAAGTGCCCATTTTGATTGGCGGCGGACCCGGCAATATCGGAGCTCGCGACCGCCAAATTGATGACTATCTGTTCATCGCTCCAGGCGTTCAAGGTGGCGAGTTTAGCCATCGCATCAACGGCGGAGTCGACTTTGAAAACGAGGTTATGTTTAATGGTGTTGTCGCCAATCAATCGGAGACCCAGGGCCTGCAATCCAATATCAATCCGCCTTTTGAAATGGTCAGCGAAATTCAGGTCCTGACGTCCAATTTCTCCGCCCAATACGGTTTGGCCCAGGGCGTAGCCTCTTATCAGTTTGCTTCTGGCACCAACACCCTCCATGGCGACGCCTTTGAGATTGTGCGAAACACTGTCTTCAACGCTGCGGGTGCTGCTCCTCCTCCTGGCCCCAACCCAAATGTGAAAGGCCCCACACCTGTAATCAATCAAAACAATTATGGCTTTTCGTTGGGCGGCCCTGTTTGGATTCCTAAGCTCTACAACGGAAAAAACAAAACTTTCTTTCACTTTAGCGCCGACTGGTTTCGCCAAAACCTCAAGGACTCCTCGGGAGCTTTTACTATCCCCACGCCGGCCGAAGTGGGCGGCGATTTCAGTTTCTATGTCGATGGCAGCGGCAATCAGATTCCCATTTTTGTTCCCCAGGGCTTTGTCGCGCCTTCCGGCTGCGCCGCTCCCGCGCCTGGCCAGCGATGGCCCGGCAACAAGATTCCTACTTCCTGTTTCAGCACTGTTTCTGCAAGCCTATTGACGCTTATTCCTGCACCGGATAATTCCGGATTGACGAATAACAAGTTTCCATCCGAGGGAGTGCTCCCCATTCGGCAGACCAACTGGGGCTTCTCGATTGACCACAACCTGACGGAGAAGCAAAAACTCCACGGCAGCTTCTGGCGTGATAAATACGACTTGGTTTCGTGCTGCAATGGCGGTATCCATGTAAACAATCCGCTCTCTGGTTTGGAGGAGGAACCTCGCCTTGGCACGGGACTCTTCCTCACCTATTCGAATGCTATTTCCAACAGCTTGGTCATGACGGCCGGTTTTGGCTGGATGGGCGAGATCAACAACGAATTGAATTCTTTTCTCGGATTTAACTTCCCTGCGGTGGCCGGTTCCATCTCTCTTCCTGCTATTCACTTCAACTCTCCTTTTGGTGGCCAGCCGAACCAGTGGGGACTAAACAGCAACGGCGAAACCTATTCCAAAAACCGTAAGCTTGGGCTTAGTTTCGACAACAACTGGTTATGGAACCATGGTCGTCACACGTTCAATGTCGGGTGGGAAATTCGCCGCTCCTATCAGGATGACCAGGAATGCCAGCAGTGCGGCGGCAGCTTTACTTTTAACTCTCGCACCACTGCTGATCCCAACAACATTGGCACCACCGGGAGCGCTTTCGCCAGCTACCTGCTTGGTTACGCCGATGCCACCCAGCGCCAATTTGCCATCGAGAACCGGCTTCGCAATCTCTACTTTGGCCCCTATATCCAGGACGACCTAAAAGTATCGTCTAGGCTGACAGTCAATCTAGGGCTTCGCTGGGACATCATGCGGCCGTTCACCGAAAACAACAATAACGTCCTTTTCTTCGATCCAACCATTCCCAATTCCGGCGCTGTCAACCCCGCGGGCAATCCCTTGCTCGGGGCAGCCAACAAACTGGGAAGCTGTTCAGTCTGTGCCGGGTACAATCGGGCTAACACGCATTGGAAGGACTTCAGTCCGCGCCTCGGATTTGCTTATAAATTGAATCCCAAAACTGTGGTCCTGAGCGGTTTCGCAATTAACTTCCTGGATGGCGGCTCGTACGAGTACGGAGACAACAAGATCGCCGTTAATTATGGCAGTTTGCTCGGCGGGATTTTCAACGTGAACTCGCTTGGCTCCAACGTCCCGGGCTATGGTATCTGGGATAACCGACCGATTCCACAGCCAGCTGCCACCCAGTTCACGGATCGCAGTTTCCTGAATTCCACCGGCGTCTTGCGTCAATTTGGCCGAGATCCGGGCAAGATTCCTTACACCGAGTCGTGGAATGCAGGCATCCAGCATGAATTGCCCTATAACATGTTTCTTTCGGTGGCCTACATCGGGAACCGCGCACTGCATTTGCCCTCCTTGTTGAACCCCGTCAATCAAACCAACCCCAAGTTCTTGACCCAATTCTGCGCAACTGGGAATGCCAATGACCCGGCCTGCCTGATGTCGCCCAATTCCCCGAATTTTGCTTGGACTTCCGGAGCATCGCAAACTGCCCTGCAATCCGCGGGATTCTCTCAGGCAAGCGTGACTTGCGGGCCCAACACCAATAACCCCGCGGCAGCGGGCACATTCTTCACTCCCTATGTGAACTTCCTTTGTGACTATGGCTCGGGAGCTGGCCTGCCTCAGGCTTTGCTCCCGTACCCGATGTACAACCCCAGCGAATCATGCGGAGGAATCTGCAATAACTTCGATACCAATGGCACTGCTTTCTACAACGCCTTGCAGCTTCAGACGCAGAAACGCTTCTCCAGCGGCTTGAGCTTCTTGGTCTCATATACCCTATCCAAGACCATGTCCAATACCGACACAGGCTTCTCCACTTTTAACTTCGGCTCGGAGAACAAGTTCAATCAAAAGTCCGAATGGTCCATCGCCAGCAATGACCAGACACACCTTCTGGCGATCAGTGGCACTTATGAATTGCCGATCGGTCCTGGCAAGAAATATCTGACGAACGGCGGCCAGCTGGCGAAAAACATCGTGGGAGGCTGGCAGCTTACAGGCGTTTTCCAATACGCGTCCGGCTTTCCTCTTCAGATTCTCGCTAACAATAACGATCCTTTCCTGAATGGCTTCAATCGTGCCAACTTCGATCCTAGCGTCGCTCTCAACGTGGACTATAACAACTACTACAAGGGCCTCCCTGTCTTCACTCCCTCGGCATTTTCTGATCCGGGATTCCAACAAGGCAATGCTCCCAGGCAGATCGCAGCCTTGCGCAATCCGTTTAACGCCAATGAAAACCTGGGAGTAGCCAAACATTTCTATTTTGGAGAAAGAGTCAATGCGGAGTTCAGAATGGAGTTCTTCAACGTCCTAAATAGAATGCAGGTCTGTGGCCCCGATACAAGCGTGAACGACGGTGCAGCAAGATTCGCACGTGTCAGCTCCGACGGAACCCTTACGGGCAACGTCAGCGGCGTCGTTGCATGCCAAGGCAATACGCCTCGACAAGGACAGGCTCTGCTCAAAATCACCTTCTGACGCCTGCTGGAGGGCACCCTACTCCAGCCGTTTCGTCCGCCGAAGGCGGTGGCTCGTTTCAAGGAGGGAACGGAGGCGTCGGACGCGCGGCGTGAGCATAGAGCAGATGGCCGAGGACCTAGCCCGCTATTTACGGGCTGGATCGGCAATCTGGAAGCAGTGGAAGCGCGGGAAGAGACGGTTTGCGGAACTGCTGAAACGAGGAGTGGGCACACAGCTCGCCGCTCAAACGGTCGGGCGCCCACGGCCCTTGGCGGTTGGCAAACATTCCCCCGCCCTAGCTAGCGGTCGCGCTGCCCAATCCTTACCTTGCGGAGCTCAGACTTCCACCCTTCCCAGGATGCCGATCGCTCGACTCACCGAACTGTCGTATACGGACCCGTACGTACGGTGGTTTGACAGGGACAGCGGGCAACCGCCCACCTATGTCCGATCTCTAGAGCTTTTTGCGCCCGCGTCCAACCTATGCTTCTCATCCAGCGTTCAATTCCCATCGTCCAACCACTATTTTCCCGATCGCCGAGTTATCTCGTGCTATCCTCTTCCGTGTTTATCGCGTTCCATCGGTGCTCGTGCGACCCCCGTTCTACCAGATCCGGAAGCTCGCCCCTCGCCAGTCTTTCACAGCTCCGCTCTTCCTTCTTCCACAAAGAACCTTTTGCGTTCCAACCTTCTATCCCTCCAACTTTCCTCTCCGCTAACTCTTTTAGAATCGACACTCGCACAAAAACGGGGGAAGGGGGGCTGGCCACTACTGTCATCCTCTCAATTGTCCTGCTGCTGTGCGGGCTACTTCCAACACGCTCCCCAGCGCGAACTCGCTTGCCGACTCAATCCTCGGATCAATCCGAAAGGCCCCTGGCCGACGCCAAATCCCTTTTCGAGCAAGGCAAATTCACAGAAGCCGACCGAGCCGTCCGCGAATACCTGAACAGCCATCCCAACTCCGCCGAAGGCCACTTCCTCCTCGGACATACTCTCTTTCACGAAATGCAGGCGCAAGCAGCGATGGAGACTCAATTCCCGTCCCAGACTCACGGGCCCATGGCCAGCGCGAGAACCATGAGTGCAGCTTCTTCTGAGGCGTCTGTCCCAAAAGGCACACGGGAAATGGCGAAAGCCTCGCTCGCCGAATTTAACGCGGGCGCAAAATTCCACGATCCCTCCGCTGCCGACCTGAAGATCGTTGCCCTTGACTATGTTCTTCTTGCCGATTATCTCGACGCCGACAAATGGTTGACGAAGATGCTCGAGTGGGCTCCCAGCGATTCCGAAGGCTGGTATTACCTCGGCCGCACGAAGTACAACGAAAATCGCTTCGCCGAGGCCCTCGACGCTTTCCAGCGGTGCTTGAAGCTCGATCCTCAAAACGTAAAGGCGGAGGACAATCTCGGTTTGGCTCTTGCCGGCCTTGGTCGCAATGAAGAAGCCACCGCGGCATACCAGCAAGCCATTTCCTGGCAAGCGCAATCTCTCACGAAAAATCCTGGTCCTTATATCGACTTCGGTAGTCTTCTCATTGACGAGAACCATCCGAAGGATGCGGTTACATTCCTTCTTCGAGCGATTGAAATCGCGCCGAGCGAGTCGCGCGCGCATGAACTTCTTGGGAAGGCCTACACGCGCGTGGAAGATTTTCCCAGGGCACAAACGGAACTAGAAAAAGCCATTGAACTTTCTCCGCACGCTCCCAATCTCCATTGCATGCTGGCTCCTGTTTATCGCAAGCAGGGGCTCGTGGAAAATGCCAAAACCGAGTACGAACGTTGCGCCGCTCTCACTGGCACTCACTCCAGCCCGGAGCCCCGATGAACTACGGTTCTTTGCTTTTTTCCTGCAACAGCGCCTTGGCGCGTTCCGCGGTTTTGGCTCTCGCGCTCTCTTCCAATGTGCTGAACTCTTTCATTTCCGCTTGTGCCTCCTGTGTCCGCCCCAGCGCGCGGTACGCTTGCGCCAGCAGGAAATGCGTTGAGGACTCTCCTGGATCTGCCTTCACCGCGGCCTCCAAATCCTTCACGGCTTCGCCTGGCCGTTCCAGCTTGATCAGTGCGCGAGCTCGGTCCACACGAGCCCCCAGCAAATTCGGGCAGACCTCCAAGGCTTTCTGGACCTCTGCCAGTGCTTGGGTCGAGTCTCCATGCTGCTCGAGAATGATGTTACCGATTTTCCACTGCGCCATACAATTCGAGGGATCGTTGGCGAGCTCCGCGCGGAACTGCTCTGTTGCTGCATCCCACATATTCAACGACCAATACGCGTTTCCCAGGTGGTAGCGCGTGCCCGCCTGCTGCGGCCCCACCTTCACCGCCTTCTTGTACTCGAGCAGCGCGCCGTCGTAATTCTTCATGCTCTCCATCACTTCTCCGGAAATCTCGTGAGACCAAACGGAATCGGGATCCAGAGCATTAAGCTTCGCAAGCGCATCCTCCGACAATTTCATGTGCACTTTGCCGAGCAAATACCAGACTTCCTGGTTTTCCGGCTGGCGCTGCGATAGTTGGCGCAGGTGATCCGCCGCGCGCTCGAATTCGTCCAGTTTGATCAAGTCGTTGGCGAGAAGGAGCTCGGCGTTGTCATCTTTAGGATTGGCGCGCAGCGCGGACTCCAGATTGCGCCGAGCCCCAGCGTAGTCACCTAGTTCGTAGAGGGCAATACCGAGCAGCGCCGAAGTGGAGGACATTCTTGGATCGATCTTTAGCCCTTTCTCCAGGACGGCAGCGGCTTTCTTGTATTCGCGCTGCCTGATGTAGAGCGACCCGAGATTGTTGTAGGCAGGAGCGAGGTGTGGCGCGACTTGCAGCAGCGATTCATAACTCGCTGCGGCGGTGGCGAAATCGCCGCGTGCTTCGGCGGTTTTTGCCTCGCCGTAGAGCTTTTGCACACGCACATCGCTGGCCTTGGCTTCCGACTGAGCTTTCAGAATAGGAGAAAAGCAAACTGACACAAGCAAGAGAAAAGTGGCTGAAAGGCAGAGCCGCGAAAAGCGACCCTTTCCAGTGATTTGGGGTAGCACAATACGCGCAATTTTACACCGGCTTACGAGCAACGCAAAAGCACCGCTACGCACGCGGGCTTTGCAGATCTGTTGCCGGCTACGCCTGGTTTTTGCAAGCGCTTCCAAGCTGCGGCGAATTTGCACGCTCGTTCGGTGAAGGCCGTATTGCTTAGGACCTCGCCGCGTGCTACGCTCGCAAAACTGCAGGGGTGAAGGGTCATGCGAGCGGGGGAGAGTGCCTTTCGAACCAGGGGGTTTGGAGTCTTTGAAGTAGACCTGCGCGCCGCCGAATTGCGTAAACATGGTGTTCGCATCAAACTGCAAGAGCAACCCTTCCAGATTCTCTCCCTCCTTTTGGAACATCCCGGGGAAGTGGTCACCCGCGAAGAGCTACGGGAAAAGCTTTGGCCGGCTCATACGTTTGTGGATTTCGATCGCAGCCTGAATAAAGCCATGACCAAACTACGGGCGGCGCTGGGGGATTCCGCCGACAGCCCGCGCTACGTCGAGACGATTCCGCGCCACGGCTACCGCTTCCTAGCGCCGGTGTGCAAGCCGAAGTCGGACCCGGCGCGCGAACATGCGGCGGGACGTCACCCCACTGAGGAACTTTCCGCAGGTCACGAAGAGCCTAGCGCACATACGTCATGGAGAAAGCTGCGTTGGTATGGCTTGATAACAGCTATAGGAATAGCCGCTGCCGCAGTCTATGTCGCTGGCCGGGTATTGCAGCCCGTGGAGCTGAGCAGCCCGTCGAACACAGTCAGTCCTCGTCGCTCCGTGGCCGTGCTGGGCTTCACGAGCCTTTCTGGGGACCCGCGCAAAGCGTGGCTGTCCACCGCCTTTTCCGACTGGCTCACGACGGAGCTGACTGCAGGCGAGCAAGTGCGCGCGATTCCGGCGGAAAGCATCGCACGGATGAAGATGGAACTGTCTTTGCCGGAGGTTGACAGCCTTGGCCCCGAGAGCCTGATTCGAATCCGGAAGAATCTGGGAACGGACTACGTGATTGCCGGCTCCTACGCAACTTTAGGGGGAAAGCCCGATGGCCAGATTCGGCTGGATCTGCGTTTGCAGGATACGCAAACCGGAGAGACGATCGGCGTGGCTTCTGAAACGGGAACCGAAGCGCATCTGCTCGACATGGTTTCGCGAGTCGGCCAGCACCTCCGCGAAAAGCTGGGAGTTCGAGCTGTGACCCGCGAAGAGGCCGCGGAAGTGGCGATCGCCCTACCAGCCAAAGGCGAAACCGCCAGATTGTATTCTGAAGGACTGGCCAAACTGCGCGCCTTTGACGCCCTTCGCGCCCGGGACCTTCTACAGAAAGCCATCGAAGCCGAGCCCAATTACGCGCTTTCTCATGCGGTGCTTGCAACGGCGTGGAGCCAGTTAGGGTACGACGAGAATGCAGAGGCAGAGGCGAAGAAGGCCTTTGACTCGTCCGCTAATTTGCCCCGCGCGGAGCGACTCTTGGTTGAGGCCCGTTATCATGAGACTTCACGGGACTGGCAGAAAGCGGCGGGCATTTATCGGGCCCTTTTCGAATTTTTCCCCGACAACCTCGAATATGGGCTGGCGCTCGCGAGCGCCGAGTACAAAGCCAATGAATGGAAAGACGCGCTGAGTACCGTTGCCGCACTGCGAAAGCTGCCTGCTCCTCTGTGTGATGATCCGCGCATCGACTTTGTGGAGGACGACGCTTCGCGCTCGCTCGGCGACACGAGGAGATCGGAAGCGGTCCTGGCGCGTGCCGCGGAGAAAGCGCAGTCGGCGGGCGCCTCTCTATTGCTGGCGAAGGCGCGTTTGGATCGAGCCTGGCTCGATGAAAACCTTGGCAGGTTTGCGGAGGTTGAGGTACTTGTTCACGATGCCAAGGAACTCTATGCCTCCGCTAATGATCGCGCTGGCGTCGCGGAGGCTACAACCGTTGGTGCTATCGCCTTGAAGAACAAGGGCGATTACTTGGGCGCCAAAAAGAGCTATGAAGAAGTTCTTGCGCTTTATCGCCAGGTGGGCAACCGGAGGGGACAAGCCGCGGAAAATGACAACATTGGCGACATTCTCGTTTACCTCGGGGATCTCGAAGGCGCCCTGCGTGGCTACGAGGCAGCCTTCTCCATCTATCAGGAAGTGGGCGATCAGAATGGAGAGGCGCTGGCGAAGAATGGTCTCGGAGATGTTTATCTCGCTCTCGGGAATCACCAGAAGGCGAAGGAAATTTATCAAAGCTCGGTCGAAATCTGCCGGCGCATTGGCAATTCAGGCCGAGAGGCAGACGCCCTATCCGGCCTGGGACGCATTCAGAGGCTCGAGGGGGATCCTGAACAAGCATTGAAGGACCTAACAGAAGCGCGGAAGAAGTTTGAAGAGATTGGGGACAAGACCGAAGTCAGCCGCATGGATTTGTACCTTGCCGAGCTCTTCCTCGACAGAGGCCAAAATGACCGTGCCGCCGCGTTTGCACGGCGCGCCACCGAGGTGTACGAAGCGAATAGGACCCCGGGCGGAGAGGCCGCAGCGAGTCTCTTATTGGCGCGAACGCTGCTTGCGTACGGCCGGATTGCAGAAGCCCGGGAAAAAGTGGACCAGGCAACGAAGGTCGCTTCCGAAACGCACAATCGGAAACTGGCATTGTCTGCTGCTGTGGCAGGCGCGCGTGTTCGGGCGAGCTCAAGGGACGACAGGGATGTGCGCGATGCGCTGGCGACTCTGAAGAATCTCCTCAGGGCGTCCAGGGCGCCTACCTTCGCAGAGGAACTCTATGAAGCCCGGCTGGCTCTTGGGGAGATCGAAATAAAGTCCGCCGACAGAGCAGTTGGGCAGTCCTATCTCGAGGCGCTTCAAAAGGATGCCTCCGGCCAGGGCTTCCAACTCATCGCGCGAAAGGCCAGTGCAGTCCTGGGACAGGCGCGGAACCAAGCCGCTTTGCCCGTGCAAAACTAGCGAAGCGGTTCCGCTGCGCCCAATGGCCAGGTATCCACGGGAAGGGATTTGCTTGGTGGTTACGGTTCGCAAAGATCCGCCCGGCAATGAGCGCAAGACAGGAATATCCCTAAGTGCCCTGGAATCTTAGCCTTAATTGAGGGTACGGGGAGAACATCCTGGTACCTTGACTTATCCGCAGGGTCCGAACAGACTTCGGGCGCGCTGCTGGTTGTTCCGGTATACGCGAATTTTGCAGCACCTCGAGAGATATCATTCATGAAAAAAAGACGGCTATTGGTGCGGTGTTTTACTCTGGTTGCGATTGTTTTGTGCTCGGCGCCTCGGTTGTTTCGCGCCCAAACCGATTCGGCAAATAAGAAGACCAAACTGGCGATCGTGGGGCTCGACCACGATCACGTATGGGGACTGCTCAAGGATTTAACCGAGGAGCCCTACGCGGAACTGGTGGCCATCGCCGACAACCACTCCGAGCTGGTAGACCGAGCCAGGGCCAAACTGCCCGCCACCGTGAAGTTCTATTCCGGTTACGTGCAGATGCTCGACGAAGTAAAACCGGACGCCGTCATTGTAACCACGGAAAACGATCGGCACCTGGAGATTCTGCGCGAGTGCGCGAAACGGCATATTCATTACTCCACGGAAAAACCCATGGCCACTACTGCCGCTGACGCACGCGAGATGGAACGGCTGGCAAACCAGGCGGGCATCAAGGTGATGGTGAACTACTGGAACGCCTGGGTCGCGCCGACGCACGAACTCTACCATCGCGTGAAAGACAATCAGGTTGGATCGATTCAGAAAATTATCGTGCGATACGGCCATCAAGGTCCGAAAGAGATCGGTGTGTCGAAGTATTTTGGCGACTGGCTCTACGACCCGGTGAAAAACGGTGGCGGGGCAATTATGGATTTCGGCTGCTATGGCGCGGAATGGGCAGTATGGCTCAAGGGCCGCCCGGCGCGTGTTTCGGCCGTCACGCAGAAACTAAAAGTAGAACAGCACAATCCAGTGGATGACGATGCCACCATCGTTCTGGACTATCCCGATGGCACGGCCATTATCGAGGCTTCCTGGGATTGGCCGTACAACATGGGGCAAGTGGAGGTGTTCGGACCAAAAGGGAGCTTGCTTGCTACGCGAAACGATTTGTTCTTCCGCTCACCCACTGACAATGTCGCCAAGGTAGGACTCGAGGGTGAGCGCGTTGCGCTCGACCCGACGCCCCGCTTGACGAGCAATCCTATCTCTTACTTCGTGGACCGCATTCGAAACAACAAGCCCATCGAGGACCCGCTTTCCATGAAACTGAATGTCCAGGTGATGGAAATTCTGGATGCTGCCCGCGAGTCCGTTCGAACCGGGAAGCAGCAAGAGCTGCACTGAGGCGCCCGGCCCAAACACTTATCGAGTGCTTCCCGCGTCGGTTCCCCCGAGGGGCAGCCGCGTCATTGCGAGCGACGCGAATCAAACGGTCGGCGAATGCCGAGTGCGTTTCCAGGCAATTTGAGGCAAAGGGGCAGTCTGGGCCGGGATGATTCTCAGTGACTTTGTCGGTTGGAGAGGTAACGTCGCGGGCGCCGTTTTAAATCCTAGCTCGCCGCGTCTTTCGGCTCGTGGGATTGCGGCAGGCAATACAAACAGGCCGCGCGTCGGCTTTCCCCAGCACTTGCTTTGCATCAGGCCGAATTTGCACTGCTTAGGAGCGGAAGCCGCCTGCCGAACTCTTTTCGAGTCGCGATGAAACCGGTCCGGTGGATTGGCGAGCCACCAGCTCCGGCTCGATGGCGATCTCCGGCACGAATTGGCCCCGCCCTTCGATCAGGTCGACCACCGTTTGCGCCGCAATCTGGCCCATCCGCACGAGCGGCTGCCTAACTGTAGTGAGTGGGGGATTGGAGAATGCCGCTCCTGGAGTGTCGTCAAATCCTACGACCGAGATATCTTGCGGCACACGCAACCCGGCTTCGTGGAAAGCCCACAGCGACCCAATCGCGGAAATGTCGTTGTAGGCAAAAAGTGCGCTGAACGGCTGCTTCCTCGCCAGCAGTTGTTTGGCGAACGGATACCCGATCGCGGGTGTCGAGTCCGTCCCTTCCAACTGGACCGTCAATTCGGAGCGAACCGAGATATTGAGTTCCTTCGCGACTTCGCAGATGGCGTTCCATCGGTCAGAGGAGTCCGAGCTGAAGGTCTGACCCTTGATGAAAGCAATGTTTTCATGGCCAAGGTCTTTCAGATGCTCCAGGGCCAAATGAGCCGCGCGCTTGTGATCCAGCACGATATTGGTCACGCCCCCTACTCGCTGATGTCCCGCGACAGCTACGGTTGGCAACGCCAGTTTTTCTGTCAGCGACGTGTCGGTGGTGATGAAGCCTTCCACGCCTCGCGTGAGCAGCATCTGCGCATAAGTCTGAAGCAGTTTCGGATCGTGTCGGTGAATGACGGTCAGAAAGAAGTAGTTGTTCTTTCGGAGATATTCTTCAATTCCGCTGATGACCATCGCTCCGTAGGCGTCGCCAATCTCCTCGGCGATCACGCCGATCGTATAAGTTCTCCTCAGGCGAAGCGTTCGGGCGAAGAAGTTGGGGCGGTAGTTCAGTGCCTGCGCCGCTTCGATGATGCGGTTCTTGGTATGTTCGGGAATGGAGCGCGCTGCAGGGGAGTTGTTTAACGCAGCGGAGACCGTGCCGGGAGTAAGGCCTAGGTGTTCCGCAATGGTCTTCAGGGTTACTCTTGGCTCAGAGCGCAGGGTCTGCTTCTTCCTGGGCGGCTGCGTCATCTACAAGCCCTCCGGCACCTACAAAAACTAGTATAACTGCGTTTCCTGCCACGCCGTGGCCTCAGGTGGCTAAACCTGAATTATTAATACGTGTCATTTGCGAGGTTGCTATCGAACGCTGGGCCGGGTTCATCCCTGACCAGAGGATAGGCCCTGGCGCCTTGCATTGAAGCCACAGGATTCCGGCGGTAACCAAGGTTTTAGGCTTTAGTACCGACCATCCACACCATAAACCCAAAACTAGACCTTCTCTCTGCGGGGCGCTGCGGGCGCGCTCGGCTCCGCCATCGAACATCAGGACGCCAGGGCGTGCCTCACCGGCGCCTAGTTCCAACGATTCCCGTGCCGCCGGCCGTAGATTCGACCGACTAACCCATATTCGTCACCCAGAGGTCCTAGAGAGGGTCAAGCCCTTTGAAATCAGCAATGGC
>Ga0310913_10000433_pt1 | contig 19321 bp, 15 predicted proteins | sample GREbulkMGOX082_FD_203447 | JGI IMG/M metagenome (GOLD analysis project Ga0310913, IMG submission 203447) | Lab enrichment of tropical soil microbial communities from Luquillo Experimental Forest, Puerto Rico - GRE.bulkMG.OX082 | ecosystem: Environmental > Terrestrial > Soil > Tropical forest >...
CGTGTAGTCGCCCCGATCGCGGGATGTTCAATCATGGTCAACCCGATGGAATGGCCGGTGAGATGGCCGAGCGCGAAGCCCGCACGCTCGAAGACATCGGCGGCGGCCTTGTGAACATCGCAGGCCAAAACCCCGTCGTGCATCTTTAGTCGAGCTGCTTCCATCGCTTCCGGATAAACGTCGCTCATCTTGCGCGTGCGCGTGCTGGGCTGGCCTTGGATGAGCGCCCGCGAAAATTCGACCCAGTAGCCGGCCTCGCCAGTAACCTCGAGGGAGTACAGCAGCAAATCATCGGCGTCCACGTTGCGAAGCGAAGGAACCTTGAAGTGCGCTTCCGCTTCTCCGCCGGTACCGCTCAAGACGATGTTCATCATCCGCGGCCCCGCGCCGCGCGCAAAGAAACGCTCGACCGCCGGGGCCATGATTTCCGCCTCGGTCTTGCCGGGCCGATAGGATTTCAGAAGCGCATCGAAACCGTCGAGAATGATGTCCATTGCATCGCGCACCCCTTCCAGTTCTTCTTCGCTTTTCACGGCGCGCGCCATATCGAATTGAAAGTCAAACGGAACAAGCTCGACCGATCCTTGCTGGAGTTCGCGATAATCCCGCACGGCCATGATGAAGTCCAGTCCATAAACGCCGACGCGTTTCCACTTCTTTTCGTCGATTTTTTCGCCGAGCCATTTGCCAGGAATCTCCGGCCAGACCTGGTCGCGAACCCAAGGAGCCTTTTTATCGCCGATCCAGCGGGCCTCCCGAGGAAAGACGAGCATAGGCTCGCCGGAGAGCGGCAGGAGAGCGTAAACATAGCGGTGCACGATCTCAAAGCCGGAGACGTAGCGAATGGCGCCCTCAAAACCCGCGTATTGGTTTCCGCAAACAATAAGAGCGTCGATGTGGTTGGCCGCCATGGCCGCACGGATCTTCGCGTAGCGGCGGTCGATCTCCTTTTGCGTGGGCATCTCTGCCTCCCTATCCATGTGCTCCGCAAATCTCCGCCGCCGCCAGGGCATAAACTTGCGCGGTGTTGAGAAGCATCTTAACAGCCACTTTTTCTCCTTCCGCGTCGCGCGGTCCGCTCGACGGCCCATAGTTCAACGTTTCGATCGCAAAGCGCGTCATCACCGAGGCATCGGAATCCCACAAGACCGTGCTGTGCTTGGCGGGCGTGCCCAGAACGCGCTCGTGGCAGGCTTCCACGGTTTTGACCAGCACATGATCTTTGGAGATCTCTGCCCCGGGAACGGAGACAAACGTTTCGTACTCTACCCCGTAGTCCGGGTGTTTCTTGCGAAGCTCGAGAACCAGTTGCTTGATCGCGATGCGCACTTGTTTGAGTGGCGTTGTCGGAGGCACACGCACGTCGAGAAAGACGTCGGTGCGCTCCGGAGTGCGACTGACGCGCCAGGGAAAACCGCCGCGGATGCACCCGACATTGACCACCCCGGGCTCGCCATGGTACGCAGCTTTGTTTTCCCAAGCAGCGATCCAGTCGTAAATCGCAGGCAAGATTTCCTTCATGCGAAACACCGAGTTCAAATCCTGCTTGCCGCGTGTGAAGCCCGTATGCACGTAGTGGCCATGTACCGAGAGACGGACCCACACCGTCCCGTAATGACCCAGGACCAGCTGCAAATCAGTAGGCTCGCCGAGGATGCACATGTCGGGTAGCACGCCATGGCTGACCAGATGGTGCGTCCCCACGCCGTAGCCGCGAAATTCCTTGCCCACGAATTCGTCGCTCCACTGCGTCTTCTCGATTTCGCCAACCACGGCGGCGACAAGCAGGTCGCCCTCGAGCTTTACGCCTGCGCGCTGCAGCGCTTTTATGGCTTGTGTGTAGCACACCAGCGCGCCCTTCATGTTGTAGATGCCAAGCCCGTAGATGAACCCGTTCTTGATGATGGCTTTCGGTTTGTACCCAATCCCGGTCAAAAATTCCTCGCGCCCGGTGTTCGAAGTATCCATGTGGCCGTTAAACATCAGGCTTTTGCCGTTGCCTGTGCCTTCCCAGAGCCCAAGCACGTTCGCGCGTCCCGGTTCGACCTCTTGGCAGGTAACCGTAAGTCCCGCCGCCTCAAGCGCCGTGCGGATGTAGCGCCCCATTTCCAACTCTTCGCCCGTGGGACTCGGAATGTTGACGACATCCGAGCACATGGCAATGAGCTCGTCTTCGCGAATCTGCCCGAGGATCGCCTTTGTCAAATCCTCATTCATCGTGTCGCTTTTCCCTCGCACGGATGATGTCGCCATCGTGGCCTCACAACCGAAAGTCGTCCGGGTACGGGCAAAGCTTCTCGCAGCCGCTCTCGGTCACAAGAAAATTGTCTTCCAGGCGCAAGCCGCCCCCGCCTTCCCAGTACACGCCGGGCTCGACGGCCAAAACCATACCGGAACGCATGGTACCAGGAGCGGCCTGATGGGAATACGGCGGCTCGTGCGCGCGCGCGCCCACGCCGTGAGCAACCGGATGCGATGGCTGTCCCGGATAACCCGCCGCGGCAATCCCCTTCCGCAGGATGCGATCAATGTCCCCGAGCGGTGCTCCTTCTCGAACACAGGCGATGCCATCGGAGAAAATCTTCAGGAGCTGGTCGAGCAAACGGTTGTACTCGCGGGTAAGCCGCCCCGGACAAATGTTTTTCGTGAGATCGGTCCAATAGCCGTCGGCGCAGACCCAAATCTCCACCAGTGTCGGTTCATTCTCGACCACCGGACGATCGCTGGTAGCCGTGAAAGTCGCGATGCCCTTCCCGGACCAGACCAGCGTGAACGCCCGCGCCATCGCGACTTTTCCCTTGTAGCCGACGCCCACCGCGTGAATGTGGCCTTCGATCATGGCCGCCACTTCGCTTTCTTTCATTCCTGGCTTGATGTTCTTGCGTGCGTATTCCATCCCGGCGGCTGCCAATTCATTGGCAAGACGCATGCGCTCGATTTCTTGCGCGGTTTTGATCATGCGCGCTTCGGCGAGCAGCGGCGCAGCGTCGATGACTTCGCGGCACCTCGAACGAAACGCATCGTAGTAACCCTGCCAGTAAACCGTTGGCTCGCCCACCATGCGATCGCAAATCTGCGAAAACTGCGAGAGCTCGATCCCAACGCGGGCATCGAGCTTCCGTTCGCCGAGAACGTCAACCGCCATTTCGACGGCGCGCACCACGGGCGGTCGCGGGTCTTTCGCATCGTAGAAATGGAAGAAGCGGACATCTTTGTTCCACGCCGTGCGCTCGGCTTCGCGGAATTGCGGCTCGATGACCAGAAGCGTTGGATCGCCGTCGCGCGGAAAAATAACAAGGTCATATCCCTTCATGGTCCAGTAGTTCGTCAGATAAAGAATGTTGTCAGGCGCCCGGACCACCAGCGCATCGAGATGGTGCCGCTCCAGCATCTCCCGCACGCGCTGCCACTTCTTTTCGTCGACGGGATAGCTCACTTGGCAACCGCCCTTTCTTTGCCCTGGTAGTTCCAGGAAACCTCTTTGGCCTTGACCAGCCGATACAGGGCGGTATGCAGGGGCGCCGGGATCCCTGCCCGCAGCGCCTCACGAGCAATGGCCCCGCCAAGAAAGTCGACTTCCGTTTCAAGCTTGTTACGGACGTCATAGAGCATCGAGGGTGGATGATCGGTCTCGGCGCCGACCTTGTTCATCTCCCAGGGGTCTTCGTAGAGCTGCACACCCAGGCCCGCGGCAACTTGTTTGCCTTCTTCGATCAAAGCATGCAGCAAGTGTCCAAGATCGCTGAATTGTCTTTCTTCGGCAAAGTGCAAGCTGTGCGGAAGACCGGTAAGCGCCGCGACCGCATTCACTGAGGAATTGAAGATGAGTTTCGACCATTGTGCGGGACGGGCATCCTCTAAAGCCACCGCTTTCAAGCCTGACGAGTTAATCAGCGCCGCGGCTTCCGCGACCAAGGAAAATGGCGTTTTCGTCGGTTCAAATGGCCCCATCCATGTGGCGGTATCCAGCTCATAGCGCACGTGCGTGTCGGTGACGCGCGTCCCGCTCATAAACGTCGTGCCGCGCATAACGCACGTTTGCGCAATTTCGGCGACGACTTCTTCGCTGCCCAGGCCGTTTTGTGAAGAAAGAATGGCGCCCGTCTTGAAAAGATGAGCGACGGGAGCAACCGCGCTTCGCGTCTGCGTCGCCTTCGAAGAAACGATCCCGAAATCAAATTGTGGCAATGCGGAAGGATCATTCGTTGCCCGGAGACGCGCGTGAAATTCATGGGTGCCGGAAACGCGCAACCCATCCTGGTTGAGTGCGCTGGCATGCTCCGGGCGCCGCACAAATGCCCACACTTCCGTCACGCGCGCCAGATGCGCGGCATACAGGCTACCAATCGATCCGCAGCCAATGATGCACACGCGCTTCATTTAAGTTTTTCCTGGTCTCGCGGGAGAATATCAAAAATGGCTCGCTAGCGTGAGCCGGTGCGATGCTCGACGCGAATCATCCCCGCGTAGCCGCCGCTCTCCGCCTTTCGCAGCGCATGAAAGAGCGAATCCCCGGTGTTGTGCGAATCGTCGATGATCACGCCGCTCGGATAAAGCGCGTCCTGAAGCGCCGCGCAAATCGTGTGCACCGGAGCCGCGCCGCCTTCGCCCATGCCTTTCGCGCCGTTCAGCGTGAAGGGCGAGGGCGATTCCATGTGACCGTACAGAAGCTCCGGCATGTTCATCGCCGTGATAGGCGTGTAATCGCTGAACGTCGCGGTCAGCAGGTTGCCGTCGGAATCGTAGGCGCAGTTTTCGAGTAGCGCTGCGCCGATGCCGTGCGCCGACGCTCCATGCACCTGCCCTTCGACAATTCGCGGATTTACCGCTTTGCCGCAATCATCCACGCAGGCATAAGCCAGGATCTTTGGTTGGAAGGTCTCGCGGTCGACTTCGACGACCGCCGCGTGGATCTGCGCCGCATAAGTCAGCGTAAGATTGCCGTACTTCCGCCGGACGTCCGGGATTTCAAAATTCGCATGAAAAACGTGGCGGCAGTTGAGCGTAATGTCCCAAAGTGATTCCGGCATCCCCGCATTGTTCACGTTGACCAGGTTCGCGAGCGCCCAGTAATTGATGGCTTTTTGCGTTCCTTTGACATGCACTTCAGGTCCTTGTGCGCCGATCCCGAACTCCAAGTCTTTTTCCTTGGCTTCGAGTTTCCACGCCGCAAGCCGGCTCAATTCCTTGCGCAGCTTCATCGCAGCGCCGTGAATCGCGGTGAGCCCCGTTACGGCAAACTGGCTCGCGTACGTCCCGGTGTGACCGGTATAGGCGTTGTGCGCGGTATCGAAGCCAGGCCGCACGTTCACCAGATCGGGTGTGATGCCGAGCGCGTCCGCAACGACCTGTGCTGCCGCGGTCTCGTGTCCTTGCCCCTGCGGCACCGAACCCATGCTGACGACCACCTCACCGTAGATATCGAGCTTGACGATGCCGACTTTGGACTGTCCCGAGAACGGCGCGTCGGGATTGATGATGCGCGCTTGCCCGAAATTGTTAGTGCCCGAATCAAGCGTCGATCCAATCCCGAGCCCGATCCAGCGCCCCTCGTTCCGCGCCGCAGCCTGTTTTTTCTTCCACTCGTCCCAGCCGATCAGGTTCTTCGCCGCCGCCAGCATGCTCGCGTAATCGCCCGAGTCGTACACGCACCCGTTCGGCGTCTTGTAGGGCATTTCGTTTTTGCGAATGTAATTGCGCACGCGCATGTCATCGGCCGGAATTCCCAGCGTCTGTCCGCAAATATCAATGACGCGCTCCATAAACCACAAGTGCTGCATGCGCGAGTAACCGCGGTTTGGCCCGACAGGGCACTTGTTTGTAACCACCTGATGCATATCGATGCGGATGTTTTTCAGCCGATACGTGGCGGGAAGCACTTGCGCCCAAATCACGCAGCCAAGCGGCTCGTACCGCGGAAACGCGCCGCAATCGTCCACGTGCTTCGAATCGATTGCCAAAATGACGCCGTTCTTGTCCAGCGCCACACGCGTGGCGAGAAACGCGCGTTCGTTTCCGTGCGCGCTCGCTTGCATGTGCTCGATGCGCGTCTCGACCCACTTCACGGCGCGCCCGCCCGCTTTGCGCGAAGCCAGCGCGCAAACCGCCATGTACGGATAGCTTGTTATCTTGATCCCGAAGCCGCCGCCGATGTCGAAACTCTTCATGTGAATCTGGTCGATGCGCACGCCGAGCGCCGGTGCCAGAAACTGCGACGCAAAGGAAGGAAAAGTGTTGTTGCAGTGATACTCGATGTCGCCCGAGCGCGGGTCCCAGTTCGCCAAGATAACGTTGCACTCGAGCGGCGTGCTCGAAAAACGATGAAAGTGTAATCGGCCGATGTGCACGACGCGGGTGGCCTCGAGAAAGGCTTTTTCGACGTCGCCGTATTCAAAAACGCCGTGCCAGTTGCGGTTGGTGCCCATGGCCGGGTGCAGGAGACTTTCGTCCTTCAGCGCGTCTTCCGCGGTAACAACGGCCGGCAACGGCTCGTAATCGACTTCAACCAGTTCCGCGGCGTCCTCCGCGGCAAGCCTGGTCTCGGCAACCACTGCCGCCAGCGGTTCACCCTGAAACACGACTTTGTCCACCGCCATTGGATAATCGGCAATTTTCTGCGCGCCGCCGGGTCCGATCTCGATGAACGGCTGGACTTGCTTCTTGATTTCCGCGCCGGTCAGCGTACAGGCAACGCCGGGGAACTTCTCCGCCTTCGAGACATCAACCCGCGTGATTTTGGCGTGCGCGTAAGAGGAACGGACAAACCGGATATGCAGCATCCCGGGCATTCTTTCGTCGTCAACAAAAATGCCCCGGCCGCTCACCAGCCGGCTCTCTTCCTTGCGCCGAATCGGCTGGCCCACCCAGTGCGCCGCCGCGGCTTTCGTGCCATTGGCGGCAGAGCGATGCGCCGCCGCGCGCGATGCCTTCTTCTTACCCGTGCTATTTGATTTGCCGGCCATCCAAGGTCTCGTCTCTCGTCCTTACCTCACGCAAGCGCCTGCCGTAGCCCATCAATCAGTTTCTGCACGTTTTTCTTCCCGAGCGGCTCGAGCAAGCCTCCGGCCAGCGAAATCACCCGCCCCAGCACGCTCGACTGCCCCCACCATTTCACCCGAGTCTCGCCGCCGGGCAACTCTTCAAGTTGAAACCGCGCGAAAATCGTCGCCGAGCCTCCCGGCACGTCGCCTTTCCCTTTGTACGCCGCTTGCCGTGGCTTCTCCTCGTCCACCAAGGTCATCTTCACCGCGGCCGTCCCGCGAATATGCGAAATGCCCACGCCCAGTTTCACCAGAAAACTCTTCGGATCCACAACTTCCATGCTTTGAAAATCCGGTAGCAGCGGACAGAAACGCTTCGGGTCCACCAAGAACCCGTAGACTTCTTCCGGAGTTTTTTTCACCGTGAACTCGCCGGCGAGCTTGATCTCCATCGCCTACCGTTTCTCCATTTCCGCGGCTGCCATGCGAATGGACTTGAAAATGTTTTGATAACCCGTGCAGCGGCAGGTATTCCCGGCGATACCCTTGCGGATTTGCTCGTCGGTCGGCTTGGGATGTTTCTTGAGAAGTTGCAGGGTCGAAAGCAAAATCCCTGGCGTGCAGTAGCCGCACTGCAACCCGTGGCATTCTGCAAACGCTTCCTGGACTGGATCGAGCTTGCCGTCATTTCCGAGCCCTTCGACCGTCGTGATTTCGCCGCCATCCGCCATCGGCGCGAACAGCGTGCACGACTTCACCGTGCGCCCGTTCAGAATCACCGTGCAAGCGCCGCAGTAGGACGTGTCGCATCCAACATGCGTCCCCGTCAGGTTAAGATGTTCGCGCAAAAACTCCACCAGCAGCGTTCGCGGCTCGACCTCCGCTTCGCGCGCTTCGCCGTTCACGCGAACGCGTACAAGAATTTTCTTAGCGTCCGGCATATTCATGCCCTGCTGGGACGGATTCCCCTCGCGCGCGCCGGGCGGCAATGCCGATGGCGCGCGCGACCAGCGTTCCCACTAACACCCGCTTGTAGTCTGCTGAGCCGCGCATGTCGCTCTGTGGATCTGCAGCCGCGCGCGCGGCGTCCACGGCCGCGCGAATGCCCTTCTCATCGAGGGTCTTCCCGCGCAACGCCGCCTCTGCTTCTTTCGCGCGAATCGCCGTAAGCCCTACGCAGCCCAAAACAATCCGGGCATCTTTGCAAAAGTGGCGGTCTTCGAGAGTAAGCTCGACCGAGGCGCTCGCCGTGGGATACACCGGCGCGCTGCGCTTGAACGCCAGGTGCGCGCCGCCGCTGCCCTCGGGCGGAAGTTTCACGTGCACTCCGGTGACCATTTCATCGTGTGCCAGCACCGTCGTGTACGCATCCTTGATGAAGGCTTCGAGCGGCACGGTGCGCTGGCCCCCCGGCCCAAAGCAAACGACCGAGGTGTCGAGCGCCAGCAGCGCCGTTCCCCAATCGCCGCTCGGGTCGGCTTCCGCCAACGAGCCGCCGATCGTGCCCTGGTTGCGGATCTGCACGTCGGCGATCCCCGCCGCGCAATCCTGCAGGATAGGAATCGCGGAAGAAACTTGAGAGTTTTCGATTTCAGCATGGCGTGCGAGCGCGCCGAAGCGCAGCTCCCCGTCGGAGGTCTCGATGCCGTTCAGCCCGGAAATGGGATTGATATCGACCAGCGCCGCCGGTCGCGCCATGCGCATTTTCATCAGCGGAATCAGGCTCTGGCCCCCGGCAATGACACGTGCTTCTTCGCCCAGCTCCTCGAGCAGCTTCACGGCTTCTTCGAGCGAAGCGGCCCTATGATACGAAAATGGCGCGGCGTACACGTTAGATTCGCTTTTCCCTCGGCGCAACGGCAACGCTCGCTGCGAATGGTGGCCTACCCGAGCGCCGTCATTCTAGTTCGCTCGAAACCCTCGTAGCAAGGCGCGTGACTCTGCTCACCACCCCTTGGTCCCTGCATGTCTGTGAAACAAAAAGCAATGCAGGCTCAGTTGCCGGTTTCGCTCTTCAGCAATCCAAGCGTCACTCCCCCCAGTGACACGATGACCAGCGCCGAGCCCGCAACCGCCAGCGCACGGGGCACCGACCCGTGGTCGAGCGTCTCGAGGAGCACTCCCAGCGGAAAAAGAAACGAACCCACCGCCAGCGCGGTCGCCAGTAGCATTTTCACCTGCTCGCCGAAGCTCACGCGGTCAAGCCCGATTCCCAAGACAATCAAAAGCATCGCGAGTCCGATCCAATGTCCGTGAACGTCGACGTGTCGGTCGTAATCGTACTTCAGCTTTCGATACTGCTCGAGGGCGCTTTGCGCAGCTGCGGCATTCTGCCCCGCCGCGGCGCTAAAGCTTGCCGCCAACGATCTGCCGATCCCGTCGAGTTCCTGATGCTCCGCAAAGACCGCATACCAGCCCCCGTAAATCATGCCGAGCAGCGCCAGGGCCATTCCTCCGACGATGAGCAAACGCCGCGCCGCGCTCATCCCCTTGCTCCCATCGAAACATATCCCGCGTCAATCTCTCCGGTGTAGCGCACGATTCCGATCCACATCGCGAGCAGCGCCAAAATCACCAGCCCTCCGCCCACATCCGCAATCCCACCGGCGAGAAGCCCAAGCTTCAACTCCAGCAAAACGAACACCGGCAACACCAACGAGCCGAGCAGCAACAGCCATGCCCAATTCCGTTTCCACGATTCACGTAGCCTCACATACGGCTGAAAAAACCCGAGCAGCATCGCCAGCAACCCGAACTCGATCGCATGCGCATGCGCCGCGATATCCACGGCTTTTTCACCCGCCAATTCTCCATACTCCCCCACAGCCGTATCCACGGCGGCCACATTCTTTGCGGCAGCCGTAATGGTCATCTCCGAGAGCAGCGAGTAATCCAGAACCTCGTGCCGGTAGAGATCAACTCCCGCGTAGTAGGCCCCTTGCAGAAAGCCAAATAGCACGAGCGCGAGCCCTCCGGCGAAAAGAACGCGTCCCGCGGCGCAGCGATCCCCGAGCAGGCCGTCTTCCGGCGCTGTCCGCTCCGGCTGGCGCAAGTGTCGGGCAACTCCGAATAGATAAGCAAGGCTGGCAAGAATGACGAGTACGCCGCCGAAGTCCGCGAAAATGCTGGCCCAGCCGATGGCTTGGAGAGGACTGTAAGCGAGACCAACGTAGTGGATCAGGAAGACGCCGACAGGCAGGAGCCACGCGCCAAAAAGGAAAGTCCATGCAAGCTGCTTTCTCGTGCTTTCTCGAAGCTCGACCCACGGTTCGAACATCGCCAACATCAGCGCCAAATACCCGAAGGCAATCATGTGGACGTGCGTGTCGACTTTCGTTCCGCGGTTTTCAAGGAAGCTCCCAACCGCTTGAAAACTCAGGGCGACCGCCCGCGCATCTCCCACCGCCGCCGCGCGCGCCGCCGACGATAGGCTCTCTCCTGCCTTCGCCGCATTCTGGTGCAAAACAAAAACCGCGAAAATGTCTCCAAAGAGCATTCCCACCAGAATGAGCCCGATGCCGCCTAGCAGGAGCAGCCGCCGTGCGCTCATCGGATGAAACGCACCTCCCCCTCGGTCGATCCCCGCAACGCTTCCCAGACGCTTGGAATTGGAATCCGCCATGGAAGCCACCCCTCGTTGTCGCGCATTTTCAACCCCGGCCCCGGCCACCGATTTCTCCGCCGCCCGACCGAAGATGAACGAAGGCATCTAAAAATTGAACTTCAACGCCAATTGAATCTGGCGCGGGTTGAAAACGGCGCGCGGCGTGCCATAAAGCGGATTCGGCGAGCCTTCCCGCAAGCCGGACGGGGTTGCCAGGCAGCCAAATGCCGCGGGGTTGAACGGGCAAAAATCCGAGGCGCCGTAAACCGTGTTGAAGAAGCGTACGTTCAGAGTATTCGATAGGTTGAACGCTTCTGCGATGAACTCGAGGCTGCGCTTTTCCTGAAGAGTGAACTTGCGTGCAAGGCGCAGGTCGACCGAGCGGAAATTATCGCCGACAAAGGTATTCCGGGGCTCGATGCCCACGCGGTCGTTGTTGCCGAAGATGTCGCCATTCGCGTCAAACCCGGCAAACTTGGAAAAACGCTGCGGCGACTGAACGGTCACGATCAGCCCCGCCAGGAAATCCCGCGCGAAGACGTTCCAGCTGTTTGGCGTCGTCACGGTTCCATTCAGCACCAGGCGGTTGCGAACGTCATCCGAAGAAAGGGCTCGCTCTTCGCGGAAACTCAGGCTATCTTGCGGGATAAGCACAAAACTCGGGTTCGGCCCGTCATCAATCGTCTTTGACCACGTATAGCTGAGACCATAGGAAAAATTGCGGGTAAGCCGCTTGTTGAGGTTGATGAGCAATCCGTCGTATTGCGAATCCCAACGGGACGTGGCCTCAAAGTACACGGCGATCGGGAATGTGCGCACGCCGGGATTGAAGGTGCAGGGCAGCGCCGAGCAGTATAGGTTCTTAAGGCCGCTATTGCCCTTCGAGTCGTGGAAGGTCCGTTCCGCGGTCGTGAAATTTGCGTTGGTAATCGCTGGATCGGGCTGATTCACATTGAAAAAGCTCCCCAGATGGACTCCGCGAACGTGCAGCCCGCTGATACTCACGATCGTGTCTGGCAGCGGCTCGAATTCGAGCGCCAGGCTGGCCTGAATGCCGTAGGGGTTTTGATGATTTTGCACGAACCGCACAATCACCGAAGGTCCGAAGAACGCGCAGGTCGAAACAGGGATGCACGGCCCGGTGGTTGTCCCGGTAAAGGGAGAAATCGTCGTCGCGTCCGGGTAAGTGCCGCTGGCGAGCAGTTGGCCCATCGCAAAATTCGTAAGCACCGGCGAGCTGGCAAACGCGAACAGCTCGGTCTTGGCGTTCAGACTATTTTCAAACGGCCGGCCCGGGTACTTGCCATTGTTGAGTTGCGCGATGTTAGGAGTGCCGCCGCATGACGGAATCTGACAGGCCAGCAAGGGGGCGGGAATCATCCCGTGGAAGAGCCCAAATCCGCCGCGTAACACCACATTCTTCTTGGTCCCCACTTTGTAGGCCGCCCCGAGCCGCGGGTCGAAGTTTTTCCACTGCGTCGACAGCGCGTTCGAAGGCCAAGTCTCCCACTCCCAGCGAATTCCGCCGTTGAGCGTGAGATTGCTCGTGGCTCGCCATTGATCCTCGACGTACAGCCCGTCGTAAGTATGATTCATCGATCCTTCCGCCGCGTTGCGAATCGTCGGGCTGATGCGTCCTCCCGCATACACCTCTGCGAAATTGGGCAGGGTCGGCTCGTTGTAATTGGGTGCCTGGAACCGCTCGAAGAAAATCACGTTGGGATGCTGGCACCCCGCCGGCCCGGGTCCGCCGGGATCGCCGGCCGGCGAAACGCACTGCGGCCCGTTGACCGCATCGTTTCCCAAATACGCGCCGAGGCTCGGAAAATCCGCCTCGAACGGATAGAACAGCGGAAACGACTCGGTCGTCTTCACGAAGTTGTAGTTTCCTCCGAAGCTCAACGTGTGCTTGTCGAAGTTGCGCGTCACGTTGTCGACCAACTCAAACCGCGACTCCCGGTAAAAATCGGGATTTCCCCGATTCACGCCGAGCGTGAAGGTGTTCGAAAGCTCGAGGTGCGGCTGGGTGGTCACGGTGGGGAAATCAAAAGACCGCCGCGCAAACTGCATGCGCAATTCGTTTACCAGCTGTGGATGAATCACCGAAGTCAGCGTGCCCGCAATCGACTGATCGCGGTAAAAGTTGTTCTTAAAAGCCGAAGGCAGGTCGAATCCATCATTCAAGGGGGACTGATTCAACAAACGTCCGTCGTTGATGAAATAGCGCACGAACACCTGCTCGTTGGGGCTAAAGCTGCGATCGATGCGCACGAAGCCGTTGTCCGTATCGTTGGTGCGGAGAACGCCGCCTAGACTCGGCTCTGCCGGCAGACCGTACACGCCGGTCTTCAATTCGTTGATGAACTTGATGTTCGCGAGAACTGCGGAGTTGTAAAACGGCGATTCCCCGCGGCGCTGCAGTTCATAATTGGTGTAAAGAAAGGTCTTGTCTTTCTGGATCGGCCCGCCAATCGCACCGCCGAACTGGTTCTGTCGCAACGTGTGCGCGCCAGTAGCTTGCAGCAAATTGACGGCGTCCATCACGTCGTTGCGGAAATATTCGTACAGCGTGCCGTGCCATTCGTTGGTGCCGCTGCGCGTGATGATATTCACGATGCCGCCGACCGCGCGCCCAAATTCAGTGGAATAATCCGTGTTAATTACGCGGAACTCTTGCACCGATTCTTGCGGCGGCGTGCCGCGCTGGATGCCCGAAGCCGTGGACACATCATCGGCCCCGTCCACCGCGATAAAGTTGTAATGAATGTTCTGCCCAGCAAACGAAAGCTTCGTCACCGGCTCCACGATCACGTCCGTGCTTCCCGACGTCGTGTCCCCGATTTGCACCGCCGGCGAAAGCAGCGCGAAATCGATGAATTCGCGCCCGTTTACCGGCAGGTCCACAATCTGGTTCTGCGTGATGACCGTGCTGACCTGCGTTCGCGTCGGTTCTTGAAGCTCCGAGGTCGCATCGACTTCTACTTTTTCGGCAACCCCTCCCGGCGTCAGCGTAAAGTCCAATTCCGCCGCTTGCCCAACTTGCAGCGTAACCGTCTTTGCTTGTTTGCCAAAGCCGGTGAACACCGCAGCAACAGAGTATTCGCCCGCAGCAAGCGCAGGGATCGTATACTCGCCGGCATCGGACGCTTCGACCGAACGGGAGAACCCTGTCGCTGTGTTGGTGGCCGTCACGCTGGCCTTGCCGATCGATCCCCCGGAGGAATCGACGACCTTTCCCGAGAGAGTGGCGTTTACAGCTTGCCCGTAGGCAGCTGAAGCTTGGAAGTAAGCGAGGCCCAGAATCCCGAGGACAGCAAAAACCTGCAAGGACACAAAGTTCTTTCGGCTCACGCCACACCCCCTGCTGAAGGAAAGACTCGGTGCAGCCTATTCCCGCGGTTGATGAACTGTCAAGAGACAGAGCAATTCGAGCAATTCGAGCAATTCGAGAGCCTGGCAATTCGAAAAAACTCAGCTTCAAAAATTTGCCCCTTGCCGCTAGATTGAGACCAGCTGCTTTGCGGAAGGCCGTTGACAGCGGGTGGATCGGCCGTCATCGGGGCGCGCGGTGGCGCGGTAGAAAATCCGCTGACCGCTGCTAGCGCGGTCAAGAGCAAAAAATAGGTGATCGAATGACCAGAAAAATAGCCATTCTTGGTGGTACCGGCCCGGAAGGCTCCGGGCTAGCCGCCCGCTGGGCAGCTGCCGGTGAGCACATCGTCATTGGTTCGCGCGACGCGAATCGCGCAGCGGAAACTGCCGAGCTTCTCCGCGCGCGCCTCGGGTCGACCACGAAGCTAGAAAGCGCAGACAACCCTAGCGCTGTCGGGCAGTGCGAAGTCGTGGTGCTTACCGTTCCGTTCGCAGGCCAGGCTGCGCTTTTAAAGCAACTCAAGCCTCACTGGAGGCCCGGCCAAATTCTGATCGACACGACCGTTCCGCTTGCCGCCGCGGTCGGCGGCACGCCCTCAAGAATGCTCGGCGTATGGCAAGGCTCTGCCGCGCAACAGGCCCGTGAACTTGTCCCCGCGTCGGTAGCCGTCGCAGCCGCATTTCACAACGTGAGCGCGGAATTGCTTGCGCAAAGCGGCGCGATCGATTGCGACATCCTGGTCTGCAGCGACGACGACCTAGCAAAGCGAGTCGCAACCGAGCTGGCTGAGAAACTTCCAGGCGCCCGCGCCGTAAACGGCGGCAAACTCGAAAACGCCCGCATCGTCGAATCCCTAACCGCCTTGCTGATTGGTTTGAACGTCCGCTACAAAGCCCATTCCGTCGGCATCCGCTTCACCGGCTTGCCCCTGTAGCTCGCGACGGAATTCCCTCCACTCGAGATCACGCGGCAGTTCTGCTGCCGCTTTCGTCGCAGGTTTCGATCATCGACGTGCAAGCCATGCCTGGCTATTCCGAGCGCGGCGAGCTTTCTCCCTCCTTAGCACGTTGCGAATCCGTCCGCCGCGGCTAGCTCGTCTATTTTTTGCCGCACTCGCGCCGAGACAAAACGTTCCCGTGCCAAGAATTCCGGATACAGCGCCAGCCTCTCGCGCAGCACGAACCCCCTGGCCTCGGTTTCCTTTTGCAGCTTCGCAATCTGCGGCCACGCTGCTTCCGGATTGATGAAGTCTTTGGTCACGGGCGAGATCCCGCCCCAATCGTTGATCCCCGCGTCGAGCAATCGCGGAAAGTCCTGGTAGCTTAGATTCGGCGGCGCTTGCAGATTCATCTCCGCACCAAGAATCAGCCGGGCAACCGCAAGTGTTCTTAACATTTCCTCGAGTGAAGGCTCGACGTGATGGGCCATCGGAATGTCCCGCTTAGCGCGAAAGTTTTGCACGATCACTTCCTGAATGTGACCGTATTTTTTGTGCATCTCGCGGATCGCCAGCAGCGAGTCGATCCGTTCCTCGATTGTTTCGCCGATCCCGATCAGAATCCCCGTGGTGAACGCGATCGAGCGCTTCCCGGCTTCTTCCATCGTGCGCAGCCGCAGCGAAGGAACTTTGTCCGGGGCATTCGCATGCGGTAAGCCGTCACGCATCAGCCTCACACTAACGTTCTCGAGCATCAGGCCCACGCTTGCATTCGATTCCTTGAGTTTGTCGAGCGCCGCGCCGTCCATCACGCCGGGATTCGCATGCGGCAAGAGCCCGGTGGCGTCGAGCACCAGCTCGCACATTGCCGCCAAATAATCGAGCGTACGTCGATAGCCCTGGCCCCGCAGAAATTCCCGCGCTTCAGGAAAAATCCGCTCCGGTTGATCTCCCAGGCTGAACAGCGCCTCCTTGCAACCGGCGCGCCGCCCTTGTTTGGCCATCGCCAGCACTTCGTCCGGGGTCATAAAGTGCGCGCCCGGCTGCCCCGGATCTTTCCGAAACGTGCAGTACCCGCAATAGTCGCGACACAGTGTCGTCAGCGGAATAAATACTTTCTTCGAGTAGCTGACGGCCCTGCCTTTCCCCTTCTCGCGCAAGTCGCCGGCCGCCGCCAGCAGTTCGTCGAGGGAAGCTGCTTTGACTAGCCCCAGCGCTTCTTCGCGGTTCACACCTTGCCTCCGTTCCAGCGCCGCCCCCGCCTTTCGGCTTGCTGTCCCTTGTGTCACCTGAGCTGCCATCAACCCTGATCCAGCCCGATTCTCGAAGTCTATCGTGCCCCTACGCTTTGCAAATCGCCACTAGCCAGCTTCGTCGCTGAAACCTGGCTTGCTATTTCTCCTGATGCTATATCAACCCGGAACGAAGAACCTCCAGCTGAACCTCGGTAGATTACCCGAAGATGCGGCAGAGCACCTCGCTGCGCTTGGCGCCGCTCGCAGTGACAGCAAGGGTTGCCGGCAGTTAGGAGGGCAATTCCCGGAGGAATTTGAGTGGTACGAGCGCGGTCTTGCCGTAATGTTCGCCTTCGAGGATGCGGACAAGGCAGCGGGACGCCGTTTCCTGGACTTCTAGAATCCTTACGGATGTTCCTTTGTGGACCATAAACAACTTTTGAGCGGCAATGAGGAGTGACAATCCAACATCGTCGTTTGCGGCATCGAGTTTTTCTCTTTCGGCGGCGGACTCCTCGTCAGCAGAGACCACGACGAAGGTTGGGTTACCGTCCGTAGAGACCCGGGCTACGCGCCCGACCGAGGATGAGGCAGCCGCAGACTCTGTATTTAGCGGAGAGGCGGTTGGTTGCGGAGCGGGTGATGGCGGCTTGGCTGGCTGGTTCACGGCACCAATAAACCGGTAACCGCGCTTGGGGAGAGTTTCGATGAATCGCGGATTCTCCCTGTCATCACACAGCGCCAGGCGCAGCTTCTTGATAGCGGTGTTGAGGCTGTGGTCGAAGTCCACAAAAGTGTCCGCAGGCCAGAGCCGTTTCTGAAGGTCTTCGCGGGCGACGACTTCTCCCGGATGTTCCAAGAGCATGGCGAGAACCCGAAACGGCTGGTCTTGCAGCCTGATCTTGTGCCCTGCCCTATACAGTTCGCCCGCGCGAAGATGCACTTCGAAGGTGTGAAAGCGCACCACATCCGTAGATTGGCTGCCTCGCGTCACGCAAGCCCTTCTGTGAGGACGAATATAGCACCACCGCGCCAAGCCGCGGCACAAGGAGTTCGATGAGGCTCTCGTCCGCCACCCATCCTGACTTGTTAGTGCTCCTGGCGGTTGCTTCGCTTCAAAGAAACGTAGCTTCGGGCGCCATGGCGCCCCGGGCTCGAGAATCAAGCGGGCGGCTTTGGCCCGGCGTGACACCTAGCGCCATTTTCCGGGGCAACCTGCTAAGTCCTTTATGCTTTAGGACTTAGGTGTTCACCCAAAGTTGGCTCGCACTTCACCTCGAATGCATTGTCATCGCTCGAAACGTGCGCGAGAGTCCCCTCATTACAAGCGCACGTTCAAGCTGAAGGGGGCTCAAAGCTCAGGTGCCCTCGAGCCGCGCGGCGTCGGCAGAGAGGTGGATTCCATGAAAACGGAGCTTTTCCGAATCACCATGGCAGGGACGTTGGCGCTGGGCCTTATGGCCGCGACCGAGACTGCCCGGGCGCAGCAGCCCCTGGTCGTGAATATTCCCTTCGCATTCGCGGCAGGGAGGATGGCACTTCCGGCAGGCGAGTACCGGATTCAGAAAGTGGCGTATGACTCTTCGATCTTGTTGATCGAGCGTACCGACCACGCTGCTGGGACTGTTGTGATGTCGCTCGCAGCGCAGGCCAACGCGAAGCAAGCTCAGTCAAAGTTGGTCTTCCATCGCTATGATAACCGCTACTTCCTTTCCCAGATCTGGATCGCAGGCTCTGTACGCGGCAGAGAGCTCACGAAATCGCCGCAAGAAAAGGAGCAGAGCTCGGCAGCGCACAACGAAATGCCGGACCAGGTCACGATTGTTGCCCGCCTCCTCGCACCCAAGCCCTAGTTCCCTTCCAGAACGGAGGGCGGCAACGCCACGGGAATCCGGAGAAGCCCCTTCCGGATTCCCGTTTGTTTCTTCACGTGAATGCATCCACCAAATCGGGAGTCATTGACGAGTCCGGAGAGAGCCTCATTTTTCTTGGCGAACCAAGTACAAAGAACCCAGGAGCGCAGAGACAAGCGCGCCGGCGCCCAGGAAGAGCGCGGTTTGGGTTAACGCACCAGCGGTTTGGCTGAAGGGACTCGTCGGCCAAATCTCGTGTGCTCGAAGGGTGCTAGGAATCGACGCGAGGTGGCCCGGCGCGAACACCAGCCACAGTCCTGCCGCGGCAACCCCCAGGTAACTGATTCTTCTGACCAGCGCAATTGACCGAGTGGCTCGTTCCACTGCCATTTCCTTGCGGGCGAGTTGCGCCTTCCACCACAGGAAGTCGGAATCGGGCAGAACCGGAGCGGGTCTAGGGTCTACTTGAACAGCACTCGCGTCGACTTGACTCGCTCTCGTGTCTGCTTGCAAAAATTCCGATGCGGCCAGCGTATCGGCGCAAATCGCGCAAGTGGCGACATGCTTCTCGAGTTCGCCACCCAAGGCGCCGCCACGCAAGGCCTGGATGATTGCCCCTTCTCTTTCGCAATAAAATCTGTTCATGAGCTTATACCCCGCGGTCGAATTCTGATTGCATGGCCTTGGGATCTCGACCCGCGGCCTTTGGGCCGGACCGCGCATGCTCTCCTAGGACGCCCGCAAGTTCCCGGCGCGCGCGAAAGAGCAAAACGCGAATGCTGCCTACCTTCAGTCCCGTCAGGCGAGCAATCTCGCTGTGTCCGAAACCTTCGACGTGGGCCAGCCAAAGGAGTTGTCGTTCGCGCGGCTGCAACTTTTCAAAAGCGCGGCGCACATCGGCGCGAGTCGCAAAGGCATCTTCGCCGGATGCGGAGTCATCTTCACAGGATCGCCTGGCTGCGCGAACCTCGCCGGGGAGTTCCCGGCTGCGCCAACGGTCACGCAGCAGATTCGTCGCAATCTTAAAGAGATAACTCTTGCTTTCGGCTGCGTCCATTTCCGGCAACTTGGCAGCGAGGAAACGGCAGTAGCTCTCCTGCAGCAAATCGTCGGCAACCTCACGGCGTCCCGAAACGCGCAGAAGATAGGCCCACAGCGGACCATTGGTCCGACCGTAGAAAGCGCGGAAGGCCTCCCGGCCGAGACCCGGCCGGTCAGCCTGGTTTGCAAGCGAACCGGTCGCGGGCTCCGAAAGCTCGATAGCGGCCGAGCGAGCGTGTGGCCAAATGCGCATGGACTAAGAACGGTGTCCCGTCCGCTGCGTCAGCAACCCGAAGGA
>Ga0310913_10000449_pt1 | contig 19009 bp, 16 predicted proteins | sample GREbulkMGOX082_FD_203447 | JGI IMG/M metagenome (GOLD analysis project Ga0310913, IMG submission 203447) | Lab enrichment of tropical soil microbial communities from Luquillo Experimental Forest, Puerto Rico - GRE.bulkMG.OX082 | ecosystem: Environmental > Terrestrial > Soil > Tropical forest >...
AAATCGGCGAGTTGACGAATGAGCCGTTGTGGCGGGTGGTCCAGGCCCATCCCAGCGCGGCGGTGTTCCCCGGCGGCGAGGGTTTGGCGGAGGTGCAGGCGCGCGCGGTGGCCGCCGTCCGCGAACACGATCGAAGACTGGCCTTAGAACATGACGGGGAGCGGGGCGAAGAGCACGGTGGCGACGCGCTCTGGGTGGCCTGCACCCACGGTGACGTCATCAAGGCTGTTGTCGCCGACGCTTATGGCATGCATCTGGACGGCTTCCAGCGCATCACCGCCGACCCGGGGTCGGTGAGCGTGGTGCGGTACACCCCGCTGCGGCCATTCGTGTTGCACGTCAACCACACCGGTGCGCGGCTGGCCGTCGCATTGCGGGCCGGGCCCCCACCGAAGGATGAGTCCAAGGGTGACGGGGCTCACGGTGAGGCAAAGGGGGAGCCACAAACCGGGCCGGCGTCGGCGGTGCCGCCCAGCGACGCGGTGGTCGGCGGCTCCACCGATTAATTCCGCTTGAAACGGGCGGAGCGGGGCAATCGAATCGCACGGCGACGGCAATAGCCGGTATTTTGGAGGTGCCATGGCCCGCGCAATTCATGTCTTCCGCACGCCCGACCGCTTCGTGGCCGGGACCGTTGGTCAGCCCGGAAATCGGACTTTCTATATACAGGCGGTGGGCGATTCCCGGGTGGTGTCAGTGGTATTGGAGAAGCAACAGGTCGCGGTGCTGGCCGAACGCATCGGTGCGTTGCTGCTCGAGGTGAATCGCAGGTTCGGCACACCCGTCCCCCCAGAGCCTGCCGAAGTCGACGACCTCAACCCGTTGATCACACCGGTCGATGCGGAGTTCCGGGTCGGGACCATGGGCCTGGGGTGGGATTCGGAGGCTCAGACCGTGGTGGTCGAATTGCTGGCCGTCACCGACGCCGAGTTCGACGCCTCGGTCGTGCTCGACGACACCGAGGAGGGCCCGGACGCGGTGCGGGTGTTTTTGACGCCGGAGTCGGCGCGGCAGTTCGCCACTCGCTCCAACCGCGTTATCTCGGCGGGACGTCCGCCGTGCCCGCTGTGCGACGAACCGTTGGACCCGGAGGGCCACATCTGCGCGCGCGCCAACGGCTATAAGCGCGGCGCGCCGCCCGGGCCTGACGATGAACCTCAGGAATGACGATCGTGAGGTGTTGCGGGACGGCGAGCTGACGGTCCTCGGACGCATCCGCTCAGCCAGCAACGCCACCTTCTTGTGCGAGTCGACGCGCGGCGGATCCAGCGTGCACTGCGTCTACAAGCCGATCTCCGGTGAAGCGCCGCTGTGGGATTTCCCCGACGGAACCCTGGCCGGTCGCGAACTCGGCGCATACCTGGTGTCGACGCAGCTGGGCTGGAACATCGTGCCCTACACGATCATTCGTCACGGGCCCGCGGGTCCGGGCATGCTGCAGCTCTGGGTGGAGCAACCCGGTGACACGGTCGGCTCCAACCCCAGGCCCGGACCCGACCTGGTCGACCTGTTTCCCGCCAACAAACTTGAGCCGGGTTATCTGCCGGTGCTGCGGGCCTACGACTACGCCGGCGACGAGGTCATCCTGATGCACGCAGACGACATTCGGTTGCGGCGGATGGCGGTGTTGGACGTGCTGATCAACAACGCCGATCGCAAGGGTGGCCACGTCCTGCGCGACCTCGACGGCCACATCTACGGCGTCGACCACGGCGTGTGCCTGCACGTTGAGAACAAGCTGCGCACAGTGCTATGGGGCTGGGCCGGCAAGCCGGTCGACGACCAGACCCTCGAGGCGGTCGCCGGGCTCGCCGAGGCCCTCGCCTGTTCGCTCGGCGACGAATTGGCCGAGCACATCACCCGGGCGGAAATCGCCGCGCTGCGCAGGCGGGCGTATGCGCTGCTGGACAACCCGGTCATGCCGGGGCCCAACCGGCATCGTCCGATTCCCTGGCCCGCGTTCTAGCGGTGATCGCAAGCGCGGCGTAGCCGGGCGCAGCGGGTCGGCGCCATAGGTTCTAGAGCCGGCTTCGCCGTCGGCGATACTGAAGCGGTGAGCCCGGCCCCCGATGAGATGACGGATGCCGCACTGGCCGCCGATCTCGCCGCGGACGCAGGGGAGTTGCTGCTGAACGTGCGCGAGGAGGTCGGTTTCGGTCACCCGTGGGCGCTCGGCGACGCGGGTGACAGCCTGGCGAACGCACTGATCCTGCGGCGGCTGCGGGCCGAGCGGCCGGGTGATGCGGTGCTCAGCGAGGAAGCCCACGACGATCTCTCCCGGCTGAACCACGACCGGGTGTGGATCATCGACCCGTTGGACGGCACCCGCGAGTTCTCCACGCCGGGCCGCGACGACTGGGCGGTACACATCGCGTTGTGGCAGCGCCCCACCGACGGTCAGCGCGAGATCACCGACGCGGCGGTGGCTTTGCCCGCCCGCGGAAACACCGTCTACCGGAGCGACACCGTCACCGACGGCGCCGCGCGCGTCGGCGTTCCCCATACGCTTCGGATCGCCGTCAGCGCCACCCGGCCGCCCGCCGTGCTGCACCGCATCCGGCGGACGCTGGCCATTCAACCCGTGGCCATCGGTTCGGCGGGCGCGAAGGCGATGGCCGTCATCGATGGCGATGTCGATGCCTATGTGCACGCGGGCGGCCAGTGGGAATGGGACTCGGCGGCGCCGGCCGGGGTGGTGATGGCCGCGGGCATGCACGCCTCGCGGCTCGACGGCTCGCCGCTCCGCTACAACCAACTCGACCCGTACCTGCCCGACTTCGTCATGTGTCGCGCTGAGGTCGCGCCGATCATGCTGCACGCCATCCGCCAGGAATTTCGCTGATCTCGCGCGCGTTTAGAGTCGACGACATGCAGGCGTGGTCTTCCTCACAGGTTCCGGTGGTGCCCGGACGCGGCCCTGAGCTGCGGCTGTTCGACACCTCCGACCGGCAGGTGCGCCCGGTGGCGGCCGGCTCCCGGGCCACCATGTACGTCTGCGGGATCACCCCGTACGACGCGACCCATCTCGGTCACGCGGCCACATATGTGGCGTTCGACCTCGTCTATCGCCAGTGGCTGGACCTCGGTCACGACGTGCACTACGTGCAGAACGTCACCGACGTCGACGATCCCTTGTTGGAGCGCGCGGACCGCGACGGCGTCGACTGGCGGCAGCTCGCCGAGCGGGAGGTCGAACTTTTCCGCGAGGACATGGCGGCGCTGCGGGTGCTGCCGCCACGCGAGTATGTCGGGGCGACCGAGGCGGTTCCCGAAGTGGTCGAACTCGTCGAGAAAATGCTGGCGTCGGGAGCCGCGTACGTACTCGACGGCGAATACCCGGACATCTACTATCGCGCGGACGCCACGCTGCAGTTCGGCTACGAGTCCGGCTACGACCGGGACACCATGCTGCGGCTGTTTGCCGAGCGCGGCGGCGACCCGCGCCGGCCCGGCAAGACCGACGAGCTCGACGCCCTGCTGTGGCGGGCCGCGCGGCCCGGGGAGCCCAGCTGGCCGTCGCCGTTCGGCGCCGGCCGGCCCGGCTGGCACGTCGAGTGCGCGGCGATCGCGCTCAGTCGCATCGGCAGCGGCCTGGACATTCAGGGCGGCGGGAGCGACTTAATCTTTCCGCACCACGAATTCACCGCCGCGCACGCCGAATGTGTCCGCAGCGAGCGGCGATTCGCCCGGCATTACGTGCACGCCGGGATGATCGGCTGGGACGGGCACAAGATGTCCAAGAGCCGCGGCAACCTGGTCCTGGTGTCGGCGTTGCGCGCGCAAGGCGTTGAACCGGCCGCCATCCGGCTGGGTCTGCTGGCCGGCCACTACCGCGCGGACCGGTTCTGGAGCCAGCAGGTGCTCGACGAGGCGACCGCCCGGCTGCAGCGCTGGCGCGCCGCGACCACTCTGCCCGCCGGCCCGGACGCCACCGACGTCATCGCCCGGGTGCGGCGGTATCTGGCCGATGACCTCGATACACCGAAAGCCATTGCCGCACTTGATGGTTGGGCTACAGACGCGCTGGAGTACGGCGGCCACGACGCCGCGGCGCCCACCTTGGTGGCGAGCGCGATCGACGCGTTGCTCGGGGTGCATCTGTAGACGGCTGCGGAATGCGTTGCGCCGCATTGCATCACCAAAGTCACCAAATAGCAACGCCTTAGCGTCAATCTGCGCAACAATCTGGGTGGACCGCGTGTCATGGGCCACCATCGACGGAGCAACGCGTACGCAGCGCGTCAACCACAGAGGTGTTTGCCTGGTGTTCGGTCGTTTTCGCCGCGTGGCTGCCGCGTTTGGCGCGGCCGGGATGCTGGTGGTTTCGATGAACACGGTGCACGCATCTGCCGCCAACCCCATTTGGAGCCCGAATTTGCTGGTCAACCCGGGCGCCGAGTTCGGTGATCCGTCGTTGACGGGATACAGTTCGGTCACGATCCCCGGCTGGAACGTGAACGGCACACCCACGGTGGTCAAATACGGCACCATCGGCCGTTGGCCGTCGCCGTTGTCCACTCCGGCGCCGCCCTTTCCGAAGTTCCTACAATTTCCGCGCCCTGGCGACGGCCCCCCCGACGGCGGAGCCCAGTTCTTCGGCGGTGGAAATGTGGCTCTTGCCCAACTGGGCCAAACCGTCGACCTCAGCGGCGCGGCGGCCCAGATCGACACCGGCACAGTGCCCTACACGCTGAGCGGATGGCTCGGGGGCTTCCTGGGCGACCCGTCCGAAGCGTCGGTTACCGTCCAATTCCTGGCGGCGAACCAGTCGTCCCTCGACGTTGCCAGGATCGGCCCGGTCGGTGTGGTCGAGCGCGAATTCAAGACCGTGCTTCTCCAACGCGCAAACTCTGGGTTGATTCCCGCGGGCACCCGCAGCGCGGTCGTCGTTGTGACCCTCAAGGATTGCAATCCGGCGCCGAGCCACTACAACAACGCCTACGCCGACAACTTGTCGTTCACCGTGGGTGCTCCACTGCCGCCGCCGCCGCCACCCGCGCCACCGGGGTCGAAAGTCGGCCCCCTCGATCACGTGTTCATGCTGTATTTGGAGAACCATGGCGTGAAAGACATTGTGGGCAGCCGCAATGCGGATTACATCAACGCGCTGATCAACCAGTATGGCTACGGCGCGAACTACTTCGCCCTGACCCACCCCAGCCTCCCCAACTACTACCCGATCCTCGGCGGGTCGGACTTCGGGGTTGGCTGGAACTGTCCGCAAGACTGCTTCGACCAACCCAACCTGGTCGACAACGTCGAGAAGGCGGGCAAGGGGTGGGCAGCCTACGAACAGTCCATGCCCTCACCGTGTTTCATCGGTACCGCGGGTCCCTACAGCTCCGGTGAATTGCCGTTTCTCGCCTTCCACGACATATTCGCGAACCCTGCCCGCTGCCAGGCACACGTGCTGCCGCTGACGCGAATGGCCACGGATCTCGCCTCGACCGCTACCACCCCGAACTACGTGTGGTTCGCCGCCGACGAATGTCACAACCAGGAGGGGTGCAACGACTTGCGCTTCGTCATCGGCCAACTCGCGTTGCATCAGTACCACATTCGGGCCGGCGACGAGTTCCTCGCGGCCACGCTGCCCACGATTTTGAACTCGCCCGCATTCCAGACGCAGCGCTCCGCCATCTTCATCACTTGGGACGAGGACTACAACAACCTGTACCTGGGCAACGGGAACGAGGGAAATCACGTCCCCATGATCGTGATCCCGTCGCCGAACTCCGGGATGCGCCAAGGCCATTTCGTCGCCAACAACCACAACAACCACTACAGCTTGCTGCGGACAATCGAAGAGTCCCTCGGACTGCCCCCGCTCACCAACAACGATCGATTCGCCCAACCGATGAACGAATACTGGCCCTAGTGGGCCCTGCGATCACCGGGGCGGTACGTTTTCGGCCATGACGTCGATCCAGGGCAAAGTTGTGTTCATTACCGGCGGTGCCCGGGGAATCGGGGCCGAGGTGGCGCGTCGGCTGCGCGACAGGGGCGCCAAGCTGGTGCTGACCGACCTTGACAAAGCCGAGCTGACTTCGCTGGCCGCCGAACTCGGCGAAGACCACGTGCTCACCGCCGTCGCCGACGTGCGTGATCTGCCCGCCATGCAGGGCGTCGCCGCGCAGGCTGTCGAACGCTTCGGCGGCATCGACGTCGTCGTGGCCAATGCCGGCATCGCCAGCTACGGGTCGGTTCTGCAGGTCGATCCGGAGGCATTCAAACGGGTGCTGGACGTCAACGTGCTCGGCGCCTTCCACACCGTGCGTGCCACGTTGCCGGCGGTGATCGAGCGCCGCGGCTACGTGCTGATCGTCTCGTCGCTGGCCGCATACACGGCGTGCCCGGGGCTGGCGCCGTACAACGCGTCGAAGGCCGGCGTCGAGATCCTGGCGAATGCGCTGCGGTTGGAGGTGGCCCACCGCGGCGTCAGCGTCGGCTCGGCGCACATGTCGTGGATCAACACCGCCCTCGTCCGCGACAGCGAGACGGACCTGCCCTCGTTCCGCGAACTGCTCAGCAAATTGCCGTGGCCGCTGAACAAGACCACGACCGTCGATAAGTGCGCGCACGCGTTCGTCAAGGGCATCGAGGGCCGCCGGAGCTGCATCTACTGCCCAAGCTGGGTTGGGCTGTTCCGCTGGCTCAAGCCGGTGCTGTCCACCCCGGTCGGCGAACTTCCCATCCGCAAAACCACTGACGAGCTGTTGCCCCGGATGGACGCCGAAGTCGCCGCGCTCGGCCGATCATTGTCTGCGTCCAACGTCGAGTTGTTGCGGTAAATCCGCGATTTTCCAGCCAACTAGTCGACGGTCGGTTCGTTATTTGCGCCTGCGGCGCAAATACTTTTCGAACTCCGCCGCGAGCGCGTCGCCGTCGATCTTGCCCAGGGCTTCGTTCATGTCGACCTCGGCGTCGCCTCGCTGCTCCAGCGATGCCACGTATTCGGCCAGGTCCTCGTCCTCGGCGGCCATCTCGGTGATCGCCTGCTCCCACTCCTCGGCCTGGGCCGGCAGATCGGCCAGCGGGACCTCGATGTCGAGCACGTCTTCGACGCGGCGCAGCAGCGCCACCGTCGCCTTGGGGTTCGGCGGGTTCGACACGTAGTGCGGCACCGCCGCCCAGAACGTCACCGCCGGGATACCGGCGGCCACACAGGCGTCCTGGAACACCCCGGCGATCCCGGTCGGGCCCTCGTAACGGGTTTCCTCGAGGCCGAAGCGTTTCGCCGACTCGGGGGAGTAGGCCGCACCCGAGACCGGCACCGGCCGGGTGTGCGGGGTGTCGGCCAGCAGGGCCCCAAGGATCACGACGGTGTCGACGTTGAGCTTGTCGGCGATGGCCACCAACTCGGCGCAGAAGGTGCGCCACCGCATGTTGGGCTCCACCCCGTGCATCAACACCACGTCGCGGTCGCTGCCCGGTGGGCGGTAGTGGGTGATCCGCATCGCCGGCCACACCAGCTCCCGGGTGACCCCGTCGACTTGGCGGATGACCGGGCGATTCACCTGGTAGTCGTAGTACGCCTCGTCGTCGATCTCCACGATCGGATCGGCTTCCCAGATGGCATCGAGATGCTCGAGTGCGTCGCTGGCCGCGTCGCCGGCATCGTTCCAGCCCTCGAACGCCGCAACGACAACAGTGTTGTGGAGTTCGGGCAGCGCGCTGCCATCCGGCTGGGTCACAGAAACAGGGTACGGCTTGCTGTCGCAGAGTTGGTGTTTGCATAGGCCGACTATCCTTGTGGCGTGACTGCCGCCAGGGAATACCGCTACGACACCGAAATCCTGGACATTTTGGCCCAGCGGGTGATGGTCGGCGACGGCGCGATGGGCACCCAGTTGCAGGCCGCGGACCTCGCGCTGGACGACTTCAACAACCGGCGTCGACGCGGTCGAGAAGAAATACGTTTGGCTGAAATCCGGTTAACCTTGGCGACTACGACATTGCCGACAAGATCCGGGAGCTGGCGCTCTAGGGCGCCGCGATCGCCAAACGGGTCGAGTCCAGCTAGGCGTCCAGACGTCGGGTGACGTCGTAGACTTTTCTGGTCGAGAGGCGTTGCAACGGTTCCGGGTCACTGCCGGTATCCGCCACGCTCGGCAGAGTCAAGGACGCCTTCCGCTACGGAAGGATTGCACAGTGAACGCCCCCAAGCCCGACACTTTCGCGCCCAACATCCGCCCCGACTGCACCGACGAACTGACGGCCGCTCTCGGCCAGCGGATCATGGTGATCGACGGCGCGATGGGCACGGCGATCCAGCGGGACCGGCCGGACGAGGCCGGCTATCGCGGCGACCGGTTCACGGAGTGGCCGACCGCTCTTCAGGGCAACAACGACCTGCTCAACCTGACGCAGCCGCAGATCATCGCCGGTATCCACCGCGAATACCTCGAGGCGGGCGCCGACATCCTGGAGACCAACACGTTTAACGCGAACGCGATCTCGCTCTCCGACTACGACATGGCGGACCTGAGCTACGAGTTGAACTACGCCGGCGCCGCCCTGGCCCGCAAGGCCGCCGACGAGTTCAGCACCCCGGACAAGCCCCGCTACGTGGCCGGCGCGATGGGGCCGACGACGCGCACCGCATCGATCTCGCCGGACGTCAACGACCCGGGAGCCCGCAACGTCTCCTACGACCAGCTGGTCGCCGCCTACCTCGAAGCCGCCAACGGCCTGGTCGACGGCGGTGCCGACCTCATCATCGTCGAGACGATCTTCGACTCGCTGAACGCCAAGGCGGCGGTGTTCGCCGTTGAGACGCTGTTCGAGGAGCGCGGACGCCGCTGGCCGGTGATCATCTCGGGCACCATCACCGATGCCTCCGGGCGGACGCTGTCCGGTCAGGTGACCGAGGCATTCTGGAACGCGATCAGGCACGCGAAGCCGATCGCGGTGGGCCTCAACTGCGCCCTGGGCGCGCCGGAGATGAGGCCCTACATCGCCGAGATGGCGCGGATCGCGGACACCTACGTCTCCTGCTACCCGAACGCCGGCCTGCCCAACGCCTTCGGCGAGTACGACGAGTCCCCGGAGCGTCAGGCCTCCTACATCGCCGAGTTCGCCGAGGCCGGCCTGGTCAATCTGGTCGGTGGGTGCTGCGGAACGGCGCCGCCGCACATCGCCGAGATCGCCAAGGTCGTCGAGGGCAAGCCGCCGCGCGAGCTGCCGGAGATCCCGGTGGCAACCCGACTGTCTGGCCTGGAGCCGCTCAACATCACCGACGATTCCCTGTTCGTGAACATCGGTGAGCGCACCAACATCACCGGCTCCGCCCGGTTCCGCAACCTGATCAAGGCCGAGGACTACGACACCGCCCTGTCGGTCGCCCGGCAGCAGGTCGAGGTCGGTGCCCAGGTCATCGACATCAACATGGATGAGGGCATGATCGACGGCGTCGCCGCGATGGACCGGTTTACCAAGCTGATCGCGGCCGAGCCGGATATCAGCCGCGTCCCGGTGATGATCGACTCCTCTAAGTGGGAGGTCATCGAGGCGGGCCTGAAAAACGTGCAAGGCAAGCCGATCGTCAACTCGATCTCCATGAAGGAGGGCGAGGAGAAGTTCGTCCGCGAGGCACGGCTGTGCCGCAAGTACGGCGCCGCCGTCGTCGTGATGGCCTTCGACGAGCAGGGTCAGGCCGACAACCTGGAGCGCCGCAAGGAGATCTGCGCCCGCGCCTACCAGATCCTGACCGAAGAGGTCGGCTTCCCGCCCGAGGACATCATCTTCGACCCGAACTGCTTCGCGCTGGCGACCGGTATCGAGGAGCACGCGACCTACGGGATCGACTTCATCGAGGCCTGCGCCTGGATCAAGGAGAACCTTCCCGGCGTGCACACCTCCGGCGGCATCTCGAACGTGTCGTTCTCGTTCCGGGGCAACAACCCCGTCCGCGAGGCGATCCACGCGGTGTTCCTGTACCACGCCATCAAGGCCGGCCTGGACATGGGCATCGTCAACGCCGGTGCGCTGATGCCCTACGACTCGATCGACCCGGAGCTGCGGGACCGGATCGAGGACGTCGTCCTGAACCGTCGAGAGGACGCGGCCGAGAGGCTGCTGGAGATCGCTGAACGATTCAACAACTCAGGGAAGACCGAGGACTCGGTTGCGGCCGAGTGGCGCAACCTGCCGGTCCGCGAGCGGATCACACACGCTTTGGTCAAGGGGATCGACGCCCACGTCGACGCCGACACCGAGGAGTTGCGGGCCGAGATCGCCGAAGCGGGTGGCCGCCCGATCGAGGTGATCGAGGGTCCGCTGATGGACGGCATGAACGTCGTAGGCGACCTCTTCGGCTCGGGCAAGATGTTCCTTCCCCAGGTCGTGAAGTCGGCTCGGGTGATGAAGAAGGCCGTTGCGTACCTGCTGCCGTACATCGAGGCGGAGAAGGAAGAGTCCGGGGACTCTGCAGGTGAGGACACCAACGGCACGATCGTGATGGCGACCGTGAAGGGCGATGTCCACGACATCGGCAAGAACATCGTCGGGGTCGTCCTGCAGTGCAACAACTACTCCGTGATCGACCTCGGCGTGATGGTGCCCGCCCAGAAGATCCTGGATGCGGCGAAGGAGCACAGCGCCGACATCATCGGGCTGTCCGGGCTGATCACCCCGTCTCTGGACGAGATGGTCAACTTCGCCGTCGAGATGGAACGCGAGGGGCTGGAGATCCCGTTGCTGATCGGTGGCGCGACCACCTCACGCGCTCACACGGCAGTGAAGGTGGCGCCGCGTCGTAGCGGTCCGGTGGTCTGGGTCAAGGACGCTTCCCGCTCGGTGCCTGTCGCTGCCGCGCTCCTCGACGACAAGCAGCGTCCAGCCCTGCTGGAGGCCACCGAGAAAGACTATGCATCTCTGCGCGAACGGCACGCCCAGAAGAACGAGCGGCCGATGCTGACGCTGGAGAAGGCCCGTGCGAACCGGACGCCGATCGAGTGGGACGGCTACACACCGCCGGTGCCCGCCGTGGGTGCGGGAGTACGGGATTTTCATGACTACGACATCGCCGAGTTGCGCGAGTACATCGATTGGCAGCCGTTCTTCAACGCCTGGGAGATGAAGGGCAGATTCCCCGACATCCTCAACAACCCGGCCTCGGGTGAGGCTGCCCGCAAGCTGTACGACGACGCCCAGGAGATGCTCGACACCCTGATCAAGGAGAAGTGGCTGACCGCCAACGGGGTGATCGGGTTCTTCCCGGCAAACGCGGTTGGCGACGACATCGAGGTCTACACCGACGACACCCGGACCGAGGTGCTCACCACCCTGCACAACTTGCGCCAGCAGCGCGAGCACCGGGACGGCATCCCGAACCGGTCGCTGGGCGACTACATCGCGCCCAAGGACACCGGTCTGGCTGACTACGTCGGCGCCTTCGCCGTTACCGCGGGGCTCGGCAGCCAGGACAAGATCGCGGAGTTCAAGGCGGCCCTCGACGACTACAGCGCCATCCTGCTGGAGTCGATCGCCGACCGGCTGGCCGAGGCGTTCGCCGAACGGATGCACCAACGGGTCCGCAAGCAGTTCTGGGGATTCCAGCCGGACGAGCAGCTGGACAACGAGGCACTCATCGATGAGAAGTACGTGGGAATCCGCCCTGCCCCCGGCTACCCGGCCTGCCCGGAGCACACCGAGAAGGTGACGCTCTGGAAGTTGATGGACGTCCGGGAGCGGACCGGCATCGAGCTGACCGAGTCGATGGCGATGTGGCCCGGTGCTGCCGTCAGCGGCTGGTATTTCTCGCATCCGCAGTCGCAGTACTTCGTGGTCGGCCGGGTGGCCCAGGACCAGGTCGCCGACTATGCGAAGCGCAAGGGCTGGACCCTGCAGGAAGCCGAGCGCTGGCTCGGCCCCAACCTCGGCTACAACCCGGAGGACTGAGCCCTACGTTGGTTGAGTTCGAACTGGCCGCCGAGACGGCATCGTGCTTGGCGATCGAGGGGGCGAAACCGCCGTGACTTTGCTCGGGCGCGCGTGAAACAATCGCTGGCCGTGAAGACCTTCGAGGATCTGTTCGCCGAACTCGGCGACCGCGCCCGCACCCGGCCGGCCGGCAGCGCCACGGTCGCCGCGCTCGACGGTGGCATACATGGGCTGGGCAAGAAGATCCTCGAGGAGGCCGGCGAGGTGTGGCTGGCCGCCGAGCACGAGCCCGACGACGCGCTCGCCGGGGAGATCAGCCAGTTGCTGTACTGGACGCAGGTGCTGATGATCGCGCGCGGCCTGTCCCTCGACGACATCTATCGAAAGTTGTGAGCATGCTGCGCGTCGCGGTTCCCAACAAAGGTGCGCTCAGCGAGCCGGCCACCGAGATCCTCGCCGAGGCCGGCTACCGGCGCCGCACCGACCCCAAGGATCTGACGGTCATCGACCCCGTCAACCAGGTCGAGTTTTTCTTCTTGCGGCCCAAAGACATTGCCATCTATGTCGGTTCGGGAGAGCTCGATTTCGGCATCACCGGGCGGGATCTGGTCCTCGATTCCGATGCGCCGGTGCGTGAACGCCTGGCGCTGGGCTTCGGCTCGTCCAGCTTCCGGTACGCCGGCCCCGCCGGGAACAACTGGACGACGGCGGACTTGGCCGGAAAGCGGATTGCCACCGCGTACCCGAATCTGGTCCGAAAAGATCTGGCCGCCCGTGGTATTGAAGCAATCGTGATCCGGCTGGATGGAGCCGTGGAAATCTCGGTGCAACTCGGGGTGGCCGATGCCATTGCCGACGTGGTGGGCTCCGGTCGCACCCTGAGCCTGCACGATCTGGCGGCCTTTGGTGAGCCGCTGTGTGATTCGGAGGCGGTGCTGATCGAGCGCGCCGATCAGCGTGGCCACCCCCAAAGCAGGGTCACCAGTGCGCGCGATCAATTGGTGGCCCGGGTACAAGGTGTGGTGTTCGGCCAGCAATACCTGATGCTCGATTACGATTGCCCGCGCACGGTCCTGGACAAGGCGACGTCGATCACGCCGGGACTGGAGTCACCGACCATCGCGCCGCTCGCCGACCCGGACTGGGTGGCAATCCGCGCGCTGGTGCCGCGTCGGGGCGTCAACGAGATCATGGACGAGCTCGCCGCCATCGGAGCCAAAGCGATTCTGGCTTCCGACATCAGGTTCTGCCGATTCTGACAACGGAGTGCCGATGCGGCAGCTGTGTTAGCGTCCGCCCTGGGGAGACTGCCCCAGCTATCGGCGCGGGCCGTTTCCCTTAGCTCCGTTTAATAGGACCGGGCTGTTCGTCCCCTGAGGAGGGTCTCCGTGACACATGCGCTCGTTCTGTTGATGGCTTTACTGATCGGTGTCGTCGCCGGGCTGCGTTCGCTGACGGCCCCCGCGGTGGTCGCCTGGGCCGGCTTCCTCGGCTGGATCAACCTGCAGCACACCTGGGCATCCTGGATGGCCAACATCATCACGGTCGTGATCCTGAGCGTTCTCGCCGTCGGCGAACTGGTCAACGACAAGCTTCCCAAGACACCGGCGCGCACCGCGCCGCCGATCTTCGCCGCCCGGTTAATCACGGGTGGTTTTTCCGGCGCGGTCATCGGCGCCGCGTGGCACTGGACCTTCACCTCACTCGGTGCCGGCGTCATCGGCGCAGTGCTGGGCACCCTGGGCGGCTACCACGCCCGTAAGGCGCTGGTGGCCATCCGCAACGGGCAGGACCTGCCGATAGCGTTGCTCGAGGACGCGGTCGCGATCTTGGGTGGGTTCGCGATCCTCGCGGCGACGGCCAACTTGTGACGGAGCGTTTCGACGCGATCATCATCGGCGCCGGCCAGGCCGGGCCTTCGCTCGCGGGTCGGCTGACCTCTGCCGGGCAGCGCGTCGCGATCATCGAGCGCAAACTGATCGGCGGCACCTGTGTCAACACCGGATGCATCCCGACCAAGACCCTGGTGGCCAGCGCCCACGCCGCCCACCTGGCCCGTCGCGGCGCGGAATACGGTGTCGGCACCGGTTCGGTCAGCGTGGACATGGCGAAAGTCAAGGCACGCAAAGACGACGTCATGCTCAACGACCGCAAGGGCGTCGAAAGCTGGCTGGACGGCATGGACGGCTGCACCGTCTATCGTGGCCACGCCCGCTTCGAGGACCCCCACACGATCGGTGTCAACGGCGAGCTCCTGCACGGTGACCGGATCTTCCTCAACGTGGGTGGGCGCGCGGTGGTGCCGGACCTCCCGGGGCTGTCCGACGTGGAATTCCTCACCAACGTGTCGATCCTCGAACTCGACACGGTGCCAGCACATCTCGTCATCGTCGGCGGCAGCTACATCGCGCTGGAGTTCGCCCAGATGTACCGCCGCTTCGGGGCACCGGTGACCGTGGTCGAGAAGGGGCCGCGGCTGGCGTCGCGCGAAGACGAGGATGTCTCCGTCACGGTCAGGGAGATCCTGGAGGCCGAAGGTATCGACGTCGTCGTCGACGCCGACGATATCCGGATCACCAAGAGTGACAGCGGGTTTGAACTCACGCCCCGAGCCGGTGCCGCCCCCATCGCCGGAAGTCATCTGCTGATGGCGGTGGGGCGGCGACCCAACACCGACGACTTGGGTCTTGAGGCGGCCGGCGTGCAGACCGACGCCCGCGGCTACATCGTGGTCGACGACAAGCTGAAGACCAATGTCGACCACATTTGGGCGATGGGCGACTGCAACGGCAAGGGCGCATTCACCCACACCTCGTACAACGACTTCGAGATCGTGGCCGCCAACCTGCTCGACAACGACCCCCGCCGGGTGAGCGACCGCATCACCACCTACGCGCTCTACATCGACCCTCCGCTGGGGCGTGCTGGCATGACCGTCCGCGAGGTCCGCGCGTCTGGCCGCAAGGCTCTGGTCGGCAAGCGGCCGATGACCAGGGTCGGCAGGGCGGTGGAAAAGGGTGAGACGCAAGGCTTTATGAAGGTCGTGGTGGACGCCGACACCGGCGAGATCTTGGGAGCCGCCATCCTGGGAGTCGGCGGCGACGAGGCTATTCATGCGATTCTGGACGTCATGTCGGCCAAAGCGCCCTACACCACGCTGTCGCGGACGATGCATATCCACCCCACCGTCAGCGAGCTGATTCCCACGATGCTGCAGGAGATGTCGCCCCTCGTCTAGACGGACAGCCCCCGGGCGCTGGATCAGCCGCCGTCGGTGGGGATACGGCGGTAGAAGCAGCCCATCATGCGGCCGGTTCGGTGGAATGCGAAACAGCCCGTGCACCATCGGGTTCCGGCCATCCTGGGTAAGGCGGTGGCGTTCCGCCGAAGGTCGGGCAGTGTTGCTGGTGCGGGCACCACTCGCACAGCCGCGACGGGCTGGGACGGAAATCGCCCGTCGGCGCCGCGGATTGGATGGCGCGCCAGATCGCCATCAGCGTCTTCTCGAAGCGCAGCAGCTCGTCGTGTTCCGGCGCGTAGTCCAAGACCTGTCCGTCGGCCAGATAGATGATCCGCAGCCGGGTGGGCAGCACACCGCGGGAGCGCAGCAACGCCACCGCGTAGAACTTCATCTGAAACATCGCCTTGAACTCGGCCAGCGCTCGCGCCTCAGGCGGTGCCTTACCGGTCTTGTAGTCGACCACCCGTAGCTCGCCGGTGGCGGCGACGTCGATCCGATCGATGAAGCCACGAAGCAGCGTTCCGTCGGCGAGCTCGACCTCCACGCGCTCTTCGCAGGATTGCGGGTCGAACCGGGTCGGGTCTTCCAGCCGGTAATAGCCGGAGAGCAAGGCGCGGGCCTCCGCGAGCAGCTGGGTGCGTTGTTCGGCGTGCAGTTCGCCGGCCAGTTCGGGCTCCGCGGCGATCACCCGCTCCCACGCGGACTCCACCAACGAGTTCGCGGTGTCGGGGCCGCGCTGGACGGCGGGCAGGCCGTAGAGCTGCTCCAGCGCGGCGTGCACCACCGACCCCCGCAGCTGCGCGGGTGACGGTGCCTCGGGCAACCGGTCGATCGCCCGGAACCGATACAGCAGCGGACATTGCTTGAAGTCCGCCGCCCGCGACGGTGACAGTGCCGGCCGCGACGGGAGTGATTTGGGCGGCTCGGTCATGACCGCAGCGTAGAACCGGGCGCCGACAACCCCGAGCACCCGCCACGGCGAGTCGGCTGGCACGCTAGACGGCGTGTCAGCAACCGGCCCGTTTACCGCTGGAGAACGCGTCCAGCTCACCGACGCCAAGGGCCGGCATTACACGATGTCGCTCACTGAAGGCGGTGAGTTCCACACCCATCGCGGCTCGATCGCACACGACGCGGTGATCGGGCTGGAAGAGGGCAGCGTCGTCAAATCCAGCAACGGCGCCCTTTTCCTGGTGCTGCGCCCCCTGCTGGTCGATTACGTGATGTCGATGCCCCGCGGTCCCCAGGTGATCTACCCCAAGGACGCGGCTCAGATCGTGCACGAGGGCGACATCTTCCCGGGTGCGCGCGTGCTGGAGGCCGGGGCCGGATCCGGTGCGCTGACCTGCTCGCTGCTGCGTGCGGTCGGGCCCGAAGGGCGGGTGGTCTCCTACGAACAGCGCGCCGACCACGCCGAACACGCCCGCCGCAACGTGGCCAACTTCTTCGGCGTTCACGGCGGCCTGCCGGACAACTGGCAGCTGATCGTCAGCGACGTAGCGGACTCCGACTTGCCCGACGGCTCCTTCGACCGGGCGGTGCTCGACATGCTCGCGCCGTGGGAAGTGCTCGACGCGGTGTCGCGCCTGGTGACCGCCGGTGGTGTGCTGGTGATCTACGTGGCAACGGTCACCCAACTGTCGCGGGCCGTGGAGGCCCTGCGCGCCGGGCAGTGCTGGACCGAACCGCGGGCCTGGGAGACGCTTCAGCGCGGCTGGAACGTCGTCGGCCTGGCCGTTCGGCCGCAGCATTCCATGCGCGGGCACACCGCGTTCCTGATCTCCGCGCGACGTCTCGCCCCCGGCGCAGTTGCCCCGGCGCCGCTGGGTCGGAAACGCGTGGGCCGCGACGGCTAGCTAGCTGTCGTCACTGCGGCGCAGGCCCCGGCGCACCGACAGCAGCTCGAACTCCGGATGCGCGGCCACCAGGCGTTCGGCCGCGTCGAGTACGTCGACGGCATGGCGACGGTCGCCGGACACCATGCCCACGCCGATGGATGCTCGACGGTACAGTTCCTGCGATCCGGTCTCTGCGGCCGACACGCTGAACTTGCGCTGCAACTCGGCGACAACGGGGCGAATCACCGAGCGCTTCTGTTTGAGTGACCGCACGTCGCCCAACAACATGTCGAACTCGAGCCAGCCGATCCACATGGATCAGCCCGGGGGAGTCGGCGATGGGGCCGGGGCGGGACTCGGCGCCGGTGAGTTGCCCAGGGCCAGAAGCATTTCCGCAGTTCGCCGCGATAATTGCCAACCTCCCTGGGAGGGCGTGAACTCCATCGGGAACGTGAAGTTGCGGTTTTTGGCCTGCGAGGTCTTGACGCTGATCGTGGCCATCACGTTGGACGGGTTCTTGTCCGACCAGGCGATGTTATTCGGGGCGAAGGTCATCGGCAGGTAGCCGTTGTCCCGCAAGGCGGCGGTGAACTTGTCGAGGTTGTCTGCACTCTCGGGGGTTGCGCCCTCGACGAGGTTCATCTTGTCGGTGCCCACAACGTTCGGGTCCGCAAGCCGGTTCAACACGTCGACGAGGGCCTCGGGCGCCGGCAGGGGCGCAGTCGGGGGAGCCGCGACGATGAGTGGGCTCGACGGGGCGTGGACCGCCGACGTCGGGGACGACAAAATCCTGGGTCCGCTATGCGAACATCCCGAGAGCCCCAACATCGCCACCGCGGTGGCGGCGCCCAACGCAACGCACAGGTGTCGGTGCATCTAGCAGGGCTGGGCTACGCGGCCATGCCTGCGGTCGGGCCAACGGGTGCAATCGAAGTCACACCGGCGCCGGCCGCCCCGACGATCGCGATGCCGGCTAAGCCTGTGGCGAGGCGTTTTGCGGTCACGGCGCCCTTTCGATCAGCCCGATTTGTGGCCGAGATTACCAGCGTGACTAAAAACTTAACTTTTCGTGGGTATTTGACTACGCACGCGAACCGGCGATGGCCGGTAGCTTTGAAGTATCCACCGCCATTCGGGGCGGGAAAGGAGCGCAACATGGGTGACTCAGAGCGTTCTGAAGCATTCGGCAACCCCCTTGAAACTGGCATGTCCAGCGGCGACGCTGCCGAATTGGAACAATTACGCCGAGAGGCAGCTGTGCTGCGTGAGCAACTCGAGCATGCGGTTGGGTCCCACGGCGGCGCCCGCTCCGCGCGCGATGTGCATCAACTCGAAGCCCGTATCGACTCCCTTGCGGCCCGCAATTCCAAATTAATGGAAACTCTTAAAGAAGCCCGCCAACAACTGTTGGCGCTGCGCGAAGAAGTCGACCGCCTCGGACAGCCACCCAGCGGCTACGGCGTCCTGCTGTCCTCGCACGACGACGAAACGGTCGACGTGTTCACATCCGGTCGCAAGATGCGGCTGACGTGCTCACCGAACATCGATGTCACGTTGCTTCGGAAGGGGCAGACCGTCCGGCTGAATGAGGCGCTTACCGTCGTTGAGGCCGGCAAGTTCGAATCCGTCGGCGAGATCTCCACGCTGCGCGAGGTGCTCAACGACGGTCACCGGGCGCTGGTTGTCGGGCACGCCGACGAGGAACGCATCGTCTGGCTTGCCGACCCGCTGGTCGCCGAGGACTTGCCGGACGGCGTTCCGGACGCGCTGAACGACGACACCAAGCCCCGCAAGCTGCGCCCGGGCGACTCGCTGCTGGTCGACACCAAGGCCGGCTATGCCTTCGAGCGCATCCCCAAGGCCGAAGTCGAAGACCTGGTGTTGGAAGAGGTGCCCGACGTCAGCTACCAGGACATCGGTGGTCTGACCCGCCAGATCGAGCAGATCCGCGATGCCGTCGAGCTGCCGTTCCTGCACAAGGAGCTCTACCGGGAGTACGCGCTGCGCCCGCCCAAGGGTGTGCTGCTCTACGGTCCTCCCGGCTGCG